>Ga0153915_10006265_pt1 | contig 11129 bp, 6 predicted proteins | sample Opewatmetagenome_2_FD_107003 | JGI IMG/M metagenome (GOLD analysis project Ga0153915, IMG submission 107003) | Freshwater wetland microbial communities from Ohio, USA - Open water 3 Core 3 Depth 3 metaG | ecosystem: Environmental > Aquatic > Freshwater > Wetlands | place: USA: Ohio, Lake Erie...
ATTAGCGGTTCTTTAAAGCCTGCTATGCCTAGAACAAAGAGAATGATTCCCCTGGATTTTCCTCTTCACATCATGGTGAGGGGCAACAACAAATATCCTATCTTTGCGAACGATCTTGACAAAATATATTACCTAAACGTGCTTCAAGATCTTAATTTGGAACACGAAATTGATCTTTACCATTATTGTCTGATGAACAATCACCTTCATCTTCTTCTTCAAGCCCAAAGGCCGGAGTCCTTTTCTCATTTTATGATGAGGGTCAATCTCACTTATTTCTTCTATTTCAATAAAAAGTATGGCTATGTTGGCCACCTTTTTCAGAACAGGTTCAAAAGTCATATCATCGATAATGATCTCTATTTGCTTAATTGCGGGAAATATATTGAGTTGAATCCTGTTCGAGGAGGAATCGTTGCGAGGCCTGAGGAGTATCTTTTCAGTTCCTTCAGATACTATTTTCTAGGTGTAGAAAACCCTCTGCTTAAACCTGATCCGGTTTATCAGGCGCTTCCGGGAAGCGCTGAAAGTCGCCGGGAATTTTATCGGGATCTCGTGGTCGACAACAAGATGATTCCGGATGAAAAAATCGGGAAACGTCGGTTTATTGGGAATGAAGCTTTTATCAAAAGAATGGAGAGACGGTTTGGATTACCAAATGAGTATAAGCGTCCGGGGCGGCCTCGTAAGAAAAATAGGACCGTCCCCAATTCTTAAGAAAAATAGGACCGTCCCCCATATTTTTCTTAGAACAGGACTTCGCTTTCACCGCGGCTGGCGATCTGCTCCTCTATCATCCGGACGATGGCCTTCCGCCGGGCCTGAAGGGCGCGGACCTCTTCCTCGTTCAGATAGGTGGACAGGAAGAGCGTTACTGTTTCCTCGTCCCAATCGCGGAGCTTTTCGTAGAGCCGCCTTGAACAGCGCGGGATGTCGCAGCCCGGGATGGTTCCTTCTTGCGGAGTGAAGGCTTCGGAAAAATCAACCCGGTAGACCTTGCCTGTTTCTTTCTGGATAAGGGTGTCCTTATCGTTCCCGCACTGGTCGTAGACGAGGTTTTCGAAGACCTTGAGGTCGGCCAGCTGCCGGTCCAACACTCCCGGTTCCCCGACCGCCAGGTTATCCCTCTTTCTGTCCGCTTCCCGGATCGCCTTTTCGACGAATATCTGGAGGGAGCCGGACGTCTCCTTGATCGTCTTCCTCACGGCGGGAGGGACGAGGTCAAGGCCGAGATACTTGTCAAGCTCATAGGCTGCGATCTCGTACGTGAAGCTGTCGGGGATGGGATCCGGCCGGGGCCGGTTGATGTACTTGAACTGGGCCCAGCGGGTGACGCCGTTTGACTCCAGCCTGACTTTCCAGGGGTCGGTCCGGCCGGCCTTTCCGGGGACGACCACGAGGGGAATGGCTTCCCTTAGGAACTTTTCGACCTCGGCCGGCTGTTGCGAGACTTCGAGGGTCGGGCTGCCTTCCGCGCTCCCCGCCGCCGTCTCGGCCGAACTGGAATAAAAATTGATCTTCCCTCCCTCAATGATCAGGGCATAGAGGATGCCTCCCAGGTCGGAGTAGCCGATGCCGGTGTCGATCATCCAGACCTTGTTCTCGAACCGGGCCACGTCCTCGACCTGGAGAACGATCGGGCTTCCTCCGCCGGACCCGAGGAAGTTATGGCCGACGACCATCCGGGAGACCCCGAGATTCGCCAGGATCTTGTCGACTTCTTCCTGCGAGGCGGTATCGTCCTGACGGTACCAGAGCGGGCTCTGCGGGTTGTAGACCAGCCTTGGCGTGAAGGGCTGTCCCCCGAGCCGGGGATCATCCGGGTGCAAGACATAAGCCCCCAGTTCCATCCTGAATACCTCGTTGAGATCCTTGAGCTTCCAGGTTGAAAACTCGAGGTTGATGCCGCCGTGGGCGAAGATGATATCGTTGATCTTGATAACGCAGCTCTTCTTGACCAGCCATCTTCCGTACGTCCAGTTGAAGTTCTGTATATAGGCAAGAGAAGCGAGCTGCTCATCCCGGTTCCTGATTTTGGCGAGGACGTCCGTCCAGAAGCTGACCAGGTAGGGGTTCTTGTCCAGGTCTTCGCCCAGGGCCATGGCCTTGGCCTTGTCGTCCGCCGGGAGCCCCGAAATATACTGCTTCTCCCTGGCCTTCCGGAAGCTCTTGCTCAGGAAGGAGACAAATTGCTTCGGGGTTACGTAGTCCGGGTAGCCCAGCGATATCCCCGTGATCGTCGCCTCTTCGTGGTTCCCGAGGAGGACGTGGACCATCCCTCCCGCGGCCGCCGCCTCCTTCTCGAGGCGGATCAGGAGGTCAAGGATGTCCTTGGCCCTGTCTCCGCGGTCCATGATGTCGCCTGTCTGAACGAGGTGAGTCTTTCCTCCGGTCCAATGGAGGTCCTTGTCGATGAGCCCGACCTTGGGGTTCTGGAGGATGCGGACAAAGTTTTCGTAGTCCCCGTGGAGGTCGCCGACGGCGACCACTCTCTCCACCCCGGTCCACTCATAGGGGCTCTGGCCGGCCGGGCAGAACAGGGAGAGGGCGAGGAAGAAAACCGCGACGGCGATGAGGATATCCTTCCTTTGAGCCACACTATATCTTAGCATGTCAGGTGGTCTGTTCAAGCCCTTTACTTTCTGGCCGCGTCCTTCGGGCCGAGAATCCGTCTTTCCCGGCAAGACATCGCGGGGATAAGTGCCGGCCGGGACGACCTTCTCGCCCAGCCTTCCCCCGAAACGCCGACGGCTTCCCAAGTGCCGCCACATGGCACGAAACTTGCCATTACTGCGAAGGGCAGCGTCATAGCGCTGCCGGTACTGAGTTCTATTCAGGAGGAACTGATGAAACCGAGGCGTTTTCTGATTCTGGCCGGCACGACAGCCGTTTTCCTTGGAGCCATACTGGCCGGCCCCTGGACCGCTTCCGCCCGGCAGATGTCTGACCAGCAAAAGAAGATGATGGAGCAGATGTCCGACCAGGACAAGAAGATGATGGAAATGATGACCAAGTACGGCACTCCGGCGAAACAGCACGAGATGTTGAAAAAGTACGTGGGTGAGTGGGATGTCGAGACCAAGGCCTGGCCGAACCCCGGTGCGGAGCCGGTAGCGGGCAAGGGGATGGAAAAGAACGAACTCATCTTCGATGGCCGCTACGTGAAGTGCCAATTCGAGGGCGCGATGATGGGGATGAAGTTCCGGGGCCTGGAGATCATCGGCTACGACCTCCTCAAGAACAAGTACATCGCTTTCTGGATCGACAATATGAGCACCGGCTTTCTCACGACAACCGGTACGCTGGATGCCTCCGGCAAGGTCCTTACCGATACCGGCGAATATCCCGACCCCATGAGCGCGGGGAAGAAGATGCAGAAGGTCAAGAACGTGACCACGTTCATGGAGGACGGAAAGTTCAAGTTCGAGATGTTCATGATTGGGGCCGACGGCAAGGAAGTGAAATCTTTCGAAATCATCGCCACTCGGAAGATGATGTAGGGGGTTGACGGGAACCGGCGGCGGACCCCGGACCCGGCTTGACCGGGGTCCGGCCGCGGTTTTCCTGCCGTTCGGCCTGAACCGAGGTCGTCGGGGTCAGGGGAGGGGATAATGGCCAAAGAAACAAAAAAAAGACAGGAAAAAAGGACCGGCGCGAAGCGTCCGCCGGCCGCCGCGAGGACCGACGAGGGAGCTGCCTGTCCCGCAGATTTGAACCTCCCCCCGATGTCGCGCGAAGACTACGTCGGGACCGCGCTCGAGCAAATCGAGGAATACGAGGACCGGCTCTCCGAGCTCGAGTCCGACCTGGAGTCGGCCGGCTGGGATGATGTCGGGGACTTCCGCGGTCAGCTCGACGACCTCCGCCTCCGGCTGAAGGCCGCTCGCGAGAAATCCCAAGAGCTCGAATCCGTCCCCGACTCGGAGTGGACCTCTATCTACAACGAGATGGAGGAGACCCTCCTTGAGCTCGGGGACAGCGTCGAGGACTTGGCGGTGCTGGCCGGCCGGGTCCTTCCTGAATAAGAGGGCCTCCCGGGCCCTGCGCTAGGCTGATGCCGGCTGGCCCAGCGCGGCCTTGATGGCCCGGGCCATCTCCCGAATGGAGAACGGCTTCATTAAAAACCCGCGGATGCCGATGGCGCGAGCCCCGTCCGCGTCAACCTGCTCGCTGAAACCCGTGCACAAAAGGATCGGCAGGTTGGGGCGGACCTCAAGGAGCCGGGCCGACAGTTGCACGCCGGTCAGTTTGGGCATGATCTGGTCGGTGATGACCAGGTCGAACCCGCTCGGGTCCTTGAGGAACGCGGCCAGCGCCTGATCGGTGTCCGTTTTGACGGTCACCTGATAGCCGAGCCGCCTCAGCATATTGCGGATGCTCTGCGCCTGGGACTTCTCGTCGTCGACCAGAAGGATGCGCTCCGTTCCTTTGAGCAGGCTCTCGTCCCCGCCTTCCGGCCGGGCCTCCGCGGCCGCCGCGCGGGGGAAGAAGACGTTGAAAGTCGTCCCCTTGCCGACTTCGCTGTAAACGGTCACCGCGCCGCCATAGTCTTTGACGATCCCATGGACCAGGGCCAGGCCCATCCCGGACCCTTCGCCGTGCTTCTTGGTGGTGAAGAAGGGATCAAAGGCCCGCTCCATCACCTCGGGCGTCATGCCCGTCCCCGTGTCGCCGACGGTGAGCCTGAGGTACGCACCGGGCTTTAGGTCGGGGTGGCGCCGCGCTATGTGCTTATCGACCTCGATCTCAGTGAGGGCGACATCCAACACGCCGCCTCCCTGCTGCATGGCATAGGCGGCGTTGTTGCAGAGGTTCATGACCACCTGATGGATCTGGGACGGGTCGGCCATGACGAAGCCTGTCTCGGGCTCGACTTTGTGCCGGATTTCGATGGTCACGGGCAATGAAGAACGAAGGAACTTGAGAGCCTCCTTGATGACCGGACCGACCTTCGCCGGCCGCCGCTCCTTCTCTTTTTGGCGGCTGAAGGTGATGATCTGCTTGACCAGGTCCCTGCCCCGCTCGGCGGCCTTCAGCACGGTCTCGAGGTCACGGCGGGCCACCTGGTCCAAGGCGGCGTCCATCAGGACGAGTTCCGTGTTGATGAAAATGGGGTTTAGGATATTGTTGATGTCATGGGCGATCCCTCCGGCCAAGGTCCCCAAGGCCTCCATCTTCTGGGCCTGCCTGAGGTGTTCCTGCAGGCGGAGTTCGTGGGTGACGTCCCGTTCGGTCATCAGGAAATTGATGATATTGCCGGACCGGTCGCGGATCGGAGATATCCTGATATCCAGCTCACTGGTCAGCTCACCCCGTTGCTTTCTGATGAGATGACCGTTCCAGTCTTCACCCCCGGCTACGGTTCTTTGGACCTGCTTTCCCAGGCTTCGGTCGTCGCCCCCTCCGGCCAGGAGATCATAATAGCTTTTCCCCAGGAGTGCGGCCCGGCCCAGGCCGCTCGTTTTCTCAAAAGCCGGGTTCACGTAAATGATCTGACCCGCGGCGTTCGTGATGGCCATAGCTTCCTTGGCCTGACCAACGGCCGCCGCTAGGCGAAGGCGTTCCTCCTCGGCTGCCCGCCGCTCCCGCATGTCGATGCCGATGCCGATCTGTCCTCCGTCCGACAGCCGGACCGTGGCCCAGGAGCTTTCGAGGTCGGCTCCGCCGCGGGTTTTCAAAATGTACTCCTGCCAGCCGGGAATCCCCTCGGAAGCGAAACTGCCGGTCGGGTGCACGCCCGCTTTTTTCTTCTTCTTGGCCGGTGCGATTTCCAGGTTCCCAGCCTGCTCCTTCGACCAGCCCAGCAGCCGCTCGAACTCGCGGTTCGTCAGCTTCGCCCGGCCCGACGGGTCGAAAATACAGAGCATCACGGGGATGTTGTCGATCAAAGTCTGGAGGGTCTCCCTCTGCTGATCAAGGTCGGACTCGATGACATGGCTATGGCTGATCTCCGCCCTGAGCAGTTCGTTGGCGCGGGCCAGCTCAAAGGTCCGCTCCTGGACGCGCTGCTCGAGCGTTTCCGTCAGCTTCTGCAACTCCAGGCTTCGCGTCTTCAGATCCTCCTCAGCCCGGGCGTGGGCATCGCGCAGGCGGATCGAGGTGATGCCGTAGGCCACATCGCCGGCGAGCTCCGTAAGAAGGCCCATCTCGTCATCGGAAAGGGCGCCCTTCTCTCTGAAAAAAATGGAGATTGCGCCGGTCGTCCGGCCCTCAATCGACAACGGCAGGGCCAATGAAGAGGCGCAGCCGCGGGCGAGAGCCGCCTCTCCCCCGGGTTCGAACTTCGCCTCGGTCTGCAGGTCCCGGCAGATATAGGGCTTGCCGGTCCGCATGGCCGTGCGGCTGGGACCTCCTTGTTCCGTGTCGTCCCAGTTGACCTTAAGGTTATGGACACGGCCGTCCTCGGCGAAGGCCACCGACCTCATGGATTTCGGCGCGTCGTTTTCGGCGGTGCCGATCCAGACCATGGCATGTCCGCAGTCCCGGACGATGATCTGACAGGCCTCAGCCAGGAATCCCGCCTCGTTGCGGGCGCGCATGAGGGCCTGGTTGCTGCGGCTGAGCGCCGTCAGGGTCCGGTTGAGGCGGCGAAGTTCTTCCGACTGCTGACGCAGCTCCTCCTCCGCCTTTTTCAATTGGGTGATCTCGGGCCCGTAGATGCGGAAGCGGTGTGTTGTGGGAACATAATACATACTCTGCTGGAACCACCGGTCGCCATGAGAAATCTCGCGCGAAGCCAACCCGGCCTCCACCTTGAGCGCGGATTCAGCCAGCGATTTCCAACCTGCCAGCCAGGGATGGTCGGTCCCGAGGTCTTGAAGTTCAGGGAACAAGGTCTGGGCGGCCGGGTTGGAAAAGTGGATCCGGCCCGACTCGTCCACCTCGACTATCGGCAAGGGGTTGAGCACCGCGAACGAGGCCAGCCATTTCGCCTCTTCCTCCGCCTCTTTCCGGTCGGTGATGTCCTGGCCCTGGGCGATCGTGGCCGAGATCGTGATTCCATCCTCATCATAAACATTGGCCGAATTCCAGAGGACGGTGCGGATCATCCCGTCGGTCCGGAGGATGGGGATTTCCACGACTTCCCAGCGCTCGCCAGCCAGAGTTCGCTTGATATGTCCCAGGGAGGCCTCCCGGCTCCCCTCCGGGAAAAGGATATCAAGGGGCTGGCCGATCACCTCATCGGCCTTGAGCCCGGTGAGGCGTTCGAAGGCGTGGTTGAAACGGGTGATCTTGAAGGACGGGTCCCAGACGATGATCGGCGCGTTGGCGTAGTCGAGGAGGTTTTCCAGGTGGGCCCGGGTCTGACGCAGCTCCTCCTCTGTTTTTTTCCGCTCGGTGATGTCCTGGCCCTGGGCGATCGTGGCTGTGATCGTGACGTGGTCAGGGTCGTAGACATTGGCCGAATTCCAGAGGACGGTGCGGATCATCCCGTCGGTCCTGAGGATGGGGATTTCCACGACTTCCCAGCGCTCGCCCGCGAGAGTGCGCTTGATATGTCCGAGCGAAGCCTCGCGGCTCTCTTCCGGGAAAAGAATATCGAGGGGCCGGCCGATCACCTCGTCGGCCTTGAGCCCGGTCAGCCGTTCGAAGGCGTGGTTGAAACGGGTGATCTTGAAGAGCGGGTCCCAGACGATGATCGGCGCGTTGGCGTAATCGAGGAGATTTTCCAGATGCTCCCGTGTCCGGCGCAACTCTCTGCTGACCGCTTCGCGCTCGGTGGCCTCGCGGTAGACGACGACGTATCCTGTGGTCGCCCCTGCTTCGTCGGTCATCCGGGAGGAATGCACATCGGCGATCACTTCGGCCCCGTTCTTGTGTTTTGTCCGGATCATCGCTTTGGATGAACAGGAGCGCGCCAGGTCTGTCATGATCTTTTCGCGCTCACCCGCAGCATAGATAGGCCTCAAGAGCTCAGTGGAGGTTTTCCCGAGCGCTTCCTCCTCCGTGAAACCGTACATGTGCTCAGCGCCTTTATTCCAGTATGTGATCCGCGCATCCGCGTCGGTTCCGCTGATCGCGTCGCGCACCTGGCCGAGCAGCAGGGCCTGGTACCGGCTATTGGCCTGGGCGGCTTGGAGCTGATTGAATTGGCGGCTGATCCTCTCCTCGGCCCGGGCGGAGGTCCGGACGGCCACCCATCCGCCCTGCCTTTTGATGAGAGCGAAATCGTGGCTGGCGACGATGTCCAGGATTTCCGCTGCCTCGCACCGGCCAAGGGGGTAGCTGCACTGGGCCAGTATCCGGCCTTGCCCAACCACGCTGTCGACGCCTTCTGCGTAGCTGCCATAGTCCTCCCAGCGGGACTTATCTAGCCAGGATGAGTTCTGGGCCAGTCTCAGCCCCTCGAATCCCTCGTCGCGGGCCTTCCTCAGCTTGTCGCTCCACCGGCTCTGAACTTCGTCTGCCGAGAATTGTCCCGAGTGGAAATACCACTCCTTGGAGTCGACGATCTCGATCTGCCCTTTGCGGAGACGCTCGTCCAGGCTCGGGACCGCTTCCCTCAGCGCGGCCTCAGCCTGACGTGCCTCCAGCGGCTCGGCCGTCACCCACACGCAGAGCTCGTTGGCCGAGAGACCCTCCTTGAAATAGGGGACGAGGATCTCGACCAGGTCCTGGCCGGTTTCAAAAAACTGACAGAAGTGCGTCCCCCAGGGGACGTCACCCAGGGCGTCGATGCCGGTGTGTCTCATGGGCGCTACCTTCCCGCCTCTCAGGAGGCCTCTGGCCTTGCCCCTCCCAACGAATCCGCGAACTATTATAGCGCCGCGAGAGTTGTCCGGCAAGGAGTCCGATTCAGTTCATAAAAACGACCCCTTTTTTGGGTCGGTGCAGAAACTGATGAAGGCGCGGTTTATTCGCCCTTATCTTTTTTCTTCGGCTTGGATTGGCCTTTTGCTTCCCCTTTCTGACCTTGTGCGTTCTTCTGTTCTTCTTGATGCCGCCGCTCCATCTGGGCGCGTTCCTCAGCCTGCTTTTTTTCGGTGTCTTGGCGTTTGACCTGGGCTTCCTTATCGATCTTCTCGCGCTCTGCGGCGTCCTTCGCTTTCTTCAACTCCGCTTCGTGCTGGCGGCTGAGCTGCTCTGTTTCGTGCTGTTGGCTCTCCGTGAGGCGTTTGCTTTCGTTCTTATGGTCCTCCTGCATTTTCTTTTGCGTTACGGCCGCCTGTTCCCCATTGGCGGCCTCCTTTTGCCTGATTTCGCCTAGCCGTGCGCGGGCTTCGCTCCGGGGAACGAAAGACTTGGGGCGGGCGTTCTCGACCCTCTCGACGGGCGGCCGGTACATGCGGACGAGGCCGCTCCCGACCCGTTGGCTCCGCGCATCGTTGGCGTCCTCTATCCGGTACCGCTCGACCTGCCGGCCGGTGATGCGGCGGGCCTCTTCTATTCCGATCCCGCCGTTATAAACCCGGTTCTCCATCACCGTGATGTTGGTCCGCCTCATGCCGTAGTTGATGATCGTGACGTTCCTTTCGATGGGCATGACGTAGGCGCGGACGCGGGGGTCAAGGAAGTGCGGGCTCTGGACGAAAGACCAGAATCTCTCGGGTATGGGCCTGGAAAAGGAGGAGATGCCCACTCCGGCGACGAATTCCGCGCCCGGAGGTAGGGGCGCCCAGCCGATATAAGCGTCGCTCCAACCCCATGTTACCCAGGCCGGACCCCAGACGGTGTCGGGAACCCAGAACCAGCCCAGGTCATCATCCCAACCCCATCTTCCGTAGTGGAACGGGGCCCAACCCCAATCAAAATCGGAGATCCAGGTCCAGCCGAAATCGCTCCAAACCCAGTGCCCTTCGCTGTAGGGCCTCCAGCCGTAGCTCATATGGCTTGGACTCCAGACGTAGCCGTACGGCGAGAATTCGACCCAAGTGCCGAAGGGTGAAAGATAATCGTAAAAGAATCCGATGCTGACCCCGGCAGAACCCGCACCCGGCGGATACCCGGGGGCCAGCTCGCCCGAGGGGGTGTACGAGGAGCATGCCCCCATCAAAACGACACCGAAGATGATGGCAATCAGGTTTTTGTTCATGGCGGTTTTCAGCCTCCTGTCTTCTGCAAATGCAAATTGTGTGCCAAAAGACATTCCTTTGGCTTCCTCAGCGGACCCCAAGGGATCCGACGAAGGCCGCGGTCAGGGGAGGCGGTGTCCTCGCGGGCAGGACAGAATCCCCGAGAACGGGACCATCTTCTTTATCCAAGGGGTTTTCACGGGTGTTCGGGGACGGGCCCCCCTTAGCGGCGCCGCGCCTGGATTGGCATGGATATTGCAAAAACATCGGTGTTAGGAGGAAGAAACATGAGAAAACCGACGCGAGAAGGTTCTGTGGTCTTGGGGTTGACCGTGATCGCGATACCGCTCCTCTTCTTCGCTACCGTCTGGGCTCTTAAGCCCGCCACGCGGGCTGAGGAGCCGCAGATGATGATGTCGCCGCTAACGAACTCGGCCGTCGAACTGCGGACGACCATGCGGATGCTCTGGGAAGAGCATATCGTTTATACCAGGAATTATATCATTAGCGCCCTGGCCAAGCTCCCGGACGGCGAGGCCGTGGCCGGCCGCCTGCTGCGCAACCAGGACGATATCGGGAACGCCGTCAAGCCGCTTTACGGCGAGGAGGCCGGAAAGAAGCTCTCTTCTCTCCTGCGCGACCATATCGTTATCGCGACCCAGGTCGTCAAGGCGGCCATGGACGGGAAGAAAGACGAACTGACGGCAGCCCAAGCCAAATGGACGGCCAACGCCGACGAGCTCGCGGCCTTCCTGAGCGGCGCGAACAAGCACTGGGACAAAGCCAAGCTCGAGGACATGCTCCACAAGCATCTCGAGTACACCACCCAGGAAGTCGTCTCGCGGCTCAAGGCGGACTGGCCGGGCGATATCGCGGCCTATGACAAAGGCCACGCCCATATGATGATGTTCGCCGACGTCCTGACCGCAGGGATCGTGGCTCAGTTCCCGGACAAGTTCAAGATGTGACGCCGCCGGAGCGACGGCCTGCTCGGTCTGCCACACGGCTGTCAGCCCGAACAATACAGAGGAGTGGCCGCCCAAGTTCGAGCAAAAGAGCCGCTAAGGGGGTCGCTGCCTAATTGACGGGGGCTTTCCTCAGCTTGTCCCTGAGCGA
>Ga0153915_10006266_pt1 | contig 11129 bp, 12 predicted proteins | sample Opewatmetagenome_2_FD_107003 | JGI IMG/M metagenome (GOLD analysis project Ga0153915, IMG submission 107003) | Freshwater wetland microbial communities from Ohio, USA - Open water 3 Core 3 Depth 3 metaG | ecosystem: Environmental > Aquatic > Freshwater > Wetlands | place: USA: Ohio, Lake Erie...
CCGCAGCACCGTGCCGATCTCCTCCGCCGGCCAGGCCGGTCGCTGTTCCGCGACGACCCGAACCAGCCGACTCGCCACCAGACCCTGCGGAATCCCCGGCAGCTGGCCGAAGATCACCGCCCGGAGGGAGCGGGCGGCGACTGCGGCGACAGCGCGAGGTTCGCCAGCCTCGTTCCACTCAGCCAGCGGCGGGAGGATCGGGTCGGCGGCCGGCTTGAAGGCCGGCATCGGAGGGCCGGAACGGAGCCACCACCAGGCCAAGGGCGCGAACAGCAGGGCGAACGCGAGCACCGCCACCAGCGGCGGATACGGGGAGGTCTCCCGTTCCGAGAGGATCCCTGCCTGAGGCTGCACTGGAAGCCGTTCGGGCGGCAGGCTGTCGGGCAGGACGGAGGCGATCACCAGCGTGCGGGTTTCCGGGGGAAGCGAGTCCGTGGTGCCGTCTCTCCGGATGAGGATCGGGCCGGGAACCTGTACCTCGTGGGTGCCTGCGCTCCAGGCGACCGCCGGATAGGCCACAACGGTCCGGGTTCCCTCCCTGCGGATTACAGGATGCCCCAGCAGGCCGATTGGTTCCTCCGGGACCCACTGGGCGGCCCGCACCTCGGCGCCCGGGGGAGTTTCCAGGGATCGCTCCAGCCAGATCGTGTCACCTACGGTCGGGACGCCGGCCTGCTGCAACGCCAGAGCGAGACTAAGGATCATCATCGGTGGATTCGTCGGGCTCGCTGGGCAAAGGCGCGGCGGAGGACGGTGGCGTACTCATGCACCGTGTCCAGTGCGACATGGTCCACGCCGGCAGCGGTGAACACCCGCCCCCGCTCCTCCCGCCGCCGCTCGGCCAGGGCCCGGAGCCGGCCCCGCACGCCACGATCCCCGGTGTCGATGGTGCGACGGGCCCCGGTTTCGGCATCCTCCAGCTCGAGCCAGCCCGCATCGGGGAGCGTGCTCTCGCGTGGATCCTCCACCGCGACGGCGACCACGTCGTGCCGTACCGAGAGCTGGCGGAGCGGCTGACTCCACCCCTCGGCCAGGAAGTCGGACAGTATCACTACGATGCTCCGGTGGCGAAGGAGTCCGGTGGCGTAGGTCAGCGCCGCGGCGAGGTTGGTGCGCCGGCCCGCCGGACGGAACGCGACCAGGTCGCGGATGACCCGGAGGGCGTGCCTGCGTCCCTTTCCCGGCGGGATCACCCGCTCAACCTTGTCCGAGAAGAGCAGCGCGCCCACGCGATCATTGGTGGTCGCCGCCGCCAGGGCCAGGACCGAGGCAACCTCCACCGCCAGGGCGGACTTGCTGCGGGGGACGCCGAAGTGGGTGGAGCCGGACTGGTCGACGATGAGCATGAGCGTCAGCTCACGCTCCTCCACGAAGGTCTTGATGTAGGGGTGGCCCAGCCGGGCGGAGACGTTCCAGTCGATGGCGCGGAAGTCGTCGCCGTGTTCGTATTGCCGGACTTCGGCGAACTCCATGCCCTGACCCCGGAACACGGAGCGGTACTCGCCCCCGAACAGCGCGGTCACCAGCCCGCGGGAGCGGAGCTCGATGGCCTTGACCTGCTTCAGGATTTCTGGGGAGATGGTCGGCATGGCTGGATGTTCCCCGTTCCCCGTTCCGAGGGCTACGCGCTGGCCGGGTAAGAGCCCAGCCGTCCCCACACACGCGGAACCCGGAACGCGGAACGGGGAACGATCATGGCACCGGCACTGCGTCGAGAATCCTGCTCACCACCTGGTCCGTATCGATCTCCTCCGCCTCGGCCTCGAAGGTCAGCAGCACCCGGTGACGCAGGACGTCCAGCGCCATCGAGCGCACATCCTCGGGGATGACGTACCCCCGGCCGCGGAGATAGGCGTGCGCCTTGGCGGCCTGGGCCAGCGCGATCGAGGCCCGGGGCGAGGCCCCGAAGGCCACCAGCGGTTTGAGATTCTGCAGGCCGACAACCGAGGGATCCCGGGTAGCGCGCACCAGGTCGACGATGTAGTCCACTACTTTCTGGTCGAGGTAGGTGGCGGCGATGGTCTCCCGCAAGGCCAGGATCGTGCTCGGGTCGAGCAGCTGGCGGACCGGCGCCTCCGCCAGCCCGCTTCGGCGGAGCAGCACTTCCTTCTCCTGGTCACGACTCGGATAACCCACCCGGACCTTGAGCATGAACCGGTCGAGCTGCGCCTCCGGCAGCGGGTAGGTGCCCTCGTTTTCGATCGGATTCTGGGTGGCGAGCACCAGGAACGGCTCCTCCAGGGCGAAGCTGGTCCCTCCGATGGTCACCTGCTTCTCCTGCATCGCTTCCAGCAGCGCCGCCTGGACCTTGGCCGGAGCGCGGTTGATCTCGTCCGCCAGGATGAGCTGGGCGAAGATCGGGCCCTGCTTGACCCGGAACTCCTGGCCCTTCGGATCGAACACCATGGTGCCGATCAGGTCGGCAGGCAGCAGATCGGGAGTGAATTGGATCCGGGAGAAGCTCAGCTCGACGATCTCGGACAGCGTCTTCACGGCGAGGGTCTTGGCCAGACCCGGCACGCCTTCGAGCAGGATGTGCCCACCGGACAACAAGCCGATGAGCAGCCGTTCGATCATGGTCTCCTGCCCGACAATGCGCTTCCCCACTTCCTGCACCACGGCCTGGACCGGACCGGCGTCGACGGCACGGGACGATGGGATCGGACGAGCGGTCATGGGGTCAGTGGCTGGTGAGCGGTGTAGGGCCACGGGTGTCTGGTCAACGGTGAACGGTGAACGGGACGCCGTATCGGTGCACTCAGCGTTGCGAGAGGTATTCCCCGGAAGATAGCACTGGACCCGCTACGGGCTGCAGTGAGCCAGGGCACGCCGACCGGTCACCGTTCACCCTTCACCGTTCATCGCCTTTCGGCTCCATCCCGATCGCCTTGTAGATCGCCCGCTCCTCCGCGGGCGTCAGCGGGCGGGACTTGCCGACCGGGAGATCGAGCAGACGGACCGGCCCGTAGGAGAGCCGCGCGAGCCGCTCCACTTTGGCGCCGAGCGCTTCGATCCACCGGCGGACGATGCGATTGCGGCCTTCGGTGAGGGTCACGTCCACGATGCTGCGGCCCGCGTTCCCCGGGCGAACCCGGGTGGCGGTGGGGACGACGGGCACACCGTCGATCATCACCCGCTGTTTCACGGCCGCAGCCAGTTCGGCGGTGGGCCGGCCGTGGACCAGCGCGACGTAGCTCCGCGGAATCCGGTAACGCGGATGCGTGAGGCGGTGAATGGCGTCCCCGTCGCTGGTGAGGAGCAGCAACCCGGTGGTCATCACGTCGAGCCGCCCGACGTAGGCGAGGCCGGTGGGATCCCTGATGAAGTCGAAGACGGTGCGCCGGCCTTCTTCGTCGCTCGCGGTGGTGACTACACCAAGCGGCTTGTGGAAGGCGAGCCATCGGCGCTCGATCCGGGGAATTGCCTTGCCGGCGACGGTGATGCGCTGCCGGTCGGGATCGACCTTCATGCCGATCGTGGCGGGTTTGCCGTCGACCTTCACCCGTCCGGCCTCGATCAGCTCCTCGGCCGCCCGGCGGCTCGCGATTCCGGCCCGCGCGAGCGCGCGCTGCAGCCGCATCTCGCTCATGATTCCGCCGGAACGGACGCGGCGGCATCCGCCGAGTCGGCGGCCTCCGGTTTGTGGCTGTGGAGGGCCACGCTGAACTCCTCGGTCCGCGGCAGCTCACCCAGATCGCGGAGCCCGAGCAGCTCAAGCAGGAGCGGCGTGGTCCCGTAGAGCAGCGGCCGTCCCATCCCCTCGCTCCGTCCCACGACCTCGATGAGGCCCCGCTCCTGGAGGCTGCGGAGGACGCCCCCTGCCGACACGCCGCGGATCTCCTCGATCTCGGCCCGGCCCACCGGCTGGCGGTAGGCGATCACCGCGAGCGTTTCCATGCCGGCGGCGGTGAGCTTGGGCGTGCGCACCGCGATCTGGGCCCGTTCGATCGCCTCGGCGAAGGCCCGCCGGGTGAGGATCTGGTAGCCACCCGCCAGCTCAACTACCTCGACCGCGTGACCGTCGAAGTCGTAGTGCTCCCGCAGCTCGTCCAGCGCGGTGCGCACGTCGGCGAGCGCCGACTCGGGCTCCAGGGTCTGGAGCTCCTCGAGCGTGATGGGGCGGTTGGCCGCGAACAGCGCGGCTTCAATCAGCTGGGCGAGCGGCGTCATCGGCGGCTTCCAGGACGACAGGGTCTCCGGTCGGGGTCACCACCGCCGGCGCAGCGGGCGGTACGGTTTCCCGCCGGATGATGAATGCAGCGAAGGCCTCCGCCTGGACCAGGCGGAGCAGACCTCGCCTGGCCAGCTCCAGCAGCGCGAGGAGGGTCGACAGCACGTCCACGATGGTGGGCCGAGCCCCGAGCGCTTCCCGCCAGGTGAACTCCTCGCGCTCGGCCAGCATCGCTTCCAGCCGGCGGGTCGCGCCCTCGGTGTCCAGCGGCCGCGGCACCACCCGATGCAGCACCGGCGAGGGGATCTCGGCAATCACCCGCTCCACCGCCTTGAGCAGCTCGAGCAGGTCGAGGGTGAGCGGCGGCGGCGGCAGCTCGGGCGGAGGCGGCAGGTATCCCCGGGGTAACTGATCCGCGCGGCGCTCGGAGGAGCGCTCCAGCCAGCCGGCCACTTCCCGCACCAGCTGGTACTCGAGCAGCCGACGCACCAGCTCGTGCCGCGGATCCTCCCAGCCCTCTTCCCCGTCGCGGCGGGGAAGAAGCATCTGGGCCTTGAGTCGCACCAGCCGTCCGGCCATCTCGAGATAGTCCGCGGCCTGATTGAGACCCAGCTCGTGGATCGCGGCGAGGAACTGGTCCGCGATGCGGGCGATGGGGATATCGGCGATGTCGATCTGCTCCTCGCGGAGCAGATGCAGCAGCAGGTCCAGCGGACCCGAGAAGGCGTCCAGCCGGACCACGAAGGCCGGTTCGGCGCCGAGCGCGGAGGTCGGGGCGGCGGGCGAAGTCATCCGCGGGTCCAGTCCCAGAGCTGACCGATGCCGAAGGGGTGCACGACGCTGTACAGGTGCGCGAACCCCCACCAGACCGGCGAGAGCAGGAAGTTGAGCACCGGTCCGAAGAAGATCATCAGGACGAACAGCGGAATGAACCCGAACCGGCCGAGCGCACGGTAGCGGGCCCCAAGCTGGGGCGGCAGCGCATGGTACAGCAGATGCGATCCGTCGAGCGGCGGAATCGGGATCAGATTGAAGGCGCACAACAGCAGGTTCAGCCAGATGCCCCGGAGCATCATCCGCTGCAGGACCGCCAGGCCGTCGCTGAGTCCCGGGAGCGCGCCCGCCAGCCCGCCGAAGCCGATGAAGATCAGGGCGCAGGCGAAGGCCAGGAACAGGTTCGTGATCACCCCGGCAGAGGAGACGATCAGATCGCCGCGGACGTAGTTGCGGTACTTGCGTGGAACGACCGGCACTGGCTTGGCACCGCCGAACATGAGGGTGCCGTTGCTGGTCAGCCACAGGAGCGCGGGCAGCAACACGGTCATCCACGGATCGATATGCGGCAGCGGGTTGAGCGTCACCCGGCCGAGCAGATACCCGGTATCGTCCCCCTGCCACAGCGCCGTGCGTGCGTGTGCGTATTCATGCGCCACGAGCGAGAACAGCAGGACGGGGAGAGAGAGGATGAAGTCGCTCAGGGATCCGGGCTCGATCGGGTAGGGGGTGAACACCGTGAGGCAGCGCCTGCCGGCAGGCGTCAGGAGCCTGGGCGACCGTCTGACGCCTGACGCCCTGGTGCGTGCAGGGCGGGAATCTAACCCCCCACCGCACCCCGCAAAACCCAGAGTCCGCTTGACCTTATGGTAGCCACCCTCTAGTATTTTGGGCTCTCGACTCCGGGCCAAGGCGGCCCAGTAGCTTTTCACCCAGAGGTAAGTCCGTGCCCCGTCTCAAGTCCGCCAAGAAGGCGATGCGGAAGTCCAGGGCCGCCCACGAGCGGAACCGAGCCCGTCGCAGCCAGCTTCGCACCGCCCTCAAGAAGGTGAAAAGCGCCGGCTCCGCCAAGGAAGCCGAGGCGGCGTACAAGGAAGCGGCGAAACTGCTGGACCGCGCGGGGCGCAAGAACCTCATCCACCGCAATACCGCGAGCCGCGCCAAGAGCCGACTGGCGAAGCTGGTGGCGGGGAAGAAGTAGCGGACGGGCGGACCGGCGGTCGGACGGACCGACCTGCTGAACAACAAAACCCTCCGGGTACCTGCCGGAGGGTTCGTCTTTTTCGGACCGCCGGTCCGCTCGTCCGCCGGTCCGCTACAGTGCAGCCAGCTCGGCCCCGCACCGCTCGCAGTACCACTCAGTCGGCCGGTTCAGCGTGCCGCACTCGGCGCACTTGAGAGTCTTCTGGCCGGACCCGCGGTCCTTGGACGGATCCACCGTGGGCGGCGGAGTCCCTCGCGGGCCGGGTTCGGCCGCCTCCTCGATCGTGGGCATCTTGGTGAAGCCACCGCTTATGCGGGCCGCCTTCTGGGCCGGTGTCGGCGGCGGAGGCGGAGCAGGAACCGGGGTCGGTGTCTGCGTGGCAGGGGCGGGGGCCTCGCCACCGGTCACTGACTTGAGGAAGGCCAGCTCATCCAGCTTGCCCCCGCCCTGCTCGGTTGGCTTGCCCGAGGGGAACCAGAGCGTCCGCCCGGGGACCTCTTCCTTCTTTGGCGACGGCGACGGCTTCGTCGGAGCGGGCTTGGGCGTGACGGCCCGGAAGGGAAGCTCGGTACCGGAGGCCGGACCGGACGCCGCCGTGGCGGCGGGCCGCGTCGGCTCAGCGGGCGTATGCGGAGCAGTCTCCGGCTCAGGAGCTGGAGCCGCAGGCTCCGGATGGACCGCGGCGCGCTGCCCCGATCCGGTCACCGCCGGCCGGGGGGCGGACGCGCTGAGCGGCGGAAGCGGGTGAGACTCGGGCGAGACCGGCGCGCGGATGGTCGCGAGCACGTCGTTGAGCCGGGTCACTTCCCCGCTGGTGTGGGCGAGCTCGTCCCGCACCTGCATGATGACCTTCATCATCTCGGCGCGGATCCCTTCCCACTTCCCATCGTCGTACTCGCCCACGACATGTCGGACCTCGGCTTCGGCCAGCTGTTCCTTGAACTCGGCCTCGCGGACGGAGAGTTCGCCGTGCCGGGCACTCAGACCCGCCACCTGCTCTTCCAGGGCTGAGGTGTGGGACCTGAGCTCGCCCAGCACCGACTCGAGCCGCCGTTCGTAGTCGGCCCGTACCCGGGACCGGACCGCTTCCGGCACCGTCGGCACGCCGTCCGACGAGTTGAGCCGCGTCAGCCAGCTGACGAACTGCGCCCGATCCTGCAGCAGTTTCTCGATGGGGTTCGCAGTCTCAGGAGTCGGCTTGGTCATGTCCGGAAGTCCCTCTCGGCCGCGACAGCGCTTGGACCTGCTCAAGGGTCAGACGGGTGACCCGCCCGGCGGTGCGCGCAGCCAGCAGGATCCTGGCCGCGTGCTCCAGACTCTCCATCCGGATCTGCGCCATCACCAGATCCGGGCCCCACGTTACCGCGCCGTGGTTGGCGAGGAGCACTCCCTCGTGCCCCGCGACCTGTGGCGCCACCTGGTCCCCCACGGCGGGCGTTCCAGGCGTGGCATACGCTACCAGGGGAACCTCGCCCAGGACCAGATTCAGCTCGGGAAGCACGTCCGCCGGCAGTCCCTCGCCCGCCACTGCAAACCCGGTCGCGGTCGGCGGATGGGCATGCACCACCGCGCCCACGTCGGACCGCTCCCGGTAGATCCTGAGATGCAAATCTAATTCGCTAGTGGCTTTACGAAAGCCGCCCAAGACTCGTCCCGAGAGGTCCACCGGCACCAGATCGGCGGGGGTCAGGTCCGCCTTCAGCAGACCGCGGGGGGTGACCAGGACCACCGTCGGGGCAACCCGCACCGACACGTTGCCATCCGCCCCGGCGATCAGGCCCGCCTGCCACAGCCGGCGGCAGCAGTGCACGATCGCGGCGGCTGCCTCCGCCGCCCGCCCTCCCGGCTCAGCCACCGGCCCGGTCGTAGACCACTCTTCCGCGCACGATCGTCAGGTCGCAGCGACCGGTGAGCATCCGGCCGCCGAACGGTGTGTTGCGGCTCTTGGAGTAGAAGGTGGACGGATCCACCGACCAGCGGGCCGCAGGGTCCAGCACTACCACGTCCGCCGGCGCGCCGACCGCCAGGGTGCCGCCGGGGAGATTGAAGATCCGGGCGGGATGGGTGCTCATGCGGAAGAGCAGCTCGGGCAGCGAGAGCACGCCCGGCTCCACCAGTTCCGTCACGGCCAGGCCGAAGGCGGTCTCCAGTCCGAGGATCCCGTTGGGCGCGTCGTCGAACTCGCGCTCCTTGGCGTCGTAGTGATGGGGAGCGTGGTCGGTGGCGATCACGTCGATCGTGCCATCCTTGAGGCCCTGCCGGATCGCCTCCCGATCGAGGTCCTCCCGGAGAGGCGGATTCATCTTGGCGTTGGTGTTGTACCCCTCGCAGGCCGCGTGCGTCAGGGTGAAATGGTGCGGCGTTGCCTCCGCGGTCACCCTGAGCCCCATCTCCTTGGCCCGGCGGATGAGGGACACCGAGCCGCGGGTGGACATGTGGCAGAGGTGCACGTGCCCGCCGGTCAGTTCCGCCAGGATGATGTCGCGGGCGACCATGATCTCTTCCGCCGCGGCCGGAATCCCCTTGAGCCCGAGCCGGGTGGCCACAATACCTTCGTGCATGGCGCCGCCGTGGGCGAGACCCATGTCCTCGCAATGGTCGGCCACGGGGATGCCGAAGGTCTTGGCGTACTCCAGCGCGGTGCGCATCAGGTGGCTCGACATCACCGGCTTGCCGTCGTCGCTCACCGCCACCGCGCCGGCCCCCACCAGCTCGCCCATCTCCGCGAGCTTCTCCCCCTTCTGTCCGAGGGAGATGGTCCCGATGGGGTAGACCCGGGCCTTGCCCGCTTTCTGGGCCTGGCTGATCACGAACCCGATCGCGCCCTGGTTGTCGAGCACGGGGTCGGTATTGGGCATGGCGCATACCGCGGTGAACCCTCCCGCCGCCGCGGCCATCGCTCCGGTGGCCACCGTCTCCAGGTCTTCCTGTCCCGGCTCGCGCAGGTGGACGTGCAGGTCGATCAGTCCGGGCGCCACCACCTTGCCGGCGGCGTCGATCACCCGGGCGCCGTCCTCCCCGGTGATGTTCGTTCCGACCGCCGCCACCCGCCCTTCCTGCAGGTAGACGTCGGCGACCCCGTCGCCCTTGCGGGACGGGTCGATCACCCGCCCGCCCCGGATGAGGATCGGGCGCGTCACTCGACACCTCCCTGTTGCTGCCAGTCGGGCATGCCCCCGGCCAGCAGGTAGAGCACCGCCATCCGCACCGCCACGCCATTGGTGACCTGGGGCAGGATCACGCTGAAGGGACCGTCGGCCACGTCGCTGTCGATTTCCACCCCCCGGTTCATCGGCCCCGGATGCATCACCACGATGTCCTTCCCCGCCCGCGCGAGCCGCTCGCTGGTGATGCCGAAGACCCGGTTGTACTCCCGGAGCGATGGGATGAAGCCGCTGGTCATCCGTTCGAGCTGGAGCCGGAGCACGTTCAGGGCATCGGCCCACGCGATCGCGTCCTCGATCCGGGTGAATTCCCTGACCCCGAGCTCGCCGATGTCACGCGGCATCAGGCTGAACGGACCGCACACGCCGACCTCCGCGCCGAGCTTGCGGAGTCCCCAGATGCTGCTCCGGGCCACGCGGCTGTGCAGCACGTCGCCGCAGATCGCCACCTTGAGCCCTTCCACCTTGCCGAAACGGTCACGGAGCGTCAGCAGATCGAGCAGGCCCTGGGTGGGGTGCTCATGGGTGCCGTCGCCCGCATTCACCACGTTGGACCGGATCCGCTGGGCCAGGAAGTCTGCCGAGCCGGAGGAAGGATGGCGGATCACCACCATGTCGATCCGCATCGCTTCGAGATTGCGGGCGGTGTCGACCAGGGTTTCGCCCTTGGAAACGGAGCTGCCCGTGGAGGCGACGTTCACCGTGTCGGCGGAGAGCCGCTTCTCCGCGAACTCGAACGAGATCCTCGTCCGGGTGCTGGCTTCGAAGAACAGGTTGACGATGGTCTTGCCGCGGAGCGCCGGCGTCTTCTTGATCGGCCGCTCGCTTACTTCCTTGAAGGGCTCGGCGGTATCCAGGATGAGGCGGATCTGCTCGGCCGAGAGGTACTCGAGGCCGAGGAGGTCCTTGCCCAGACTCAGGCCGGCGCTCAGGAGTACCCCCACTTCCGCGCGCTCACCGCAGAGGCGCCGAGGCGCAGAAGGATTCGTTGCACGTTCCGCGTTCCGCGTTCCGCGCTAACAGGAGCACGAACGGGGAACGCGGAACCCGGAACGCGGAACCTCTGGCCTGGGAATCTCACTTCACTCACCGCGGACCAGCTCGACCGCGTCGCGGCCGTCGAGCTCCTTAACCAGTACGTCGATCCGCTCGTCCGGCCCGGTCGGCTGGCGCAGGCCCACGATATCCGGCTGGATCGGCAGCTCCCGCCCGCCCCTGTCTACCAGGACGCAGAGCAGGATCCGGCGCGGGCGGCCGAAGTCGGCCAGCTCGTCCATCGCCGCGCGGATCGTCCGGCCGGTATACAGCACGTCGTCGACGATAACGACGGTGCGCCCGTCGAGATCGCCGGGCAGGTGAGTCTCCCCGATGACGGGCCGCGGCCCGATGGTCTGGAGGTCGTCGCGATACAGGGTGATGTCCAGCTTGCCGGTGGGAAGCGCGCGTCCTTCGAGGCCTTCGATCATGCGGGCCAGCCGCTGTGCCAGCTCAACCCCGCGACGCTGAATCCCCACCAGCACCACGTCCGCGGTGCCATGGCAGCGTTCCACCAATTCGGAAGCCATACGGGTGAGAGCCCGGGCGATGGCCCGGTCGTCGAGGAGCGTCGAGCGGGAGGGCATGGTCGGACGGGAAGCTAGTGAGGAGGCAGAGGGAACGGCAGTGGTCCGATGCGGCCGGTGGGCTGGTGAGCTGGTCGGCTGGTGGGTCAGTGGGCTGACACCCGGTCCGATCCGGACATCAGCCCCAGGGCGTCTTCCAGCCGAATACGGTACTGACCCGCCTGGACTCGCAGCCGCGAGGCCGCGGCGGCGAG
>Ga0153915_10006267_pt1 | contig 11127 bp, 12 predicted proteins | sample Opewatmetagenome_2_FD_107003 | JGI IMG/M metagenome (GOLD analysis project Ga0153915, IMG submission 107003) | Freshwater wetland microbial communities from Ohio, USA - Open water 3 Core 3 Depth 3 metaG | ecosystem: Environmental > Aquatic > Freshwater > Wetlands | place: USA: Ohio, Lake Erie...
ACGCCGCAACAGGGTTGCCGCGTTTCAACATGCCGTTAGAACTTGGCATGTTCCTCGGCGCAAAGCGGTTTGGCCGCGCCGAGCAGAAGAACAAAGTATAATACTTTCTGAGCCATTGAACCTGATCTAAGCAGGATGACACTTTTCGCACAACCCCCGACAGAGAATATTTCATATTCATCTACCTTTCAATAAGTTAAGCAAATCATGCCGTTTCGAGCCAAACTCCCAACTGCTTAGCAACCCGCTTCGACATTAGCATTGCTGCATGTCCAATATCCTCGAGATACAATTGATTTTGAGGATCGCTTTTAAAAATAGCTGATGTGCAGGGAACGATCAATTCATCAGGGTATGCAGCAATATTATAAAATTTAACGCCTTTGCATTGATCAATCGATTGATGAAGATCTTGAAGCAGTTTTGAGCCGATCTCCATATCCCGGGCACACTGCCCAAGACCAATTTTGGCTACATGGGTGCCCTGTAAAGGCGAACCAATTGTAATAATCTGAGAAACAGAGAGACCCGGCGCAAGATTGGCCGCATAATAATAACTCACTAACCCGCCCATCGAGTGGCCAATCAAGATTAAATCACTGCACGCCGTTTCTTGGGCAATTTGCCGAGCTTTTTGCTGAACTTTAAGAGCATGTTCATGAATAGACTGAAAGTGAGGCTTTAAATCGATCGTATAAATCGGTCCAAATCCCTGTTGGGATAAATATTTTTTGTGGAAATCCCAAACAAAGCCGCTATTTAAATAGCCATGCACCATCAGAATCGGCCGCGGCTTGCGTAAAATTTGTCGATTATCTTTTCGAAATGCAGAGGCCAAACGCATCCAGATAAAAAAACTAAAAGCCAGAAATTCTATCGTCATGGCATGCGTCCATCGAATGATGCGGCACATTCTGCTGGGCATAGCGATTGCCGTAGAATTCAATTCACGTACAACGGCTACCCACAGAAGGATAAGAGCCAAAAACAAAAATATACGGGGATAATGATAAACTTTCATTGCCCAGTCTATGAAAAAAAATAGAAGAGCGCCGGAAAGTAGCGCACAAAACTGAATAAAAGCGCCTCGATCAGCAATCAGCCTCATCCAAACCTCCTAGAAAACCTCTGCTGTTCAATTCCGGACTATACCCAAAGAACTTGAAAAATCGACTTTTGGACTTGACCAAGACCCAAAAGTCGATTTTTCAGGTTCTTTGGATTAAACCACGGAATGCCACCATTCAATCATTTTTTGAACATTTCCATCCACTTATCACTAAACAGATAGAAGTTAAAGAGTTCGGAAAACAACGCTTTCAGATTAAAAAATAAAATATTCGCTTCACGCAGACTTAAGCACCCGAAAAGTTTTTTTCCCAATGACATTTATGGGACAAGAAAGGTATAAGTATTGAGGAATTAGATAACGTTTTGATGGCGTCTGACACAAAACCTCAATTCAGCAAATGGCGTGAACGGTTTTGGCCGATTCATGCATACGAACTCAAGAAGATCCTGCCTCTTCTATTCATGAAATTTTTTATCTCTTTCACCTACGGCATTCTGACCGTCATGAAAGATTCCTTTGTCGTAACTGCGAAGGGAGGCGGAGCGGAAGTTATCCCGGTTTTAAAGGGATGGATCGTTCTTCCTATTGCTCTCGGAGCTACCTTGCTCTATTCAAAACTGACGAACATCTTCCGGAGAACCACCCTTTTCTACAGCATCATTTTAATATTTATTTCATTCGTTGCATTATATGGTTTTGTTCTCTATCCCAATCTTGATACATTATCCCCTCATAAATCTGCTGATTGGCTGCTGGGCATCCTGGGATCGGAAAATGCTCACTGGATTGCCATTTACCGCAACTGGATGCAATCGCTTTTCTTTGTAGTTGCAGAATTGTGGGGCGGCATCGTGATCTTTCTTCTCTTTTGGGGATTTGTCAACCACATTTCGAATTTCTACGATGCGAAACGATATTACAATTTATTCATTGCCGGCGGCGATTTAGCCCAAATTTTTACTGGTCCCGTTGTATGTATGTATACTCGCAAATTTGTCGGCGATCAGTTTCCTGTCGCGTTGAAATTTCTAGTTGGTCATGTCGTTATCTTTGGGTTGATCATCATGCTGCTTTACTGGTGGCTCAACCGATATATTTTGACCGATAAACGATTTTACAATCCTGAAGAGCACAGCATTTCACTCGAGGGTGAAAAGACTAAGTTATCACTTCGCGAAAGCATAAAATTCATCATCAATTCGAAATATTTACGCTGCATCGCAGTGATGGTTATCTCGTACGGTCTGACCATGACACTCGTTGAAGTATCTTGGAAAGCCAACCTCAAGTTAGCATATCCGGATATTGGCCAATACCAATCCTTTATGGCCTCGATTACCTCTTCAGTCGGTATCTGTTCATTATGCATTACTACAATGCTAAGCGGCGTGATCATCCGTTCTTTGGGATGGCGTTTTTGCGCCATGGTGCCTCCGATTATTGTTGGCGGAGGAGCCGTGCTCTTCCTCACCTTGTACCTCAACCAGGGATGGTTAGAGCCTTACTTAAGCCCGCTCGGTTTAACATCTCTAATGCTTGTCGTTATGATGGGTGCATTCCATAACGTCTCCAGCAAAGTAAGCAAATACGCTTTCTTCGATGCTACAAAAGAAATGTCTTATATTCCCTTGGATCAGGAATCGAAAATCAAAGGAAAAGCCGCCATCGACGTCGTCGGCGCGCGATTGGGCAAATCTGGAGCATCCTGGATTCAAATTGCTTTGATTCAAATTGTTGGAACAGGATCCGTCTTATCAATCACTAAATTTTTATTACCGCTTATTGCCTGCACAGCGATCTTTTGGATTGTGTCCGTTCGCTCGCTCAATAAGCAATTCAATCGATTGAAAACTCCGCAAGGGGCTTCAATTAATTGAGTTCTTTAAAGCGTGACAAATTCCGTTACTCATTGGTAGGCAGAACACCTAAAATCCATTCTTCGAGAAGCGCGTCAAGCCAGTAAATTCCCTTTTTGTCCGTAGGATTTGCCAGATATCCTAGATGGCCGCCCTTCTTGGTTTTAAAAATCTCGATGTTGGAAGGCAATTCATACCCATCAAGTGAAGTCGAAGCAACAATGGGATCATCCTCGGCAAACAAAATTTTACATGGTACATCGATGTCTCCCACAACCGGCGCTGCACTGCATTTATTGTAGTAGTCATCTGCATTCCGAAAACCGAACAGTGGCGCCGTATAGATCTGATCGAATTCGTAAATGGTGAGATTGCTTGGTAATGAGATCCTGGGAAGATCTTTGAATTTTCGATGGCGATAGCGAACATCAGCGCACATCAACCGAATAAAATATCTTTCGTAGATCGTATTATCGCCTTCTCGAAGCTTCAAAATGCTGGAAAAAAGATCTACGGGAGGACTGATTGCAATCAAGCCAGCTAAAAATTTTTTACTCAAAGCTCCTAATTCGCCTCCCATTTTCAAGACAAGATTCCCTCCTAATGAAAAGCCAATCAAAACAAATGGAGAATCTGGCGTTTCTACTTTCAGTTGCTTGATCACTTCAAATACATCATCGCTGCGTCCGCAATGATACATATACTTAGCAAGCCCCTTGCCCGATCCACAACCCCGCAAATTCATCCGAATCACTCGAATGCCAAGAGGTTCGAGACGTCTAACCATCCTCACGAGATAAGACGATCGATGTGAACCGCAAAGTCCATGAACTAAAATAACAGTGGGATCGGTTGCTTTCCATGCTTTGGGCGTGGTGATCTCAACGCTCAATTTGTCCCCGTCTGAAAGGTCGATAATTTTTTGTTTGGATTCAGGATCGATGAAATAATAAATGAAAGAACTCAAAATCGTCTGATGATGAGGTCCGCTTAATAAAAAAAAAGGCTCAAAAGGCAACTCGTGATCCATAATCAATAACGCCTATCTAACTAATAGCATTAATTAATTAATAAATCAATCGAGATAATTAAAGGAAACACAAAAACAACCGATCAATACAAACAAAGGCGATCTTTTATCGGAATGTCGTATTGAAGCACGATTGATTCGGAACCAGGGTTCCTACTCCCTAAGCCTGCATTAGATAAGTGATAGAAATGAAAGCCGATGCGGGTGCAGTCATCCCATTGCCACATCAGCTCGATCCCCGATCTAAATTCTATCGGGAATCCAAGATTCTTACCGTCGCATTGATTGTACCAGCCTGCAGCAAAGCCAGGCGAAATTACAAGATGCCTGACGAGGAACAGATCGAAATTGATACCCCCATATAGATACGTACTCATTTCCATGTTTGCCATGATTCCGAGCAATGGCCGAAAATTAAGAAAGTCAAGAGGCGCGCGCCAATTGGGATAAAACTTGTATTCCAAACCCAATTCAAAGGCGCGATGCCTAGTCCGCATAAAATCAAAGGCGCCGCCGTACACGGAAAATTGGTCGCATCTTGAAGAGGCATCTAAAGAAGGAGTGCAAAGCAATAATAATGCAACAGCATTCCATTTCAGAGGCCATCGAAAAAAATGTGCGCAAAACTGAAACATATTTATCCATCTCGCTCAGAGCTATTCGCGTTCATTTTTAGTGAGACACGAGATATTTTCAAGCGCATGCTGCCCATCAAAAAATTCCACCCCATCAGCGGTGGTCAAGGCAAGCTGTCTGACTTGTCATCAAGGATCGACAAAAAAAGTTAAGAACTGTTAAAGTTCTAATCTTTTTTACAAAAACCGGAAATGCTCATGAAAAACTTGTTCTTTTCAGTTTTTTTTCTTGCAGCGGCAACAATCTCTGCAAATGAAAATGCTCCTGTTGGCGTTCGAGCGTTATCAGAGGATGTGCAAGGCCAATTAAAAACCTCAATCGAAAATGAAAAATCCAGCGAGCCTGCAACAGCTGATAATGGAGCGGAAGAACAATCAGGCTGCCCTGATTGTGACTACTGCCCTGTCTTTCCCAATGCTAATCATTGGATCATCGACCGGTCGCCATTCGGTGATAGTATTACAATTGAAGACGGTTCGGCCTGGGAGGTAAGTTGCTTCGATACGGATCGCATCTATTATTGGTATAATAGCGACCCCGTGATCATCACTCAAAACAGATCGTGGTTTTCTTCATGTCAATACAGGATGATCAACAAAAACAATGGAAGTTCAGTTCCTGTTGATCTATATGTGGGGCCATTCGTTGGCGGGGAATACTCTCTGCAAATAACTAACATCGACCATTATAACGGACTTTTGATCCTTTCTGATCAGTCTCATTGGAAAATTTCATCGCGCGACCGATATCTTTTTCCCGAATGGACGCTCGGCGATTATGTTATTTTGGGTGTGAACAGCGGGTGGGATTCTTTCTGTCCGTTTATTTTAATCAATGTGAACATGAATAATTTTATTCGTGCAAAGCAATATTAAGAGAAAATCTATGACCCAATCGATCCAACTACAAGCGCCTGCGCCAGAAAGCCTCATATTGCAACAAAGCAAAAACCAAAGAGATGTAAAAATCACCTTGGTTGCGATGGCTGCTATCGCATCATTTGCGTCCATTCTGCTGCTACCATGGCCCATCAGCCTGCCAATTAGCGTTGTCCTAATGGCGGGCGCTTTGACATACGGCACAGATAACTATCCCCGAATAGCTCATTCGTCGACAGTCTTCATCGAGCCTCAACCAGCTCCCGTCGCCATTTTACATCCTGAGCCCGTTTATTACATGCCGCCAACGACCATCTTTGCTCCAAGACATCATCGATATGTTCCATCTGTTCATGCACCAGTAGGAACCTCGGAAATAATGCCAATAGTTCCTCCAAGATGCCCAGAGAGACCTCGCGTACCTGTTGGCACCGGCATGCTGACTCGCGTAGAACCAAGCCCGCACTATAGACATACTGACCCTATAGCTGCGCCCTATTCAGACCAACACACTTGGGCGCAAAAACACGTTCCTGTAGGACGTCGATAACATGATCGAATGCTGGAAATGCCGCCGAATGGTCGATATCGGCTCTAAAATCTCATTTAGAGCCGTTTGCATTTATTGTGGCGTTGATTGGCATGTCTGCAAAAATTGCCGCTATTATTCGCCAGGGAAACCAAATGATTGCTTAGTTCCCGGAACCGAATTTATTCGCGATCGCGAAGCGGCTAATTTTTGCGAAGAATTTGCCATTAAAACGTCCGCCTCTGCCTTAACCGAAGATCCCATGAAAAAAGCCAAGCAAATATTTGGCGAGGATCTCCCGCCGAAGAAAAACCCTCTCATCTAGCAGGTCGATTCCAAAATAACATAGCTTTGGACTACGTCAAAGCTCCGTAGAATCGACCTACTAGCTTCCTTAAGGAGCTGTCAAACAAGACTCGGTGGCACTCAGCCAAACAAAACCATTAACTAAACTAAAAAATTAAATCCACGTTATAATGTAGTTTAATTGAATTGTTTTTCAAATTGATTTATAATCAGTTACAAAAAAAGACAATATGCCCATCAATTTAACTACGATTCGACAGTGCCCTACCGTCTCGGAAATACGATTTTTAACAAAAGAGAGAGAACAGACCTTATATGTCTCTCAATGGTTATGGGCACGGCAAACAGTTCATCTGCTTGATGCTATCACGCAATTACAGCGTTCAACCAACGTTCAAAATAAGAGGCACTCGCCCCATGTGCGAACAGCCAATTTCTCTACAACGCAGAAATTATCTATAGATAAGTGGGGATTTGGGTGGGCCTGGGAATCGATCATCCGCGATTTTCAAACCGAGGAGTCGCTATATGCTTCGATCCTTAAGCGCCGCCAACAAATAGTCGAGTGCAGAGAATCTTGGCGCAATTATATTCAAAAACAACAAAGTCTAGACCCGTTTTATTACAGACTTGAAAAATTAACCGGTTCGCCGTCAGCCATTGGCACACACCAAGTGTCTGCCGATCAAATGACGCTGAGTACCGAAGGAATCAGCGGAACCTATTTCTTGTCGGATCGAGAAGGAACCAAGCGCTTCGTCATCAAACCGATTGACGAAGATATCGATTGCCTCAACAATGGCAAGGGATTTTCATCTCCCTACACGAGTTCGACGATCCGCGATAATATTACTCTATACCGTTCGGCGATGCGCGAAACGCTTTCATATGAAATCGGGAAAAATTTAGGCGTTGTCCCCCATACTGCCTTGGCAATCTTGGATTGCAGCGCATTTAATGATCAAATCGATCAACTCTTACCCGATGAACGAGTTCGATATGAACAATTTATCGGCTGCCATAACTTGGAAAAACTTTGTTCGGTCCAGGAATTCATTCCAAATTCCAAAACACTTTTCGAAGGCCTTCAAGATTTGCAAGCCGCCGGACTTTCCGATGATGAAATCGAAGCACGAATTGATCAGCGCGATTTCGAAAATGCCAACATCCTGCAATGGCTGACCTATGATACCGACGGACATTTGAATAATTTTCTAGTCTATCATAAATCCACGGATTCGATTGGAAACGAAATCCTTGGAATAAAAAAGATCGATAATGGTCTGGCGTTCCCGGAAAAAAATGAGCAATTACGAAACAATCTGCGATATTTGCCGAATGCCAATTGCTTGCTTTCCGAGGAAGGCCGGACTCAAATCGCCGAACTATCCATCGAACAGCTTACCGAGCAAATGAAACAATTCGGATTGGACGAATCGGTCGATGCTCTTCGGCAAAGAGTTGATGTTTTGAAACAGCTGGCAGAGCGTCAGGATCTGACTTTGTATGAGATCGATTACCGCATGTCCTTGATCGGAAAACAAAATGGCATTCAGCTAGCGCTAAGTCAAGTATCTCAAAATGCACTCGAGCAAATGGTCAAGGAAGTGGTAAAATGAAAAAAAGCGCGATCCAATTTGCTATCACTCTATTTTTTTTAAGCACTCTTTTCGCCATACAGCAAGAGGAGGTTTCAATGAAACTCGTCAATACCCGCACCGGATTTATTGTAATTGAATTCAAGCACGGTACGCCTCAGTTCCATGATCGTTTCCTGGAAGCAGAAATGAAAGAAAGAGGCATCTCCATTCCTTCGAACCGAAGAGCCGATTTCGATGGCAAAGACTCGATTTATCCGAACGATCCGCTATTTCAGCAAGCGTTCGAAGAGATCTACGTTCCGCAAACCATCGCCTCCAGCTATTACCAATGGCAGCCTTAGGGTTCGTGAAACACTCAAGCGCAAGTGTCTCTGAGATTCCACAAAAACCTCATAGCATGAACGCCTAAGAGTTACCTAATATACCCCAAGAGCTTGAAAAATCGACTTTTGGGCTTGGTCAAAAGTCGATTTTTCAAATTCTTGGGGCATAACATCTAAACATTGCATAATTTATTGTCCCTCAAGGATAATCTACTTTGTTTTTAACCCCCGATTTTACATGAGCGCAAAAAGACCCTTGACCGCATGGATGATTGCGATGATCAACGTTGCGGCCATTTGCAACATTAAAAATTTTCCTCTCATGGCCGAATATGGCCTTTCGACAATTTTTTTCCTAATTCTCGCATCTGTCTGCTTTTTCATTCCGGTTTCAATTGTATCGGCAGAACTTGCAACTGGCTGGCCGGATCGGGGGATTTATACGTGGGTTAAAGAAGGAATGAGTCCGTCTCTCGGCTTCCTTGCAATTTGGCTGCAATGGATCGAAAACGTCATCTGGTATCCGACTATACTCTCATTCATCGCGGCTACATTCGCTTACATTTTTATGCCAGAACTCGCTTCAAATAAAGTTTATGTCCTATGCATTATCCTGGGGACATTTTGGACGTTTACGTTTATCAACTTCCTTGGAATGCGTGTCGCCGGCTGGATCAGCACTATCAGCGCGCTATTCGGAACAATTCTTCCCATCGCCTTGATTCTGATACTCGGCGTCCTATGGCTTGCCAAAGGACTTCCCTCTCAAATCGATTTCAGTTTCCATTCGCTATTGCCGAATTTTTCATCCATTAACGATCTTGTATTGCTGAGCGGATTCTTATTTTCATTGACTGGTCTTGAGATGTCTGCAGTACATGCAAAAGATGTCGAGCATCCTAAGACCGATTATCCCAAGGCAATCTTTCTATCCGCAACTTTGATTATTTCTCTCTCCACTTTAGGCGCTGTTGCCGTCGCAACCGTAGTGCCGCATAAAGATCTTGAACTAACTTCCGGCAGTATGGAAGCTTTCCGAGCATTGTTCGATGCATTTGGCATGTCTTGGGCTGTCCCCGTTGTCGCAGCCATTATGACATTCGGAGCTATGGGCATGATGAACACATGGATTGTCGGACCAAGCCGGGGATTGCTCGCCACTGCGCTTCACGGCGATTTTCCACCCATCTTGCAAAAAATGAATAAAAATTCGATGCCCGTCTCCATTTTGATTTTGCAAGCAATCATCGTCTCTGTTCTGTCTCTCGTTTTTCTCTATATGCCAAGCGTTAGTTCGTCTTATTGGATTCTGATTGCGATGGCCGCAGAACTGTACATGATCATGTATGTATTGCTATTTATTTCCGCGATTCGACTTCGGTATACCAAACCCGACGTCGAAAGAACCTATCGGGTTCCCGGCGGCATGGTCGGAATGTGGGTTGTCTCGATTTTAGGAATTCTAGGGGCAATGTTTGCCACGATTGTGTCATTCTTCCCCCCCAGTCAACTGCAGACCGGCAATCTCGCCTTTTACGAAGGCATTCTGATCGGAGGAACTGTTTTATTCTGCATCATCCCCCTGATAATCTATCGGTTACGAAAACCTTCCTGGAATCAACACCAAACGTTCTAATTGCGAGAATTATACCAAACATCCAAAATAATCTTTGGTTTTTAGGCTGGGCAATACGTCAGATTTGAACGCGATCGTTCAAAGATGGCGTGTTATACGGCTTAAAAACCAAAGATTATTTGGAGTTGGTATTAGATCTGTAATTAGAGCAGCCACCAAGCTGCCAAAGAAAGGTAGATAGTCAAAGTGATAATGTCGGCAATCATCAGAACGACAGGACCAGATGCAACTTTAGGATCAAGTTTTATTCGATAAAGGATAACGGGCAAGAGCGTCCCAAAAAAAGCCGATAAAATCGACGACATCAAGATCCCGACTCCGATCGTAAGCGAGGGCTTTGCACCTCCGCCCCATAAGAGCGAGATGGCGCCCATGATTAATGCCGAGCTCAAAGCCAACAAAACGACGAGCATCCATTCACGGGTGCTTTTTTTCCAGACAGTTTTCCAACTGAATCGTGGCCTTCGAAGAAATTGCAAACTCTGGGCCATCGATTGCATCGATGTCGATTCTGTCAATGTAAGCACAAGCGGGACAAAAAATGCTAAGATAATGTATTCCAACAGCACATGTTCATAGATACGCGAAATCAGAGCGCAGACAATGCCCGAAAAAACGTTGCATAAAAGCCAAGGCATTCGAAGGGTATAGTTTTTGAGAAGAGAGATTTTCTTTCCATCTTCCAACGTTAATCCAATCATTTGAAATACAGCTGCGCGATTGTGCAAGTTGGCAAGATCACAGGATTCTTTCGTTACCATCTGCACGTCAACAGCCCCGATCAACTTTCCATCGAGATCAACAATCGGCAATGCGAGCAACGGATGCTGATCAAACAATTCTAATGCTTCATGCAGCGTCTGGCTAACTCTTAATTTGGCAACCCAATTTTGCATGACATCAGCAACTTTAGAACGCGGCGGCGAAAGCAAAAGCTGGCGAGTAGAAATGACGCCCTTGAGATGATGTTTGGCATCTACGACGTAAAAGTAGATAATTTTTTGATCGATCGGCTTTGTTCGAAGTTTTTCAAGCGCATCTTCAATCGTCGATTCTAAAGATATCACTGTATCGACATGCACAGCATATTCGCCGATTGGCCGATGAAACTCTTTTTCTTCCGATTCATTCATGATTTTTTGAAGAACTCCTCCCTGAAAGGAGGAGATTCTTCCGCCGCTCAAGGAACCGAAGCAGCTGTAAGCTGCTTTCGCTTGTTAAGTAGCTTGCCTTGACCCGCCCCTGAAGGGGCCGGGATTG
>Ga0153915_10006268_pt1 | contig 11126 bp, 8 predicted proteins | sample Opewatmetagenome_2_FD_107003 | JGI IMG/M metagenome (GOLD analysis project Ga0153915, IMG submission 107003) | Freshwater wetland microbial communities from Ohio, USA - Open water 3 Core 3 Depth 3 metaG | ecosystem: Environmental > Aquatic > Freshwater > Wetlands | place: USA: Ohio, Lake Erie...
CCGGATGTGCCGTCTGCTGCCGATGGCTGGGCGCGAGCGACGCAAGTGCAATATCGTCAGCCGTCAGCAGGCCGGGGACCGGCCTGCGAGGGCGAGTTCCTGCCGAGCCGTTCGCGCGGCAGCGGGCGCGCGATGCGTGCCAATTTGACACTCCATGCCCTCTGGCTGCCGAATCAGCCGGGCGGCACGGCGTACGGGAGAACGCCGGCGGAGACTGCCCGTTGCTGTCGCTCCAGAAGTTTGCTAAATCTCTACGCATGAGGATGATACCTGATGACCGACCCCGTTAAGCCGCTGGTCGTTCGCCTCGCCGAGGCGCTGAAGGGCGCCTACACGATCGAGGGGGAAATCGGCCGGGGCGGGATGGGTGTCGTCTACCGGGCACGTGACGAGCGGTTGAAGCGCCGAGTCGCGATCAAGGTACTCCCCCCCGAACTGGCCTTCCAGGACGACATCCGGGCACGCTTCACGCGCGAGGCGGAGACCGCGGCACGGCTGTCGCATCCCAACATCGTCCCGATTCATTCGGTCGGCGAGGGCAACGGCCTCGTCTATTTCATCATGGGCTACGTCGACGGCGAGTCGCTCGGCGGGCGGCTCAAGCGGCGCGGCAAGCTGCCCGGGGAGGAGGCTCGGCGGATCATCAAGGAGACCGCGGACGCGCTCAGCGCGGCGCATGCGATGTCGGTCATCCACCGCGACATCAAGCCGGACAATATCCTGCTGGAGGGCACCCGCGGCCGGGTAATGGTCACGGATTTCGGCATCGCCAAGGCGATGTCGGCGGGCTCCGGGGCGACCCTGACCAGCGCCGGAGTGGCGATCGGCACGCCACAGTACATGAGTCCCGAGCAGGCGGCCGGCGAGAAGGAAATCGATGGTCGTTCCGACCTCTACAGCCTGGGTGTGGTGGCGTACCAGATGCTTGCGGGCGAGTTGCCGTTCAACGCGCCGAGCGTTGCCGGCATCCTGATGAAGCAGATCACGGAACCGGCACCACTGCTCAGCGCCAAGCGACCCGACATACCGGAGGATCTGGCCCTCGCGGTGAATCGCTGCCTCGAGAAGGACCCGGAGAACCGCTGGCCGACCGCCGACGCGCTCCGCCGGGCGCTGGAGAGCCGGACGGTCAGCGGCTACCGTCCGACCGGGACCGCCCGCGCCGGCGGGCGGCGGCCGGAGGGCCAGCGCCGGCCCTCGGGAGCGGGGGACGGCCTCCTACCGATGCCGCCCCTCTCCCCGCGGCCCGCAGCTGGTCCACGCCCGAGCACGGGGGCCCGGCGGGCCGAGCAGCACCTGGAGCGCGCCAGCCGGCAGATGGGCCGGTCCCTCCGTCGCAGCCAGAACGAAACGCCGCTGCCGGTGCCGGACACCGGCGAACCGATGATCGTCCAGAAGACCCGGGCGCAGTTCGCGCGCTGGGCCGCGGTCTCCGGGGGCCTCCTGCTGCTGGATTTGGCGACGGGCAATCACTTCCCGAGCTGGTCGCTGGCGGTGGCCGGTTGCTGGGGCGGCTTCGGCCTGCTCCCGCAATACATGAAGCTCTGGCAGGCCGGCTACAGCTGGCGAGACGTGCTGAGCCGGCCACCGGCCCATGACGCAGTCGAGAGCCTGCGAGGCTCCGGGGGAAAGCTGCTGCGCCAGCTACCGCCGCCGACGGCCAACGAGTATGGCGGCTATCTCTCGCAGATCCAGCAGGGGCACTCGGACCGGACCGCGATCCTGAAGCTGCTCGAGCGGCTGTCACCGTCGGAGCGGCGGATGCTTCCCGACGACGTGGCGGCGACGGTGGACGGCCTCTACCAGCGCTCGACGGACCTGGCGCGCACGCTCCACGCGATGGACACCAACGTCGACACGGCCGAGGTGAAGGCCATCGATGACCGTATCGCCTCCCTGGGGCGGGAACCCGATGACGAGGAGCGTGCCCGCCGCCTCGGCCTCCTGGAACGGAAGAAGAAGGCGATGCTGGACCTCCGCAGCCGGCGCGAGCAGGTTGCCAGCCAGCTCGAGTCCTGCATCCTGGCCATGCAGAATGTCCGGTTCGATCTCCTCCGCCTCCGCTCTGCCGATGCCGGTTCCGCCCTGGGAGACCTCTCGCAGGCCACCCAGCAGGCGCGCGCCCTGTCGCGCGACGTGGACAACGCCATCGCGGCGGCAGGCGAAATCCGCGACGCCATCGGCTAGTCCGACCTCCGAGGTCCCTTCGGGTCGCCTTCCGCGACCGTCCCGCCCGGTGTATTGTATCTCAGCCTGAACTGTTCCCGGCGCCCAGCTCGGCGCCGGGAATGCTTGACCTACACGACACACCATTCGATATGGGAGGGCGCAGCATGACCGGCCAGGGAGTCATCCGTCAGTTCCTAATCTCGGCCCCGAAACTCGGGCTCGCCGCTGCGCTCGTCCTGGTCGCCGGCTGCGGCAAGACTGCGGAGAAGCCGGCGCCGGGCAAGACAGCGGCCGGCGCACCACCGCTCATCGCCCTCGTGCGCGCCGCGGACTGGATGGGCAGCGAATGGAGCGAGGACGCGATCAAGGTGGGGCTGCAGGAAATGAACCTTGAAGAGGGGAAGGATTTCCAGATCAAGGTCTCGAGCGCCCAGGGTGACCTGGCGAACCTGCCAAGCCTGCTCGACGCGGCGGTGGACGCGAAGGCGGCGGTCATCGTCACGCTGCAGGACGCGACCCTGCAGGCAGCAGTCCAGCGCGTCAAGAACGTACCGATCGTCTTCCACGTGCTGTCGGACCCGTTCGCCGCCGGCGCCGGGACGAGCGACTCGAATCATCTGGCCAATGTCACCGGCGTCTACTCCCCCGGCTTCGGCGACCCGGAGCAGATGCGGCGGCTCGAGCTGATCAAGCGCGTGGTACCGAAGGCCAAGAAGGTCGGCATCCTGTTCAGCCCGGGCGAGCCGCTGTCGGTGAGCCTGAAGGACAAGATGGCCGAGTCAGCCAAGAAAGTGGGGCTTTCGGTCGAATCGGCGCCGATCAACAACGTGAGCGAAGGCACCGATGCCACGAACGCCCTGATCGCCAAGAAGGTGGACGCGATCGAGATCTACGGCAACGCCGCACACTCGGCCTTCGAGAGCATCATCCAGGTGGCCAAGGCGGCGAAGGTGCCGGTGTTCTCGCCCTCGCCCTTTGAGGTGATGAAGGGCGCCACGGCGGCCTTCTACCCCGACTTCCAGGAGGGCGGCGCGGTGGCCGGCAAGATGATCGGCCGTATCCTCAAGGGCGAGAGCCCGGCCACCATTCCGTTCTACCGCCTGGAGACCACCAAGACGAAAATGGCGGGAGAGGACCAGGCGGCTCCGGCGGCGCCCGCAGCCAAGCAGTGACCGCATGAAGATGGTCATCGCGTACGACGGTCCCCGGACCGTCGTACGCCTGGCCGGCCGTCTGGACGGCGAAGCGGCCGACCAGCTCTCAGGCACCCTCGACGAATTCCTCCACGAGGGCACACGGTCGGTCCTGCTGGACATGTCGGGCGTCACCTACATCAGTTCCGCCGGCACCCAGGTACTGGCACTCCGCTATCAGGATTTTTCCGCACTACGGGGCGAACTCCGGATCGCCCACCCCTCCGCGGTCGTTCTCGACGCCATCCGGCTGGTCGGAATGGAGGACCGTCTCCTCTGGGAGGAGCCGTCCGAGATCCCGGTAGCCGCACGTACCCGCTCGTCGGTTCTGATGCACCGGATGAGCGATTTCACCCGCGAGGACTGGCGGGTTCCGGATGCCGGGGCGACGCACGGGCACTACGAGATCTCCTCCCGTGAGGCCGGTGCCCACCTGACGTGCAGGCTGTACGGAGAGGCCGGGACTCTCTTCGAGCGCAACTTCCTCCCGGCCGACTGCCACCTGGTCGAGTTTCCCGACAGCGTCTTCGGCATCGGCCTGGGTGCGATCGGGAACACTCCGCAGGATTGTCTGCCCCGGCTCGGCGAACTGATCGCGGCGGGCGGGGTCACCGCCTACCTCCCGACCGACGGCTCGCTGGTCGCCGATTACCTCATCGGGACGCGAAGCAGGCCCCCGAAGGCCATGCTGGCGTACGGCATGACCTGCGAAGGCAGGTTCTCGCACCTGGCCCGCTTCAACGTGCGGCCCGGCGACGAGTCGATTCCGCTCTCCGAGCTGGCCAGAGTGGCGCTCGATTCGACCGGCGGAGATACGGCGGGTTTCGTGATAGCGGCCGAGACCGCGGGGCTGGTCGGCACCGGACTCAAGCGTTCGAGCGGCATCCCGGGCGGCCAGGTGCCCGAGCTCGACGCGGCCTCGGCGGCAGAATGGCTGTCCTTCACTCCCGAGCCGCTCTACGCCCGGATGACCGGGGTCGTCGTCGGGGTTGCAGCGAAGTCGGCCGACGGGCGACTGGGGCGGTTCCTTCGCCCGCTCGACGGAGGCGGTCTTCACGGCCATTTCCACGCGGTGGTGTTCCCCTACGATCCGCTGCCCCAGCGCACGGTGGCCATGCAGGCCCTGGTGCTGCGCCTGTTCGGCAACCTCAAGATCCGCGGCCTCATGCATCTGCTGAACGATCAGCGCCGCATCGAGGGCGCCGGCGAGAGCCGGTTCCTCCGCGGGCTTTGCTGGGTCTCGCCGATCCGCGAGGTCGTGGAAGAAGCGGCATGAACCTGCTGATCGGCAGTCTCACCCAGGGACTGATCACCGCGCTCCTGGCACTCGGGGTATTCATCACCTTCCGGGTGTTCGAAAGCCTGGACCTCACCGCCGAGGGCTCGTACGGTCTGGCCGCGGCGGTGACGGCCGTATTGCTCGTGAAGGGAGTCCATCCGATCCCGGCGACCGCGATCGGCGGGCTTGCCGGCGCAGCGGCGGGCACCGTGACCGGGTTGCTCCATACGAAGCTGCGGGTGCCGCTCCTGCTCGCGGGCATCGTGACCACCACCGCCATCTACTCGATCATTCTCATCGTGATGCACGGGGGCGACCAGTCGCTGGCACCCTTCCGCAGCCTCATGAAGCTGGCCGACGAGCTGGCCCAGCGGCTGACCGGTGGCACGGGGGACATCACCCTCTTCGGCACTACGGTCATCGCGAGCCTCTGGATGGGGCTGATCCTCACCTTCACCGTCGTGGCCGGGTGCGTGCTCGCGCTGAATCTGTTCTTCCATACCAACCTCGGCCTCGCGATGCGGGCCACCGGCGACAACCCGCAGATGGCCCGCGCGCTCGGTACCGACGTCGGGCGAATGCAGGTGCTGGGGCTGGCGCTGTCGAATGCGCTGATCGGGCTGTCGGGCGCGATCTTCGGACAGTTCCTCGGCGCGGTCAACATCTCGATGGGCCTCGGCATCCTGGTGACGGGGCTCGCGAGCCTGATGATCGGCGAGACGCTGGTCGGCCGGAAAGGGGTGGGCCGCTGGATCACCGCGGCGGTCGCGGGCTCGGTGCTGTATCGTCTGCTCGTCGCCGCGGTCATTCGGGCCGGGCTCGACGCCAATGCGCTCAAGCTGGTGACGGCGGTGCTCGTCCTCGCGGCCCTCGTGCTCCCGCAATTTCTGCGGCGCCGGGTCCGAAAGAGCGTCGCCGAGGCGGTGGCCTCCCGTGGCTGACTCAGTCCTGGAGGCGCTGGACCTGCGGCGGACCTTCAACCCGGGAACGGTGAACGTGGTCCGAGCACTTCAGGGCGTCGACCTGGACCTGGAGCCGGGGGCATTCGTGATCGTCCTCGGCACCAACGGCTCGGGCAAGTCGACGCTGCTCAACGCCGTGGCGGGAACCTTTCCGGTCGACGAGGGCTCGATCCGCATCGGGGGAACCAACGTGACTCGCTGGCCCGAGCACCGGCGCGCGAGCCTGATCGGCAGGGTCTTCCAGAACCCGTTCACCGGCACTGCACCCCGCCTGACCGTTGCGGAAAACCTCGCGCTCTCCATGCGGCGGGGGCACGTGGGCGGCCTCGGACGAGCCCTCCCGGTCGGACGCCTCAGGGAGATTCGCGACCGGGTAAGCGAACTCGGCATGGGGCTGGAGGACCGGCTGAACACCCAGATCGGCCAGCTGTCGGGCGGCCAGCGTCAGGCCTTGACCCTGCTGATGGCGACGATCGTGCGCCCGGAGCTGCTGCTCCTCGACGAGCACACCGCGGCGCTCGACCCCCGCAGTGCGGAGCAGGTGCTCCGCATCACCCAGCAGGTGGTCTCCCGCGACCGGCTCACGACGCTGATGGTGACCCACGCCATGCCACAGGCGACCCGGTTCGGCGACCGCGTCATCATGATGCATCGCGGTCGCATCGCGATCGAATTCAGCGGCACGAGGAAGCGATCGCTCAGGGTCGATGACCTGCTCGACCGGTTCGACCAGCTACGCGCGGCGGAACTGCTCGACGAGTCTGCAGCAGGGATGCTGCGGCGGGCCTACGTCTAGGTCCGGGGGCCCGTCCTCTCACTTTCCTCCCCGGCTCTTCACGCGAGCCTTGGTGCTCCGGGGCATGGTGCTCTGGCTCTGCATCCGTCTGGCCGCCAACTTCGTCACCGGCCCGCTTCCGGGACCTCCATTTCCGTACGTCTCCGTTGGGGCGGCGATCTGGGTCGTCGCGCTGACCGCGCTGCGATTCGCCGGCATGCCGGTGGGCGAGGCAGCACGACTGACCGGAATCTCGGACCAACTGGACCAGAAACCGCCCAGTCTGTCGGGAGGTGAGCTGCGCCGCGCCGAGGTTGCGCTCGCGCTGGTCCGCGAACCAGGCTGCCTCCTCGCCGATGATCCCTTCCGGGGCATTGCCCCGGTGGACACCGACGCCATCGGCGCCGCCATCCGCCACCTGGCATCCCGGGGTGCTGCGGTGGTCTGCACCGGCCACGAGGTGCCGACGCTGCTGGCGATCGCCGACCGGGTGATCTGGTGCGCCCATGGCACGACATATCACCTGGGCACGGCTGCGGAGGCCCGGGGGGACTGGCGGTTCGAGCGGGAGTACCTGGGAGAGAGCTGACTGGCAGAGTCCCGAGGCCCTGCCGGAAGACTAGAAACGAGCGATGTCGAGCATGGCCTGCCGCAGGTTCTCGACCTGCGGGAGAATGACGTCCTCGAGCTGCGGAGCGTAGGCGACGAAGGTGTCGGTGGAAGCCACCCGCCGGACCGGCGCATCGAGGAAGGCGAAGGTCTCATCCGCGATCCGGGCGGCGATCTCGGCGCCGTAGCCCCACGAGAGCGCGTCCTCGTAGGCGACGATGACCCGGCTGGTCTTCCGCACCGACCGGTAGATGCACTCCCAGTCCACCGGCGCGAGCGAGCGGAGGTCGATCACCTCGACGCTCAGCCCGTGCTGCTCCTCGACCTCCTTGGCCGCCACGAGGGTCCGCTGCACGACCGCGCCGTAGGTCACCACGGTCAGGTCGGTCCCCTCGCGCAGCACCTTGGCCTTCCCGAGCGGAATCATGAAGTTCGGGCCCGGATTCGGCGCCTTATTGTAGGTCTGCCGGTAGAGATGCTTGTGCTCGAGGAAGAGCACCGGATCGTCGCAGCGGATCGCGGTGCGGAGCAGGCCGTTGGCATCGAGCGCCGTGGAGGGGCAGACCACCCGGAGGCCGGGGACGCTGGTGAACACCACGGCGCCGGTCTGGGAGTGATACGGCGCGCCTCCCTTGAGGTATCCGCCATAGGTCACCCGGACCACGACGGGTGCCGAGAAGGCGTTGTTCGATCGCCAGCGGATCAGCGCCAGCTCGTCGCGGAGCTGCATGTAGGCGGGCCAGATGTAGTCGAAGAACTGGATCTCGACCACCGGCTTCAGGCCCCGGATCGCCAGACCGATCGCGCGACCGACGATGTTGGCCTCGGCGAGGGGCGAGTTGTATACCCGATCGCTCCCGAAGGCCTTCTGCAGCCCCCACGTCACCTTGAAGACGCCGCCCTTGCCCTTGACCTTGCCGAGGTTCTGCTCGCGGCTCGTGTCGGCGACGTCCTGGCCGAAGACGATGATGCGGGGGTCCCGCGTCATCTCGTCCCTGAGACAGGCGTTCAGCAGATCGACCATCGTGGTCGGATCGCCGATGAACCGGGGGTCCTCCTCGGTGTCGAACTGCTCGGAGGTCGGGTCCAGGTCCGGCGAATAGACGTAATCGTAGACGGTGTCCACCGCGGGCTGCGGCGAGGCCAGCGCGGTTTCGGTCGCGACGGCGACCTCCTCGTCCACCGAGGCCCGGATCGCCTCGAGCTCTGGCTCGGTGGCGATCCCCTCGGTCAGCAGCTGTGCAGGGAACCGGTTCAGCGGATCGCGCTGCGCATCGGCCTCGCGCTCCGCCGGGGCCCGGTACTGGATCTCGTCATCCGAGAGAGAATGGCTGTAGGGCCGGATGACGTGGGCATGCACCAGGGCCGGTCCCTTCCGGTTCCGCGTGTACTCCACCGCCCGGCAGAGCGCTTCGTACGAGGCCACCGGGTCGCAGCCATCGACTTCCTCGATGTGCAGGCCGGGAAAGCCGGTGACCAACCTCGAAATGGACCCGCCGGCGGTGTTCACTTCCACCGGCACCGAGATGGCGTAGCCGTTGTCCTCGATCAGGAACACGACGGGCACGCGCAGGTTGCAGGCGCTGTTGAGCGCCTCCCAGAATTCCCCCTCGCTGGTGGTCCCGTCGCCGGAGGAGCAGAAGACCACCTCGTCACCGTGGATCAGCCGGTCCCGGCCGGGAATCTTCTCGATCCGATCGTAGCGCAGCCAGGCCTCGGCGCACCCGACGGCCTGCAGGAACTGGGTGCCGGTCGGGCTCGACGCGGTCACGATGTTCAGCTCCCGGTGGCCCCAGTGCGAAGGCATCTGGCGTCCGCCGGAGTTGGGATCATCCGCGGCGCCGACAGCCGAGAGCAGCTGCTCGGTGGCCGTCATGCCGAGGCCCAGGCAGAGCGCGCGATCCCGGTAGTAGGTGTAGAACCAGTCGTAGGAGGGGCGGAAGACCTTCGAGGCGGCGGCGAGGACGGCCTCGTGGCCGGCACCGGATATCTGGAAGAAGATCTTGTTCTGTCGCTTGAGCTGAATCTCCTTGTCGTCGAGCCGGCGGGAGAGGTACATCAGCCGGTAGATGTCGAGGAGATCGGGCTTGGAGAGCGCCTTCGGGGCCTTGAACTGGTGACGGGTCCGGGTGGCCATGGGGTGAAAGATGGCCCATGGCGGGAGCGGAGGAAAGGGCAGGCTATTCGCCGGCCCTGAACACCACCTTCCCCCCCACGATCGTCGCCCGTACCGCGGCGTGCTCGATCTGCTCCGGCGGAATCGTGGTCAGGTCCTGATCGAGAAGGACCAGATCGGCCTTGTAGCCCGGCTTGAGCACGCCGCGCGTCCTCTCGGCGAACACCGCGTAGGCATTCCCGGCCGTATAGGCCCGCAACGCCTCCTCCACGGAGATCTTCTGCTCCGGAATCCACCCCTCGGGATGCTTCCCGTCGAGCGTTCGCCGGGTGACCGCCGCATAGATGCCGAGCAGGGGATCCATCGGTGCTACGGTCCAGTCGGACCCGAAGGCGAGATGGGCATTTCGATCGAGCAGGGTGCGGAAGACATACATGTTGTGGATACGCAGGGGTCCGACCCGCTTCTCGGCCCAGCGTCCGTCATCGATCACGTGGTACGGCTGCATCGACGCGACGGCACCGAGTCTCAGCAGATGATCCACCTCGGCGGGACGGAGGTGCTGGGCGTGCTCGACGCGGAACCGGCGATCCCGTGGCCCATGCGCCTTCGCGACGCTGTCGTAGATGTCGAGCAGCACCGCATTGGCCCGTTCGCCGATGGCGTGGATGGCGACCTGCAGCCCCACGGAGTCGGCCGAGGCGACCCAGGCGCGGACCGAGTCGAAGGAAGTGGTCTCGAGGCCGGAGGTCTCGGGCGCATCGACGTAGGGCTCGAAGAAGAGCGCGGTGGTCGAGCCCAGCGATCCGTCCATGTACCCCTTCACGCCGGCCAGCCGGATCCAGTCGTCGCCGGGACCGTCGGCCCTCACCGTGTCGGCGACCCGCTTCCAGTCGTCGAGCGCCGGGTAGATCGCCACCCGAATGGTCTGCGTGCCCCGGGCCCGGGCTCGCTTGAAGGCGGCCACCTGAGCCCAGCTCGCGCTCACCGACGCCGTGCCGGTGACTCCCCGGGAGGCGGCGAAGGCCATGGCGCGGGCGAGGGCGGCATCGTCCTGGTCGGGCGTCGCCTCGGGCACGATCCGCTCGACCGGGTCCTGGGCGTCGTCCTTGAGAATGCCGGTCGGTTCCCCGGTCTTGGGGTCCCGGACGATCACACCGCCGGGAATGTCCTTCGTCGCCTTCGTGATGCCGGCGAGCCTGAGCGCGACGCCGTTCGCGAGTCCCATGTGGCCGTCGAGGCGGCGCACGAAGACGGGATTGCGCGGCGTGACCGAGTCGATCCATTCCCGGCGCGGCAGTGGCGCCCCGGGCCAGCGCTCGTGGTCCCACTCGCCGCCGGTGATCCATTCACCCGGCTTCCGCTCCGCCGCGTAGGCCTTGAGCCGGGCGATGAACTCCGCGGGGCTCCGCGCGGGGCGCAGGTCGACGCTGATGAGCCGGAAGCCGCCGTTGAGGAAGTGGGTGTGGCCGTCAACGAAGCCCGGCACGACCATGGCGCGACCGTTCCGCAGAATGGCGGTCTCCGGCCCCACGGACTTCATGACCGATGCGCTGTCGCCGACTGCCAGCACCGTGTCTCCGGCGATGACCACGGCGCCAGCCCACGGAACGATCGAGTCGCCGGTCCAGACCCGCCCAAGGACAACCATGTCCGCGTGCGGTCGCGGGGTGCATGCGGCCAGCGCGGTCAGGATCGTCAGTCCGGAAAGGGTGGAAAGGCGGGCAGGCGGACGGGGAGTCGGAACGCACCCGCCGGGCCGAAAAGCGGTCATGATCCGGCTCCTTCAGAGCGGCTTCGTGAGGTTTCTGAGAGCCTGGAGCCGCTCGAGGGCGCCTGGGGAGGACGCGGAGGCGGCGGGTGCCAGCGCGAGAAGCTCGCGGATGTCGAGCAGGATCTCGAGCATCAGTTGATCGCGCTGGAAGGCCGCGTCGAGCTCCTCCATTCGCCCGGTGAGGTTCTCCGCCCTCGCCTTGTCGTAGGCATCGCGGTAGGTGGTTTCCAGGTTGGCGAGGATGCGATC
>Ga0153915_10006269_pt1 | contig 11126 bp, 7 predicted proteins | sample Opewatmetagenome_2_FD_107003 | JGI IMG/M metagenome (GOLD analysis project Ga0153915, IMG submission 107003) | Freshwater wetland microbial communities from Ohio, USA - Open water 3 Core 3 Depth 3 metaG | ecosystem: Environmental > Aquatic > Freshwater > Wetlands | place: USA: Ohio, Lake Erie...
ACTCTTTGCAGGTGTTCTTCATGGATGGATCGCGAACCTCCCGCGAAGAGAGCGAATACGCGCTCGGCAATCCTGCGCGCCGCCGTGACGGATTGCCACTGGTGGAAAGGAAGTTCAGGGCCAACCTCGCGCGCCGCTTTGCGCCGAAACGGCAGTCGCGGGTGGCGGCGCTGCTCGGCGACCAGCACTCGTTGGAAGAAATGCCGGTAAACGAATTCATGGATGTGCTTGTCTGGTAACTGCTGCCAATGCTGCTCCACCCCACACGCTCTGACCCCCATGCGGGGCGAGGCAATCCCAAGACGCGCGACCGCGTAGCGGTCAGGCGTAATATCGCGAACGGCAAAATCGGCCAGGAGGCCGCGATCCGGGTCTACGGGCCGCATTAGCTTGCCGTTTGCGTACGGCAGTCACGACCGGGGGCGACCTCCGTGGCCTCAATAGCGGTGTCCCCGACGGGTCAATCCCGTTGAATCAGCCTGTTCCGGCCGCTTTCCCACATCAAGGCGCAGCCTCAGCACACCAAGTATAATGTGCGCCTTGCACCAATCCACCGTACGACGACATCGCCCATGAAAATGACGGTGGCTGCCAATCCCTGCTCCACGCGCGCCTACAACGATCCGCGGCGGCACAACGAGGGCATGCCATTGCTGCGGACCAAGTTTGAACGAAATCTCGCTCTGCGTTTCCCGCCGCACCGGCAGCGGGCAATCACCGCGCTCTTTGCCGATCAGCGCCGCCTTGAGAAAATGCCGGTCCACGAGTTCATGGAGGCGCTGATACCATGACTGATCATCCGTACCCCCGCGGCCGGGTTCCGCAACTGGCCGTTAAAGCAATGACCACTGCTATCTCGGCAGTACGGCTGCCCGGTTTGTCGCGACTTGCCGCAGCCGTATTCCAAAGCCTCCTGATCGTCGCAGTGACCCCCGCGTTCGGCGTGTCCGCGCACGCACAGATCTATCCGGCCAAACCGGTTCGCTTCCTTGTTCCGTTTGCGCCGGGCGGCGGCAACGACATCGTCGCGCGCATCCTGGGCAGCAAACTTTCGGAAGCCTGGGGACAACAGGTCGTCGTCGATAACCGGCCGGGCGCCGGGGGCAACATGGCCGCGGAGATAACCGCGCGTGCCGCACCGGACGGCTACACGGTCTTCCAGTTCAACGTCGCCAACACCATTGCCCTCAGCCTCTACAGGAAGCTCCCGTACGATCCGGTCAGGGATTTCGCGCCGGTGACGCAGATCGGATCGACCCCTTTCTTGCTCGTTGTGGATCCGACTGTAAAAGCGGCCTCCGTTCAGGAACTCATCGCCCTCGCAAAATCCCGCCCCGGCACCCTTAATTACGGCTCTTCGGGAAACGGCGGGTCCACTCATCTTGTTATGGAGCTGTTCAAGGCGCAGGCCGGAATCGACGTGGTTCACATTCCGTTCAAAGGCGCGGGCCCCGCGTTGACCAGCCTGCTCAGCGGACAAATACAGGTGATGTTTGCCGTTCCCGCGGCGGCGTTGCCGCACCTGAAATCGGGACGGCTGCGTGCGCTGGCGGTTTCCAGCCTCCAACGCAGTCCGCTCGTTCCGGGACTGCCGACGGTTGCGGAGTCGGGGCTTGCAGGATTCGAAGGCAGCGCCTGGTACGGCGTGGTCGTTCCAGCCGGGACGCCGCGCACCGTCATCCACAAGTTGAACACCGATATCGTCCGTATCCTCCGCGATCCGGCTATCGCGGAAACACTGACCCGCCGCGGCATCGAAGTTGCGGCGAGCGCGCCCGAAGCGTTCGCGAGATTCATAAGCTCGGAGATCGTGAAGTGGGGCAAGGTGGTGAAAATGTCCGGCGCGCGCGTCGATTGAAACTTATTTTTCACAACGAGAGAGACCCGATTGAGCCACGAAGCTTCCAACGACAATCCCTACACGCGTGGGATCGCGCAGTTTGTTTCATCCCTGGAATATGATGCGATTCCAAATGAAGTGAAACACCGCATCAAGCTGCTGATGCTCGACTCGCTTGGTTGCGCGCTTTACGGCGCCGATCTCGAGTGGTGCCGCATCCTCCAGGACAGGCTCGCCGCAATCGATGCAACGCGCACCTGTGGCATCTGGGGTACGGGCAAGAAGCTGTCGGCGCCGCACGCTGCGCTCGTCAACGGCACCGCGGTGCAGGGTTTCGAACTTGACGACGTGCATCGTGCCGGAGTCCTGCATGTCGGCGCTGTAGTTCTGCCGGCGCTGATTCCGCTGGCCGAATTCAAGCCCGGGATGAGCGGGAAGGAGTTTCTTACCTCCGCGGTCGCGGGCTACGAGGTCGGGCCGCGCGTGGGCATTTGCATGGGGCCGGAGCACATTGCATCCGGCTGGCATTCCGGCGGAACCCTGGGCGTGTTTTCGGCCGCGGCCGGCGCCGCGCGCGGACTGAAGCTCGACGTTGACAAAACCGTACACGCGCTCGGCATCGCCGGAACGCAGGCGGCCGGTCTGATGGCGGCGCAGTTCGGCGCAATGGTGAAGCGCATGCATGCCGGTCGTTCCTCCCAAAGCGGCCTCTACGGCGCGCTGCTGGCCGACGCGGGCTTCACCGGCATCGTCAATGTGCTGGAGAACGAATACGGCGGTTTCTGCACCACATTCTCCCAGTCGAAAGATCATTTCAATCTTCGCGAACTTACCGCGGGCTTGGGCGAAACCTGGCAGACGATGGGCATCGCGCTCAAGTTCTACGCGTGTGTCGGCACCAATCACACGACGCTGGACGCGATCCGCGACATGCAGCGCGAGCGGTCCTTCGGCGCCGCCGATGTCCGGAAGATTGTTGTGCATGGCTCACACGTCACGGTAAACCACGTCGGCTGGAAATACGTGCCGCAGGGGCTCACGTCGGCGCAGCTCAACATGCCCTATTGCGTTGCGACGTATCTGCTCGAAGGCGATTGCTTCGTCGAACAGTTCACCGAGGACAAGGTGGCGGATTCGGCGCGCATGGCGCTTTCCCGCAAGGTCGAGGTCGTCCACGATCCCAAGATCACGGCCAGGGGCGGGAAGTTCCGCCACCTCGTTCATGTCGAGGCGCACCTGAATGACGGAACCGTGCTCAAACGCACGGTGGAAGCGGCGCGCGGCAGCGAAAAGAAGTTTGCGTCCGACGACGAGGTTGTGGAGAAGTTCGAAAAACTTGCAATTAAATCGCTCGCGAGACCGCAGGTCGAACGGCTGCGAGACGCGATGCTGGGACTGGAAAGGCTGCGCGACGCGAACGACCTCGCCCGGTTGCTCGTGACGCGCACGGGCGCCGCTCGCAAGAAGAGAGCGAGGCGGGAAATGAAATCCACGGTCAAGAAAGCCAGCCGTACAACGAGGAGATCGAAGTGAAAACCGCAAGCCTGCTCGGCGTGTGTTTTGCACTGTTCGCGACGTCCGCTGCCGCGGCACAGACGTATCCTGTCAGACCGATCCGCTTTATCGTCCCGCTTGCGGCAGGCGGGGGCATGGACACGATTGCACGGACGCTCGGGCAGAAGCTTACCGAAGATCTCGGCCAAACCATCGTTGTCGACAACCGCGGCGGTGGGGGCGGCACCATCGGGGCGGAGCTTGCGATGCAGGCCGCGCCGGACGGCTATACCATGATCATGATGAGCGCGACGGCAGTCATCCGGCCCCTCATGTACCGCGGTACCCGCTACGACCTGTTTCGGGATTTCGCACCGGTGTCGCAGGTTACGGCTCAGCCCTACGTCCTGGAAGTGCATCCGTCGGTTCCCGCGAAATCGGTACGCGAACTGATCGCATACGCAAGATCGAATCCCGACAAGCTCAATTACGCTTCCGCGGGCCAAGGCAGCCTCATTCACCTCACCACGGAACTCTTCAGGACGGCCACCGGCACCAACATGGTCCACGTGCCCTACAAGGGAATGGGCGCCGCCTATCCTGACCTCATTTCAGGAAACGTGCAGCTGGCATTCGGCAGCATCGTCTCTTCTCAACCCCACATCCGTGCCCACCGGCTGAGAGGCCTGGCGGTAAGCAGCGCCCGGCGCGCCAAAGCGATGCCCGAACTGCCCACGGTCGCCGAGTCGGGCGTCCCCGGATTTTCCGTTACCCAGTGGTACGGCGTATTCGTGCCGGCGCGGACACCACGATCCGTCATCGAACGTCTTCACACGGAGATAATCAAGGCGGTGCGGCAGCCGGAAATGAGAGCGCGCGTGGCAGCCGACGGCGCCGAAGCAATCGGCAGCTCGCCACAGGAGTTCGCGGTCCACGTCCGGGCCGAGCATGACAAGTGGGCGGGCGTCATCAGGAAAACCGGCATCCGCGGCGATTGATCCAGCGCGGCCGTATGAAGTCGTGCCGGATCTCCGACGGCTGCCTTTACGCGTAGAAAAGTCCTTTTTCGGACATCGTGCACGACATTCCGGACCGCGCTCCAAGAAATTAAATCTGCTTGTCGAACGTGCGCCGCATGCGTTTGGGGTCCGGCACACTCGATACGTCGCGTCTGACTGTTGCCAAATAGCGAACCCGGAACTCCCGCGAAATCAGACGATTACGCTTCATGGGCGTTTCCGCGTCGTAATTTGACGACGGGTCGTCCAGGATTACAACGCCGATGAGCAGATTATGTCTTTGATTTAAAAGATTTTATGGATTTTCTGGCACGATTGTCGCTATTGATTGGGCGAGCCGTTGGCTCACGTGGTTATTTGAAACCGTTACAGGAGATTTTCCGATGACATTGCAGAAAGTTATGTCCGTGTTGATGGCAGCATTCTTCGTTGCGTTTGCGGGAACAGGCATTGCCGCAAGTCCGTCACCCGTCAAGTCTCAAGGAGCAATTACCACCGATCAAGTAGGTCAGACAACGACACCGCTTGATTGCAAGAAAAACCCGAAGGACCCGCGCTGCCAGGATAAGAAGTAACCGCGTCAGCAATCCAGGACGGGGCCTTACCCCGCCGGTCCCGTTCTGGGAATGTTCCTCCGAAGCGTCCAGCGTGGCGCTACCGGAAGTTGATTTCATACACTGATGGCAAGTGCAGCATTCAATCGTGCCTGCATACCCCGTACCATTCTTCGGAATGGAGGACTTCTCTTGACAACGGATTGTGCTGCACATTGCCGCCAGTCAAACGATCATTGGCGAACACCATGAAATCTAGTGAGATCAAGCGAACGCATTTCCTGTTAGTGGCAGTCGCAGTAAGCGTCATTGCCTTGAGCTTGTCTGCGTGCAACAAGGAAGAACCACGCGCTGATTCAGTGGGCAAAGACATCGACCGGCCAGTAGACAAACCCGGCCAGCAGATGGGCCAGGCACCTGAAAACGCCGGAAAGCAAATCGATCCGGCGGCCAGCGTCGCTGGGGCGAAAACCGGCCAGAGGGACAAGGTCATCGACGACGCCGCCGTGGCTGCAAGAGTCACGTCGACGTTACTGAGCGAACCCGGGTTGCATGATCTGAAGGTCGACACGGCGCACGGCGTCGTCACGCTGCGCGGAATGGCGGATACATCAGAAATCCGCGAAAAAGCCGAGTTGGTGGCGCTGAACGTGGAAGGCGTCAGATCGGTAAGAAACAGCCTGGTGATTGCTGACCGTTCCTAAGCGGTTCGCGAAGGCTTGATATTGTGCGTGTCAGCGTGCCATTAGCGTCCGAGTTCTGAACTCGCCCGTGGCGCGACAGACATGCGATATTGCGGCGACGCTACGCCAGCACGTCGGGTGTCTCGCGCCAGTGGAACGGCTCGGGTCTTCGTTGGCTATCACACCGGCAAAATAGTTCACGGGCATGCGTCAAAGCGAGCGCGCGCGCGCTCGTCCGGCCGTGGCGACTTGTCTCGCGACTCGGGGGTCACGCTGACGCCCAATAAACATCAGGAATAATCCCGCCGCCCACGCGTGGCTCATCAGGTTGAAATTGGGGGTTCGGCCGCAAGACCGGATCTCCATGTATAATCCGCGCCTTGCGTCAACCCAACCGACGACGGCTTTTTTCATGACACTCTACGCGCTGACCATATTCAGCAGCGCGTTCCTGCTGTTCCTGATTCAACCGATCATGGCGAAAGAGATATTGCCGTGGTTCGGAGGGTCGGCTGCGGTATGGACGACGTGCCTGGTGTTTTTTCAATTGCTGCTGCTGCTGGGCTACGCTTATTCCGACTGGACTACGCGCAAACTACCCTCGCGCAGACAGGTCGTACTGCACATTGCCTTGCTGGCGCTGAGCCTGGCGTCATTGCCGATCGTGCCCGCGGTGTCCTGGAGGCCGGCGGGGAGCGAAGAACCGACGCTGCGCATTCTTGGGCTGTTGATGGCCACGATCGGGCTTCCGTATTTTCTGCTGTCGACGACCGGACCCCTGATCCAGGCGTGGTTTGCGCGGACTTTTCCGGAGGGTACCGTATATCGCTTGTTTGCTCTGTCGAATCTTGCGTCCCTGCTTGCGCTGATTTCCTATCCTTTTGCGGTCGAGCCGTGGATCACTACGACTCAGCAATCCTACGGCTGGACTGCGGCTTACGTCTTGTTCGTGTTGCTGTGCATCGCATCAGCCGTTTACAGCCTGCGAACCGGCGAGAGGGATGTGGTAACCGGGCAAAGCGGCGATGCGGTCAACGGCGCCCCCGCGCCGCGCATCCGGGACTACGCGCTGTGGCTCCTGCTCTCGGCGATGGGCTCTTTCATGCTGCTGGGCGTGACGAATCACATCACTCACGACATTGCTTCGGTACCGTTCCTCTGGATCTTGCCGCTTACGCTCTACCTCATCACCTTCATCCTGTGCTTCGAAGGCCGCAACTGGTACCAGCGGCATATTTTCTTCGGCCCGCTGCTGGTGGTCGTCGGCGCAATGGCATGGGCGCTGCATGCAAACGACGGCATCATGGACATCAAGGAGGCGATCCCGATCTATCTCGTGGGACTTTTCGTGTGCTGCATGTTCTTCCACGGCGAACTGGCGCGGCTCAAACCGGCGCCGCGTTATCTGACCACCTTCTATCTGATGGTGTCGCTCGGCGGCGCGCTGGGCGGTCTGCTGATCGGTTTCGTTGCACCCAGGCTCTTCAAGACCTATTACGAATTCGGCATCGGCCTTGTCGTTACGCTGGTGATCGCAGCCTACTGCGCCCGCAGGATGCGAGTCTTCGTGCCGCTGGCGGCACTCGGTGTTGCCGGATTCAGCAGCTACCACGTCATACACTATATCGGGCTGTTGTCGCAAGGTGCCCGCGTCATGGAACGTAATTTTTACGGCACACTGCGGGTGAAGGACGTCGGTACGGACAACGGCGAGGGCACCGTGCGGCGCCTCATGCATGGCGTGATCATGCATGGCGAGCAGTACCTCGACCCGGACAAACGCGATCAGCCGACTTCGTATTACGGGCAATCGGCTGGAGTCGCCCGGGCGATCGAAATCAGCCAGTCGGCGCCGATTCGTGTCGGTGTGGTGGGGCTGGGTACCGGAACACTGGCGGCATACGGCCGGCCCAAGGACGTGTTCCGTTTCTATGAAATCAATCCGCAAGTGGTCGAGATTGCGCGCAGGGATTTTTCCTTTCTTTCCGACAGCGGCGCCCGTATCGAAACCGTGCTGGGTGATGCGCGGCTCAACATGGAGCGGGAGCCTCCGCAGCGCTACGACGTATTGGCGATCGACGCTTTCTCCAGCGATTCGATCCCGGTGCACCTGATTACGAAGGAGGCCATGGCAGTTTATCTGCGACACATCAAGCCCGACGGCGTAATCGCATTTCACGTCACCAATCGCTTCCTGCGGCTCGCGCCGGTCGTCAAACGAATTGCCGATGCTTACAATCTGCACACCGTGCTGGTCTCCGACGATACCGAGGAAGAAGACCTTGCAAGGACCGATTGGGTGTTGGTCGCGCGCAACGGGAAGTTCCTGGACCGCAGGGAAATTGCCGGCGCCTCGAGCGAAATCGAGGACATTCCCGGCTTGCGCGTGTGGACCGACGATTACAACAACTTGTTCAAGATTCTCAAGTAATTGCGCAGCTTACACTGCCGGCTTGAACTCCGTTTCACTGTCCCCATCTTCGAACAATAGAATATCGGCAGGTCTACATTCATGAGAGTCAGTTATTCAGCCGCGGTGCGCAGTCGGCTGGCGGCCGTCGTTTTCGTTGCCGCCGCCCTGACTTGTCCAGTTGCGGCCCAGCCGCAGGCCGAGACACGTCTGCCAACGCTTGCGCCCATAGTCAACCAGGTAACGCCCGCAGTGGTCAATATTTCCGTGATCACCCGTTCGCCGCTGGAAAACAATCCTCTGTTCAGCGATCCGTTTTTCCGGCGCTTCTTCAACCTGCCCGACACCCCGCAGCGGCAGGAACAGGCTGCGGGTTCGGGAGTCATCGTCGATGCTGCACGCGGCTACGTCCTCACCAACAACCACGTCATCAAGGACGCGGAACAGGCGATCGTCACGCTGAAGGACCGCCGCCAGTTCCAGGCAAAGCTGGTCGGCACCGATCCCGGCACCGACATCGCCGTGCTCAAAATCGACGCTCAGAACCTTGCTGCCCTCAAGTTCGGCGACTCGGACGCCTTGCAGGTCGGCGATTATGTCATTGCAATAGGAAATCCATTCGGCATTGGCCAGACCGTCACTTCGGGTATTGTCAGCGCGCTCGGGCGGAGCGGGCTCGACATCGAAGGTTACGAGGATTTCATACAGACCGACGCTTCGATCAATCCGGGCAATTCAGGCGGGGCGCTGGTGAACTTGCGTGGGGAACTCGTGGGAATCAATTCCGCGATCATCGGTCCCACCGGCGGCAACGTCGGCATCGGATTCGCAGTGCCGTCAAACATGGCGCGCACGGTGATGAGCCAGATCGTCCGCTACGGCGAAGTGCGGCGCGGCCGACTCGGCATCGAGATGGCCGATCTCACGCCGGATCTCGCAAAAAAGCTCGGCGCAAAAAGCCTCGACGGTGCCCTCGTCGCGGGGGTTCAGCCAAGCTCGCCCGCAGCGAAGGCGGGCTTGCGGGAACGCGATATCATCCTCGCGATGAACGGGAGGCCGATCCACAGCTCGACCGAATTGCGCACGCGTCTCGGATTGACACCGATCGGAGAGGAAATCGAGCTGCGCGTCGCTCGCGGCGGAGATACGCGCTCGATCCGCGCGCGGATTGCCGCGCCACAGGAATTTGCCGGCGGCGACGGGCGCACAGTACAGCAGTTGCCCGGGATGCGGGTCGTGGAAATCGAACGCGGCAGCCCGCTATACCAGCGGGTCCAGGGGCTCGTAGTCGCTTCAGTGGAGCAAGGCAGCCGGGCCTGGCAGGCAGGATTCCGCGCCGGAGACATCATCTACGCGGTCAACCGCAAGCGCGTGCGCACGTTCGCGGAATTCCAGAAGGCGCTGAACAACGGCAAGCGCGGTTACACGGTCAGCCTGCTCCGCGGAGACTTCAACGTCACGATTACTGTTCGCTAGCAGTGTGTCGGGTCAGTTTCCCACAGCAGGTGCCGCATCGAGCGCGAATTTCACCTGCGGTGCGTTACCGCGGGTACCGTCGGACGCTGCCGGTCGTTGCTGCAAACGTGCAGAAGAAATTTTGTTAATTTTCATGAGGCTCTGGGTTACTTCCTGCGCGCGGTCATCCCCCAGTTTCTGAAGTGACGCATTCGGAACTTCGATTGTTTCCGCTACCCGTCCCAGCAAGGCTTCGTAGAAGGAAACGTCCTGGCTTGCGCGTCCCAGGAGTCCGAGCACAGGGTTGACCCGTTGTACCGCCTGCCCTCGCGCCTCTCCGACGGTGCGCGCGAACTGCGTCAGCGCCTGTTCGCCAGTGCGTTCCACGTATACCGCTTCGAGCGCGCGCTGGGTCTTGGCGTCGGCCAGGTTTGGTTGCCCCGGATCCTCGTCCGGCGAAATCGTCCGCCCCATTTTGACCGCGACGGCCCGTCGCGCTGCTCTGCGTTGCAGCGCCTGCCGGTCCGATTCGGCATATTCCCCCTGAATTACGAGCTTGAGCTGCGGCCGTTTGGCGAGGACCTCGGCCATCCGCTTCAACTTCTCCCGTTCCGGCGGCAACAGCACGGCTCGCCCGGGATCGAATGCGATGCTGTCGAGGTCTTCACCGCCGCCGCCGAAAAGCGACGCAAGCGCCCGGAACGGCGCGGTCACAATCCTGGTGATCAGGTTGCTGATCGCCTGCCAGATGAGGTGCCCGTAGCTGAATTCGGGACGATCGACGTTCCCGCGCACCGGCACGGCGACGTTGATGCGGCCATCGGCGTCGGTCAGCAGCGCAATCGCCAGATCGAGCGGCAAATCGAGGGCGCCGGGTGCCTCGACGCGCTCGCCGAGCGTGAAGCGCTCGAGCGCGACGGTGTTATCTCCTGCGAGCTCGCTATTCTCAATCTTATAGTGGAGGTCGAGCGCCAGTTTGCCCGAGGCGATTTTGCGTCCTGCAAATGTCGCGGTGTACGGCGACAGCGGCGGCATGTCCACGTTGCGAAAGGTCACCCGAATATCGGTAAATGCCTTCGGATCGGCCGCGTTCAGGCTGCCTTCGGCCCGCGCCAGACCGTAGTCTTCCACGCGGCCTTCGAAGTTGAGCGCGGTGCGACCGGACTGCCCGGGCCGCCCGACGGAAATACCCGATGCTTCTCCACTGAGTTCCTGAACCTTCGTGGCAAACGGCAGCACCAGACTGTAATCGGCAAAATCGACGGTGCCTTGTTCCGCCTTGATGCGTCCGATCGTTATCGGGAAATCCCGCGCCGGTCCGGCGCCGGCGGGTTTCGCCGGATCGCCAGAGGGCTTCTGCGACGTCTCCCCTCCTCCCGACGCCGCGCCTTGGGACTTGAGTATCTTCGCGAGATTGACGCTGCGATCCTTGAAGATAACGATCTTCGCATAAGGCTCGACCACGCGCAGTTCGTCGATACGCAATCGATCCGGCGCAATGCTCAAATCGAATTCCGGCGTCGACAGCGTCCGCCACGCGACGAATCGCTCGCCGGTTGACGATTCTTTCAGCAACAGGTTGTCGACGCTCGCCGGGCCCTTGACGCGCAATTCGGGCCGGGTCTTTCCGGCCCGGTAGCTAACCTGCAGCCGGGCAGACAGTTCCGCGGA
>Ga0153915_10006270_pt1 | contig 11124 bp, 10 predicted proteins | sample Opewatmetagenome_2_FD_107003 | JGI IMG/M metagenome (GOLD analysis project Ga0153915, IMG submission 107003) | Freshwater wetland microbial communities from Ohio, USA - Open water 3 Core 3 Depth 3 metaG | ecosystem: Environmental > Aquatic > Freshwater > Wetlands | place: USA: Ohio, Lake Erie...
TTCTTCGCCATGGCCTACGTGGACGGCGAGACGCTGGGGCAGCGGATTCGCGGCCGGGGCCCTCTGCCCACGGCGGAAGCCTCGCGGGTGCTGCGGGATGTGGCCTGGGCAGTGGGGTACGCGCACGCCCAGGGGGTGATCCATCGCGATCTCAAGGCCGACAACATCCTCCTGGAGCACGGGAGCGGCCGCGCCCTGGTGACCGACTTCGGGATCGCCCAAGTGCGCACCAACCCCGGCGCCAGCGATCCCCACCATGTCGTGGGCACCGCCGAGTACATGAGCCCCGAGCAGGCGGGGGGCGAGCCGGTGGACGAGCGAAGCGACGTCTATTCGCTGGGTGTGCTGGGGTATTTCGCCGCGACCGGCCGCCTGCCGTTCGAGGGCGCCACCGTGTCCGAGGTTTTGGCCAAGCACATGACCCAGCCCGCGCCGCCGCTGGCCCTTCCCGGAGGCGAGGCCGGGGGCGTACTGGCCCGGGCGGTGGACCGCTGCCTGCTCAAGGAGCCGGAGAAACGCTTTCAGACCGCGGGCGAGCTGGCCTCCGCCCTGGCCGAGTCACTGGAGGTCCGGCATGAGCTGCCGATCGCGTTGCGCGGCTTCGTGCTCCAGCTCCGGCGCGCCTACCAGTCCTCGGGGCTCCTCACGCTGCTCGGCCTCTGGGCCATGGGCTCGGTGGTGGACGGGGTCATCGGCAACCATTGGGGCCACGCCATCCTCTGGGGAGGCGTGCTGGCGGGGATCGCCCTGGTTCCGCTGGCCATCTGTCTGCCCGGCGTGCGCCGCCTGCTGCACTCCGGCTACGCCTACGCCGACCTGCTGCACGCGGTGGGCAGCGACGTGGATCGCCAGCGTGAGGAGCTGGCTTATCAATACGGCCGCCAGCCGGACCTGGCAGAGCGCATCGCCCGGTGGAGTACGTACGGCGCGTTTGGCGCCTTCGCCGCAGCCGCCGGCATGACGATCGGCGGCGTGTTGAGGGGCCTCGCCGGCGTCGAAGTCCTGCTCATCACCGGGATAGCCACCGGCATCGCGGGGGCCATCGCCGGCAGCCGTTACCAGCGCCGGCGCGACCTGGCGGGCGAGCGTTGGCTGCGCTTCTGGAAGAGCCGCTTCGGGAAGTGGTTCAGCAAGCTCGCCGGGCTGGGCGTGAAGCGGCTGCCGGGCGCCGCGGCGCCTACCTACCGGCGGACCGAGCTGGCGATCGGCCTGGCGGCAGACCGCCTGTACGAGGACCTCCCCAGGGCCTCACGCAAGGCGCTCAAGGATCTTCCCCAGGTGGTGCGGCGGCTGGAAACGCACGCCCAGGGCATGCGGGCCAGGATCGCGACCCTGGAGGCGACCCCGGCCCGGGACGCGGAGCAACGGCGGCTGGCGGACACCATCACCGCGCTGGAAACCATCCGCCTCCAGCTGCTTCGCATGCACGCCGGGGTCGCCACGATGGAGAGCCTGACGGCCGATCTCTCCGCCGCGCGGGACGTGGCGGACCAGGTGGATCACCTGCTGGAAGGGCGCCGCGAAGTGGAGGATGCGCTCCGCTAAGGGCGGGCGATGGACGGCGACGGCGCGCGATGGGCGACGGCCCCTCGCACCTTGCCCAACCGGGCGACCGCCTCGTGCAGCAGATCGTCGGTCTTGCAGAAGGCAAACCGCACCACCGAGCGGCCCAGCTCCGGCTCGCTGTAGAAGCTCGACCCCGGCACCGGCGCCACGCCGATCTCCCGGGTCAGCCAGAATGAAAACTCATCGTCCGGCTGATCGCTGAGCGCCGAGAAGTCGGTCAGCACGTAGTAGGCACCCTCGGGCGGCCTGCAGCGCAAGCCCGCCTGGTTCAGTCCCCCGCACAGGAGGTCGCGCCGCCGGCGGTAATCGCGCGTCAGGCCGGCGTAGTAGTCGGGGCCCAGGCTCTCGAGGGCGGCCGCCACGCCTTCCTGGAGGGGGGCCGGCGCCCCCACCGTGAGGAAGTCGTGCACCTTGCGGATGGCGTCGGTCACCCTGGCCGGCGCCACGATGGTCCCCACCCGCCAGCCGGTGATGCTGAAGGTCTTGGAGGCGCCGCTGATCGTGATGGTGCGCGCGCGCATGTCGGGCAGCGTGGCGATGGGGATGTGCGTTCCCTGGTAGTAGATGTGCTCGTAGATCTCGTCGGTGACCGCGTAGGCGTCGTAGCGCCGGCAGAGATCGGCGATCGCCTCCAGCTCGCGCTGCGTCAGCACCCGGCCCGTGGGGTTGTTGGGGGTGTTGACCACGATGGCCCGGGTCCGCCGGGAGCAGGCCCCGGCCAGGCGGTCCAGATCCAGCTCGCCCTCGATGGGCATGGGCACGTACACCGGCTTGGCCCCGCACAGGATGACGTCCGGCCCGTAGTTCTCGTAGAACGGCTCGAAGACCACCACCTCTTCCCCGGGGTCTACGACGGCCATGAGCGTCGTGGCCATGGCCTCGGTGGCGCCGCAGGTCACGGTCAGCTCGGTCTCCGGGTCCACCTCCATCCGGTACCATTCGTGATACTTGCGGGCCAGCGCGTCCCGCAACCGTTTGGCGCCCCAGGTGATGGCGTACTGGTTGATGTTGTCCCGGATGGCCTTGATGGCGGCCTCTTTCAGCACGTCCGGCGTGGCGAAGTTGGGGAAGCCCTGCGCCAGGTTGATGGCGCCGTGCTGGTTGGCGAGCCGGGTCATGCCGCGGATGACCGACTCGGTGAAGCCGTGAGTGCGCTTGGCCGTGTGGAGCGTCATGCCTTGAGGATGCGAATGGCGAGGTGGGCGGCGTTCTTCGCGTTACCGATGCCCACCGTGCCCACCGGGCACCCGGACGGCAGCTGCGCGATCGCGTAGAGCGCGTCCACCCCGTGCAGGGGACCCACGTCCAGCGGCACGCCGATCACCGGCAGGTCGGTCAACGACGCGAGGGAGCCCGGCAGGGCGGCGGCGAGCCCCGCCGCGGCGATCACCACCCGGTACCCTTTGCCCCGGGCCTCCTTGGCGAGCTTGGCGGTCTGCTCCGGGTTGCGGTGGGTGGAGGAGACCACGAAGTCGTAGCCCACGCCCGCCTGGTCCAGCACCTCCAGCGCGCCCGCGACGCGCTCCCGGTCGCTCTCCGAGCCGACCACGATCAACACGTCTTTCTTGGCCACCTCAGGCCGCCTTTTCGTCCGGAATGATGGAGTAGTCCTGCCGCCGGCGGGCGGGGCGGAAGCCCGCGTCCACGATGTGGCGGCGCATGTCGTCAATCGTGGTGTGATGGGTGGTGCCGGCCGCGGAGACCACGTTTTCCTCAATCATCAGCGAGCCGAAGTCGTTGCACCCGAACCGCAGCGCCACCTGCCCCACCTTGAGCCCCATGGTGACCCAGGACGCCTGCAGGTTGGGCACGTTGTCCATGACCATCCTCGCCATGGCCACCGTGCGCAGGTAGGTGACGGCATCGGTCTTGGCCGTTCCCTCCATCTCGGTGTGCTCCGGCTCCATAAGCCAAGATATGAACGCGGTGAAGCGGCCGGTGCGGGCCTGCACCTCGCGCACCCGGAACATGTGCTCCAGGCGGTCGGCCAGCGATTCGCCCAGGCCGTACATCATAGTGACCGAAGTCTTCATCCCCAGCCGGTGCGCGATCTCCATGATCTCGAGCCAGCGGTCCGCGCCCGCCTTCTTCCTGGCCACCCGGTCACGCACCTCCTGCACCAGGATCTCCCCTCCCCCGCCCGGCACCGAATCCAGCCCCGCGGCCATCAGCTGGCGGATGACCTCTTCCGCGCTCAGCCGGAAGCGGGTGGCGAAGAAATCCACCTCCGAGGGCGAGAACCCGTGAATGTGGATGGGGTGATGGCGCTTGATGTAACGCAGCAGGTCCAGGTACCAGTCGAAGGGGATGTAGGGATTGTGCCCACCCTGCATCAGGATCTGCACCGCACCCAGCTGCTTGGCTTCCTCGATCTTGCGGCCGATTTCCTCGAACGACAGCACGTAGCCCTCGGCGTGCTTGGGACGCCGGTAGAACGCGCAGAACTTGCAGTCGGCGACGCAGACGTTGGTGTAGTTGATGTTGCGGTCCACGATATAGGTGACCACGTCGCCCGGGTGCAGCCGCTGGCGCTGGGCATCCGCCAGGCGGCCCAGCTCGAGCAGCGGGGCGTGCTGGTAGAGGCCCAGGAAAGAACGAAATTCCGATGACTGACGATCGATCACGGTGCAACCTCAGCAGTCAGCATTCAGCAATCAGCATTCAGCAATCGGCCATCATGGGGCGCGGGGAAGACTGACTGCTGAGTGCTGACTGCTCTCACGCCACCGACAAGAACGCCAATGCACCTTCCCTCACCATGCCCCGGGCGGCGAGCCGCCGCAGGAAGCCGGTGAGCCCCTCCAGCTCCTTGTATCCCAGGCTGTAGTCCAGGCCACTCAAGTACTCCACGCACGTCGGGATCGCCACCCCGGTGACTCCCGACGCCTGCGTCGCCAGCTCGTCCACATGGCCGAGGCCCCAGGCGCGGGACTCCAGCAGGGCGTGATGCGCCTCCTGCACCCGGGCGTGGTCCGCCTCACGCCGCGCGGCCCAGACCGCGAACACGAACGGCAACCCGGTCCACCGCTTCCAGACCTCGCCCAGATCGTACCGGTGCGGGTAGGTCCCCCGTCCGGCCAGGACCAGGGCCGAATCGCCGATGATCAGCACTGCGTCATGCGGCAATCCCGCCAGGGTGCCCAGGTCAGCCGCCTCCGCCCGGGCCTCGGCGAACCGCGGCCGCACCTTCCACAGATCCTGACACAGGAGCTGCAACAGGAAGACCGACGTGCGGCTCGAGGCCGAGAGCAAGATGGTCCCCTGGTCCAGCTCCTCCACCGGCCGGCGGCTGAACAGGCACACGCTCTGCACCGGGCCGTCGCAGGAGATGGCCAGGTCCGGCAGCAGGTGATACGCCGCGGCGTTGCGCGCATACTCGACCGCCGAGACGACCGACAGATCCAGCTCTCCGGCTGCCAGCAGGTCGTTGAGCTCGGAGGGCGTCCCCGTGACCAGCCCCGCCGGCACCGGCACGATGCCCCGGTCAATGGCGCCGTACACCGGATAGCAGTTGATGTAGCCGATGCGGCCCAGCCGAAGGTGAGCTGTGCGCTGTGCGCTGTGCGCCGAGGAGCTCATGCCCGGCCGGTCCCCACCAATTGCACCAGTTCAGGCGCCCGCTCACCGCTCACGGCGCGCGGCGCGCATTCGGTGAAGATAGGATCGTCTGCCTCGAACCTGCGGATAGTGCCATAGAGCGAATCCCGCTCCACCGGCTCCTTCCCCGCCGCCCGGATCATCCGGACGATCTCGCCGTACGACATCATCATGGGCGTGTGGGCGCCGGCCTCGTGGTAGACCCGCTCGTACACCACGGTGCCCTCCACGTCGTCGCAGCCGAAATGCAGGGCCAGCTGCGAAATGAACGCGGTCACCATGGGCCAATGGGTCTTCACGTGCGGGATGTTGTCCAGGAACAGCCGGCCCACCGCCACGTTCTTGAGGTCGTCGAAGCCGGTGGTGGCCGTCCCCACCCGGCCCAGCTGCTCGCCCAGCTCGTTGTGGTCCGGGTGATAGGCCAGCGGGATGTAGGTCAAGAACCCGTGGGTTTCGTCCTGGAGGCTCCGCAGCATCTCCAGGTGCTCCACCCGGTCCTGCGGCGTTTCCACGTGGCCGTACAGCATGGTGCAGTTGGAGGGAATGCCCATCTGGTGCGCTTCCCGGTGCACCCGGAGCCAGTCCTCCGCCACCAGCTTGCGATCGGCGATGCTGGCCCGCACCGCCTGGCCGAACACCTCCGCCCCACCGCCGGGCAACGTGTCCAGTCCCGCCGCTTTCAGCTCCTCCAGCACCTTTCGCGTCGTGGTGCGCTCGATCCGCGCCAGGTGCGCGATCTCCACCGCCGTCAGCGCCTTGATGTGCACGTTGGGGTGGCGCTGCTTGAGCCCCCGGATCAGGTCTGTGTAATAGGAGAGCGGCAGCTTGGGATGCAGTCCACCCACGATGTGGAACTCACGGGTGGGGTTGTCCGCGGCGCTCGCCGCCTCGGCAAACACCTCGTCCAGGGAGCGGGTATAGGCGCCTTCTTCTTTCGGCAGGCGAGCGAACGAGCAGAACACGCAGGTGTTCCGCAGGATGCAGACATTGGTGGGGTTGATGTGCTGGTTGGCGGCGAAGAACACCCGGCCGCCATTGGCCCTGGCGTTGGCGAAATCGGCCAGGGCGCCCACGCCCAGCAGATCCGACGTCTCGAACAGGACCAGGGCGTCGTTGGCGTCCAGTCGCTGGCCGGATTCGACTTTGCGGGCGATCGGCCCGAGGCGCGGGTCGCCGACCGGGATGCTCACGGCCTACGCCTCGTAGCGCTTGAGGGCCAGCGAGGCGTTGTGTCCCCCGAACCCGAACGAATTGGAGAGCGCCACGTCCACCCGCCGACTGACCTTGCGATTGGGCGCGCAGTCCAGGTCGCAATCCGGATCCGGAAACTCGCGGTTGATGGTAGGAGGGATCTCCCCGTGCTCCAGGACCAGCACCGAGATGGCGAACTCCAGCCCGCCGGCCGCCCCCAACAGGTGCCCCGTCATGGACTTGGTGGAACCCATGACCAGCCGGTAGGCGTGATCGCCGAAGACCTCCTTCGCCGCCTTCACCTCGGCGATGTCGCCGGGCGGCGTGGAGGTTCCGTGGGCGTTGATGTAGCCCACGTCTTTGGGGTTGATGTCGCCGTCCGCCAGGCAGGCCAGCATGGCGCGCTTGGCTCCTTCACCGCCGGGCGCGGGCTGGGTGATGTGGTAGGCGTCCGCGCTCAACCCGTAGCCCACCACCTCGGCGTGGATCCCGGCGCCCCGGCTCAGCGCGTGCTCCAGGGCCTCCAGCACCACGATCCCCGAGCCGTCCCCCATCACGAAGCCGTCCCGCTTGAGATCGAACGGCCGCGAGGCTTTCTCCGGCTCATCATTCCGCAACGACAACGCCTTCATGTTGCTGAAGCCGGCGATGGAGAGCGGCGTGATGGCGCTCTCCGCTCCGCCCGTCACCATCACGTCGGCGTCCCCCCGCTGAATGATGCGGTAGGATTCGCCGATGGCGTGGGCGGACGAGGCGCAGGCGCTCACGGTGCAGTAGTTGGGACCCTTGGCGCCCAGCCGGATAGAGATGATGCCGGAGGCGATGTCGGGGATGAACATGGGAACGAAGAAGGCGGACACCCGCGAGGGGCCCTGTTGCAGGAAGATCTTGCACTGCTCCTCGAACGTCCCGATCCCGCCGATCCCACTCCCGATGATGACCCCGGTCCGCTCCGGGTCCGGCATCTTGCCGTCCAGCCCGGCGTCGCAGGTGGCCTCGGTGGCCGCGGCAATGGCGTACTGGAGGAACTGGTCGTAGCGCCGGGCTTCCTTCTTGTCAATGAACTTGAGCGGATCGAAGCCCTTCACTTCGCACCCGAACCGCACGTCCAGATTGGAGGGGTCGAAGCGCCGGATGGGCGCCGCCCCGGAACGACCCGCGAGCAGCCCGTTCCAGGTCTCGGAGACCGTGTTCCCTAAAGCGGTCACGATCCCCATCCCGGTCACCACGACCCTCCGCTTCAAGCGGCTATTTCCCCATCTTCTCGTGCAGGTACTTCATGGCATCCCCCACGGTGCGAAGCTTCTCGGCTTCTTCGTCGGGGATGTCCACGTCGAACTCCTTCTCGAACGCCATCACGAGCTCGACGGTATCGAGGCTGTCGGCACCAAGGTCCTCCATGAAGCTGGCACCGTCCGTCAACTTCTCACGCTCGACGCCCAGCTCCTCGACGATGATGTCCTTGACCTTCTCCTCCAAGTCGCTCATGACGTCCTCTAGGAAAGAGTTTGGGGATAGCTAAAGGGCCAGGCCGCCGTCCACTACCAGAACTTGGCCTGTAATGTAGTCGGCAAGGTCGGAAGCAAGAAAGAGTACCGCGCCCGCCACGTCGCCGGTGGTGCCCAGCCGGCCGAGGGCGATGGAATCGGTCAGTGCCTGGCGGGCGGGCTCCGCCAGGTTCTTGGTCAGGTCGGTGTCGATGAAGCCGGGCGCCACCGCGTTGACCAGCACGTTGCGGGACGCCAGCTCCCGCGCCACGGCCTTGGTGAAGCCGATCAGGCCCGCCTTGGACGCGGCGTAATTCGCCTGCCCCCGGTTCCCGCTGATGCCCACCACGCTGGTAATGTTGATGATCCGGCCCCACCGCCGCTTCATCATCCCCCGCGCCGCCAGCCTGGTCATGAGAAAGGCGCCCTTGAGGTTGGTATCCAGCACCGCGTCCCAGTCCGCCTCGCTCATGCGCACCAGCAGCCCATCCCGCGTGATGCCGGCGTTGTTCACCAGGATGTCCACCGGCCCCAGCTCCGCTTCCACCTGGGTGAGGGCTCTTTCCACCTCGTCAGGAGAAGACACGTCCGCCCGTATCCCGATGGCGTGCCCCTCCCCGCACAGCTCGGCCGCTGCCTCCATGGCGCGCGACTGATTGAGCACCGCGACGCTGGCCCCGGCCACGCAGAGCCGCTCGCTGATGGCGAAGCCGATGCCGCGGGACCCGCCGGTCACCATCGCCACCTTGCCCGTAAGGTCAATCGTCATGCCGCCCGCTCCAGAAACCGTTGCACTTCATCCGCCGTGCCAAGGCTCACCGACGCCGCCTCCGGCGCGATGCGCTTGAGCAGCCCCGCGAGCACGTTGCCGGGACCCATCTCCACGAACGTCACCCCCGGGCCGGCCAGCTTCACGGCCTCCCGCATGCCCTCCACCCACCGGACCGGCGCCGTGAGCTGCTCGCCCAACAGGCGTCTCGCCGTGGCCGCGTCCCGCACCGGCGCCGCGCTGGCGTTGGCGATCACCGGGAACGCCGGGGCCGAGAACGCCACCCGCTGGAGCTCAGCCTCCAGGCCCACCCGCGCCGGCTGCATGAGGGGCGAGTGAAAGGCTCCGCTCACCTTGAGCGGCATCACCCGCTTGGCGCCGGCGGCCTTGCAGTTGGCCCCGGCCCGCTCCACCGCGGCCGGGTCGCCGGAGATCACGGTCTGGTCCGGTGCATTGAGGTTGGCGGCCACCGCCACCTCCCCGCCGGCGCCCGCCTCGCGGCACGCCTCCACCACGGCGTCGCTCGCCAGGCCCAGCACCGCCGCCATCGCGCCGGGACGCCGCTGCCCCGCCTCCAGCATCAACTCCCCACGACGCCGCACCAGCCGGGCCGCGTCCTCCGCCGTGAGCGAGTCCGCCGTCACGTACGCGCTGTACTCGCCCAAGGAGTGCCCCTCCGCGGCTACCGGGTGCAGCGCGCGGCGGACCACCGCGTGCACGGCCAGCGTATGGCTGAGGATGGCCGGCTGAGCGTTATGCGTCAGGGTGAGCTCGCTCTCGGGTCCCTCAAAGGCCAACCGGGAGAGCGGGACACCCAGCGCCTGGTCCACCGCCTCGAACACCTCGCGGGCCGCCGGGAACCGCTGGGCCAGGTCCTTTCCCATCCCCACCCGCTGCGCGCCCTGGCCCGGGCACAGCAGCACGGCGTTCACCACCGCACGATCATGCTGGCCCAGGTGAACCCGCCGCCGAAGGCCACCAGCATGACGTTCATGCCCGCCTGGATCCGCCCCGAGCGCACGCACTCATCCAGCGCGATCGGGATGGAGGCCGCCGAGGTGTTCCCGTAGCGGTCGATGTTGACGTAGACCTTGTCCATGGGCATCTCGGCGTGCTTGGCGGTGGCTTCGATGATGCGGATGTTGGCCTGGTGCGGGATCAGGAGATCAATGTCCTCCGCCTTCAAGCCAGCGCGCTGGAGCGCGTGATCGCAGGCGTCCGCCATGGACCGGACGGCAGACTTGAAGACCTCCCGGCCCGCCATCTTGATGTAGTAGCCTCGGTCCGCGAGGAGCTTCTGGTCCGGCGGGTGGCACCCACCGCCGCCGGGGCGGTAGAGCAGGTCGGCCAGGGTCCCGTCGGTCTTGAGATAGCCGCCCAGGAGACCCCGCTGGCCGTCGGTCACGGGCCGGACCAGCGTGGCGCCGGCGCCGTCGCCGAACAGAATGCAGGTGGCGCGGTCGGTGTAGTCCGTGATGGTGGACAGCCGTTCACCTCCCACCACCAGCACATGCCGGGCCATCCCGCTGGCGATCAGCCCTTCCGCCAGCGAGATCCCGTACAGGAACCCGCTGCAGGCCGCCGAGATGTCGAACGCGGCCGCATTCCTGGCGCCCAGCAACGCTTGCAGATCGCACGCGGTGGACGGCAGCAACCGGTCAGGGGACGCGGTGCCCAGAATGATGGCGTCCAGGTCTTCAGGCCCCAGCTGGGTGTCCGCCAGCACCTGGTCCGCCGCCTGCTTGGCCATGAAGGCCACGGTCTCCTGCGGGCCCGCGATGTGGCGTTCCCGGATCCCGGTCCGCTCCTGGATCCATTGATCCGAGGTGTCCACCATCTTTTCCAGCTCGGCGTTGCCGAGCACCCGCTCCGGCGAGTACCGCCCGGTGCCCACCAGCTCCACCAGGGGGCGCTTCATGCCACCGCCTCACCGCCGGCGAACTCGGCACCGATGTGCTGACTGAGCTGGCTCTGCACCGATTGCAGCGCCACCCGGATGGCATTCTTGATGGCGCGGGGCGTGGAGCTGCCGTGGCAGATGATCGACACGCCCCTGAGCCCCAGCAGCGGCGCACCGCCGTACTCGGAGTAATCCAGGATGCGGAACACCTCCTGCATGCCCGGCGTCTCCGCCACGCTCCGCTTCATGGAGCGCTCCCACAGGTCCCGGAACAGCCGTTCCACCGACTCATAGAACTTGAGCACCACGTTGCCCACGAACCCATCGCAGACTACCACGTCGCAGGCGCCCGCCAGGATGTCGCGACCCTCCACGTTCCCCACGAAGCGGAAATGGGTGGTATGCTTGAGCAGGGCATGCGCCTCCTTGACGGCGGCGTTGCCCTTCTCTTCCTCCTCACCAATGTTGAGCAGCCCGACGCTGGGATTGGGGCGTCCCATCACATCGCGCGCGTACACCGCCCCGATGTAGGCGAAGCCCTGCAGCTCGCGCGGGGAGCAGTCCACGTTGGCGCCGGCGTCGAGCACCAGCACCGGGTCCCGGCCGGTGGGAAA
>Ga0153915_10006271_pt1 | contig 11124 bp, 8 predicted proteins | sample Opewatmetagenome_2_FD_107003 | JGI IMG/M metagenome (GOLD analysis project Ga0153915, IMG submission 107003) | Freshwater wetland microbial communities from Ohio, USA - Open water 3 Core 3 Depth 3 metaG | ecosystem: Environmental > Aquatic > Freshwater > Wetlands | place: USA: Ohio, Lake Erie...
CGTCGCCCGCGGCGCCGGCCGCGGCTTCCCTTGCCGCCGTCCTGCCGCCCGTGTCCCGCCCCGTCGAAGCGGAGCCGGAGAACCTGCCCGAGGGCGGGGAATCCGACCAGGACGTCAACGAAGCCGTCGAGGCGTGCCGCAGGTCCGAGCCGGCCAACGGCAACGGGGAGATCCATTACTTTCAGAAAGACGACACGATCCTCATCGACGGCGAAAGCCTTTTCGCCGCGATCGACAAGACCATGAGCGAGGCCCGGCGGCTGTCCGAGAAGCTGGGCCAGACGGAATCCCCCAAGGACCAGTTCTTCATCAAGCAGGAGCTGATCAACTGGCAGGAGAGCCTGAGGGCGCTCTTTCTGCGGGTCATCAAGATGACCGAGAAGAAAGCCTGGCGCCTGCCCGAGATCACCGGCGAGGTCCTCAATCTCACGGCCCTGAGGATCCTCCTCGAACGGCTGAGCATGGAGAACTGGAGCAATCCCGAGGAATTCGCTTCGTTCCTGGAGGCCGCGTCGCAATTGAAGAACGCCTGGCTCCTCCGGGTCAGCCCCCGCGGCGCCTACCTGCGCGCCCTCAAGAAGGAACTCGAGGCTTTCTGAGCGCCGGGTTCAGGAATTGGCCATGAACTTCCTCCGGAACTGGAGGAGGTAATCTTCAAGCTCCAGGATGTCCTTGGCGGACAGGTCCCGGAATTTCAGCCCCGTATAGAAGAAGGCGGAATCCTTGTCCGGCTTTTCCGAGTAGACGACGTCGCCCCTGACCAGGCTGGCCTTGTTGCCCAGGACGAGGATCGCGTCCATGGTCTTGGCCATGGGCAGTTTGACGTCGGACACGATTTTTGCCCCGCCGACGCCGAGGTTGATGGTCTTGGTGACCTGGAATTCGCCTTGCGTCTTGATCATCAGCAGGGCCGAGGCGTTCGTCCGTTCGTGTTTCCGGCGCTCCCGCAGCAGGCGTTCCCGTCCCGCCCGGTTGTCCTCCCCGCGGCCTGCCTCGTCCGCCGCGCCCGGGGCGTAATAGGTCGAAACGCGGTTCTTCATCCGGCCGGCGCCCGGCTCCGGCGGCGTTTTCTGATCCGGACGGAATTTTCCCTTGGCTTCCGCCATGGCCGAATCGGCTTCCATGGCCAGCCGCTTGAAGTCGGACCTTGTCAGGACCGGGGGCTGGCCCGTCTTGTCCCGGAGCAGCACGGTCACGCCGAATGACATGGTCAGGTTGCTCTGCGGCTGGAACTCCTGGAACTCGAAATAATGGTCCTCGACGTTCTTCCGGATTCTTTCCGTGAGGACGGTCGCTCCATTCGGCCCCTTGACGCCGGTCAGGAAGATCAGGAACTCCTCCCCGCCGTAACGGCAGATGAGATCCTCTTCGCGGATGGAATACTTCAGGACATGGGACAGATCGCGGAGGAGGCGGTTGCCGGCCTCGTGCCCGTTGCGGTCGTTATAATTCTTGAACCAGTCGACATCGCCCATGACGAGGGCCATGTCCCCTTCCTCCCAGCGCCTCTTGCCGAGGGCGTTGACCTTCTGGAGGACCTTTTCGAAGAAGGGCTCGGGCCGGAGGAGCCCGGTCAGGGCATCGTACTGGATGAGGTTGAGCTTCATCACGGCGATGGCCATGTGCTCCGAGATCCCCTGCAGGATCTCCTGGTCGTCGCGGCTGAAGCCGTCGGGGCACGTCTTGCCGTCGACCGTCTTGTTGTAGACCTCGACGACGCCGAGGACCTTGCGGCTGTGCATGATGGGGACCGCCAGCAGGTTTTTCAGCGGCGAGCGGAGACGCTCGGTGTAGCGCGAGGTCAGCCTGCGGTCGAGGGAGAGGTCGGCGACGTTGATCCCCTGGCCGTAACGGGCGACCGAGGCCGCGAAATCCTCCGAGCCCCAGAGGGCGATATACTTCGCGAATTCGGCGTGGGGAAGAAAGGAGTTGTCCCAGATGAGAGGCTTCAGGTAGCGTCCGAGGAGTTCGTTCTCCTCGATGATGTAGACCGTGGCCCCGGCGGCCCTGACGATGTCCCGGATGTCCGGGACGATGTCGAGGAGGCTGCTGATATCGTCGGCGGAGTAGATCTTCCGGAGGATGGCCTCGATCTTCCGGCGCTCCTTCTGGAACCAGACGTACTTGGTTTCGATGGCGATCCGCTTTTCGATCTCCAGGAGGAAATTCGAGTTGATCAGGCCCTTGATCTCCCGGATCTCGGTGTAGACGTCGCGGACCTTGGACTCGTGCTGGGCGAGCGTGCGGCGGAAAACCTCGGTCTCGGCCTTGAGCCTGGCGTGGGCGAGGGCCCGTTCGAAGGCGAGGAGGAAGGACCGTTCGCGGGACGTGTCGGAAGCGCCGACGAAGACGTCGACGAAAAAGGACGGCGGCCATTCGTCGGCCGTCCGGCGCAGGTCGCTTTCGTCGGGGCCCGTCAGGATGACGGAGGTCGCGGGACCGAGGAGGCCGCGGAAAGGGGAATAGCGGCCGAAACCGGGGCCGAGGATGGCCACGGCGACGGATTGTCCCCCCAGCCGCCCGGCCAGGTCTTCGAGGTCCGTCCAGACCTGGCTCCGCCCGAAGACGGCGACCATCCCGGACAAACGCTCGGCCTCGGCGGGAGAAGGGTGGAAAACGACAATCCGTTTCTGGCTCATGGCCCTCGTCGCGCCGTCACCCTCCGGAGGGCGCCGGCGATCCTTTTCCTCTGTGTCCGCGAAACCTTAGCTATATTCCGAACGGGATTCGGAACCGCAAAACAAGCCGCTCTTCCTTAATTCCTGCTTAATCTATCCTATTCGTCCGGCCGGCGTCAACCCCTTTTTTGGCGGACTCCCGGCCGGCCGCGACGGCCGTTTTTTGAACTTTGCCCGGCGGGTGTGATATATTTTTATAGCCAACAGCCGCGGCTCCATCGGGGCCGCGAGACGGCCCAGGAGGAAGGACATGACCCCGGCGAAAAACGCACCCTCGACGAAGATACGGGCCCCGCGCGGCTCCCGCCTGCTGACCAAGGGCTGGTCCCAGGAGGGGGCGCTCCGGATGCTCATGAACAACCTCGATCCTGAGGTGGCCGAAAAACCGCAGGAGCTTGTCGTCTACGGCGGCACGGGCAAGGCCGCCCGGAACTGGGATTGCTACCGGGCCATCGTCCAAAGCCTCAAGAAGCTCGAGAACGACGAGACTCTCCTCGTCCAGTCGGGCAAGCCCGTGGCCGTTTTCCGGACGCATCCCGAGGCGCCGCGCGTCCTGATCTCCAATTCCATGATCGTGCCGAAGTGGGCGACCTGGGACGAGTTCCGCCGGCTGGAGGCCAAGGGCCTGACGATGTACGGCCAGATGACGGCCGGCAGCTGGATCTACATCGGAACCCAGGGCATTCTCCAGGGGACCTATGAGACGCTGGCGGCCGCGGCCCGGCGGCATTTCGGCGGCACGCTCAAGGGCAAGCTCGTCCTGACCGCCGGCCTCGGCGGCATGGGCGGAGCCCAGCCCCTGGCCGTGACCATGAACGACGGCGTGGCCATCGTCGTCGAGGTCGATCCGGCCCGCATCCGGCGCCGCCTCGAGACGCGCTACGTCGACACGACGACCGACAGCCTCGACGAGGCCCTGCGGCTGGCCGACGAGGCCCGGCGCGAGGGACGGCCCCTGTCGATCGCCCTCCTCGGCAACGCCGCCGACGTCCTGCCTGAATTCGTCCGCCGCGGCATCACGCCCGATATTCTCACCGATCAAACCTCGGCCCACGACGAGCTCAACGGTTACGTGCCCAACGGCCTGCCGTACGGGGAGGCCCTGAAATTGCGGCGCGAGAATCCGGAAGACTATATCCGCCGCTCGTACCAGGCCATGGCGGCCCACGTCGAAGCCATGCTCGAGCTCAAGAAAAGGGGAGCGCAAACTTTCGATTACGGCAACAACATCCGCGGCCAGGCCCGGAAGGCCGGGGTCCGCGACGCCTTCGACATCCCGGGCTTCGTCCCGGAATACATCCGACCGCTGTTCTGCCTGGGCAAGGGCCCGTTTCGCTGGGCCGCCCTGTCGGGAAAGCCGGCCGATATCTATGCGACCGACGAAGCCGTCCTCAAGGAGTTTCCCGGGGACGAGCCGCTGGCGCGCTGGATTCGAAAAGCCCGGAGCCAGGTCAAGTTCCAGGGACTGCCGTCGCGGATCTGCTGGCTGGGCTACGGCGAGAGGGCCCGCTTCGGGGCCGTGATCAACCATCTCGTGAAAAAGGGGAAGATCAGCGCGCCCATCGTCATCGGCCGGGACCACCTGGACACGGGCTCCGTGGCCTCCCCGAACCGCGAGACGGAAGGGATGCGCGACGGCTCGGACGCGATCGCCGACTGGCCCATCCTCAACGCCCTGCTCAACGCCGTCAGCGGGGCCTCGTGGGTCTCCGTCCACCACGGCGGCGGCGTGGGGATCGGCCTGTCCATTCACGCCGGCATGGTCATCGTCGCCGACGGAACGGCGGCCACGGGCCGGCGCCTGGAGCGGGTCCTGACCGTGGACCCGGGACTCGGCGTCGCCAGGCACGCGGACGCCGGCTATCCCGAGGCCATCGCCTGCGCCAGGGAAAAGGGGATCAAGATCCCGCTGTTGAAATAGGCCGGCCGTCGCGCGCCCGGCTCTTTCGCCCGTCCGCTTCGTGTCCGGGAGCGGCACAAAGTGTGCCGCGCCTCCGCGCCGCAAAGTATTGAAAATCCACCGGATGCCGGGAGAGGCACAAAGTGTGCCGCGGCCCGCCGTGCGAAGGGAGCGCGGAGGCTTTTTGCGCCTCCGCCTAAAACCAAGATAATCAATAAGATACGAACGAGTCGGGAGACCTCCGTCCTGGCATGGAGTTTGCAATAGAAGCGGGCGAAAGGAGGACACAATGAAAAAAGCTCTGTTGCTGGCCCTGGCCGGGCTCATCCTGTTTTCTTCGCTTCTTTTCTTTCCGGCGTCGGTGAGTGCCCGCGCCGCCGCGTGCTACGACGACTACACCGTCTGCCGGGCGCGGGCTCTCGACATGGACACGACCTGGGTCAAAGTCACCATCTACCTCACTGTCTGCGACGTGGCCCTTGGCAGGTGTCTCGTGCTGGGTTTCTAGGCCCCTGAACCCGGGAGGCCCCCCCCGCGGGGGGGGCCTCCTCCATTTCCGCCAAGGAGTGATGACGATGAACATGAAAACCCTGTGGGAGAGGACGATCGTCGTCCTGGCCCTGGCCGCCGGCCTGCCGTGCCCGCCGGCGCACGCCTTCGCCCAGGATTCTTCCATCAGGCGTTATGCCGTCGAGGACGTGACCCCGGCCGGGGAAAAACCCGACGAGGCCTGCCTGGCCCTGGCCGTCTCCCTCGCTTTCGACGCCGATCGCGTCTACGTCGCCGACGCGGAAGACTGCGCGATCAAAATCTTTTCGAAGAGCGGCCGGTTCGCGGCGACGGCCGGCCGGAAGGGGCAGGGGCCGGGCGAGCTGTCCTTTCCCTCCGGCGTCTCGGTTCTCGGCGGGCGCCTCTTCGTGGCCGATAAATTCAATCGCCGGATCCAGGTCCTGGATGCGGCCGGCAGGTACCTGAGCGGCTTCGCCGTGCCCTTCTCCCCGGACAGGATCATCGTCCTGGCGGCGGATCGGATTCTCGTCACCCATAACCCGACCGGCCGGCAGGGCTCCGAAAAAAGGCTTCACGTCTTCGACCGCGCCGGGCGTCTCCTGCAGGAAGCCCTGCCGTCGCAGCCCTCGGGCGACGCCGTGTACGACGCGTTCCTCAATATGATCCTGGCCGCCGCCGGGCCGCGCGGAGAATTTTTCATCGTTCGCCGGTGCCAGGAACGGACCATCCTCCGTTACGGAGGCAACGGGGAACTCCTGGAAACGATTCCCGTGGACGAGCGCTATGTCTTCAAGCCTCTCACGCTTCCCGTGCAGGGGCCGCGGAAGACGATCGACGGCTTCTGCTGGGATTTCTCGTTCGATCGGGACCGTTTCTATCTGCTCGCTCCCGCCTACACGGAGGAGAAGGATCTCGGCCCCGGCGACCAGATCTCCGTCCTCGACGCCGGCGGCCGGCTCGAGGCCCGCATCGATCTTCCGGTCCGCGTGGGCAAAGCGGCCGTGGACGGGGACCGGATCTACGCCGTGGATCGCGAGGGCGATCTCCGCGTCTTCAGGATCGTCCGATGATCGGACTCGCCGCGGCGCTGGCGCTTTTGGTCCCGGCGGCGGCCCGTCCGGCCGCGCCGCCGGCCGCGGTCGAAGTCCGGATCCATCCGACGCTCGAGGCGGCCACCGCCGGGGCGGCAGGACCGGTCCTGCTCGTCTTCTTCTCGACCGACTGCGCGACCTGCTATGACGACCTCTTCGAAGCGCGATTCCTCGTCGACAAGGGCGGCTTTCCCGTGTCCGTCGTCGGTGTCTACTGCGGCCCGAAAGACACCCTCCGCGCCTTCCTCGAAAAATTCGCCTGGACCCTGCCCGTCGTCCTGGACAGAAAAAAGCTCCTTTTCCGGAGGTTCGGCGTGGACATGATTCCCTACAAGGCGCTTCTCGCGGGCGGGCGGGAGGTTTACAGGGATGATCCCTATAAGGATTACGGCCGGCGCCGCGAGGACCTTCGAACATGCCTGACAAAGATATTTTCCCGCTGACCATCCGTCTGACCGCCGCGAGGCTCGAAGCCTCGAGGTTCACCGTCGCCCTGGCGGCGTTCCTGCCCGCATTTCTCGTCTTTCTCGGCGCGCGGGACTCCTGCGGGACGGCGATGAAGTTCTTCCTCTTCTTTTTCCCCTATGTGTTCCTGGTCGCCGCGCAGGATATGGCCGGGACCGAGATCTCGAGCGGCGCCCTGGAGAATGTCCTCTTTCTGCGGGGCGTCTTCCGGCGCTACCTCTGGCGGAAGAACTTCGCCCTGGCCGCCGCGGCCGGCGCCTATGCCGCCGCCGTGTTCGTCGGCCTGGCCCTGTGGAGCCTCGCCCGCGGCCGGCTCGATCCGTCGTGGGGCCTCCAGTTCGGCCTCGGGCTTCTGGCCGGCTTGTATTATATCGTCGCCGCCGGGGCGCTCAGCTATGTCCTCAAGGGCGGCGCCAACGTGGTCGTCATCCTCATGGCCCAGGCGGCCGCGCTCCTCGGACTGCTTTTCTCGGCGACGTCGCGCTCGGCCTTCATCGACCACCTCGACGCGGGGAAATTCCCGGACCTCGTCTCCCGGCTCAAGTTCCTCGGTTTCACGGCCGTTTTCCCCAACCTGATCGTCTCGCCGCGGTTCCGCTCCGGGGCCCTGGTCGCGGCCGCGGGCCTCCTGGCCGCTCTCGTCCTGCAACGGGTGCTTCTCCGGCGTCTCGAGCTCCGGAAGGAGGGGAGGGCCTGATGCTGCGCGTGACGGGACTGCGGAAGAGTTTCGGCCCGGTCCGGGCCGTCCGGGATGTCAGTTTTTCGCTGGCCAGGGGCCGGACGACGGCCTTGATCGGCGAGAACGGCGCCGGGAAAACGACCACTCTGAGAATCATCCTCGGCTTCCTGAAGCCTGACGCGGGCGCCGTCGAGACGGCCGCCGGGCGGATCGGCTACATCCCCGACCAGCCCGTCTTCCTGCCCTGGCTCAGCGGGCGGAGCCTGCTCGACCTGACGGGCCGCTCGGCCGGGTTCGGCGGGGCGAAATGGTCGGCCGCCGTGCGGCGGACCGGCGAACGGCTCCTGTTCGATCCCGCCCTCCTCGAGAGGCGGCCGGGGACCTATTCGGCGGGGAACGCCAAGAAGTTCGCCTGTCTCCAGAGCCTGGCCGTCGGGCCCGACCTGCTCGTCGTCGACGAGCCCTTTTCCGCCCTCGATCCGCCCTCCGTCAGGCGGCTCCGCGACCTGCTGGCGGAGGCTCGAAACGGGGGGACGGCCGTCCTGCTGAGCTCGCACATGCTGGCGGAAATCGTCCGGACGAGCGATGATTTCATCGTCCTCCGGCGGGGCGAAATCGCCGCCCGGTCGGATCTCGCGGAGTTCCTCTCCCGTTTCCGGCCGTCGGGCGCGGCCGAGCTCGAGTCGGCCTTCCTCGACCTCATGCGGGCCTGAGGCGGCCGGTCATCTGGCTGTCGTCAACTTCTCGACGGCCGCCGCGATCCGCCGCCTGATGTCGAGGAGGAGCCGGGGGTCTTTTGTATATTCCCGGCCGGACTTGAAGAGCGAATCGGGGAAACGAAGGAGATTCGCGGCCTCGCGGGCGGCCCCGGCCGCCTTCGCCGGGGCGTCGCGGACGGCCTTCTCCAGCAGCTTGAAATACTCGTAGTCCTCGATGCCTTCGCGGAGGATCTCCCAGCGGATGGAATTGACCGGTCCGGTCAGGTACTTGATCGAGTCCCGGCCGGGGCGTCTGTTGGGCGGATAGAGGAAGCGGCCGTCGCCGTTCCCCCACAGGCTGACCTGGCCGTAGGGCGTGCCGTAGCCCACCATGTAGGACATCGGATCCTGCCAGGGATTTTGAAGCTCGCCGGCCGGGAAGAGGGTCGGGCTGGACCAGTAGTTGGAGCGCCAGACGAGGATCCCCTTGAGGCCGAACTTCTGCGACATCCACAGCCACATCCTCAGGTTGACGGCCGGGTGATCGATGAAGAGCGATACCCACGGCCCCTTGGGAGCGGTGCAGAGGTAGGACCAGAACTCCCTTCCCTTGGCCGAGAGCGCGGCCACGGCGGCCGGGTCGACCCGGTGGAAGATCGTGCAGCTGATTTCGGAGACGTCCATGATGTCCGGGCCGGGGCGGTGCTCGGTGATGAAGCGCGTCAGCCTGGAGGCGTTCTTGCGGATATTGATCATGCCCTCGCGGACGAAGGGATAGTCCTTGGGGTCCGGCTCGTCGAACCAGTAGAGGTATTCCTTGCCCAGCCAGCCGTTCTCTTCCAGGTGCTTCTGGACCTGGCCGAGGTGCCGGCTGAGGAGGCGGTCGTATTCCGGCGTGCCCTGGCGGAAGCCTCCGAACATCCCCTCCTTCCGGGAATAAAAAGAGCCCGTGCCGATCCCCTTGACGAGGAGATCGAAGGAGTTGAAGCCGAGTTCGTCGAGGGCTCGCCGCGCGCCCCGGTCGAACTCGCGGAAATCGGTCTCGACGGACATGGCCTCGATGTCCATTTCGAAATCGCCGCCCGGGAGGAGATTGGGGCCGTCTCCCGCGGCCCTCCAGGAGACGTCGTCGAAATACGCCGTCCCGGTGAAGCTGCCCGCGGCGTCGCGGAAGGTCGGGAAAAGGCGGACGACGACGGCTTTGACGGAGGGCGGGTAAGCCTGCGGCGCCAGCGCCTCCTGCTTCCACTCCTCCGAGCCCTTGAACGTCTTGAGCAGGTTGAGGGCATGGACGGGCGCGCCGTCGGTGCCGAAGGCCTGGACGAAAACCGTGTAGTCCTGCCCGTCTTTTTCCGTCCTGGCCCACCAGGCCAGCCGGTAGGGGACCCCGCCGGTGACGGGCACGGGCTCGGCGCTCGAGGCCTCGACCGCCTCGTTGACGGCGGCGTCGACGATCTTCAGGGCCCGGCGGCCGCCGTGGACGGGGCCGGAGACGAATTCGCCTCCCCGCCAGGGGATTCCCGTGAACCGGACGCCGAGAGGGTACATATCGAGGAAGGTCGTCGGAGCCACCCGGTGGGCCCGGAAATTCTCCAGGTAGAGGTCGTAGACTTTCTCCAGCTCCTGGCGCGTCGTCAGGTTGTGGTAGGCCTTGATGTCGTCGGAGATGAGGCCGAAGGAGGACCGGATGCTCGACGTCTTCGGCAGCGTGAAGTTCCAGACGTGAAGGCGGACCGGCACTTCGACGGACCATTCGTCCGACGAGACGGCGATCCGCCCTTCGTAGTCGCCCGCCGGCGCCTGCGCCGGCACGTAGACGGTGATCCAGAGCGGGCAGTTCTCGCCGGCCGCGGCGGCGAACGGGCCGTCGTACGGCGGCAGGGGATCGGGCCAGTCGCCGGCCGCGCCGTACTCGTCGGTCGGACGCGTCACCGTGACGTAGCCCACCCGGGCGACGGTGATGTTCGAGGCGGCGATTTCCGCACCCGATTTCTGCCGCAGGGGTCCGGCTTCCACCCGGACGCCGTTCGCCGCCTTCTTCGGGACGAGGACGACCTGGAACGGCTCATACTCGTTCCGGGCGGCCTGGATGACGACCGCCGCGGCCCGGCGGGCCGGCAGGGGATCGGCCTTCATGATCTTGCCTGTCCCCGTCGCCCACCAGACGGAAAGCGACGGGCCGCTCTGGAGAACTTCGCCGGGCGTCTCCGCCGGCAGGCGGGCCGGGAAGACGCAGGCCAGGGAGAAAAGAAGAGCCGCCAGCGCTCGGGATGACTTCATGTTCGATACCTCCCGCCGTCAGATGATCGTCCCGTCGGGGATGACGGCGTCCTTGGGGACGACGATGATGCCGTTGACGATGACGTAGTTTTCGGCGGCCGCTTCGACGGCGCCGTTCCTGTTGATGAGCTTGACGCCGGCGCCGATGCGGACGTTCTTGTCGATGATGGCGTTGCGGACCTCGGAATCCGCGCCGATGCCGACGGCGGGGCGGCCCGCCTCGCGGTTCGCGGCGAGGTCCTCCCGGGACTCGAAGAAGTCGGCCCCCATGACGACCGTCCGCTCGACGCGGCAGTTCTCGCCGATTCGCGAGCGGATGCCGATGATCGACTCGCGGACCCGGGAACGGTTGACGATGCTCCCCTCGCACAGGATGGCGCTCTCGACCTCGGAGCTCAGGATCTTGGAGCCGGGAAGAAAGCGGGCGTGGGTGAAGATCGGCTTCTCCTCGTCGTAGAAGTTGAATTTCGGCAGGGGGCGGGTGAGGTCCATGTGGGCCTCGAAAAAGCTGGGGATGGTGCCGATGTCCTCCCAGTAGCCGTCGAAGAAATGGCCGTAGACCTTGCGGTCCCGGATGGCCAGGGGGATGACTTCCTTGCCGAAGTCCCGGGAGTCGGTGTGGGCCAGGAGATCGTCGAGGACCCGGCGGCCGAAGACGTATATGCCCATGGAGGCGAGGTGGGTCCTGTCGGCCGCGACGCCGACCCTCCGCAGGACCTCTTCCGGGGCCCTCATCCGCTCGATGTCGGCCGGGCTTTTCGGCTTCTCGAAAAATTCCGTGATCCGGCCCCGCTGGTTGACCTTCATGACGCCGAATTCCGGC
>Ga0153915_10006272_pt1 | contig 11123 bp, 12 predicted proteins | sample Opewatmetagenome_2_FD_107003 | JGI IMG/M metagenome (GOLD analysis project Ga0153915, IMG submission 107003) | Freshwater wetland microbial communities from Ohio, USA - Open water 3 Core 3 Depth 3 metaG | ecosystem: Environmental > Aquatic > Freshwater > Wetlands | place: USA: Ohio, Lake Erie...
CTAACTGGATTTTTCACGCCATAAAAATTTTGCCCTTTTCGGCGGCTGCGATTCTCGCACGCTCGAAAGCCGCGTGAGAACGATGTCCTTGTCCACATTTCGGCGTATCTTCCTTTTTGGTCCAAGCTCAAACATGCTCGCCAGCCTCGAAGAGGCTTCCCTCAAAAGGCGAAATTTTTAGGCTAAATCCCTCATGGTCGCTTCCTCCCTTTTCAAAGCTCCCCTTTTTAGCGCTAAGGATATCCGATAATATGATTTCAGAAAGGAGTAGGGGCGATACCCGCGCTTTCTAAAATCACTTTTTATATAGATGTTTCCCGTGAAAACTTTTGTCTTCCCGGAGAGTCCTCTGAGAACGATGTCCTTGTTCACATTTCGGCGTATCCTCCTTTATGGTCCAAGCTCAAACATGCTCGCCGGCCTCCTTCTTTACATAAGGCCTTCGATTCTCTATAATATGGCCCTGTTTTATCAAGATATGAGGAGGAATGAGATGAAAAGAATAGCCCGGACGCTGATCATATTATCGGCCGTCCTCGTGGTCATGGTCGGATGCCATAAAAAAGCGGCCGTCAACGGCGTTGAGCTCTCCGTGACGTTCTCGGAGCCCACGCTCTCCGACAACCTGATTACCGATGTCGAGTACAAGTGGAAAACGACCAAGGATTTTACAAAGCTTGACCGGGATTATAATGTTTTTGTCCACTTCTGGCATAACTCGAACATGCTCCTCCAGGATGATTACGTCCCCGATGTACCTACGTCTCAGTGGGAGAAGGGCAAAGAGTATACCTATAAGAGACGGATCCACATCCCTCCTTTCATCGATGAATTCGACCCCCAATTCAAGGGGGAAGAGACCCTCAGATTATCGACAGGCTTTGCCAACCCCTATGACCGGACGGGAAAAGGCGAGCTTGAAGTCCTGTCCAAAAAGCTCAAAGTCGTCCCGCCGCCGCTCGGAACCCCCGAGGTGATCTACGAAAGCGGTTGGTTTGACCTTGAGGTCAACCAGGATGCCGCTCTCAAGCAGTGGAGATGGACCGGCAAAGAAGCCAGGTGCGTGATCGATAACCCGCACCGGGATGCCCTCCTGGTCATCAATGGCGGCGTAAACTTGGAAGCCGTCAAAGACCAGAAGATCACCTTCAAGATCAATGACCTGGTCCTGGATGAGTTTATCCCGACGGACGCTGTCTTCGACAAGTCGTACAACATCCAGAAAGAGAGGCTGGGCGACAAAGAGGAGTTCTATCTGACGGTCAGCACCGATAAGACTTTCGTCCCGGCCAAGGTCATCCCCAACTCCAAGGATGAGCGGGAACTCGGAATCCAAGTTTCGTTGATTTATTTTCGCTGAGGCCGCCGGGGCTCTTATTTAATCCAGATCTCCGATACCTTTTCTTTCAGCGACTGGCCGAGGAATTTTTCGAGCGCTTCCCTGGCCTTGTTCTCCACTTCCTGGGCTTGGATGAGCTTGTCATAAGTCGCGGAGATCTCTTCCTGGACGAGTTCCTTCGACTTCGTGTCGGACATGCTATAGAACTGCTGCTGGAGGGCGCTCATCTTCAGCTCCAGCAACTCCCTGAGCTCCTTGGCCTTTTTGTACTGGTCTTCGAGTTGCGTCTTGGTTTGCTGATTGATGAGCTGGGCGGCCGTCTGAGAACTCCGATTCTGCTGGTCGCCTACGCCCATGGGCAGGGCCTGGACTTGCGTCGAACCGGACCCGCTTGACACGCTGGCCGTCGAGCTCGCGGAGCCGGCGGCCTGTCCTTGGGTCTTGCCCTCTGTCCCGGTCGCGGCATAAGCCGCCTTTCTTTTCACTTTGGCCAGGTCGGCATTGGTAACGACCACGCCCTTTTTCCCCTTGAGGCTCTCGCGGCGCTCCTTTTCTTTTTGAGCCTGGTCCGTCACGGCCTGGGACAAGAGGAAAGACGTCAAGAGGCAGGGAAGAAAACCGGCCCACAGGACTTTTTTGACTCGCATGGTTCTCTTTTAATAATAGCGCAAAGATTCAGACTTGTCAATTTCGAGGGCTCACGGAGTTTCAGCCTGGGGCGGCTCCTGTTCTCGCACAGCGGTCCGGACCGAGATCTTTTGGCCGTCGGACGATATTTCGACGGCTCCATCGAGATCCGTCCGGTAGATTTTGGCCCCGCCCTCCCTATACCGCTCCAGGATATCCGCATGCGGCAACCCATAGAGGTTTCCGCGTCCCACTGAGATGACGACGATTTCCGGCGCCACGCTCTTGAGAAAAGGGGCGGAGCTTGAGGAATGGCTCCCGTGGTGCGGCGATTTAAAAACCTGACTTTTAAGGTCGGCCGCTTTCTCCAGGATTTCCTGTTCGGCGCCGACTCCGATGTCGGCGGGAAGCAGAAAGGACGTTGACCCACAGGACATGCGGAGGACGAGCGATTTGTCATTGTCCGGAACGAAGACCGGCGGCAGGCCGGCCTTTGGGAAAAGCGCCTCGATCGTCACCGGCCCTTCGCGGTAAACGAACCCTTCGAAGACCCTTTTTTGAGGGACCGCGAGCAGGTTTTTTTTGAGCTCTGCGTATTTCTCGTCTTCAGGCGGGCCGCCGACTTCCCAGAATTCGCCGATTTGGAAATTCCTGGCGACGGCCGCCAGGCCGTTCAGATGGTCCGGATGGCCATGGGTCAGGACGAGCGTATCGATTTTTTTGATCCCCTTGTTCCAGAGGAACGGAGAGACGACGCTCTCCCCGATATCGAACGTTCCGGTCGGCAAGCCTCCGCCGTCGATGAGCATCTTCTTGCGGCCGGGAAATTCGATAAGGATTGAATCTCCCTGGCCGACATCGACAAAAGTGACCGTGAAATTCTTGACCGCCGAGGAGAATGGATAGAGGATCATGAGTAAAAAGCAGGCGGCGAACCCGAGTCCGAAAAATCCCTTGATTTTCCGGGCTCGAGCCGGAATGAGAAAGAGGAGGAGAAAGAGAAAGTAGCCGATCACGACGAGGAGAGGAGGCGTCGGAATGCGGTAGGAAAGAAAATGCACTCCGTCCAGAAGATGTGTCGAGAGCATGAAGACCTTGATGAGAAAGGCGATGACGACGGCCAAAAGCTTGGCCGGACCTGCGGAGAGAAGGGATACCGGAAGAAAAACATAGCCGACGGCCATGATCAGCCCCACCAGCGGAATGCCGATCATATTCAGGGCCAGCCCGGAAAAGATGATCCGGTTGAAAGCGCCGGCGATCAGGGGAAAGACGCCCGCTTGGGCGGTCAGCGATAGGGCAAAGGTCTCGCTGATCTTGAGAGGCAGCCGGGGCAGTAATTTCATGACTTTTGGCATGAACAGGATGATCCCCAGCGTTGCCGCAAAGGTCAGCTGGAAGCCGAGGTCGAACAACTGGAAGGGATTAAAGAGCAGAAGGAAAAAGAGGCTCAGGGAGATTGTGTTTAAAAGATGGACGTCCTTCCAGAAGAGCTTTCCGAGCAGAAAGGCGACGGACATGATGGTCGCCCGGAGAAAGGAAGCCCGGCCTTCGACCAGGAGCGAATAAAAGATGAGAAGGACGATCAGCAGGACGTAGGAGATCCGCCTCGGGACGCGCAGCAATTTCAGCAGGGAAAACATGAGAAAGAAGATGATGGCGATATGGCCGCCGGAGAGGGCAAAAAGATGGAAGAGGCCGGTTTTTTGGAGGGACTGGGTGGCCGCGGGGTCCATCCGGCCGCGCTCTCCGAGGACCAGGGCTTCGAAGACGGCTCCTTCAAGCGTCATCCGGCCCGGGGCTCCCGGCGAGGCGAAATTCCGTTCGATCCTCCTTTGGAAATTTTGGCGGAGGATGGATATCCAGCGGAGAGGAGCGTAAGCCCGGTTGATCTTGATTTTTTCGATGAGAAGCGGGCTCTTCGTCGCGGCCAGGTTGTCAAGCAGTTGGTTCTTGAGATACCGCTTCGAGAACGGCTCGTTGAAATTCCTGTATTCCCGCGGCGGCACGAGCTGGGCCGAGACCTTGAGGACATCTCCGGTCGTGAGATTCAGCCTTGAAGGGAACTCGGTCGAATGGGGGACCGAGATGCGCAGGTTGCCCCGGACCCGCTCTTCTTTGTTTCGGCAGATGATTTTTTCCACGCGCAGATAGAGATAATCCCGGTCGAGGCCGAACGCCGGAGACCGGTAGAGCGTTCCGTAAAAATCGGCATAGACGCCTCGTTCGAAAAGATGAAGAGGGCTGCGCTCATACCGAGCGTCAAAGGACGAATAGACGCCTGCTCCCAGCCCGGCCGTCGCCAGCAACAGGAAAACAAAGCTGGCCGCGTTTTTTTTCAGGCCGTAGAAAAGCCAGGCGCCGGCGAGCCCGGCGGTGAGGACCGCGAGAGAAAGTCCGGGAGTCAGAGAAAACGTCGATGAAATCCAGATCCCTAGCGCGAGAGCCAGAGCCAGGAAAAGACAGGGGAAGGGCATGAGCCCTCCATGATAAGCTTACGGCCGGCCCTTTTCAAGGCGGCTTTGCTGGTCCAATGCGTCGAGGAGCAAGTGGCACATGATCTTGATGCCGACGCCGATGCTTCTCTCATCCGGGTTGAAATACGGGCTATGGAGAGGGGCCATGGTCGGGAGGCGAGGATTTTTTACGCCCAAGAAGAAGTAAAAACCCGGGATTTTTTGGTTGTACAGTCCAAAGTCGTCCGCCATCAATTGCGGCTTGATCGGACTGGCCTTTTTATCGGCCAGGGCTTCATTGAGCGAGGGAAGCATGAGGTTGAAAAGCTCCGGGTGATTGTAGACGGCGGGAACGTCTTGCTTGAACGTGAAGGAGTAGTCGCCGCCGAATGAATGGACGGTGTCCTTGACCACGCTTTCCATGAGCCGGGACAATTTTTTTCGGTTTGCATCGCTCAGGGTTCGGACGATGCCTTCCATATGGACCCTCTCGGCGATGATATCGGATTTTGTCCCGCCTTCGATTTTTCCGATCGTCAAAAGCGCCGGGTCGGTCGGGTCTACGGAACGGCTGATGATGGATTGGAGGGCCAGCACCGTCTGCGAAGCGAGGACGATGGCGTCCACGCCTTCCTGAGGCTGCGCCCCATGGGCGCTCTTCCCTTTGATCGTGATATCGAAAGAATCCGAGTTGGCTAGGAACGTCCCGGGCGCGATAAAAACCTGGCCCAGGTTTTCCGGCCAGACATGGAAGCCGAAGATCGCGCCGACCGGCGGATTTTCCAGGACCCCCTCCTTGATCATCAGAGCGGCCCCGCCTTCTTCCCCGGCCGGCGGGCCTTCCTCGGCGGGCTGAAAGATGAACTTGATATTTCCTTTGATCCGGTCCTTGAGAGAGTTCAGGACGAAGGCCGTTCCGAGCACGACGGCCGTATGGATGTCGTGGCCGCAGGCATGCATGATGCCGGGGTTCAGCGATTTATAGGGGACATCGGCCAATTCCTGAATCATCACGGCATCGATGTCGGCCCGGACCGCCACGGTCGCTCCTTGTTGGCTGCCCCGGAGAATCCCGACGACGCCCGTTTTAGCGATTCCGTTTTTGACTTCTATACCCAACGAGGTCAGCCTCGAGCTGATGAGCTTGAGCGTGTCTTGCTCGCGGTTGGCGAGCTGGGGGTTCATGTGCATGAAGCGCCGGATTTTGATCATATCCGGCTTCACTTTTTCGATTTCCCGGTCGATATCGGCGGCCGTTCTTCTATCTATAGCAGCCGTGCTCATGGCCAGGCAGACCGAGACCGATGCCGCCGCTAGAATTTTGAGGGGATTTCTGACAGCCACTTGCTTATCTTAGACCGAGAGGCGGCTAAAGTCAATTTTGCAATCCTTCCTTGTCGAAAACAGATAAATTTGATAGGTTACAGCAGAGGAGCCGGCGTCGATGGAAAACATACACAGGGGTTATTATCGATCAGAGATCGGCCTTCTGGAAATTACGGGCACCCAAAAAGAAATTCTATCTGTAAATTTCGTAAAAAAGAAAAAGCTGGCCGCGGCCAAGCTCCCGCCGGCTCTCAAAACATGCCTCCGCCAGCTCGATGAATATTTTCGGGGAAGACGGCGGAAATTCTCGGTTAGGCTCCGCCTTGAAGGGACGGTTTTCCAGAAAAGGGTTTGGGGCGAGTTGATAAAGGTCGGCTACGGAAAGACCGCCTCTTACCGGGATATCGCCAAGGCGGCGGGACGGCCCAAGGCCGGCCGGGCTGTCGGGAATACGAACAGGCTGAATCCGGTCAGCATTATCGTTCCCTGCCACCGGATTATCGGTAGCGACGGACAGCTGGTCGGATACGGCGGCGGCCTTTGGAGAAAAGAGTGGCTCCTCGAATACGAGCGGAAAAAAGCTAACATCTTGGGGCGGCGCTTAGGCCGCCCCTAGCCCCCGCGCCCCGGGGAACCAGTCCCGTCGGACACTCTTGGAAGGAAACCCTTGCCTAGGGTTTCCTTCCAACGCTCGCTTCGCTCCCTGCTTTCCTTCCCAGGAGCATATGGCGATGAATTCATGGGCGGATGCTCCTTGGAGGGGTGGCAGGGCGGGCGGGTAGTCCCGCCGCCCGTTGGAGGGGGACCCTGTGAAAGGGTCCTCCTTCAAGAGTGTCCGGGACCCCCCTCCGCTACGGGGGCCTGAGGGCGGCCTAAGCGCCGCCCATGCATTATCACTTTATAGCGTTTGTATTAAATAGAAATATTCTCCCGGTATTCCCCATACGCCTTTTTCAGGATCAGGGTGATCTCTCCCAGCGTGGCCCGGGCTTTGACGGCTTCGATGATCGGAGGCATTAAGCTGTGGCCCGCCCGGATGGCCTTGTCGAGCTCTTTGAGCCGCGACTCGACTGTTCGTCCCGGCCGTTTCTTCTTCAGGCGGCGCAGCCGTTCGGCCTGGGCTCTCTCCAGCGTCCTGGGCGGATAATAAATCTTAAAGTCCAGACGCTCTTTCTCTTTCGCATATTCGTTGAGCCCGACGATGACCCGCTCTTTGAGCTCGATCTGTTTCTGGTATCGATACGAGCTCTCCTGGATCTCCCTCTGGATGAACCCCGATTCGATGGCGCTGATCATCCCGCCCATCTCCTCAATCTTGTTTAGGTAGGCCGTCACGTCCGCTTCGATCCGGTTGGTCAAGGTCTCGACGAAATAGGAGCCGCCCAGAGGATCGACGGTCGCCGCCGCTCCGCTTTCATGGGCGATGATCTGCTGGGTGCGGAGGGCGATCTGCGCCGATTCCTGGCTGGGCAGGGCTAAGGCCTCGTCGCGCGAATTCGTATGCAGCGATTGCGTCCCGCCGAGGACGGCGGCCAGGGCTTGCAGGGTGACCCGGGTGATGTTGTTTTCCGGCTGCTGGGCGAGCAAAGTGGCGCCGCTGGTCTGCGTATGGAACCTGAACTTCCAAGAGTTGGGGTTTCTGGCCTTAAATTTTTCCCGCATCAGCTTGGCCCAGAGGCGCCTGGCAGCCCTGAACTTGGCGACCTCTTCGAGGAGGTCGTTATGGGCGGCCAGGAAAAAGGAGAGGCGGGGGGCGAAGGAATCCACATCGAGACCGGATTGAATGATGGCCTTGAGATACGCCACGGCGTCGGCCAGAGTGAAGGCGAGCTCCTGGACGGCCGTGGCGCCGGCCTCGCGGATGTGATAGCCGCTGATGCTCATCGTATTCCACTTCGGGACGTTGACCTGGCAGAAGGCGATGATGTCGGTCGTGACCTTCAAAGACGGCCCGAGCGGGAAAATATATGTTCCCCGGGCTATGTATTCTTTGAGGATATCGTTTTGGGTGGTTCCGGAGAGCGCTCGCCACGGAATGCCCCTTTGTTGGGCCGTGGCCAGATACATCGCCAGGATCACGGCCGCGGTCGCGTTGATCGTCATCGAAACGCTGACCTGGTCGAGCGGAATCCGGTCGAAAAGCATGTCCATGTCTTCGATGGAGTCGATGGCCACGCCGACCTTGCCCACTTCACCCCTGGCCAGCGGGTCGTCGGAGTCGAGCCCCAATTGGGTCGGCAGGTCAAAGGCCACGCTCAGCCCGGTCTGGCCCTGCGAAAGCAGGAACCGGTACCGCTTGTTCGATTCCCTGGCCGTTCCGAAGCCCGCATACTGGCGCATCGTCCAGAGTTTTCCGCGGTACATCGTAGGATAGATCCCCCTGGTGAAGGGGAATTCTCCGGGCCGGCCTAGCGCTTCGGCCGGCCGGAAATCGGCGAGGTCGGCGTCCGTGTAGACGTCCTTGATTTTTGCGGCTGGGCTCTTCCGCGTGTCTTTCAAACGCGTTTCAAGCTAATAAATTAGTGAATTTAAATAATTTACGATTAGTGTTTTGACGTTTCCTCGGGAAAAGTCTCGGGGGCTTTTTTCTGAAAATCTTCTCTTTTTTTGTCGATAAAATCACGGATCGCGTCTATTCCTTCCTGGGTTTTTTCTTTGACGATCTTGATGCCCTTCTCGGCCTCTTTAGCGATTTTATCGAAGCTTTCTTTAGCTTTTTCGCCGGTCTTGCTGACTTCATCTTGGATCTTTTTGCGGGTTTCTTTTCCGCTGGCAGGAGCAAAGAGGATGCCGAGGACAAAGCCTGTGGCGGCCCCGATCAAGAAGGAAACGGCGACTTCCAAGGCTGAGCTTTTGTCATCTCCCATTTTTACTCTCCTTTCTTTTTTTTAGATGCCGCCAGACAAAACGCGCAACAGGCAGGACGAGCGGAAGATACACGGAGGAAGGCCGGACGATCTTGGTCGTGACGAGATACGAAGCTTCCGAGAGGTTGACAGCGGCCTTTTTTGCGGCTTCGAGCGTTTGGCCCAGGTTTTCGACCTTGGCTTTGACCTGCAGGTCCAGCTCGTTAAGGCTTTTGGCCAGCTCCCGGAACTCGGCCAGGGCTTTCTCGCCCTCGACGGCCGTTTTCCTGAGCTGGCTGAACAGCCTGACCAGGTAGACGACGGCGATGACAATGGCAAACGTGATGATCAAGAACAGGGCTTGGTTGAGGGTCAGCGGCATGGTAGTGTAACAATAATGAAAAACCCCCTTTTTGTCAATTCAGGGATCAGTCGTCAGGACAGGCGGCTATGGGGCAACTTTGATCGTCGGCTCGATGATGATCTCGGATTTAACCGAATTGGCAACCAAACTGTATTTCTGGGCCGACTTTAGGGCGCGCCGGGCGCGGGCCTCGATGACTGCAGGGTCTTCCTCGCCCGCCGAGATGCGAAGGTTGGGCCGGAAGCGCAGTTGCGTGAAAGTTTCCGTTCGGTCCAGCTCGATGAGCTTCGTGCCTTCCGCCCGGCACTGGTATGAGAGCAGCTTAAGTTTGAAACGCTCAGCCGCCCAGATGAACATGAGCATAATACAGGTGTTGGCCGCTGCGACAAAGGCGTCTTCGGGCGTGAATACTCCGGGATGGCCTTGTGAATCGGGCGGCGCAGAGAAATCCATCTCCGGGCCGTTGCCCATGACGAGACGGCCCCTGTGTTCACCTTTCCATGTCACGGTTGTGTGGTAGGTCGCGGTGCGGCTCATTGTTTTTCCTTTCGACTCCGGGCTGCGATTTCGAGGCGAAGGGCCTCCTTCCAGGCGCCTTCCTCGCCGACCGGAATCTCGTTATAAACGGCGACGCGGTCGAAAAGTTTTCGAATCCCGGTCTCATCCTCCCGACCTCCGGCGCTGAGAAAATCATCGAGGATCGAAGGCAACGCTATAACCTCGACGCGGCGGCCGGCGATGTTCAAGGAGCAGACGGGCAATCCGGAGCCGCACGAGCATTTGATCGGCGGCGGGACAGCGGAGGGTTTTGGCGCGGTCCGTTGGCCGCGGCGTCGGGAAAATCCCAAAACCCTGTCCACTTCTTCCTCCAGAATTTCGACGACGGCCTCGACGGCCTTTCTCCCGGCCTCGTTCAATCGCCGGCGCCCCTCGATTCCGGTGATGCCTTTGGCCGCTGCGATTTCGGTCACGACAAGGCTTGCCGCGGGTTTGGCTGAATACCGCTGTGTAGCCCGGGCCGCGCATTTCAACCCGCACCCGTCTACCGTAATGGTGGGATAAAAGCGGGCGAAGGTTCGCTCCCCTTGGCCTCCCGCCAGAAACAGAGGGAGACAAAGAGTAACGCTGTCTCCCTTCCGGGATTCATGCAAAACCCGAAGGGCGGCCAACCGGGTCACGGTTCCTTCGGCTATCTCTTCACCCGAGCAGGCGATGATGCCGGCTTTTTTTTCGGGACGTTCAGGCATGGCGATCCTCCGTGGAATCCGCAGACGTCAAAGCGTCCACGAGCGGCGTCAATATCTCCGCCAGGACCCGGGCGAGGGTTTGTCCCGCGGGATTGAGTTCTGCGATTCCTTCAGGCTTCAACGCTTTGTGCCGGCGGAAAACCTCTTGGACCGCGACTTCTTGGGCGATCCGGCCGCCGCTTTCGCGGACCATTTTCGCCGCGCAATTCAGCTTGCAGCCGTCGATGGTAATAGCTGGATGAGCCGCGATGATATCTTTGGCTTCTTTGTCGCCCAGGACCAGCTTGGAGAGCGCGACCAGGCGCGTCTGTTCGGGGCGGAGATCCTCGACGAGGTCATATCCGGCCTCCCGGGCTACCGTCCCGAAGGATTTGCCGATTCCGCTGCAGGGCACGATCACCACCTTTTTTTTTAAGCTGTTCATCGAGACCGGACCTCCGCCTCGGCTTGGCTTTTCATGTGTTCGAAATAGGCATCCGGCGTCATGAGCCGGGCGGTGAGATCGTCGTTTGCGGCGACCTCGATCACCGCCAGCCATCCTTTTCCGTAAGGATCCTGGTTGATGACTTCGGGAGTCATTTCGAGATCCGGGTTGATCTCGACGATGGTTCCGGCCACCGGGGACGTCAGGCTCGCGTTGACCTTGATCGTCTCGATCACTCCGATCTCGTCGCCGATGGCAAAACGGGTTCCCTCGGGATGCAACAGGGCGAAGGTCAGGTCCCCGCTATGCTGTTGAAGAAAATCTGTGAGTCCGATGCGCCAACGACCCGAATTTTCCCCAGCCTCCGGCCTAAGCCAGATTCCCTCCGGGGTGAAGATACGGTCCGTCGGCACCCGGAACGTGAATTTGTCGATCGTCGTTTGCAGCGACCTCGATCACCGCAAGCCATCCTTTTCCGTAAGGATCCTGGTTGA
>Ga0153915_10006273_pt1 | contig 11123 bp, 9 predicted proteins | sample Opewatmetagenome_2_FD_107003 | JGI IMG/M metagenome (GOLD analysis project Ga0153915, IMG submission 107003) | Freshwater wetland microbial communities from Ohio, USA - Open water 3 Core 3 Depth 3 metaG | ecosystem: Environmental > Aquatic > Freshwater > Wetlands | place: USA: Ohio, Lake Erie...
TCGACCCGCATCGAAGAGGAGGGTGTGCAGATCCGGAACTTCAAGCTGGTCGAGCGCGGCGTCTTGCGCGAGGCCGAGATGCTGGCCTTGCTGCAAAGTGGTGAGTACCCGAGCCGCAACCCGCAGCAGAACCTGGCCGACCTGAAGGCGCAGATCGCCGCCAACGAGAAGGGCGTGCAGGAGCTGCGCAAGATGGTGGCGCAGTTCGGGCTGGAGGTGGTGCAGGCCTATATGCGCCACGTGCAGGACAACGCCGAGGAATCGGTGCGGCGCGTCATCACCCGCCTGAAAAATGGTCAGTTCACCCTGCCGCTGGACAACGGCGCCCAGATCAGCGTGGCGATCCGCGTCGATGCGGCCAACCGCAGCGCCGAAATCGACTTCAGCGGCAGCAGCGCCCAGCAGCGCAACAACTTCAACGCGCCGACCGCGGTCTGCATGGCGGCGGTGCTGTACGTCTTCCGCACCCTGGTGGACGACGACATTCCGCTCAATGCCGGCTGCCTGAAACCGCTGACGGTCATCATCCCGCCGGGCTCCATGCTGAACCCGAACCCGCCGGCCTCGGTGGTGGCGGGCAATGTGGAGACCTCGAGCTGCATCACCAATGCGCTCTACGGCGCGCTGGGCGTGATGGCGGCCAGCCAGTGCACCATGAACAATTTCACCTTCGGCAACGCCCGCTACCAGTACTACGAGACCATCTCGGGTGGTAGCGGAGCAGGGGATGGCTTCGAGGGAACCAGCGTGGTGCAGACCCACATGACCAACTCGCGCCTGACCGATCCCGAGGTGCTGGAGTTCCGCTTTCCGGTGCGCCTGCTGGGCTACGAGATCCGCACCGGCTCGGGCGGCGCCGGGCGCTGGCATGGTGGCGACGGCGGCGTGCGCCGGGTGCAGTTCCTGGAGGCCATGACGGCCAGCATCCTGTCCAACGGCCGCCGGCACGGCGCCTTCGGCATGGCCGGCGGCCAGCCGGGGCAGGTGGGCCTCAACCGCGTGCTGCGCGCCGACGGCCGGGTGGAGGTGTTGGCGCACATCGGCCAGACGGCCATGGCGCCGGGCGACGTGTTCGAGATCCACACCCCGGGCGGGGGCGGCTACGGCGAGCCGCCCGAGGAACGCTGACGGCGGTCGGGGCCGATCCGGCGTCGACCGTCGGGCCAGCGGCTAGGACGCTTGCCGAGCGGTCTGCCGGCCCGCAACCCCCAGCGCAAATGCCTCGAAATCCGCCAGCGGCAGCGGCGGGCTGAAGAAGAAACCCTGATAGGCGCGGCAGCCCGCACTGACCAGCACGTCCCGCTGCGCTTGCGTTTCCACGCCCTCGGCGATGACGTCCAGCCCCAGGCTTTGGGCGAGCGCAATGATGGTGGTGACGATGGCGGCATCGTGGGAATCGAGCAGCACCTCGCGCACAAAGGATTTGTCGATCTTCAACTGATCCAGGGGCAGCAGCTTCAGGTAGGACAGGGAGGAATAGCCGGTGCCGAAATCATCCAGCGCGAAGCCGACGCCCCGCTTCTTCAGCACGGACATCTTCTTGACCACCTCGTCGATATTGGCGAGCAGGATGCTCTCGGTCAGTTCCAGCTTCAGGCGCTGGGGGTTCGCGCCGGTGCTGTCGAGCATGGCCAAGACCTGGTCCGCGAAGTCGAACTGGTGAAACTGATGGACGCTGACATTGACTGAAATGGAGAGATGGGCCATCTCGGGTCGGGTGCCCCACAGGGCCAGTTGGCGGCAGGCGGTCTGCAGTACCCAGTGGCCCAAAGGCAGGATCAAGCCGGTCTCTTCGGCGGCGGGAATGAACTCGGCGGGTGGCACCAGGCCGCGCCGGGGATGCCGCCAGCGCAGCATCACCTCGGCGCCCGTCAGCCGGTCTTCGTCCGCAATGAGGGGCTGGTAGTGGAGTTGGAACTGTTGCGCCGCGAGGGCCTGGAGCAGGTCATCCTCCAGATTCGCACGCGTGACCACGGCGACCTCCAGGGACGGATCGAAGAAGCAGACCATGTTGCGGCCGCTGGCCTTGGACTTGTACATGGCGAGATCGGCCTGCTTCATCAGTTCCTCGGTGCTGATCAGGTCGTCCCTGATCAGGGTGGCGCCGATGCTTGCCGTGCAGTGATGGGAGACATTGCCGAGCACGTAGGTCTGGTTGATCGCAGCCAGGATCTTGGCGGCGACGGTTTCCACATCATCGGCCGCGGCGCCTTCGTCCATGTGCAATCCGGTCAGTATCACCACGAATTCATCGCCCCCCAGGCGGGCCACGGTGTCGCCCTCGCGCACGCACTGGGTCAGGCGCTGCGCGACCTGCTGCAGCAGCAGGTCGCCCATGTCATGGCCGCGCGTGTCGTTGAGCGTCTTGAAATTGTCCAGATCGATGAACAGCAGCGAACCGTAGCAGCCGCTACGCGCGCTGGCGGCCATGAGCCGTTGCAGACGATCCTGCAGCAGGAGCCGGTTGGGCAGGCCCGTCAACTGGTCAAAATAGGCCAGCTTTTCGATCTCCGCTTCCGCCTTCCAGCGTTCGGTGATGTCGGAATGCGCGCCGATGTAATTGGTGACTTCGCCATTTTCGTCTTTCACCGCCGAGATGGTGAGCCAGGTCGGATACACCTCGCCGTTCTTGCGCCGGTCCCAGATCTCTCCCTGCCAGCCGTCCGTGCGCCGGATGGAGTCCCACATGGCCCGGAAGAAATCCGCGTCATGCAGCCCCGACTGGAGCAGGTCCGGCGTCTGACCCACGACCTCGGCCGCCGTGTAGCCGGTGATTCGGGTGAAGGCCTGATTGACCTGCTGGATCACGTTATGGGCATCGGTGACCATCATCGCCTCCTGCGACTCGAAGGCGGCGGCCGCGATGCGCAGGTTGTGTTCCGTCAGCTTGCGCTCGGCGGCGAGCTGCCAGCTCATGCGTCCCAGCGCCGCGGCGAACAGCAACACCAGGGCGCTGCCACCCAGAGCCGACCACAGATAGGTGCGCGCGTTGTGCTGGCTCTTCGCCAGTTGCTCCTCTTCGGACAAGCCGACGACGACCGTCAGGGGAAATTCGTACAGCTTGCGCGCGCTGGTGTAGCGCCGCACGCCGTCCCAGGCGCTGACCAGCATGGACGCCGTCGCGTCGTCCTCGTCCTTGTCGGCGTCGGGCGCCTGCGTGGCGTAATCGACCTGGTCGCCGGCGGACACCGCGTCTCCGACGCGCCGGGCCCGGAAGACGCCGTCCGTTCCCAGGATCCCGAGGACGCCCCGCTCGCCAAATTCCGACTTCTCGTAGCCGCTGACGAAATAGGCCGCGTCGACCGAGATCATCACGGCGCCGGCAAAGGAGCCGTCGGCCGCGCCGAGGCGGCGGCCGAATTGCAGCTGCGGCTCCGCGGCATTCGTGCCCGGCTGGGGCCGGCTGATGGCGAGGATGTCCTTCTGGCGCAGCATCTCGAAGTGTTCCTGGCCGGTGACATCCCTGACGGCGGGGCGGCTGCTGGCCACGACATGGCCCCCAGGGTCCACGATGCTGACGACGAACAACAGATCGGGCGGCAGCAAGGCCCGGCGTTTGAGATCCCGCAGTGCCGCTTGCCGCCCCTTGACTTCATAGGCGTATTGGACGAACTTCAGTGTCTGATCGATTTCGCGCAGGGCGCGCACGGCCTGCGCTTCATAGGTGGAGATCAGCTCGCGGCTCAGCATGAGCGTGGCGTGCTCGGCGCCGGCACGTTCGACCTGGATCAGGTGCACGGTGGTGAGCCAGATCACGCCCAGTATCAGCAGGGCGAAGACGGGGTACAGGAGGTAGGGCTCCGCGACCTCAGGCAGCCAGCGCCGGCCTGCGGGGCTGGCAGGGGCTGCAAAGAGTTTGCGCAGGCTTTTCATCTTCACCATGGCCGCTCAATCCCGAGGACATGCATGTCGATCCAGCCTCTTGCTTTGCCCATGCAGGCCTGGTCCGCCGTTCATGGCGAAAGCAGAATCCGCACGCTGTCGTCCACCTGGCTCTGGTCGATATAGCCGATGGCGTGGGGGTTCTCGACGAGCTTTTGCTTCACGGCCATGCTGTCGGGCAGCGCCGTGGGTGGCCTGCCCCTGCCGGTGAAGATGATCTTCGACCAGTAGGCCTTGATCTGCGCCGCCGATCTGCCGGCGAATCTGGCGTAGAACTCGTCGCGCAGCGCCGAACCTTCCGCCTGGTCGATCGGCACGATCGGCTCGCCGTTGGGCAGGGCGCTGGTGCGGCCCAGGAAGATGCTCGCGATCTGGTCGCGGCTGAGGGTGGTCACCGCCGATTGGGCCGAGACCACCGCGACCACGTCGGCCGCCGCTTCCCCGCTGTCGAGGCTGAGCGCCAGGGCGACGGCAAGGGCACCGAGCTGTTTGGCCAGAGACATGATCGTCCGCATCAGAAGACGAAGTCCAGGACGGCGCTGATCAGGTTGACCTGCCCGCCGGGCTGGAAGCCCGGCTGCAGGTTGATCAACAGACCGGACGAGCTGGGGTCCAGCGCCATGTGGTCGTACTGCAGCTTGAACGCCAGGTTGCGCCTGAAGTCCCAGCGTCCGCCGAGCGAGATGGTCGTCCCGGTGATCGGGCTCAGGAAGGCATTGAGTCCGGCGTTGAGTCCGGCGGCATAGCTCTGCAAATACGGCGGCACCGTGGCCAGGTCCAGGCCTGGGTCCGAGGTGTTGCTGAGCATCCGCGAATTGGCGTAAACGGCATAGGGCGTGAAGTCACCGAAGCGGTAGCCGCTGCTGACGTACCAGGCGATCTGCTTGCCCATGAAGGAGGGGGTCAGGTCGCTTTGGCCCCATTCGCCCGTCACGAACCACGGGCCCGGATCGTAGCTCGCGCTCACGCCCCAGAAGACGGTCGGCTTCTTGTTGGCGTCGTATTGGTCGGCGAGCGCAATGCCGGCGGGACCGAACTGCCGGAACTGATCGAAGAAGCTGTTGATCCTGTCGTTCAAGGTCAGCGTGGACTTCTGGTACGCCAGGCGCAGGGTGGTGGGACCGGATTCGAAGGTGTTGAAGATGCCCCAGCTGTCCGTGTCCGGATTGTTGGCGCCGTCGGGCGGGCTCTTCTGGCTGCCGCCGCCATAGAAGCCCTGGACCGTGTGCGTGGCCCCGCCCAGGTGGAAACGGTAACTCGCGTCGAGGCCGTCGTTGTAGTTCACGGGCATCAGGTTGTAGACGCTGAGCGGCGGGCGCACCCAGGGCACGGCGTAGCCGACATTGCGGTAGTCGGAATAGAGAAAGGTCGACATGACGCTGCGACCGAGGCGGATGCTGGCATCCGGACTCGGCGCGTATTTGACGTTGGCCCATTCCACCGTCGGGATATACGTGTTGTCGTAGCGCTGCTGCGAGATGACCTGCACGACCGCGGACCACCGGGGGCCGAACTTGGCGTCCAGCTGCAGGCCGAGGCGGCTGTCGACATCCGGGCTCCACTCGCGGCTGTAGCCGGCGCCGCTGGGCTTGTACCAGGGACTGTTGGTGTAGTCGGCCTGGTTTTCGCTCGAATGCACCAGGCCCAGGGTGCCGAAGCCGCTGAAGGCATAGGTCGGCGCGCCGTCGTCCTGGGCGCGGGCGACGTTGGCAAGGCCCAGCGTCGCCAGCAGCGCGGCGAGCAGCTGGTACGGCAGGTACTGACTTCGTGCGGTTGACATCGACGTGCGGATTCTTCCGTGGTGCGCCAGTTGTCCGAGGATGACTATGGCATCGAGGTGCGCGCCGCTGCCGTCATACGGGAGGGGGTAAACCCCAGCGGATGTGAAAAATGACACGAAATGGAAGGTTGAGTGGGTCGCTGCCGGCCGCACGCACACGGGCAATCCACGCAGGAGCGGCCACAGGCAGGACCGCCGCCCGCGACGGTCGAGCGGCTTGAGTGGCGCGGTGACTTGTTAGCATCGCCCTGTACGGACGAAGGAGGGGGAAACCATGGCCGATGTCGATGAACAGCTGCGTGCGCTGAACCTGCGCCTGGCGCGGCTGGAAGAGGCGGTGCTGAATCTGTCGAACAACCGGGCGGCTGCGCTGGCGCCGCCGGCCGCCGCCCCACGGGGCGCGCCGCCTGCAATGCCGGCGCCGGACCGCGAGGATCGGTTCTTCCGCGACACCGTGCCCCAGGGCATCGATGTGCCGTTCACGGGCCAGGCAGCGAAGCCGGCGCAACAGCCGCCGTTGTTGGCCAAGACCACCTCCCATGACGAGCTCTCGGTCACCCAGATCATGGGCTGGACCGGCGCCACGCTGCTGGTGCTGGCTGCGGCCTATCTGATCCGCCTTGTGTACGACGCCGGCTGGCTGACCCCGCCGCGCCAGCTCGGCCTGGCGATGCTGGGCGGCCTCGGGCTCATCGGGGCGGGCCTCAAGCTGCGCCGCCTGGACAGCAACTACGCCAGCCTGCTGCCCGCTGGCGGCCTGGTGGTGTTCTTCCTGGCCATCTACGGCGCCCATCTCTACTATCACCTGATCGGTGCCGGTGCCGCGGCCACGGCGGTGATGTGCAACTGCCTGCTGGCCTTGTGGCTGGGCCGCGTGTTCGCCAGCGAAATCTACGGCCTGTTCGCCGTGCTGGGCTCCTACTCGGCCCCGCTGCTGCTGCCGGCTTTCACGGGTTCGGTGGTGGACCTGGCGATCTACTTCACGGCCTGGAGCGTGGTGTTCTGCCTCTACTCGCTGGCGATCGCCAACCGCCGTCCCTATCTGCTGGCTGGCTACATGGCCTTGCTGGCCTTTCAGGTGGCGTGGGATCAGCTGGCCCGGAGCCAGTGGGCCGTGGCCGTGGTGTTCCAGACGCTGCAGTTCGCGGTCTTCCTGTGCACGGCGATCGTCTTCTCCGTGCGCCATGGGCGCCCGATGACGCACGCGGACGGCATCGCGCACCTGCCGCTGCTGCTGCTGTTCTACGGCCTGCAATATGCGCTGCTGCGCCGCCACCTGCCCGACATGGCGCCCTGGCTGGCGCTGGGCAGCGCGGCCATGCTGCTGCTGGCCTACGCCATGGCGCGCCGCGCGCTGCACGTGCCGCTGGAGGCCGGCGGCTTCATCGTCGGCGCCTACTGTGCGCTGGTGCTGTTCCATGCGGTCTATCTGGAACTGCTGCCAGACCGCTGGGCACCCTGGGCCGTGCTGCTGGTCCTGCCGCCGGCCGCGCTGCTGGTCCTGCGCCCTGCTGCCGACGCGCCGCTGATGGGGCCCTTCAAGCTGCTGCTGGGCGGTCTGCTGGCCCTCAACTACGTGCGCGTGGTGCTGCTGGACGACAGGGGCGGCTGGGGCAACGCCACGCTTCTTTCCCTGCTGTACACGGCCGAGCTGTATGCAGCCTACTTCGTGGGCCGGCGGCACGAGGCCTTGCGCCCATGGACCGCTTTTGCCCTGTACGCCGCGCATATCGGCCTGATGGGCATCGCGCTGCGGGAATTCGACAACGCCCTGCTGGTCTCGCTGGCCTGGGGGGCGCTGGCCCTGGTTTCACTGGGCGTGGCTTTCCAGCGCCGCGACCAGGATCTGGGCCAGTCCTCGCTCTTCATCTTCGGCGCATCGCTGCTGAAGGTCATCCTGTTCGACCTGGCGGGTGCCGCACCGCTGGTGCGCATCGGCAGCCTGGTGGTGGTGGGCATCTCGCTGTATGCCGGCGGGCTGCTCTACAAGCGGGTGCGGGCGCTGGAGCGCTAGGCCTCGGGCATGCACCCGCGCCGGGCGGCAGGGCCACTACACTCGACATTTTTGCGAGATGGGTGTTTCGTTCATGGAGTGGTTCATTCCCCTGCTGCTGGCCGTCGCCGGCGTGCAGTACCTCAAAGGCAAGGACCAGCGCCAGCGCATCGCGCTGCTGGGCCGTTACCTCGGCACGTTCCAGATCGAACAGCTGATGGAGAACCTGATCAACGGCTATCTGCGCGCGCTGGAGGAATCCGACCCCGAACGGCGGGCGCAGATCTGGAGCATGCTGGGCACGGCCGAGACCGAGCTGAGCGTGCAGTTCCGTCGCTTTGTCGAGGATTTCTCCAAGGTGTGGGGCGACCAGACGCAGGTGAGCACGCTGCGGCTGGCGCTGCCGTATGCCACCAAGCTGTTCCCGCGCGCCGCCTTCGATCTGCGGCACGCCCTGGCCATCCATGCCAACGGCATCGCCGCCACGGTGGAGAACCGGCGCCAGCTCTCCTTGCGCGACAAGGCGTACACGCTGACGGCCGAGATGCTGCTGATGCAGCACACCTGCCACTGGTACTGCCGCTCCCGCGCCGTGGCATCGGCGCGCATGCTGGCGCGGCACCAGACCAGCCATGCGCAGCTCGTCGCGTCCGTCTCGCCCGAGACGCGCGCGGCCTACGGCAAACTGACCGGGGTGGAGGTCCGACGGCCCGCGTCCGACCGGCCCTGACGAAGGGCGCTCTCGCCCACCAGCGGCAAGCGCCTGGTGCACCCCGCAATGCAGCCGACCGGGGTTCTGGCCGCTCATGGCAAGATGCTCAAGACGGCCCGGCGCGCGCAGCGCGAGGTCTGACCGGTCTCACCGGGGCCGCGCGGCAGCCGCGGCCGGGGCGGCACGGGAGTCTTTCTTCAGCTGGATCGCCGCGGCGAGATGGGGGTCGATCGCCAGTGCCTTGGCCGCGCTTTTCGTCGCCTCCTCGTGCTGGCCGAGTGCCGTTTGCGCCTGGGCCATGCTGGCGAGCGTCTGCGGATTGGCGATCTTCATGGTCGTCGCGCTCCTGACGGTGTCGGCCAGCGCAGCCCGGGTCGCCGGATTGCCCGCGTCCCTCTCCAGTGCTGCGGTCAGGTCCACCAGCTGGCGATCCAGTTCGACGCGCCGCTTCAACTGCTGTGCCTCGGCCAGCTGCGGCGACCCGGCCAGCACTTGATCGATCTTCTTCTCCGCCTGCGCGTTCTGCCCCAGTGCAATCTGCGCGCGGGCGATGCCGAGGCTGGTCGCGGGGTCGCGGATGGGGCGGGCGGACAAGGAGCTGACGGCCCGGGTCAGCGAAGCGCGGGCCTCCTTGTCGGTCGGCTCGCTCAGCAAGCGGTCTGCACTCGTCTTGACCTTGACGGCATCGCTGCTGATTTCGATCGACTGGATCGCGGGAAAACCGACCATGACGACGGGCAGTCCGAAGGCGGGCAGCAGGCGGCCGTAGGGCTTGCTGCGCGTGAGCAGCACGACGAAGGCGATGCCGAGGAGCAGAAACAGCAGCACGCCCATGCCCAGCATGATGATCTCGTAGAGATAGAGTCCGTCCAGAAGCCTCATGTGCCAGTCTCCCGTTCTGCTGCGCGGCCACGCGCAAAGCGTGGTCGCCGGGGTCCGCCCGTGGCGCCGCCGGGCGCGTTCAGCGGGTCGCGCGCTCCCAGTCTAGGAAACCCGCGGGGACTTGTCCATTCCGCGCGCCAGGGCGACACCGGCTTCAGGTGCGCGTGAGCGCGCCAGGCAATGCGTCACCGGCGTGTCGCAGTCGGTTGCATTTTGAAACGGGAACTCCCGGTAGACTTCGCGCATCCATTAACTGCCTTGTGTATCAGGAGTGAATATGCAGTTCTCGAAAAAGATCTTTGTCACCATGGCCGTCGTGCCGTTGGCCCTGGGCCTGGGCGGTTGTGCCAACAAGTTGATCGGTGAGCGCGAGGGGGCGGATCAGGTCGTGCTGGCGCAGGCCAGCCAGGTGAGCGGCTGCAAGTCGCTGGGCAAGACCAACCTCAGCGTGCTGTCGGCCGTCGGCCCCATCACCCGCAGCGCCGAATCCGTGGAAGACAATCTGCTGCAGATGGCGCGCAACGAAGCCGTCGACAAGGGCGGCAACACGGTGGTGAAGGGCAATTCCCTGCAGTACGGGACGCGCACCTTCGAAATCTTCAAGTGCAAGCGCTGAACATCCCCGGCGCATGAAAAAAGGCCGGTCGGGCGTCAGCCCACCGGCCTTTGCTCATGCAGGCAGTGTTCAGGCCTGGGCGGCCAGGGCCTGCACATACTGGCTCACGCCGGTCTGCACGTCGGCGAACCGGTGGTCGCAGCCGACGGCGCGCAGCCGGCCCAGGTCGGCCTGGGTGTAGCACTGGTACTTGCCGCGCAGGGCGTCGGGGAAGGGGATGTACTCGATCAGGCCCTGGGCGGCGATGTCGGCCAGCGGCAGGGCGGCTTCGCCCTGGAGGCCGCGCAAGGTGTTGACCACGGCCACGGCCACGTCGTTGAAGGGTTGGGCGCGGCCGGAGCCGAGGTTGAAGACGCCGTTCTTGCCCGGGTGGTCGAAGAACCAGAGGTTCACCGCCACCACGTCGTCCACGAACACGAAGTCGCGCATCTGCGCGCCCTGGGCGTAGCCGCCGTACTCGCCGAACAGCTTGACCTTGCCGTCGGCGCGGAACTGGTTGAACTGGTGAAAGGCGACGCTGGCCATGCGGCCCTTGTGCTGTTCGCGCGGGCCGTAGACGTTGAAGTAGCGAAAGCCCACCACCTGGGTCTTGGCCTTCTGGAAATCGTTGCCCAGCTCGCGGCGCATGCGCTGGTCGAACAGCAGCTTGGAGTAGCCGTAGACGTTGAGCGGGCGCTCGAACTCGGGCTCCTCGCGGAAGGTCTCGGAGCCGCCGTAGGTGGCGGCGGAGGAGGCGTAGAGCAGGCGCGTGCCCTGCTGCTGGCAGGTCTGGAACAACTCGCACGACAGCGTGTAGTTGTTGTCCATCATGTACTTGCCGTCCTGCTCCATGGTGTCGCTGCAGGCGCCTTCGTGGAACACGGCCTCGACCTTGCCGTAGTAGCCTTCCTCGAAGTTGGGATAGAAGTCGTCCAGGTCCACGTAGTCGGCGATCTTGAGGTCGGCAATGTTGCGGAACTTGTCGCCCTGGCTCAGGTCGTCGACGACGATGATGTCATCGATGCCGCGCGCGTTCAGGCCCTTGACGATGTTGGCGCCGATAAAACCAGCTGCCCCGGTAACTACAACTCGTGTCATGTTCAATCCTCAACAATTCATTGCGCGGCAAACAGCTCATCGTAGCTGACGGTGGCGGTGCCGAACTTGCCGACCACGATGCCGCCGGCGCGGTTGGCGATGCGCACCGCCTCATCCAGCGCGACGCCCGAGGCGAGCATCACGCCGAGCGCGGCGATCACCGTGTCGCCCGCGCCGCTCA
>Ga0153915_10006274_pt1 | contig 11122 bp, 8 predicted proteins | sample Opewatmetagenome_2_FD_107003 | JGI IMG/M metagenome (GOLD analysis project Ga0153915, IMG submission 107003) | Freshwater wetland microbial communities from Ohio, USA - Open water 3 Core 3 Depth 3 metaG | ecosystem: Environmental > Aquatic > Freshwater > Wetlands | place: USA: Ohio, Lake Erie...
CATCGAGGGCAAACCTTCCAACTACGTCGTGGCTTTGCGCTTCGAGCGGAGCGGGATCGCCGGCGAGGTACGGATTCGGCACACCCTCGGCGTCTCTCCGTCGGAACTGGCCTGGCTCTTCTCCCGCGAGACGGTGGCCAGCGTGCCGTTCTGGTACCGCGTGCTGGTCAAGGGCGAGGCGGCACGGGGAGCCGAGCCGCTCGACGTCGGCCTTGGTGCGATACCGCCCGAGGTTAGGCGGGGCACCCCGCGCGAGGCGGTCGCCGGGTTCCTTGCCGCCTGCGAGGAGGGGCGCTTCGCCATAGCCTCGTACTACCTCGACCTGGGGGCGATCCCTTTCGAGCGGCAGCACGAGGAGGGCGCGCGCCTGGCGCGCCGCCTGATGCTGGTCCTGCAGCGCACCGGGTGGGTGCAGGTCGGAAAGATTACCGATGAGCCCCTCGGCACCCCCGAGACCGGTGTTCCAGAGAATCAGCAGCTCATTGCGATCGTGCAGGTGCACAACCGGCCCGTGGAGCTTCTTCTGACCCACAGGTCAGATGCGGAGCTGGGGGACATCTGGACGGTGTCACAGGAAACGGTGGGCGAGATCGACCGCCTGTACTCTGCGCACGGCTACGGCTGGCTCGGGGACAATGCACCGGTGGCGCTGTTTGCGCTTTCGGTCGCCGACCTGCAGCTCTCGCAGTGGCTCGGTATCTTCGTGGGTCTCCTCGCTTCCTGGGTGGTGAGCCGCTACCTGGCTCGGGGTGTCGTTCGCCTGCTACTACGTCTTGCGCGGCGCACGACCGTAGGCTGGGACGACGTCGTGGTACGGACCCTCCAGGGACCAGCAACGGTGCTGCTGTCGGCCGGGGTACTGCTGATCGCGGCACGTTGGCTCGGCCTCATGCCCGCTGGCTGGGTGGTTGTCCGTTACATCTCGAAGCTCCTGTTCCTCCTTGGTGTCGGCTGGTTCCTTGTGCGCCTCGTTGACGCGGGCGCGGAGCACGTACGCGAGACGGCAAAGGCCGGCAGCCAGGCGGGCTTGGGCTTCCTTCCGATGGCGAGCCGCGTCGCCAAGGCCGTAGTGGTGCTTCTCATCGGTCTTGCCGTCCTGGACGTCATCGGCATCAACGTGGTCGCAGGGCTCGGGGCCCTCGGGCTGACCGCCGCCGCGATCGCCTTCGCGGCGCAGAAGACCCTGGAGAACATTTTCGGCGCAGCCGCGATCGCGAGCGACCGCCTTTTCGAGGTCGGCGACTTCGTCACGATCGGTGAGGACACCGGCACCGTCGAAGAGATCGGGCTGCGCTCGACCCGCCTGCGAACCCTCGGTCGGACGCTGGTCGCCGTTCCGAACGGTCTCATCGCGGCGGGGCGCGTCGAGAACTTCACGGCCCGCGACCGAATCATGTACAACCCGGTTCTCGCGCTCGCCCACGACACCACCCGCGCGCAACTTACCCGTGTCATCGATGAGGTCAGGCGCTTGCTTCGCGCCCATCCAAAGGTCTCCCAGGAGGGCCACAGGGTGCGGTTCGCGGCCTTCGGTGAGTCGGCGCTGCGCGTCGAGGTGTGGTGCTGGATCGCGACGCGCGACTACGTCGAGTACACGGGAATCGTGGAAGAGCTCAACTTCGCGATCGCGGAGATCGTGGAGCTGGCCGGGACGTCGTTCGCCGTCCCCAGCCGCATGCTGTATATGGCCGAGGGTCGTGGGACCGACGCGGACCGCGGGCGAGAGGTTGATCGGGGGGCAGCACGCCGGCGCGAGGGGAGCGGCCCCCCCGTCCCCAACGGGCGCGACGCGCCGGGCGGCCCCGAAGACGGCAAGCGCTGACCTGCCGATGGCCAGCGACCCCGGCTCCGGGTTGCGCGATCGTGTGCTCTGGCTCGTCGTGGCAACCACAACGGCGCTGAGGCTTTTCTTCGCCTGGCGCTTCTTCGGCTTCCTTGGCGGGGACGACGTGGAGATGCTGGAGGAGGCATTCCGGAGCGCCCTTGTTCTCGACTACCGCCCCTGGGACGTGCGGAACTTGTTCCTTCCGGACGTTCTGATTGCGCCGTTTGTGCGGCTTGGGAGCGCGTTGGGTCTCCATGAGGTGTTTCCTCTCATCCTGTGTGCCACGGTTCCGTTCATCGCGCTCGCCTCGCTCAACGTCGTGCTGGTCCACGCGCTGGCGCTGCGCTGGCTTGGTGACCGGGCGGCGGCTCGCGCGGCCATGGCGATCTACGCGTTTCACTGGCTGCCGCTGGCGTACGGCAGCACCTCGTACCCGCGCACGGTCTCGACGGCCTTTCTCCTTCTCGCGGCGATCGCACTTTCCGGTACCGGGAGGCACGCCCGGCGCGGGTTGCTGGCAGGGATCGCGCTGGCGCTCGCTTTCGCCGTCCGGTACAGCGAGGGGATGTACCTTCTCCCGCTGCTCTTTGTCGCCCTTGCAGGCGAGAAGGACCGGCGAGGGTCACGCATGCGGGTACTCGGGGCGCTCGGCGGTTTTGCCGTCGGCACCGCTCTGAGTTCGGGCCTCGTCGACGCTCTCACCTGGGGTGACCCGCTGGCGAGCCTCGCGGCGCTTGTGAGGGTGATGCTGATGGGGGAGGGTGCATCCGGGCTCTCGATGCGTCCGCCACTGTTCTACCTCCAGCGGGTCCTGTTCTGGCTGCCGCTGCCGTTGCTCCCCGCGCTCGTGCTCGCGGCACGTTCTCGGCGGGTGCGGCCGGTGTGGGTTTTCCTGGTGGTGCCGCTGGTCGTCCTCTCGTTCATCGGGCACAAGGAACTGCGCTACCTGCAGGGAGCCATTCCATTTCTGGCCATCCTGGGAGCCGCAGGGCTCGCGGTCATGCGCAGAAGGTGGCGCCCTGTGGCAGCGACAACCCTGCTGACGTTGACGCTCGTCTCGGAGGTCCTCGGTGTGCGGGTCCTCGCGGGCAAGTCGATGGCGGCGGTGACGGCGGCGCGGGTGATGGCCTCCGATGACGGCGTCAAGGTGGTCGCGCTCTCCCAGGCGTGGGCATACGGGGACAGGCTGTACCTCGGCAACCGTATCGAGGTGCGCGGCCTGCCGACGCCGCCGCACGCGAGAGACCTGGATGAGAGGATACCGGGCGCCGACCGCGTCGCCCTCTACCAGAGGGATCTGGCGGAGGACCCGGCGCTCGCCCCGGTTTTGACCCGCCACGGTTTCTCATCGACCGGGGCTTTCCGGTGGGGCGAGAGCAAGGCAGTTGTGGTCTTCGCCAGGAAGTGAGCTGGCAAACTCACCCGCAGTCTGATAGAAGGGCACCTCATGCGACGCCGGTGGCAAATCGGAGCGGGGGGGATCGTCGCGTTCATCCTTGCTGCCGTCGTCTGCTCGGGGCAGACGGATTCCTGGGCCCCGGTGTCGTTTCCCGACCCGTTGCGGTTTTCATCGTTGCCCGTCTCCGGCACAGAAGTATTGGCGCCGGCTGCAGGGCAGTGGGAAGTCTCAACGGCGCTCGGCTACTTCAACGTCTGGCAGCGCACGTGGCACACGGCGAGGGTTCACCAGGTGTTGGGGCTGGCGGGGAAGCCTCTCACCGACGGCGAAATCAAAATCCTCGAGCAGAACTTCCCGCACGACCAGTTCTACCACATCGACCTGGAGGGGTGGCGCAACGACTTTGTGGTTTCGCGGGGCTTCGACGGCGGGATCGCGGCGACTCTCCGGGTGCCGTGGGTTGAGATCGGCGGCCCGCACTGGGACGCAATAGCCGAGGATTTTCACGCCAAGGTGGGGCTTGGAGACATGGCACGCGACCTTTTCCCGCGCGGGCAGTCCACCGTGTACGTGCGCGGGACTGACGGGGCGGTCGAGCGTCTCTCAGGGCTGGAGGGGGCGGGGATCGGGGACGTGAGCCTTTCCGTGACGGGGCCACTCGGGCCTTGGCTGGGAGCCGAGCACCACTGGGCGGTCGCGGTGGAGGCACCCACCGGCGAGGCGGGCACGCTACGCGGGAGCGGGGGGTGGGACACAGGCGTGCGCTGGTTCGGGACCTGGGGTCAGGGCGCTTCCCAGTTTCGGGCCGGCATCGGGTACAGCTGGCTCGACCCTGCCGGGAGCTGGCTTGGCGTCAGGCGCGACAACATCTGGGGTGCGCTCCTCGAAGCTCGCGCGCCGCTCGGGAGGCGGGTCACCCTGCGCGGGTCCGCCAGGTTCGACAGTTCACCGCTGGCGGGCTTCACCGACTCGGACATCGGCGCAAGGTCGTTCTACTGGACGGTCGGAATTCTGGCGCCCGTCGCCGGGGGTGCCTGGGTGGGCTTCGACCTCGGGGAGAACTACGGGAGCAACGCAGAGGTCCCCGACTTCAGCCTGCACCTTCAGCTCGGATTGAGGTTCCCGCCCTCCCACTGACGAACCACCGCCACCGGCGTTCAGCCGTCGACACGGTGGACGCGCATCAGGTTGGTGAGCGTTTGAGCGACCACCGGTGCGCCGTGCGTGACCACGATGAGATCGCCGGACCTCGCCAACCCGTAATGCAACGCTGACCGTTCGGCGAGGTGCACCACCTCTTCGTGATCATCCGGCTGCTCCCCGGCGACGCGCGGATCGACGCCCCAGACGAGGGAGAGCGCCCGCGCCACCTCGAGCCGCGGGGTGAGCGCCAGGATCGGCGTCGCCGGGCGGTGACGCGCCACCAGCCGCGCCGTCCGCCCGGTCTGGGTGAAGCACACGATGGCGGCAGCACCCAGGTGGTCGCCGGCGGCCGCAGCGGCCTCCGCCACCGCATCGGCGACGGGGTCACGGGTCTCCGGTCGGCACGGCGCAGCCGCCCAGGCGGCGCGGAACTCTCCGTGCCTCTCCGCCTCATCGATGATGCGGGAGCAGGCGTTCACCACCAGGACGGGGTGGTCCCCGACTGCGGTCTCGGCGCTAAGCATCACCGCATCGGAGCCGTCGTAGACGGCGTTCGCGACGTCGGCGGCTTCGGCCCGCGTCGGCCGAGGCTCGTGGATCATGCTCTCCAGCATCTCGGTGGCGGTGATGGCGGGCACACCAGCACCGTGAGCCGCTCTCAGGATCTCCTTTTGCAGCACAGGGACCTTCTCGAGCGCGGTCTCGGCACCCAGGTCCCCGCGCGCGACCATCACCGCGTCGGCGGCCTCGAGGATGGCGCACAGCATCTCCGGCGCCACCGCCTGCGCCTTCTCGAGCTTGGCGATGATCGGCACGACGCGCCCCAGGTCTCTCATCCGCTGGCGGAGCTCGACGACGTCCTGAGCGCGGCGCACGAACGACAGCGAAAAAGCGTCCACTCCGGCACCCAGCGCCGCTTCCAGGCACCGATGGTCGTGTTGGGTGAGTGAGGGCAGGGAAGTCTCAACGTCGGGGAGGTTGACCCCCATGCCACCCGCAACGTCGCCTCCACGGACGACCTCGGCGGTCACGACGCTATCGCCGACGGAAACCACCCGCAACACCAGCTTACCGTCGTGGATGAGGATCCTCGAGCCCACCGGGCACTCGGTCGCCGGGTCCATACCCTCGACGCGGACCTGAGCTGCGCTCTCCGAACCGCCCACGGTCGCCCGTGCACCGTCACTCAGCACAACGAGAACAGACCTCTTCGCGATTCGCAGTTTCGGGCCGGCCAGGTCCACGAACACACCGAGGGGGCGCCCGGCGGCGTCCTCCGCACCGCGCGCAAGGTCAACCAGCGGTCGGATGCCCTCGGGCTTCAGGTGGGCGGCGTTCAGGCGGAACACATTGACGCCCGCCTCTGCCAGCGCCCGCACGGCCTCCTGGCTGCCGGACGCCGGACCCAGCGTGGCCACGATCTTGACCCGCCGCGACGATTCGCCCTTCGTGGTCATGGCGCCTCCCGAAGCCTGCTGCCACCCCTGGCCGCGGTCCAACCTACCACACGGCCGGGGGCGGGAACGACGGTCCCGGGCGGACGGCAGGTCCGGGCCGCGGTGCGCAGGGCTATACTGCGGCACCGTGTCTGTGGGATGCCGCTTCCGTGGCGCTGAATCGACGGAATACGATTCTCACGAGGCTCGTTTTCGATAACGATGCTGCGTCGGCTCCGATTGGCGCTCCCGGTGCGGATGGCCCTGTGCCTCGCGGTGCTGCTGTCCGTTACCGGGTCTATCGGCCTGCATGCCGAGCCCGGCTCGGCCCAGGGGCCGCGGGCCGTCGCTGCCATCGGTGCGGCGACGCCGGTTCGGACCGGCTCGACCACGCATACGTGCCTGATCTGCGTCCTGTATGGCTCGGTGTTCCCGTCCTCCGGCTCGTCCGTCGTGCAGGGCATCGCGCCCACCCTCTTGGGTCCCGCCACCGGTCACGAAACCCACGCCGAATCGCCCGTGGCTCCATGCCACAACGGGCGCGCCCCGCCAGCCTTCCTCTAGGTGACTCCTATTCACGTGGCCCCGGAAACCGGGGCGATACTGCGCAATGCGCTTTCAGAGGGGGGACCTTGAGATTCTCAAAGTGCTTCGTCCATCTTCTCGTGATTCCCATGCTGGTGGGCACGGTCGCCTCCGCCCAGGAGGCGCCGGTACCCCAGCCGACACCTGCCCCGACGCCGGCGCCGGCCGCACCCACCCAGACTTCGAACTATTTCAACCCCTCGATCTCGGTGATCGGCAACTTCCTGGCGGTCGGGGGCACAAACGAGATCGAGGACCTGCCGAGCGCGAGCCTGCGGGAGTCGGAGCTCGGGCTCCAGGCGATCGTGGACCCATACGCGAGAGCGGACTTCTTCATCTCGTTCTCCGAGGAGGGAGCCAACGTCGAGGAGGGGTACCTGACGTTCACATCGTTGCCGTGGGATCTGCTCGTCAAAGTCGGGCGCATGCGTACCGCTTTCGGCAAGATCAACACGTTGCACGTGCACGTGTGGCCGTGGCCGGACGCACCGTTGCCGATCGTCAACCTGCTCGGGGGCGAGGAAGGCTGGTCGGGCGACGGCGTGTCCGTCGCCAAACTGATCCCGCTGGGCGATACCTTCTCCGAGGCGATACTGCAAGTCTTTCGCGGCGAGTCGGAGGGGTTGTTCACGGCGGCCAAGCGCTCCGACCTTGCGTTTAACGGCCACTACCGCGTGTTTCGCGACCTCTCCGACTCCACCAACCTGGACCTGGGCCTTTCCTACGGCTTCGGGCCCAACGGAACCTCGCCCGATGCCACAACGCGCCTATCGGCGCTCGACGCGACGTTCCGGTGGAAGCCGCTTCGTACAGGGCTCTACCGACAGGTGGTTCTGCGGGGCGAGTTGTTCCGCAGCAGGCACGACCAGGCGGGGGGCACCGAAAACGCGACCGGCTGGTTTGCTGGAGCTGACTACCAGTTCGCGCGGCGGTGGTGGATCGGCGTGAGGGGCGAAGCCTCTGAGCACGCCGACGTCGCGGCGATCCGAGACACCGGGCTGGCGGCGACGCTCACGTTTTGGCCCAGCGAGTTCTCCCAGCTTCGCAGCGAGCTCCGGCGCCGCCGCTACGCCGGGTCGTACACGGCCAACGAGGTCCTCTTCCAGGTGCAGTTTGCGATCGGCGCCCACGGCGCCCACCCGTTCTGAGGTGATCCGATGAAAACCACGCGTTTTCTTCTCGTTGCTGTCATCTTTGCGGGGCTTGCCATCTCAGCACAGGCAAAGCTCCGTGTCGTGACCTCGCTCCAGGACCTTGCCTCGATCGCGGACGCGATCGGCGGCGACCGGGTCGAGACATTCGCGCTCGCGAAGGGCTACCAGGATCCGCACTTCGTCGACGCCAAGCCGTCCTTCATCCTCAAGCTCTCGCGGGCGGACCTCCTGATCGTGGCGGGGCTGGAGCTCGAGATCGGCTACCTCCCACCGCTGATCGACCAGAGCCGCAACGAGAGGATCCACCCCGGCAGCCCGGGGTATCTGGATGCCTCGGTCGGGTGTGACATCCTCCAGCGCCCGACCCAGGCCGTGACCCGGGCGATGGGGGATGTGCATCCCTACGGGAACCCGCACTACTGGACTGACCCCGAGAACGGGCGGGTGGTGGCCCGCGCGATCGCGGCAAGGCTCGGGGAGCTCGACCCTGCGGGTAAGGCGACCTACGAGGCAAACCTCTCGACGTTCGAGGTTAGGCTCACGGAGAAGGAAAGGGAATGGCAGGCGAAGATGGCCCCGTTCGCGGGCACGAAGATCGTGACGTTCCACGAATCGTGGCCGAACCTGGCCGGGTACTTCAAGCTTGAAATCGTGGGGACCGTGGAGCCCAAACCTGGCATCCCGCCCTCGCCATCCCACACTCTTGAGATCGTCAACCTTATCGTCGCCGGGAAGATTCCGGTGATCCTGGTTGAGCCGTACTTCGATGCGAAAACCCCGAACTACATCGGTGACAGGACCGGGGCGGTAGTGTTGACGTTCTACCCCTCGGTCGGTGGTATCCCCGAGATCAAGGACTACATCGGGCTCTTCGATTACGATGTGAACGCCTTCGTCAACGCCATGAGAGGGAAAGAATGACCGCTTTCCAGATCCTCCTGCCGGCCTTCGTGGCCAGCCTCATCCTGACCGGCATCCACGCCTACCTCGGCGTGCACGTCGTCGAGCGGGGGGTCATCTTCGTCGACCTCTCGCTTGCCCAGATTGCAGCCCTGGGGCTCACGGTCGCCTACCTCGCGGGCTACGACGTCCACACCTCGGCGCCGGCGTACCTGTTTTCGCTCGGCTTTACCTTTGTGGGGGCCGCCATCTTCGCGTTCACCCGAGCACACCGGAAAACGCGGATCCCGCAGGAGGCGATCATCGGAATCGTCTATGCAGTGTCCGCCGCAGTCGCCATTCTGGTGATGTCGAAGGCGACACAGGAGACCGAGCACCTCAAGGAGATGCTGGTCGGGAACATCCTCTCCGTGAGCTGGTACGAGGTCGGGAAGACCGCGGTCCTCTACGCCCTTATCGGGGCCTTCCACTTCGTCTTTCGAAAGCAGTTCTTGATGATCTCGATGAACGAGGCGGAGGGCGAGCGCCAGGGGCTGAACATCCGTTTCTGGGACCTGCTCTTCTACATGTCGTTTGGCTTCGTCGTGACATCGTCGGTCGCGATCGCGGGCGTGCTGCTGGTCTTCTGCTTCCTGATCGTACCCTCGGTGACCGCGATGCTCTTCACCGAGCGCCTGGGCATTCGGCTGGCGATCGGGTGGGGGATGGGAGCACTGGTGTCCGCCGCCGGGGTTGCCCTGTCGTTCCTGCTGGACCTTCCGACCGGGGCCACGATCGTGGCAACTTTCGGCGCGGCCCTCCTGCTGGTCGCAGCCTACCGCACGGTGCAAAGGACCGCGCTCGCGTAACTTAACGCCCCCTGCGGTTGTGCAAGGGCCGTGAAGAAAAAGGAAGCCATCTGGGTTTTAGCCCCGATGGCTGAAGAGTTCCTATTACTGCCCGCCTGACCTCGGAGGGGAAGCTAACCCTACCTCCGGAGGTCATCGGTGGTGCGGTCATCCGCACGCGCCGACGAAACACACCAGCTGGACAGCAAAGAAAAACCCGCGACGCGCGGGTTTACTTCTTCTTCTTTGCAGCCTTCTTCGCTACCTTCTTCTTGGCGGGTTTCTTTGCTGTCTTCTTCTTCGCTGTCTTCTTCTTCATGTCGCTCCTCCTTGTCTTGATTATACACACTTAGAGCGCTTGTCAAGCCCCCACCCTCTGAGCGGCGTCGATCGCCGGATTTTCGCGTTGCGAGTCGCGTTCGAGATGCGTCGTGGTGTCGAGCGTTCGAACATTCTCGATGGTTCGACGACACGCGTACGAGTGCTGACGTCACGCGATGCTCTTCACTCATCTCGTGCACCGTCGACGATCCGACCCGACGTCGGGGCGAGCGTTGAGCGCGAGCGAGGCGTGACGGGAGCGCGGCGGATCGCGTCACTGGCTCGGGCGAGCGCAGGCGACGCACGTGTCCGCGCACGGACGCCCTCACCCGCTGTTGAACGCGCTCGCGCGGGGGAGGTACGGCTCTCGTCGGTGGAGGGCTGGGGTCAGAACCTCTCGAGGGCTCATGCGTAAACAGGGGGGAGGTGGGCGATGGCTGCGAGCGTTCAGAGGTGCCACCGTTGCCAGCGCGAGGTCCCGGCCGGGGCGAGGTTCTGTCCGGTGTGCGGTGCCCGAGTCGCCGGTGCGCCGCGTGTGCTGCGCCGGCGGCGTGAGGGCGAGAAGTTTGCCGGGGTGTGCGGGGGGCTTGCGGAGTACTTTGACCTGGACCCGACCCTCGTCCGTGTCGTCTACCTCGTCGCCACGTTCTTCACCGGCGTCGTTCCTGGGATCATCCTGTACGTGATCCTGACCCTTGTGGTCCCCGCCGACTGAGGTTGGTCGCCTGCCGGCAGACGTGACCCGATGGGGCGCGGGCGGTCTGAGGCCCGCCTCCAATTCCGGGAGCAGACTCCTGGTCGATTCCCGGAGCCGCCGCCGCTGCGATTCCTTGACGGTTCGGAGGCGCGTATTGTGCGGCCATGACCCTTGACCGCATCCTCGCTCCCCACCGTTCGATCCGGGTCTTCCGGCCCGAGCCGCTGCCCGATGGGCTGACCGAGCGCCTGGTCGCAGAGGCGCAGCGCGCGCCCTCGGACGCGACCGGTCAGATGTACAGTTTCGTGCGAATCCGCGACCGGGACCTGCGGCGCCGGGTTTCCGAACTCTCGGGCGACCAGCACCATATTGTCGATGCCCCAGAGTTTCTCATCGTGTGCGCCGATACCCGGCGGCTCGCGCGCGTCCTCGAGCACCGGGACCAGGTGCCGGGTCGCTTCCCCACCACGGGCCTCCACTTTGCCACCGTAGACGCGACGCTCGCCGCCCAACGCCTGGTGGACGCTGCGGAGGCGATCGGGCTGGGTACCGTGTGCATAGGCGGGATCCTGACCGGCATCGAGGCTCTGGTGGACCTGCTGGCGCTCCCGCCTGGCGTGCTCCCGCTCTTCGGCGTGTGCCTCGGCTGGCCTGGCGAGGAGCTGGCGGAACGGCCACGCGTTGCCATGGCGTCGGTCCTGCACACCGACCGGTATCGGGATCAGGACGCGGAGGCGATCGAACGGGATCTCAATGCCATGGCCTCGACGACCCGAAGCGGGGACTGGGCCCGGGTCCTTGCACGGTACTTCGGAGCCGGCGGCATCATGGAGCA
>Ga0153915_10006275_pt1 | contig 11120 bp, 8 predicted proteins | sample Opewatmetagenome_2_FD_107003 | JGI IMG/M metagenome (GOLD analysis project Ga0153915, IMG submission 107003) | Freshwater wetland microbial communities from Ohio, USA - Open water 3 Core 3 Depth 3 metaG | ecosystem: Environmental > Aquatic > Freshwater > Wetlands | place: USA: Ohio, Lake Erie...
CAGCAGGCCGAACGGGAACAGCCACAGGCCCCAGAAGACCTCGTTCACCAGCACGCCGTGGTTATGCAGGCGGAGGAACAGCATGGCCAGGGCTTCGCGCTGCGGTTTATCGAAGGCCGCCAAGAAATCGACGCCGCGCACCAGGAGCAGCGCAGCCGCGTCGTTGATGGTGTTGAGGAAATAGATGGGCGTCGCCACCAGGGCGCCGAGGATCACCATCACCACGGCGAGGCCCTGGTCCACGGCCTTGAACAGCCGGTACAGCGCAAGGGTGAGAAAGATGGCCATGGTCGCGGTGAACAGATCGCTGAGAATACCGAGGCGGAAGAGCGTCTGGTGCGCGGCGATGTTGTTGGCCGTCGCGACCGCGTTGCCGCTGACGATCAACTTGTCCTGAATGTAGATGAGGCGCAGGGGAGCGGTCATGAGTGTGAGATAGAGAAGCCCTGCGACTCTGGCGTTACGGCTGAGCGATGTCATAACAGCGCTTATCGTAACTTACGATCCTGCACCAGCAACAGTGCAAATCCGTAAGTTACGTGAAGGGGATTTGAACGAAGCCGCTGGTGCGGCGGACGCTTGCGCGTGCGTTTGCGTGGACAGCAGGTGAGTTGAGCTAAGTTGTGTTGCAGAGGAGGAGATATCTCTGTGACACATCTACGCCAGATCATGCTTGAGAGTTGCGGCGTCGCAACTACGCCGAGTCAACCATCCGCGCCTACATCCGCACGGTGGAGCATTTCAGCCGCTACTTCTGTCGTCCACCCGATCGGCTTGGCCCAGAGCATATTCGCCAGTATCAAGCCGCGCTGTTCACTCGCTGGAAACTGACACCGAACACCGTAACGCAGAGACTGGCCGCCCTGCGGTTCTTCTATGCCCAGGTTTTTCATCGTGACCTGGAGGAAACGACGATCTACCTGCATCTGTCCCGCCGTCATCTCAGCGCCACCTGCAGTCCTCTGGATGCATTGACGATCCAAGGAGCCGAAGAACCCACGCAGAACGCATGAACCTGGTTGTGTGTCTCATCTTCCGCAGAATATGGTCTCGTTCTTCGATCCAGACTGTCCCAGGCACCTTGCCGCGACGTTTCTCCGTGCGATCGCCTACTCCATCTGCCGCGCACCGACCGCAGTGGCAACCTCACGAAACATCCCAACAAGTTCAACTCCATACAAATCCCATAGATCGCAAGAACGGCTTCCTTCAAATCGCTGTATCTGAAGCGCCCAAGGCGGAGAAGCTGCGGTTTGAGGTTGTCGTGTACGGGCGCTTCAGATACAGCACTAAGACTTATCACTCATCATGACTGTCTCGTCGCTGTGGTACGCGGATCGGCAGTAATTTTCCCCAAAACTTCTTTAGCTGAAAATGCGTACCGCGCTTTAATGTCCCCACTGACCACATAAACGAGAAGGCGCACGGCTCACGTCGCGCCGGAGGTCCGTATGCCATCGCTCAAGAAGACGGCCCGTATCGCTGGCCTCTGGTATCTGGGCTTCACCCTAGGGCCGTTCTACCTGATGTATGTCCCCTCGCAGACAGTCGTGCGCAACAACGGTGCCGCCACCGCGGCCCGCATCCTCGCCCACGAAACGCTCTTCCGGCGGGGTATGCTCGCCGAGACTCTCGGCGCCGTCATCTTCATCGGGCTGGCCCTGGCGCTTTATCGTCTCTTCGAGGGTGTGGACCGCCACCGCGCCCGGGAACTCGTGGCACTGGTGCTGGTCTCGTCGGCGCTTGGCCTGGTGACTGTCGTATTCAGCGCAGCCGCGCTTCTTATAATTCGCGGCGGCGATCCGTTCAGCGCCTTCGACGCGCACACGCGCGAGGCTGTCGGCATGCTCCTGGTTCGGATGCGTGGGCAGGCATACGGCATCAACGAGATGTTTTGGGGACTGTGGCTGTTGCCCTTTGGCGGGCTGGTCGTGCGCTCGCGTTTCCTGCCGCGCTGGCTCGGGTACTGGCTTCTCCTCGACGGCGTCGCCTGGGTCGTCGTAAGCGTGACCTGGTTCCTCGCCCCCGGCTACAGCGATGCCCTGTTCCGCTACTTCCAGCCGGTGTTTATGGCCGAGATCGCCGTCATGCTCTGGCTCCTGATCGTGGGCGCGAAGGAGCAGCCGCTCGCCGCCGCTGCGACTACGTAGCACTAACTCTCCGGGGTGCCTGGGCCGGTGCGGGCGAACAGAACGCGCACACTTACTCTAAGGGGATTTAGCAACACTTACCATTCGCCAGTGCATTTGGAAGGGCAAAAGAGGGCGGGGCGCGAGTTGGTTTCTTCCTTCGACCGTCTCCTTCAGTCCCAAAGTGAATCTACCGCCGACGCCCACCTGGACCTGCCCCCCATACACCCGAAGACTGTGGACAGAAGTAATCTCGTCTGCTGAGGCTTTCGGAGTTACTCTGCGCTGCATGAATCCCTCCCCTACATCGGTACGTAAGCAAGAAGTGTTGGCATGTCTAATCGTTGGCGTCGGCCTAGTCTGGGCGGCACAGGTGTGCACCTCCAATTACTATTGGCTCTTCCGCGCATTGGAGTTCACGGCTGGACCAACCGACGTTTGCGCATTGGGCATTCTCGTTTGGTTAACTGCCAAGTGGCGTCGCGTCCGTAACCACACTACGGCTCCTTTCCTAACTCGCTGGGAGATTTGGCGCGCAGAATCAGCTATGTTTGATCGTGAGGCGACATTGTAGCGCTGGTGAGTGCGGGCGCAGTCACAGGGCTTTGCGTTACTGCAACGCATGACCCTGGCAGACGGAACTCCGGACGATCCAGGGCAAGGGCGGGAAGCGACCGGCTGCGGAGCGCAGGTCCGACCAAAAAATCGTAAGTTACGATAATGATTTCCTAACAATATCGGCTCCCAGCGCCCGAGTAGACTTCGGCGAATCGAAGAGATGGTTGGGTCGGACCAAGTTCTTGGCCAGGCAGATTACTAGGCGAGCCTTTGTGGTGGTGAAAGCGATCTTCCAACTAGAGCGAAATGGCGCGCTCTTATGCGTGAACAGCGAAGTGCGCCCAAAAAGATGTTGACACCGCCGACATTGTTAGAGATGCGATTTATCACTCGTCATCCAGGAAGTTCAAATCCGCCAGAGCCGACCAACTTCTTCTAGGCTGCTATTCTTCAGACGTTTACGAGCTGACCCACCCCCGCTGTCTTTCTTCCCGCGGCAACTTGCGGTCAGGGCTGTCATTTACTCATTGACAGCCCGAAACGCGACAGCTCACCTAATGAGTGCCACCGACGCCGGGCCGATTCCCGCATCGGCTGGCGGGCCCGCTGGCGTCAAAGCCCCAGTGGCTGAATCGATAGCAAAGGGTGTGACGTTGGCTGAGCCGAAGTTCGCGACGTAGGCGAACCGGCCCGAAGCGTCCAGCGTTAGTGCGACGGGATTGGTGCCGGCTGATACGGTGGAACGCGGCGTCAGCGCGCCGGTCGCGATATCGATGGCGAAGACTGAGACACTGCCCGCAATCGCATTCGTCACGTACGCGAATTGCCCCTGTGAGTCCACCGTGACGGAGGTCGGACCGTCGCCGCTGGTAACCGATGGCGTAACCGGCGTCAAGGCTCCGCTGGCCTGATCGATCGAGAAGATCGTGACCTGATTCGAGCTCAAGGTGGCGACGTAGGCAAATCTTCCAGAAGGATGAATGCTGATCGAAGACGGACTCAAGCCAACCGGAGTTGCTCCGAGCAGCCCCAAAGTTCCGGAGCTGTCGACTCGATAAACCGTTACATCGCCGGAATTGAAGTTAGCGACATAGGCGAATTGGCCCGAGGGATGGAAGCTGAGCTCGACCGGGGCCTCGTCTGTCGGAACGGTGCCATTGAGAGGAGTGAGCGCGCCGGTGCTCGGATCTACCGAGAATCCTGAGATGTTGTTGGCTTGCTGGTTCACTGCATAGAGAAAGTTTCCCATTGGCCCGACGACGATGAACCGTGGGCCGTTACCAGCAGGAACAGGCGAGCCGACCAGGGTCAGGCTGCCAGTAGTCGCGTCAATCGCGAATACGGAGATGTCATTGGAAACGAAATTGCCCACGTATGCGAAGCGTCCGAAGGGCTGCACTGCGATGACCCTGGAACCCATGCCGCCCGTCGGCACCGTGTTTTTGGGCGTCGGCCGGCCTGTTGGGGCATCGATGGCATAGGTAGAAATGCTGTTGGAAGACGAGTTGGCCACAAACGCAAACCGCGCCGCGGCGGTCGGAGTTGGCGTCGATTGAGGGGTGCTGGAACCACCACAGCCCACGAGGAGCATGGGCACTATCAAAATCAGAATAGAATGTGCAATCTTTCTTACAGACATGTCAGTCCTTCTGGTTGGAATTCAAGGGCCGGAACGATGCCAAATTTCCCCACGGGACTCCGCAAGGAAGAGTACTCGCTGATCGGGTCTCACTCCTGCGGATAGCTTCTCCCAAGTTGGATTCAGAACTGGCGTGTTGGTTTCGAGAGGCAGTTAAGTTTTTTGTAAATTCTTTGTCACGGAGCCAAGTGGCGATCCAAACAAGACCAGTGGAGTTCGAAAATCGTCTGCCAGGGCCGACCATTAGACGATGACTGTTGATAACAGGGCTTAGCGTAACTTTCGCCAAAACGGGAACCCGACAGCGCGGCCCGGCAATCCCCTGCTGGTTGCGGCATGGAGGCCGCCAGCATGGGGAAGAAAACGTCAAAGCCGCGCCGGGCCGTGCTCCGGCTCCGCGATCTCGACCATTCTAAATCTGCCGTCCTCAACAGCCTCGGTTCTCCCGCGTCCCGCAGGGCGTACGAGTTCGCCATCGACGAGTTCATCGGGTGGTACTGTTCGGAGCCACGCCTCGCCTTCAGCCGTGTTGTCGTGACGCGGTATCGGTTGAGCCTTGAGGCACGCGGGCTTGCCGCGTCCAGCATCAACCAGAGACTTGCCGCCGTCCGGCGGCTCGCATATGAAGCTGCGGATTGCGGGTTGCTCAGCCCCGAACTTGCGGCTGGAATCCGGCGCGTGAAGGGTGCCAAGCAGCTAGGCCGCCGCTCCGGCAACTGGCTAAGCCTCGAACAGTGCTCCGCGATATTGAAGGGCATCAGTGGCGGCGACCTGCGCGCCAAGCGCGATTACGCCATCATCAGCACATTGGTTGGGTGCGGGTTGCGCCGCGCCGAACTGGTGGCGCTCGAAATGGAGCACGTCCAGACGCGGCAGGGGCATTGGGCAATTGTCGATTTGGTCGGGAAGGGCGGACATATTCGCACCGTGCCGATGCCGCAGTGGGTCAAAAATGCGCTCGACGGATGGACATCAGCGGCGGGGATCGTCAAAGGCCGAGTGTTCCGTGCCATAAGCCGATCAGGCAACATTTGGGGCGGCAAGATTGGTGAAAACGAAGTCTGGCATATTGTCAGCAAGCGATGCATCAAGGCGGGATTGGAACGAATTGCTCCGCATGACCTGCGCCGAACGTGCGCCCGGCTGTGCCACAGCGCCGGGGGCGAGTTGGAGCAGATTCAATTTCTGCTTGGGCATTCTTCGGTGCAGACCACAGAGCGATACTTGGGGTGCAAGCAAAACCTTGGCAGTCCGGTCAACGACCGATTCGCTCCAGCCGTGGCATTTGCTGCCGGGTGATCCTCGGCAGCCGCAGCAGCGACCGTCAACGCGATGCAAGGGCGCGAATGTGGTCGAGCTTGTCCTCGCTCAGGCCGTGAAGTTCTTCCACGCTGAGGCTCCCTGCGGTGATGAGGTCAGCAAGAATGAACAAGAGCACGGAGTATCGGTAGTCATACCGCGCATCAATGTCCTTCCGCCGCTCGCGGAGATAATCCTCCAAGTCCCAGAGTTCGCTGGGCTGCTTGATCGCCGCAGCACGCCTTTGCGTCTCGTGGATGACGGCCCCAAACTCCCGGTGGAGCGCCCGGTCGAACGCCTGCCGTGCGACCTTCTTCTCTGCGGGCGACCATCTCATGTCGCAGATCGTGGTGGGGCGGTTTTCTACGCCGGACTGAGGGCTTTCCATGGTAATGTCCCCCGGCGCATTTTATCCCTGTGTGCAGCCCGACTCCCACGGACGGCAGCCATGCCGCCAAAGTTACGCTAAGCGCTGTTATCAACAATAGATTGTCATACCACCATTCGCGCGGTGGCGGCGCGACGGGACTAGCGTAAAATAGCCCAGCCGATGTGGGGAGCTGCGGCTTCTCCTGTATACCTAAGGACCCGTGGCGCGGCCTAAGAATGGCAAAGTATATTTTTGGCCCTTTTCTCCTGGATGTTGACGAGCGAAGGCTGCTTCGCGGCGGCGAGGAAGTCCGTCTCCGAGGCAAGCTCTTCGACACGCTTCAGGTGCTGGTGGAGAACGCCGGCAAACTCGTGCGCAAGGATGCCTTCATGGAGTCCGTCTGGCCCGACTCCGTCGTCGAAGAAAACAATCTGGACTATTGCATTTCGCAGCTGCGGAAACTGCTTCATCCGGCGAAGTACATCGAAACCGTGCCGCGGCACGGATACCGATTCGTTGCCGAGGTAGCGGCACCGAAGCCGCATGGCCGATTGTTGCAACTGGAACGAGCGGTTCAAGTAACCGATGCTCCGGATCAACAGATCGAGTTCTTCACCACGAGCGACGGCGTGCGGATCGCCTACACGATCGGAGGACAAGGGCCGGTGCTCGTGCGAACGATCCACTGGCTCAATCACCTGGATTTCGAGTGGAAGAGCCCGTTGTTGCGGCAGTGGTTGTCGGAAATCATGCGTCACAACACGCTGCTGCGCTACGACCAGCGCGGCAGCGGACTTTCGGACTGGAATATCACGGATTTCTCCTTCGAGCGCACCGTCCAGGATTTCGAGGAACTGGTGGACGCGGCCGAATTGGGTAAGTTCGCCATCCTGGGCGGCTGCCAGGGTGCTGCGGTGGGAATCGCGTACGCGGTGCGCCATCCGGAGCGGGTGTCGAAGCTGATCATCAACGGAGCATTCTCGAACGGTTGGCCGGCGCCGTCGCCGGGCGCGCAGGAGCACCTGGACGCGATGCTAACCCTGATCCGTGCCGGCTGGGGACGCGACAATCCGGCGTTCCGGCAGTTGTGGACGACGCTGTTTCGGCCAGACGCGGATTCGGTGGAGGCGGCCTGGCACAATGAGTTGCAGCGAATCTCGTCGTCGCCGGAGAACGCGGCGCGCATGATGGCGGAGTTTCCCAAGATTAAGATCCTCGATATGCTGCCAAAGATCAGCTGCCCCACGCTCGTGCTGCATTCGCGCGAAGATGGCGCCGTTCCGGTGCAAGAGGGAAAGCTCATCGCGGCGCGCATCCGCGGCGCCCACTTTGTCGAACTGCCCAGCCGGAGCCATATGGTCGCACCGGGAGATTCCGCGTGGGAGGTGTTCGTTGAAGAGGTCTCCCAGTTCATGGGATGGCGTCATGAAGGTGCAGAACTAGTGAAGCAGAGTTCGGCTTGATGACGCTGTCGCAGTTAGTGGCAACGTAAAAAGGGCGGCGGAGCCGCCCTTTTCGGTCCGTCGCGAGACTACGCGGCAGAACCGGAAGCCCCTACGACCCGCCCGTCAGAGCGTCGGTACGGAACCAAGGACGGGATCAGCTTGGGCACCCGCTTCTGGTAGTCCTGGTACTTCGAGCCGTGGATGATAACAAGGTCGCGCTCTTCCCAGCGGATCGCCGTCAGCATGTAGGTGGACGTCAGCACCGCAAACAGCAGGTGCGCGCCGCTCATGGTGGGCGTCGCCCAGAACGCGATGAACCATCCGACGTACAACGGATGCCGCACATAGCGGTAGAACAATGGCGTGCGGAATTCGAGGTACGTGTACGGTTTGCGGACAAGGTACAAGGCCACTTGCCGCAGGCCGAACAGGTCAAAGTGGTTGATCAAGAGCGTGGCCACGAACACCAGCCCGAAGCCCAGGCCGAAAACCGCGTAGATGGCGTCCCGAACGACGGGATCGGTGACATTCCAAACGACGCCACCGATCGGCTGCCAAAAGGCGAACAGCGCGATCAGCAACAGGCTGGAACACAGCACGTACGTGCTGCGTTCGGCTGCCGCCGGAATGAATCGAGTCAGTACCTCTTTGAATGCTGGCCGAGCCATGGCGCTGTGCTGCGCTGCGAACATCAGCAGCAGCAGGGCATCAATTGCTAGAGCCGGCCAGAACGACATGCGGGCTGCGGAGTCCATGGACCTCGGCACGTACAAATTGCCGATGAACCCGATGGCATACACGAAAGTCAGGAAGAACACCATGTAACTGAACAGCCCGTACGCAAATACCGCTAAACGCTTTGCCATACCATCCTCTTTCTGACCTGGCCTTTCGGCTCAGGTTCCCCGTGAGATGGTCCGAGATTAGCGGCACACGCGGCGAATGTCCTTTGGCAGTCCTGAAATCTCGCTGAGAAGCTTCTGAGAAACTACATCGTGAAAGAACTTCGCGGGATACACTAAGAGCATGTAACAAAACCTTCCTGAGGCTCGCAAACGGGTTCGCAGCCGCAGAACAGGGGCAACTTCCGGTTTGCTGACCATTCGCCCGAAACTGTTGCGACATGGCGGCAAGATGCCGGAGATCACCCACACTCACCGGAAATTGGCTCATCAGCACGACGCTCTTTCCTCACCGCAGTCGCTGGAAATGATGCATTCCACATCAAAAAACTTCACCCTCGTGTTCCGGAGTGCGCCTTTCGTCTGGGTAGTGCCTTTTTGGGACGGACCCCGCGGAAGCAATAGAAAAATGCGGCTCACGGGTTCCGTCCTCGTCCTAACATGGAGGCGTTTTGCCAAGGGAACTCATTTTCGCAAGGAGGCGAGGTATGCGCATCCGCAGATGCGTGGTGTTCTCAATCTGCCTGGTCGCGTTGGCCATGCTTGCGACTCCGGCCTGGGCACAGCGAGATCTGGGCAGGGAAACTCTCAACCCGTCGGATGGATGGGCAGCGTTCTCCACGGCAACAACGGGCGGATCGGCGGCGGACTCCGCGCACGTGTTCTACGTCAGCAACCGGCAGCAGTTCGTTGCCGCGCTCAATAACCGCGATACGACGCCAAAGATCGTTTACGTCAGCGGCATGATTGACGCCAATGTGGACGACAACAACCAGCCGCTGACCTGCGCGGACTACGCCCGCAACGGCTATACGCTCGAAGGCTATCTTGCGGCGTACGACCCCGCCGTCTGGGGACGGACACGGGTGCCAAGTGGACCGATGGAGGCGGCGCGCGTGGCCTCGCAGGCGGCGCAACAGGCGCGCGTGCGCCTGCGGATCGGGTCCAACACGACCATCGTGGGCATGAGCAAGGAGGCCGGTTTCCGCGGCGCGTGGCTCGATATTCGCGACGCCACTAACATCATCATCCGCAACCTCAATTTCCAGGACACGTACGACTGCTTTCCGCAGTGGGACCCGACCGACGGCGCTGAGGGCAACTGGAATGCGCTGTACGATTCCATCTCGCTGCGCAACACTACGCACGTGTGGGTCGACCACAACAGGTTCGAGGACGTCGCCACCGCAGACAGCACCTTGCCCGTCTACTTCGGCCGCCTATTCCAGGTACACGATGGGCAATTGGACATCACCAACGCGTCGGACCTTGTAACAGTTTCCTGGAACCGTTTTTTGAACCACGAGAAAGTGATGCTGATCGGCTCGTCCGATTCGTCAACCGGCGACCGCGGCAAGCTGCGCGTGACCATTCACCACAATCTGTTCGGCGACATCAGTCAGCGCGGTCCGCGAGTGCGCTTCGGCCAAGTGCACATGTACAATAACTACTACAAACTCGACGCTACGCCCCAGTACCAGTACGCATGGGGCGTCGGCCGGGAGTCGGCCATCTACGCGGAGAACAACTTCTTCAGAACCGACAAGACCATGACGCCGGAGATGTTCATCCGAGTGTTTGGAGGCACAGCGATCCGCGAGTCGGGAACCTTCGTCAACGGCAAGGCGAGCAAGGATTTTGTTGACGTGGTGGCACTCTACAACGCAGCCAAGGATCCCGACCTGGGAACGGATGTCGGCTGGACACCGACACTTTTTATCAATCTTCAACCCACGCTGAACGTGCAGGGGACCGTACAGGGGCACTCGGGGCCGTTCGACTTGGATTGAGGAACAGAACGCTGGACGCGCATCGAGCGTGTAGACGGTCGCGTCCTGTGTGTTCATTAGCGTTCTGCTCTGCGTGTACGTGATTGAGGAGGAGCACGTGTTCGCATTCACCTGTGGTCGCGGGAGCAGGAGACATACCAGACAGAGATGATACCGTCCGAATGACGGGCTATCCGGAAGTTATGCTGGAATCCGGTGCGAACGGGCAAACCTTAACGTAATCGATGCTGCAGTCGTCTCCAGCAGATCAGGATACATGCGAGCGACAGAAATGCCGTGTGTATATCTGCTCGTTTTTCATACCGCACTCGCGGGCGCCGGAACTGATTCAGCCATGCGAAGGTACGTTCAACTACCCATCGCCATCGCCCCAGTCCGCTGCCATGGTCCGTGTTACGCATAGCAAGCAGCGGCAAAATGTGGCGAGCGCGCAAAGCACGTCGAATGTGCTCGGCATCGTAGGCTCGATCCCCTAGCACCCTGTCCGGGCGACAGCGCGGCCGACCTTGTGGCCCTTGTAGCGGTGGAATGTCATTGAGCAAGGGCAAAGCCTGCGTTGAGTCGTGACAGTTGGCTCCGGTCAGTCTGATCGCCAAGGGGATGCCATGCCCATCGCAGACCAAGTGCCGCTTGCTACCAAGCTTAGCTCGGTCCGTTGGATTTGGACCACTTAACAGCCCCCAAAAACCGCGCGCACAGAACAACTGTCGACAACAGCATGCGACCAGTCGATCTGGCCATCACGCGCAAGCCAGTTCAGCAATGCGAAATGGATCAAGTCCCAGATTCCGTCCTTCTGCCAGTCGCGCAACCGCCGCCAGCAGGTCATCCCGGAACCACACCCTAGATGTTTCGGCAGCATGCGCCAGGGGATGCCACTTCGGAGCACGAAAATTATACCCGCCAAGCAAGCTCGATCTGCCAAGCGTGGTCGGCCGCCTTGTGGCTTGGGAAGCGGCGTTGGGAGAAGCGGTTCGATCAAAACCCA
>Ga0153915_10006276_pt1 | contig 11120 bp, 9 predicted proteins | sample Opewatmetagenome_2_FD_107003 | JGI IMG/M metagenome (GOLD analysis project Ga0153915, IMG submission 107003) | Freshwater wetland microbial communities from Ohio, USA - Open water 3 Core 3 Depth 3 metaG | ecosystem: Environmental > Aquatic > Freshwater > Wetlands | place: USA: Ohio, Lake Erie...
AGTGGACGATGTAGTATCTTTCCTCACCGATCATCTGATGTTGGTTTACAAAAGCCATTAACTGCGCTCATATACGAGGTCATGCTCTCCAAAAGCATCCAAGAAAATTGCCTCTTGACAATTAAATGAAAAAATTATATACTTTATTTGAAATGAAGTATATACAGAATGAAATATGTTTATGGGAGGTTACAATGTCACTCGTGCGCAAGCTTAAACCCGACCGCAACTTCACCGGAGTCCTGGTCACTTTGTCCATACTCCCTATTTTCGGCTTGACATCCCTGATCTTTGGCATATCCACCGGTATGTACACTCTGGTGGGTATGGTTGGGCTGTTTGGCATCTATTACCTCTATGGGTTCATCCGCACGGGAAATATAGCCCAGCTGGTGATATGCCTCTATACCGCCTTTTTCGGCTATATCCTGTTTGTGGCTGCAGGAACAGGTAAGGAAAGTCCTTTTGAGCGGATTGAATTTGGCTTAGCCTACTTTTTAGGCCTCATTTTCTTTGGTATCGTGATCATCTACTTAGCCTTGACCCGTAAGTTGAAATGGCGCGGGCGTGAGGTTTTCGAGCTCGCAGCTGAGCCCATTGAAGACATCGGCAATGGCTACACCTCCCGGCCGCGCCCGGTCGGCAAGGTGGACTACAGCCCCCAGCAGATGCGCTCATTTGCTCGCTTCTGTTCCCGCCACCTGATCGCTTTGCCATATCTCACCTCCAAAAACGTCACCTTGGTCCCGGTCAAGATGGGCGATGAATATGGTCGCCTGCTGGGGTTGAGCGGTGATTACCGTGATGCCACCTGGGTCAACTTCGATGTCGATGGCGAAGTGTCAGTGCACATTGCCCAGAAGGATTACTTGGATTATCGCCAGCCGTTGGCTTTCGACCAGCTTTGCACCTCATTGGGGCAGGTCTTCATCGACTTTTTCGGTCTGTACAATAAAGGTGAGGGCGTACGCGCCATCGACCGTATGGACGAGCTTAAGATCGCATTTTTCTCATGAGGCAGGATCCCATGGACTTTCACACTGCCGCAAAATATGCTTCATTGCTCTCTAAAGATTATGCCGAAGATATCTTCAGACTCCTGGTAAATTACCAGGCAATCTCCGCTTCAGAGGTGGCCACTCGCCTTAACCTCCACATCAAGACTGCCCAGGATTTCCTCGAATCGTTGGAAGGGCTTGGCATCGTCTCCAAAGAGGAAGTACTCGAGAAGAAACGCCCTTACTATCGCTATGTCCTGAAACAAACCAGGCTTACGATTGACATCGATCTGGACCAGGTCAAGCGGGAGCCAACCCAAAGCAGCCTGTCTTCACACATTCGGGAGCGGGAAGGTGCTGGGGCACGCTTCACGGTCGCCCGCAATGAGGATTACATCACCAGCGTCACCATTTGGACAGGCAAGGGTAGAGATATGGAGGAACGCAAGATCAAGCTGACCACCCCGCAAGGCAGGTTCCTCTACCACCTGCCTTTTCCAAAGGCAGAACCCCTCACCATCGATGAGATCATGCAAAAGGCCGGTATCGATGAGAGCCTGGCGCCGGAGATCCTTGACATGGTGCAGCTGCTGGAAAAATACAATGTGATTGAATCAGTGCCGCAGGTATAAAAATGAGATACAAAGTTCATCGTTTCGATCTGAAAATGACCACTGACCAGGATAACCTGGAAAAGTTTCTGAACAGCCTGTCAGGTGAGGTCGTTGCCATCATCCCTAACGTGACGCTCGGGTTTTTCTGGGCTCACCGGGTGGATTTCCTGCTCATTGTAGAGAAAATCGGCTGAACAAATACTCATAATAAGAGTGTTCTGTGACTATTTCAGCAGGTTGATCCGGATATGGCTTAGACTATATCCTTGGACTGGTATTAATGTTGGGCGGAATTGCCACCGATTTTGCAAGTGCCTGGATTGTCGGGCTGATCACAGCGTGGATCGATGTCGAGCAGTGGGAGAAGTTTTATCAAAAACATGAGATCAATCCGTCAGGGTAGCACGCTCCATTACAGAAGGGGTGGCTGCCTTGTGAAAAGCACGCACGTCGATGCGCAGGAATAGAAAAACTGCCGCGAGCAGCATCGCAGCTTCGATGGCAAACACAACCAAGTAACCGACCAGAGCATTACCACCGGCATTTGTAACCAGGTCCCGCACTGCGCCTCCCAGCACTGCACCAACCAGGCGCGAGAGGGCATTGGAGAAGCCCCAGGCGCCGATGAACAGGCCAATCTGACCGGGGAGGGTCAATTCGAACATGAGTGCCAGGTTCGCCACTGTCGAGAATCCGGTACCGGTGCCAAGCAGGATCACACCCAGGTAAAAAATGAGTGGTGACCGCATCCCGCCGCCCACCAGAAGCAGCACGAAACCTGCCAGAGCGCCCAGATTACCGGCCTGGGCAACAAACCGGCGGGAAAGGCGTCGTTCTACCGCTCCAGCGAGCAGGATAGCGAGCAAAACAAATCCACCCCACAAGGAGGATAATCGAGTGGTTTGTGTTACCGTCCAATTGAATGCCTCAGCGGCAAAAGGCTCGAGCAGAACATCCTGGCCAAAGATGGCTGCCAGAAGCAACAGCAGGTAAACGAAGAAACGGCGCGCTTGTGGGTTTCCTGATACCGCATTCAACATTTGGCGAACGTTTTGTTTCTGCGCAGAGGATTTTGGCTGGAGTGAACGCGTTTCGAGACCCACCAGGGCGAGCCCGCCCAGGAGGAGGGCCGTCAGACCTACGACCCGGAAGGCAGTTATGAGTGCTTCAGGGGTATAGGGGTCAACCATCCGGCTCAAGCCGATGGCCGTCAGAATGATGCTGACGATCATCATGAACCACATGACAGCGATGGTTTTACCGCGCCCCTCTTCACTGGATAGCTCGGAGGCCAGGGCTAGGTATGAGACGGAAGAAATGTTGTACCCCATCCCCCAGGCGAGGAAAGGCAACAATCCAAATAGGATTCCTGTCGCACCGCCTGAAGCCAGGCGGAATGCTGACCAGGGCGATATGATCACACCTGCAACACACAAAAGGATGCCGATAAGGATATATGGTGTGCGCCGATAATTAAACAGCGGGTGCCGGTCGGAAAAAGAACCCACGGCCATCTGGATCGGGGAGAATAGATAAGGCAGGGAGGCCAATATAGCTACCAGGGTGGCTGATAAGGCTAATTCACGTATCATCACTCGGTTCAGGGTGCTGTTAATTGGCACCAGGGTCATGGCAACTGCCACATGGATCAGACCAAGTTGGATGCGTTTTAAGGACATTGGTTGAATCCTACCAAACTATGATGAAAGGAAGCTTAGTATCGATCGAAGAACTCTTCCAGAGAGGACCGCCTCGCCAGTTTGATTTCTGCTCAGCGTTTCCTTGTAAAACGCACGGAGCCTTTACCTCCGCGCCAGTAGGGTATGTCGTGCCCAGGAATATTATTGTGTGGAGACGATTGGCGTCTCGGCGCCTTTCCCTGGTGTAGCGGTGAGCCAGACAAGGCTGAAGACCACCCCGATCAGCAATACGCCTGCACCCACCCAATAAGGATACCCTGTACCCAGATCGAAGAGAACCCCGGCTCCCAGGGCTCCGAAGATTCGCCCGAGGCTGACGCAGGAATTTGACAGGCCCAGTGCAGTGCCTTGCCCAACCAGCGCCCGCTGGGAGGTCAGGGAGTGAATGGAAGGGCGCAGAAAGGTGACTGCAAAGGTAAAGAAACCCGTAGCTAAAAGGATAGTTGGGAAAGTGTTTGCCTGGAGAAGCAATACAAAGCCCACCGCAGTTGCCAGTAAGGAGACCTTTATGACATTAACCTCCCCCCAGCGTTTCGTGAACACGCCGGTCAGCAGGCCGCGGCCGACCAGGGCAATCACGCCCACGACAGTCAGGATCAGGCCGATGCGTTCCGTGGAATAGTTAAATTCCGCCACCATGTATAGGCTGTAGATAGCTTCAAAGTTACTCGTTCCAAGGGTGGCGAAAAATGCCAGGAATAGCAGAAAACCTATTGGACTTTTAAGCGCCTGGAAAAGGGGGCGGAAATTGATGAACTGTGTTTTATGTCCTTCAACGAAACGATTTTCTCGAGGCAGCGATTCAGGTAGCAAGATACCGATGAATACCAGCGAGAGCAACGACATCCCTGCGCCGGCAAAGAAGGGGGTTGAGAGTGATTCTTTTGCCAGGAGACCACCAATTCCCGGGCCAATAATCGTTCCCGCGCCAGCTGCCGCACCGAGCAGTCCCATACCTCCACCGCGTTCCCTCTCTGAGGTGCTGTCGCCAATGTAAGCCATCGCAGTTGAGAGGGCGGCAGAAGAAAGCACACCCGAGAGAGCGCGCGAAGCATATAGCATCCATAATTGTGTTGAAAGACCGAAGAACAACATGGACAAACCGTAGCCGAACATGCCGATCATCAAGATTGGCTTGCGCCCAACCCGGTCAGAGATACTGCCCCAGACTGGGCCGAACAGAAACTCTGTCAGTGCTGCAATAGCCACTAACAGGCCGAAAGCGCTACCTCCTGCCCCAAAACGCACGATATAAAAAGGTAGGATCGGAATGACCATCCCGAAACCGAGCATAACCACAACCAGGCTGAAGGCGAGCAGGATGAGGTTCCGGCGGTTAGTGGATTTCATCGGTGTTTCGATGCCCTTATCCAAGGATTGTTACTGTACCGTTTCCTCCATCTACTGTGACAGTTTGCCCGCTTTTGATGCGCCGCGTAGCGACGCCTGTGCCCATTACCGCTGGGATGCCATACTCACGCGCCACGATGGATCCATGGCTGAGTGGTCCTCCGATGTCGGTAACAACCGCCGAGGCCATGGCAAACAGTGGCGTCCAGGCGGGAGTAGTAGTGGAAGCCACCAGTACGTCTCCAAGGTGCATCTTGCTGAAGTCTTGCGGGTCGCGCAGGACGCAGGCCGGGGCAGTGACACGACCAGAGCTGGCAGCGATACCCTTAAGCGTGTCGCCCTTCTGGCTTTCCTCGGCTGCTGGTGTAAAGATTCCCACGTCGATACCCATATACTTTTTCTTCGGTGGCATCATCGGAGGAGGAACGACGTGTCTGAGAGCCTCATGAGTGGCCCGGCGCTCAATGACACGGCTGGACAGGCTGCCCAGGGCTTCACCGCGCTCCATGGCTGAAATGGTTTGGCTTACTTCATCCGCATTTAACCAGAAGATATCCTCAGCTTGCGTGATGACCCCAGCCTGTGTAAATGAACGTCCCAATTCGCGCAACATACGGCGCAGCAGTGGATAACCCAGGCCGATATCAGCCAGGGCATTCTCGCGTACCTGCGCCATCGCCTGCCCCATTTGAAGTGTCTTCCGGAAGGCCCAAAGCCGTAATCCTTTGAGCCGGTTGAGTATGGCGGCAGTGGACTGCAAGCGCTTCTCTGCCGTAGTGTGCTGGCGCTCGTGCGGGTTGACACCTGCCCCCTGGAGGTACATTTTGACAGTCTCCAGCATCGGGGCGGGGTTGTCCACCGGCAATGGCTTGGTGAAATCCACGTCGTAGATAATGTGTCCATAGGAGCTCAGGTGGGTCTGGAAACGCTGGCGAAGCTCCGACCAGTCTTTCGCTCCTTCATCATCTCCTATGGGTGTTGCCAGACCAATCAGCTGGGCAACGAGGTCAGCGGAGGGTGTGGCAGATATGTAAGCTGCTAATTCCGGGCGTGTACGCACCCAGTCAGCAAGATCATAGAGCGACTTCTCCGCCAGGATGGGGGTGCTGTCGTAACCCATCAGAAATGTGGAAGCTGGTGGGTCGCCTGGACGCCGGATCATCTTTTCGTATACCCGGGTGAACAACATTTCCGCGCCTGCTGAGGCGCCTGTCGTTGCCACCAGTAATGATGCCATGTGCAGCATAGCTGCGTCATTGACCTCCTGGATCGCTGCCCAGATCTCCGCCATGGACATCGCCTCCAGGGGCTTAGCCTGCCAGTGGGCGACCGTTGCCACATATTGCGGGCGGATCTTGTCACGCCACAGCGGGAGAGCCTCCCGCAATATACGCGGGAATGAAAGCATCATGTGCATAATTACCCACCACCACTGGCGCGGAGTGAAGGAGGCACTCATGTAGGCATATTCGTTAATAGTCAGGATATAGTCTTCCGGTAGAAGCGGCTCAGAGCGAGTCAACGGCCCGAGTACCCGCTTGATTCCAATGCGGGTGATAGACGGGATGCCCAACGTAGCGAATAGCGGGCTGACAGGGTCAGGCATCATGTCCACAATACTGTTGCGCATGTATTGGCCTTTGGGGTTTGGTAATTTCCATTCAATCTCCCTTGGTGCTTGCGGGGAGAGGGTCGTGATAGGTCGGGCCTGGAGGATGGCAAACTGGTCTTGGGCTATCGCCCATTCTATATCGATCGGCACACCATATATCTCCTCGATCTGCCTCCCGATACTGGATAGCTTGGCTGCCTGGGTATCAGTGAGCACTGCTTTGTTCTTCTGGGGAGCGGGAACGGGTTGCTCTTCCGTGCCCGACTCGACCCGTGCAGACATAACCTGCTTTTCAGCGGTATCGCGCCGGATTACGCGACCTGTGGACTTTTCGACGATGATTACGTCGGGAGTTACTGCCCCGGCGACTACCGCTTCCCCCAACCCCCAGGCAGCGTTGATGACTACCTCATTACGTTTGCCGTTCATTGGATTGGCAGTAAAGAGAATACCCGCAGCTTCTGCCGGGACGAGCAACTGGACGACGACAGCCAGGGCTACGCTTTCAGATGGGATCCCATGGTGCAGGCGGTAGGCGATGGCGCGCCCTGTCCACAGCGAAGCCCAGCACTTGCGAATAGCTTCGAGGACGGCCTCTGCGCCGTGAACGTTAAGGTATGTCTCCTGCTGGCCGGCAAAGGAGGCTTCAGGTAGGTCCTCAGCAGTAGCTGAAGATCGGACTGCCACTGCTGGATTATGTCCAGGCAGGGTTTGGTACGCCCGGAGGATTGCATCTACAATGTCGGGTGGGATCCCAGCCTCGACAAAAAGTTGGCTAATGGCCGTGGATGCTTCCTCGAGCGTGGATGGCTGCGTCAGGTCCACTTTTTCCAGGGCTTCCAGGATGCGCGGCTGGAGACCCCCGGTGGTCACGAACTGGCGATAAGCACTGGTGGTGATGTGGAACCCATCCGGCACAGGCAGCCTGGCACGTGCTAGTGTAGACAGCGACATGCCCTTGCCACCGACCGTTTCGATGTCGGCTTGTGGGTCAGACAGAGGTAAGATTATGGATTTCATTTCAATCTCCTGTAGAGCGACCGCCGTTCGCTCTAGATGATAAAAAAATTAGGTTTGGATACCTTTTAGGATGATATCGAAAATTTCGTTAAGCATATATTCTGGTGTGCCACTGGGCCGTGTGGTATAGACAGCCGGTGTAAGTGCAGTGATCAGCGTACGTGCTGCGACCAGTGCATCTACCTTACGGATGGAGCCTTCGGCAATCCCCTCTTCGATCAGCCTACGAACCAGATCCTGGTAGGCATGGCGGAGTTTCTGGATACGCTGTTGGCTTTCGAGGCTCAAGCGCTGTACTTCGAAGCTGAGTTTTAGATAGAGTTCTTTCTGTGCGACGAGATACTCTACGTGTTTCCTCATCAATTGTTGCAGACGTTCAATAGCAGGCAAAGGTTGAGCAATGGTAAGACGTGCCTCAGCTGTCGCGCTGACGATCATGTCCTCGATCACCGAGAGCAGCACTTCGTCTTTGGTCTTGAAGTAATCGTAAAGGGTCGATTTACCTATTCCGGCAACCTTGCCAATCTCGCGCATCGAGGTTTCAGTGAATCCATTTTTCAGAAATAAGTGCACTGCAGCATTAGAGATTTCTTTACGGCGATGGGCTAATTCTGCTTCAGTAAGGGGGATCCCTTTTGGCATGTTTATCTCCTTAAAGCGACCACCATTCGCTTTCATTATAGCGAACGTCGGTCGCTTTGGCAACCCCTCTACAGAGGGGTTTTATGCACGTATCCCCCATAAATTAGTGGGCAAGGCCAGCCAGATACTGTTTGGTATGTTGACAAAAAAAACCTGAAAGGTTTGCCATAGTGACAGGAATAATTGGTTTAGAGATTAAACGTCAGTGCGATCTCCATCGAACCCCTGTGAAAGAACCAGGCTGCATCGAAAGGCTTGGAGGCAGACAGTTAGCATTATCCAATCCAAACCGCACCTGGCAGAATGACTTCACCTGTTTGTCGGAGAAATCAGTATAGTAGGATTATTTGGGACTGGCTGGAAATGGCATCCTTAGCGCGTAGAACTGCCACCTGCCGATGATTTCGCTCGCCAGGACGATGATGAAAACCAGGATTGCCAACCATCCCCCGATGACCTGTGGGTAGCCGGCTGCTAGTAGCAGACCGAGGATTCCCATCCCCAGCAAAGCGACTCGTAGCCAGCTTGCAAAGGTATTGGTTACAGGCTTTGCTGTCAGCGCCATGATCATCTCGGCTGCCATGGCGAACACCGCCAGGAATGCCAGGCCAGGTAGTGGCGCCTCCAGCCTCACCCCCAATGCTCCTAACACGATCGCGCTTAAGGAGAAAGCTACAGGAGTGCGCCAATTATTCCAGCCCGGCACCGACCTGAGGAGATAGACCCGTGACATACAGTAGATGAGTCCGATGCCCAATAGAGCCATCGGCCAGGGGGTAAGATCTGTATGCCATACCTCTTTCATCACAGCTATTACTGCCCAGGCGATCCCGATCAGGATTAGCATCAGGATTTCCCGGCTCAACCACGACTTCTTGAGGTGCGTCACTGCACCCCAGGCATTGCGCTTCATGCCCAGGTGTAAAAGCGAGACCGATCCTCCCATGATCAGCAGCATGCCAATAGATAGCATTACCGCTAATGGGATGGTTGAGAGTGACAGACTTAACGCTGCTATCCCAACCGCCATTTGGGTTAGCAAGGTAAAGGCCACCAGGGGCAGTTCGCTGAAGGCTGTAATTCCATGATTATTCTCACCTGTTTGAGGCGGATGGACCTCCTCCCGATTGGAAACTGTCTTTTCAAGCGGGAAATTCATCGCCGGGTGTAATTTAATCGCCAGGTTGGGCTCGGTGCGCGAATAATCCGGCAAGGGAAAGGGATGTTCGCTGGCCGGCAGCTGCCATAAGTTCCGCTTACCCTCGATTGGCCACAGGTTTTCAATGGTTGCATAATCCAATACCCGCAATGGGCAGGCTGCCACACAGCTTGGTGGCAGACCGGCATCGAGGTTATCATAGCAGAAGTCGCATTTGGTCATGATTCCTCGAGCTGCATCGTACTGCGGAGCGCCATAGGGGCACGCCCAGGCACAGTAGCCGCACCCGATGCACCTGGAGGTATCCAGCAGCACGATACCATCCGGGCGCACAGTATATGCGTCGGTCGGGCAAACCCCGGCACATTTGGGATGGGTGCAATGATTGCAGGCTATGGATATATAGTAAGCAAATATGTTATTTTCCCACGCACTACCGCTAGTTTGCCATTCCCCGCCGGATATTTCAACCACCCGTCTCCAAAGAATCCCTTCCGCTAGCCTGTTCTTATCCTTGCAGGCTTCCTGGCAGGTCTTGCATCCGGAGCAGGCGCTTGCGTCAAAGCTGAATGCGTAAGTCATGGCCAAGGAATCCCGCGGAACCCGTTCACAGTTCCTTTGTTCTACCTGAGAGTATTTTTTGGGTGGCTTTTTCGACTTCAACCATGATCGTGTGCTGCGTCGAGGCGAACGCCAGTGGAGTCCAGCGATGCGAGGTCAGCACATTGATATTGCCGCCGCGGTCGATACCTTTTGTGTCAGGGTCCCACCAGGCACCCTGGGGGATATCAACCACGCCAGGCAGGATGCGCTTTGTCAGGCGGGCACGGATCACCAGCGCGCCGCGCTCGTTCCACACGTGCACCAGGTCCCCATCACTGATTCCCCTGTTAGCTGCATCGATAGGGTTGATGAAGATGCGCTGGGGGAATGCTTCCCGCAGCCAGTCATTGTTGGCGTGTGTCGAATGGACCCTGGCGAGACTATGATGCCCGATCGCCTGGAGGGGGTATTGCTTAACCTCGGGCTTCCCTAAGGTACAAGGATTCTCCCCATCAGTGTCAAACGGGTTCTCCCATTCAGGTATATATTTAGGCACGGCCGGGATTTCATCCGCTTTACCCAGGTCAAATAGCGTTTTTGAAAAAATCTCGATCTTGCCACTGGGCGTATTCAGCGGGTATTTTTGTGGATCATTGCGGAAATCCGCCAAGGCGACCGCAGGCCGTGTGACTGGTTTTGAGTAGGCACCCAGGTTTTGTTCGAGAAAGGTCTCCAGGCTGGGCAGGTCGGGAAAACTTGTTTCCCTGTAACGCTCAAGGCACCATTCCACCCAGGCTTTCTCGTCACGACCTTCGGTGTAAGCCTCTCCAAAGCCGAGGCGCTCTGCCAGATCGGCACAGATGCGGTAGTCACTCTTACATTCACCGGGCGGTTCAACCAGTTTCGGCTGCAGGATGACCTCATCACCATACTTCCAGCCGACCTCCACGCCCCAGGTCTCGAACTGGGTGCAGGCTGGCAGGACGATATCCGCAAACTGAGCCGTGGGGGTGAGGAAATTATCTTGCACAACGATGAATTCGACCTTCGCCTCATCCCTTAGTATCGCTGCCGAGCGGTTGACATTCGCGTGCTGGTTGATCAGGCAGTTGGTAGCGACCGCGTAAATCAGCTTAATGTCGCTTGTTAGCTGCGAGCAGCCTGTTACCCCCTCTTCTGCGGTTAGTTCGTGACCCCGCAAGACGGCTTCACTCCACAGGAAAACCGGTATGCTCGCTTTGACTGGATTCTCCTCGATTGGGAAAATCGTCCAAGACGCGCCTCCATCGGGGGCTTGAGTGCCTAATCCACTCGCCCAGCCGCCGGGGATACCCACATTGCCGGTAATTGCCGCCAATACGCAGCCTGCACGTACCACTTGTTCGCCATAAGCCCGGCGTTGCATGCCGTACCCCTGGTAGAGCACCCCAGGTTTTTGGGTGGCATATTCACGTGCAATGCGGGTTATGGTCGCCTCAGGGA
>Ga0153915_10006277_pt1 | contig 11120 bp, 8 predicted proteins | sample Opewatmetagenome_2_FD_107003 | JGI IMG/M metagenome (GOLD analysis project Ga0153915, IMG submission 107003) | Freshwater wetland microbial communities from Ohio, USA - Open water 3 Core 3 Depth 3 metaG | ecosystem: Environmental > Aquatic > Freshwater > Wetlands | place: USA: Ohio, Lake Erie...
AGCGCACCATGATCTTCGTCAACACCCGCGAGGAGGCGCGCCGGCTTGTCGAGCGGCTCGAGCGCCACAGCTATCTGGCGCGGGGCCTGACTGGCTCGGTGCTCCAGACGCGACGCCTGAAGGTGCTCTCCGACTTCAAGGAGGGCAAGCTGCCGATCCTGGTGGCCACCGACGTCGCCTCGCGCGGCCTCCACATCGAGGGCGTCTCGCACGTGATCAACTACGACCTGCCGCAGGACCCCGAGGACTACATCCACCGGGTCGGCAGAACCGCGCGCGTAGGCGCCGAGGGCAAGGCAATCTCCCTCGCCTGCGAGAACTTCGTGTACTCGCTGACCTCCATCGAGAAGCTCCTGGGCGCTGGCATTCCGGTGAAGCACCCCGATAACTCGTTGTTTCTGCCGGTGCAGCCGCGCCCGCGCCCGCAGACCCACGAGCAGGCCGCACCCGAGAGCCGGGCTTCTTCCAGCACGGGGCGCCGTCGCCGTCGCAGGCGCCCCGGCGAGGCGAAAACGGGGGAGAGCGCTCCCTCCTCCTAGACGCGCTGGGGACCGCCGAGAACCCGCGCCGGCAACATGATGATCGCCTTGAAGAAAGCGAAAACACCCCCCACCGCGATGCCCAGCAGGCGGAACGGCAGGAGAAAGAGCCAGACGATCGGGTAGACGAGCAGCGCCAGGAGCGCGAGCGGCCAGCACAGCACCAGCAGGATCAGCCAAAGCAGAAACTTGACCATTGCACCCCTCCCACCGCGTTCGCCGCTGATGAGGATACGTTTCGGCGCGATGGAGGTTTCCGGCGCGGCGCTTGACAGCGTTACTGCGGCGGTGTACCCAGGGCGGGCAGGAGCACATCGAAACCGCGGCACGCCGTCCGAATGCGGCAGGGAGGTCCCACCATGCCCGAGATCCGCTCCAACCCGGTCACCGGCGACTGGGTGATCATCGCCACCGAGCGCGCTCGGCGCCCCGAGGAGTTCACCCAGACGAAGCAGAAGCCCCCGCTTCCGGCCTTCGCGCCCGAGTGTCCCTTCTGCTCGGGAAACGAGGACAAGACGCCGGCCGAGCAGTTCCGCGTCCCCGCCCCCGGCGGCGGGTGGCTGGTGCGGGCGGTGCCCAACCGGTATGCGGCGCTCACCCCGGATGGGGAGGTGGAGCGCCACGTTGACGGGTTTCGGACCTTCCTCTCCGGGGTGGGGCTCCACGAGGTGATCGTCGAGACCCCGGCGCACAACCTGACCATGGCTCTCCTGCCCGTGGGCCACCTGGAGCACGTACTGGCTGCCTACCGCCACCGCCTGCGCGCCTTCTACGACGACCAGCGCATCGCGCACGTGATCGTGTTCAAGAACTACGGTGAAGCCGCCGGCACCTCGTTGATCCATCCGCACTCGCAGATCGTCGGCATGCCAGTGCTGCCCGGCCAGCTGCGCGCCCGGCTCGAAGAAGCGGTGCGGTACTGGGGGGACAAGGGAGAATGCCTGTACTGCCGCTCGCTCCGGGAGGAGCTGCACGACGGGACGCGCGTGATCGCGGAGAACGCGTCGTTCGCGGCGTTCGTGCCGTACGCGGCGTTGTCGCCGTTCCATATCTGGATCTTCCCCAAGCGCCACAGCGCGTACTTCGGCGACGTTTCCGACTCCGAGGTGGCCGATCTGGCGGCCCTTTTGCGCGAGGTGCTCGCGCGGCTCTACGTCGGGCTCGAAGACCCCGATTACAACTACGTGATCCGCTCGCTCTCGCCCCAGGAAGGGGCCGTGAAGTACTTCCACTGGTACCTCTCGCTCATCCCGCGGGTCACCAAGGCCGCCGGGTTCGAGCTCGGTACCGGGATGTTCATCAACACCTCGCTCCCCGAGCGCAGCGCCAAGTTCCTGCGCGAGGTGACACTAGGGGCATGAGGTGCCCACGGCCGGCCGCTACTTATGGCCCACTGGCACCAGCACCAGCGGCTGCTCGTCGGGGGCGCTCCCCAGGGCTACGGCCAGCGCGACGTCGTCGTAAGCGCCCACGACGGTGGTGCCGAGGCCGAGGGCGACGGCCTGCAGTGCCAGGTTTTCTGCCGCGGCACCGACCTCGATCGGCACATAGCGAGCGGAACGGTCACCGTACTTCTTCGCAGTGCGCGCGTAGATGGCGGCGAAGGCAACGGACGCGGGCGCCTCGGCCACCCACCCCTGCCAGCAGGCCGACGCCACGGCGGCGCGGCGATCCCCCAGGACGACCAACACCAGGTCGTGCTCCGCGGGACGGTACCGGTAGACGCCGCTCGGCAGATCGGCCACGTTGCCCGCCACAAGGAAAAGCTCGAGGGGGTAGAGCGCGCCCGCCGAGGGCGCGGTGCGGCGCCCTCGCTGGTCTGTCACCCCTTGCGCGGCCCACATCAGCTGAGAGACCTCTGCGAGCGTGAGGGGGGCTGCGGCGAACGAACGCAGCGAGCGCCGTGTCTTCAAGGCCTGCTCGACGGACACCTCGCTCGTCGCCCGCGGGGCCGGGAGCCTGATCACCGTCGCCGCCGACGGTTCCTTCGCCGGGACCGTTGCCGCGGCTCCGATGACGAGCAGAAATCCGGCCACGCAGGCGGCGGAGCCCCGGACCTTGCTGGTTTCGATCCTCATCGCCGTGTCCTCCGGTGTCGGTGAGAGTCTAGCGCCGCCGGTGTCTCGGCGTGCATCGTGTCCTTCGGAGGTGACGGAAGAAGGGGGAGTGAGTGATGCACCGTTGAGTGACGGTGCTGAACCCAGGTATTTTTGGTGCACAATGCCGGTGCGGAGGGTTCCCATGCGGAGACGGCTCGCGCCAATCTTGACGCTCCTCCTTGCGGCGGTCGTACTCACGGCCGCGGGCTGTGCCTCGGCCAAGGCGACCGACTGGACCGGCCACCACATCGACGAGGTGATCAAGAAGTTCGGTTCCCCAACCAGGGTGGTGCCCGCTCCGAATGGGGGGAAGATGTACGTCTGGGAGTACCAGCGCAGCGTCGCGGATCCGAGCTGGTCGAGCGGGCCGGGATCACCCACGGTCTCGAGCAACGTCCGCCGTTACACCACCACCAAGACGTTCTTTGTCAGGGCCGACGGCATCATCGCCTCCTGGAACTTCCACGAATGACAGACCGCGCTCACCGGGAACTCGCAAGTCCCCTGCTAGAATCCTGACGTTGCTGTCGCGAGCGGAGGGAGCACATGGGAGCGACGCTGATGCGAGCGTGGGAAAGGCCCTTCTGCGGGAGCCTGCGCGCCGCCGACGTCGGGCGGCGCGTCGAGTTGGTGGGGTGGGTGCGGCGCCGTCGCAATCTGGGCGGAATCGTGTTCGTGGACCTGCGCGACCGCGAGGGGTGGGTGCAGGTTCTGGCGCGAGACGAGCTGCGGGAGGCGGGGGAGAAGCTCTCCCAGGAGGATGTCGTTCGTGTCGTGGGCACGGTGGCGGCGCGCTCCCCAGAGACCGTGAACACCGAGATGCCCACAGGTGAGGTCGAGGTGGAGGCGGAGAGCGTGGAATTGCTCACCGCCGCCGAGACCCCACCGTTCGTGGTGGAGGACCGGGTCAGCGCCTCGGAGGAGCTCCGCCTCCGGTACCGGTACCTGGACCTGCGCCGACCCGAGATGATGGCGACGGTGCTGCTGCGCGACCGCATCGTCTACGCCATTCGTGAGTACTTCCACAAGATGGCGTTCGTCGAGGTGGAGACCCCGATCCTGACCCGCTCGACCCCCGAGGGCGCGCGGGACTTCCTGGTCCCGTCGCGCTTGTCGCGCGGCACGTTCTACGCGCTTCCGCAGTCGCCGCAGCTCTTCAAGCAACTCCTGCAGGTCGCCGGTCTCGGGCGCTACATCCAGATTGCCCGCTGCTTTCGGGACGAGGCCCTGCGCGCCGAACGCCAACTCGAGTTCACCCAGGTGGACGTGGAGGCCTCGTTTGTCGAGGAGGAGGACATCTTCACCCTCATCGAGGGGTTGTTCGCGCACGTCTTCCCGATCGCGGGGATCACGCCGCCCGCGACGTTCCCGCGGCTGACGTTCGACGAGGCGATGGAGCGCTTCGGCACCGACCGTCCCGACACCCGGTTCGGCATGGAGCTCGTTGACCTTGGGGCGGTTGCCAAGACGTGCGCATTCGAGGGGTTGCGCTCGGCTGCCGGGAGCGGGCGCGTGAAGGGGCTGGCGGTGCCCGGCGGCGCCTCGTTCTCGCGCAAGCAGCTCGACGAGCTCTCCGAGCTCGTGAAGCCATTCGGCGCCCCCGGTGTGGTGTGGTTCCGCAAGACCGCCGAGGGGTACGGCTCGCCTGCCAAAAAGGCACTGGGCGACCAGGGCATCGCCGCGTTCCTGCAGGCGGGCGGCGCAGGGAAGGGCGACCTCCTCGTGGCGGTCGGCGGTGCCGCCAAGGTCGTGTTCGCCGCTCTCGGGGCGCTCCGCGTGGAGTTGGGTCGCAGGCTGGGGGTGGTCCCCAACGATACCCACGCCTTCCTGTGGGTCACGGACTTCCCTCTGCTGGAGTGGGACGAGGAGACAAGGCGCTTCTATGCGAGTCACCACCCGTTCACCTCGCCCAAGCCTGAGGACGTCGACAGCCTCACGAGCGATGCTGGCGCGGTGCGGGCGCGCGCCTACGACATCGTGATGGACGGCGTGGAGTTGGGGGGAGGCTCGATCCGGATCCACGACCCCGCTCTGCAGCGCAAGGTGTTCTCGGCGCTCGGGATCGACGAGGCCCAGGCGATGCACAAGTTCGGGTTCCTGCTCGAGGCGTTTCGGTACGGCGCCCCGCCCCACGGCGGGATCGCCCTCGGCCTCGACCGAATGGTGATGCTGATGGTGGGGAGGGACTCCATCCGCGATGTGATCGCCTTCCCCAAGACCACCGCCGGAAACTGCCTCCTCACCGAGGCGCCCAACACGGTAGACGCCGAGCAGTTGCGGGAGCTTCACATCGCGCTGACCTAGCGGTACGAGGGGTTTACCGGGACGGGCGGCCCCAGGGCAGAGGACCCCGGCAGGCTGAAGGCGTGGAAGAATATTCTCCGACAGGGGGTTAAGGTCGGTGGGAACTCACGGTACGCACGCTCGAGCCCGGCGGGCACGGGATCGCGCGCGCCGTACAGGCAAGGGAGCAGAGACCGTGAACAGGCTCATCGCCCTCGTCCGTCACCCAGCTCTGGCTCTGGCAGCGATCGCGCTTGCCCTCGGCGTGCCCGCTCAGGACAAACCGGCTGAACAGAAGAGGCTGTTCTTCGATACCGTGCAGGTCAACCTCATCAGCGTCGAGGTGTTCGTGACGGATCGTGCCGGCACCCCGGTGACGGGGCTCCAGCGCGAGGACTTTGAGGTGTTCGAAGACGGTCGCCCGGTCAAGGTCACGAACTTCTTCGCGGCGGATCCGTCGGCGCCCGCCCCGATCCCGGTAGCCGTCCCCGGACCTCCTGCCGAACCGGCCTCGGAGGGACCCCAGCTGCCACCCGTCGAGCAGCGGCTCTCGGTGGTCCTGCTCGTGGACAACTCCGGCATCACGGAGGCCGAGCGCAACCTGGCGCTCAGGAACGCCCGCGAGATGCTCTCCAACTGCATGCGACTGCCCCACACCCAGGCGATGGTCGTGATGCTCGACGTGCGCGCGCACATCCGGCAGGGGTTCACCTCCGACCTTCAGGTCCTCGGCGCCGCATTGGACAAACTGGAGCGCGAGCCCGCCGACCGCACCGCTGGCGCCATCAACACCTCGATGATCGAGCGTTCGATGAGCCGGGTCACCGTGCCGTCGCGATTCTCCGACCCGGGCTTAAGCAGCGGCGGCGGCCGAATCGAGAACCGAGACTTCGAGGCGCAAGAGGCGCTCTCCCTCCTGCAGACGATCCGCTCCGCTGCGGCGGAGGCCCGCGAGAGAACCCGCGGCACGCTCGTCTCGACCACTGATTTTATCGGCTCCCTGGCGGGCCTGCCGGGCCGCAAGGTCGTGTTCTACGTGGGCAACGGGCTCTCGCTCAACCCCGGCGAGTCCCTGTTCATGAAGTGGGAGAGCCGGTTCGGGCAGGCGGGCCTGGAGCGGGGGTTCTCCGCACCTCTGGAGGCGAGAGGGCTGTCGCTGTCAAATGACTTCCGCAACCTGGTTGCCCGCGCGAACGCCGGCCGCGTGACGTTCTACGCGATCGACGCAAGCGGGGGCGTCGCCCCTGGCGCCCCCTCCGCTGAGCAGGCGGTTCTCGACCCCGAGCCCGGCATCAACACCTCAGAGACGATGGGGAAGCAACACTCCATGCAGCACCTGGCGTTTGCCACGGGGGGCGAGGCGATCGCCGCCACGCCGGACCCCTCCGCTATGTTTGCCCGGCTTCTGAAAGACTTCGACACGTACTACTCCCTCGCCTATCCGGCGCCGCGCATCGGCGACGGCAAGGACCACTCGATCACCGTCAAGGTGCGCCGGGATGGCGCGGTGGTCCGCTACCGGCGGCACTACCTCGACAAGACCGCCGATGACCGCGTGGTGGAGCGCAACCTGAGCGCGTTGCTTCATGACTCGGGGAGCAACTCATTGGAGGTCGAGGTGACGGTGGGCACACCGGTGTCGCGCGGCGGCGGGGCGTTCTCCGTGCCGCTCCTCGTCTCGGTGCCGGTGGGCAAGCTGGTCCTGCTCCCGGAGGGCGACGCACACCGTGGTTCGGTCTCCATCTTCCTCGCGGCGAAGGACCTCGACGACCGAATCACGCCGCCGGTCAAGCGCCATTTTTCGCTCAGCATCCCGAACAGCAGCCTCGTGGCTGCGCTGGGACAGACCGGCAGCTACACCTTCGAGTTGGTGATGGCAAGGGGCCCACAGACGGTGGCGGTGAGCGTCCGGGACGACCTAGCCCAGACGGAGTCCACCGTCACGGCCCGCTTCTGGGTGGGAGAACGGAACGACCAACCCAAGACGATCCAGGGTCGCCTGATGTAGCGGCTCCGAGGGCGAACCGGCCGGTCGCGGCTGCGTTCCCGACAATTGCTCGCGGCGGTGTGCCCGATAAGCGGTCAAGACGGTGTGTCCCCGGATTCTGCCCTTCGGGCCGGCGCGCGCCGGGCGCCGCCATTGGATCCAGGACGCGGTGAGTCGGCACCGGCCGCGGCTTCCGTGGCATTGGGCCGGGCGCGCTTCTGGTATCGTGACGCACATGCGGAGCACCCCGGAGAAAGGGAGCTGGCCATGAGCAAGACCCACGGGCCGGTGCGGTACGACGTCAGCCTGCTCACCGAGGACGACCTCTTCCTCTTCAACGAGGGGAGCCACTTCAACCTCTACGACAAGCTGGGTTCACACGTGATCACAGCCGACGGCACCGAGGGCGTGTACTTCGCGGTTTGGGCCCCGGACGCCGAGCGGGTCGCGGTGACCGGCGACTTCAACGGCTGGAACAAGGGGAGCCACCTCCTCGGATCGCGCGGCCAGTCGGGGATCTGGGAGGGGTTCATCCCCGGCCTCGCCAAGGGTGCGCTCTACAAGTACCACGTGTACTCGCGCTTCCACGGCTACCGGGCGGACAAGGCCGACCCGTTCGGCGTCCACCACGAGATCCCGTCCAAGACGGGCTCGGTCGTCTGGAACCTGGACTACGCCTGGGGCGACGCGGAGTGGATGACGACGCGGGGCGCCCGCAACCGGCTCGACGCCCCGATGGCGATCTACGAGATGCACCCGGGCTCGTGGATGCGGGTGCCGGAGGAGGGCGGTCGGTGGCTCTCCTACCGTGAGCTGGCGCCAAGGCTCGCCGAGTACGTGACGAAGACGGGCTTCACCCACGTCGAGTTCATGCCGGTCATGGAGCACCCCTTCTACGGCTCCTGGGGGTACCAGATCACCGGCTTCTTCGCACCCACCAGCCGCTACGGGACTCCCCAGGATTTCATGTTCCTCATAGACACGCTGCACCGGGCCGGCATCGGGGTGATCCTGGACTGGGTGCCATCGCACTTCCCGTCCGACGAGCACGGCCTCGCCTACTTCGACGGCACCCACCTGTACGAGCACGCGGACCCGCGCCAGGGGTATCACCCCGACTGGGGGAGCTACATCTTCAACTACGGCCGCAAGGAGATCTCGAGCTTCCTGATCTCGAACGCGCTGTTCTGGCTCGACAAGTACCACGTCGACGGGCTGCGCGTGGACGCCGTGGCCTCGATGCTCTACTTGGACTACTCGCGCAAGGAGGGGGAGTGGATCCCCAACATGTTCGGCGGGCGCGAAAACCTCGACGCCATCGCCTTCCTGCGCCGGTGCAACGAGGAGGTCTACCGGCGCCACCCGGACGTGCAGATGATGGCGGAGGAATCCACCGCCTGGCCGATGGTCTCGCGCCCGACCTACGTCGGTGGCCTTGGGTTTGGGCTCAAGTGGGACATGGGGTGGATGCACGACACCCTGGCCTACATGCACCACGAGCCGATCCACCGCGCCTACCACCACGACCAGATCACGTTTCGGCAGCTCTACGCGTTCCACGAGAACTTCGTGCTGCCCCTGTCCCATGACGAGGTCGTGCATGGCAAGGGCTCGCTGCTCGGAATCATGCCGGGCGACGACTGGCAGAAGTTCGCCAACCTGCGGCTGCTGTTGTCGTACATGTGGGCACAGCCGGGGAAGAAGCTGCTGTTCATGGGCGGGGAGATCGCCCAGTGGCGAGAGTGGCACCATGAGGAGAGCCTGGACTGGCACCTCCTGCAGTACGCCCCCCACGAGGGCGTGCGAAAGCTCGTCGCGGACCTGAACCGGATGTACCGGTCGGAGCCGGCGTTGTTCGAGCACGATTGCGATCCGACCGGGTTCGAGTGGGTGGACTGCGCCGACTGGCAGGGGAGCATCCTCTCCTTCCTGCGCCGGGGCAAAGGCGCCGACGCGGTGCTGGTGGGCTGCAACTTCACACCCGTGCCGCGGGTCGGCTACCGGCTGGGGGTGCCGTTCGGCGGAACATGGCGGGAGCTGCTCAACAGCGACGGCGAGGCCTACGGCGGCGGCGGGATGGGGAACTTCGGCGGCGTCGCCGCGGAGGAGATCCCGACCCACGGCCGTCCCTTCTCGCTCAACCTGACGCTGCCGCCGCTGGGAGCGGTGTTCCTCAAGGGCGAGGCGCCGCAGGTCTGATGCCGCGCGCGCCCGGAAGTTTGCATTCCCGCTGATACTGCGTCAGAATCTATAATTAACGGAGGTAGAAGCATGACGTATACGGAGACCATCGGGAAAACTGCAGGCAAGGTCTGGCAATACCTTCACGAAAACGGCAAGACGAGTCTGTCCGGCCTCGAGAAGGCCGTGAAGGCGCCGCGGGGCGTGGTTTTCATGGCGATCGGTTGGCTGGCGCGCGAAGGGAAGCTGGAGTTCGGCCAGGAGAAGCGAACCACGCAGGTCTGGTTGAAGTAGGGTCAGCCGCCCCCACCTCTTTTGACGCTTGGAAGCTCAAGGCACTCGGCGCACGGCAGGTTTCCCGTGCGCGCGGTGGTCGTTCGCTGGTCGAAGCCCAAACCCCTGGTATTCTTCGCGGGCGGCGGGCGACCCGCGCCGACAACCTCTCGGAGGGAATACCGTGAGACGAACCATCGCCGTTTGTTGCGCCGTGCTGATCTGGAGTGCATTCGCGCCACGGCCGGCTGAGGCGTGCACCAATCTCCTCGTCACAAAGGGGGCGTCGGCCGACGGCTCGACGATGATCACCTACAACGCCGACTCGCACGAGCTGTACGGCGAGCTCATACTCATCCCAGGCGGATCGTTCCCTCCGGGTGCGAAACGGCAGATCATCGAAGGGGACTCCGGCAAGTTCCTGGGCTGGATCCCGCAGGCACCGCTGACGTACTGGGTGGTCGGAAACATCAGCGAGCACCAGGTCTCGACCGGGGAGACCACGTTCACCGGGCGGGAGGAGTTGAAGCCGAACCCGCCGATCGGCATCGATTACGTCTCGCTCATGAACATCGGCATGGAGCGGGCGAAGACGGCACGCGAGGCGATCAAGGTCATGACGGACCTCGTCGCCGAGTACGGATACGCCTCCACCGGCGAGTCGATCTCGGTTGCCGACCCGAACGAGGCGTGGATTCTCGAGATCATCGGCAAGGGCAAGGGGGTCAGGGGCGCGGTGTGGGTCGCGCGCCGCGTGCCGGACGGCTTCATCTCAGCGCACGCCAACCAGGCGCGCATCCGGCGGTTTCCGCTCAACGACCTTACCAACTGCATGTACTCCAAGGACGTCATCTCGTTCGCCCGCGAGAAGGGGTGGTTTTCTGGCAAGGACGAGGAGTTCTCGTTTGCCGACACCTACGCGCCGCTCGACTTCGGCGCTCTGCGCGCGTGCGAGGCACGGGTATGGAACATGTTCCGGCGCGCCGCCCCCTCGGCGAACCTCTCCATCGACTACGTGAAGGGGGTTCCGGGTGCCACGCCACTGCCGCTGTGGATCAAGCCCGACAGAAAGCTGGCGGTCGCAGACGTGATGGCGCTGATGCGCGACCATTTCGAGGGTACTGAGTTCGACATGACCAAGGACGTCGGTGCCGGCCCGTTCGCCTGCCCGTACCGGTGGCGGCCGATGTCGTTCAAGTTGGACGGCCAGGAGTACGTCCACGAGCGAGCCACTTCGACCCAGCAGACCGGGTACTCGTTCATCGCCCAAATGCGCTCGAGCCTTCCGGACCCGATCGGCGGGGTGATCTGGTGGGGCGTGGACGACACCTACTCCACAGTGTGGGCGCCGATGTACTGCGGCATCCGGCAGGCGCCCAGGCCGTACGGGGTTGGGGTCGCCGACATGCACCACTTCTCGTGGGACTCGCTCTTCTGGGTGTTCAATTGGGTGGCGAACTTCGCGTACTCGCGCTACTCCGACATGATCGTGGACATCCAGCAGGTTCAGCGCGAGCTGGAGGGCGGTTTCCTCGCCGATCAAGCCGGGATCGACAAGGCTGCGCTCGCCCTCTACGCACAGGCACCCGAGCTCGCCCGCGACTACCTTACGGAATACTCGGTCGCGCAGGGCGAGCTGGTGCACAGGAGGTGGCGGAAGCTGGGTGAGGACCTGCTCGTCAAGTACATGGACGGCAACGTCAAGGACACCCAGGGCAACGTCACCCACCCCGAATACCCCGAGTCGTGGTATCGGCA
>Ga0153915_10006278_pt1 | contig 11117 bp, 17 predicted proteins | sample Opewatmetagenome_2_FD_107003 | JGI IMG/M metagenome (GOLD analysis project Ga0153915, IMG submission 107003) | Freshwater wetland microbial communities from Ohio, USA - Open water 3 Core 3 Depth 3 metaG | ecosystem: Environmental > Aquatic > Freshwater > Wetlands | place: USA: Ohio, Lake Erie...
AAGGTCCCACCGGTCCTGTGCCGGACCCTCCTCCCCCGCCGGCTCGTGTTCCACCACGCCCTCCACGACCTCGGGACGCTCCGGGCGATGGGGGTGGACACGGACAGGGTGGAGCCCGACGACACGATGGTGATGGCTTTCGACCTGATGGGAGGGGGCCAGGACAACGCCGGGGAGGACCGGGCCAGCCCCCTCGGGCTGTCCCTCAAGGTTCTCGCCTACCGCGAGCTGGGCCTCGTGATGCAGGACTACCTCGACCTCGTGAGGCCGTACTACAACAAGCGGGTCGCGGCGTGGATCGATGACCTCCTCGACCGGGACCTCCCCGAGAAGTCCGAGACGGAGCTGGTCGAGGGCATCGGCAAGCACAAGGGGAGGATGGTTCTCTACACCCCCCACCCCCCGAAGAAGCGTCTCGGGGCGATCATGGTCGAAGCCCTGAGCAAGACCAAGGACGGGGAGCACGGGGAGCCCGAGAAGAGGTGGAGGAAGCTCCCCGAGAGCATGAGGAGGCTGGCGGAGGAGCAGATGAGGGAGAGCTTCCCGAGCCTCGCCACCGCGATCGAGACGGTCCCCGAGAACCTCGCCGTGGACTACTCGGGGACGGACGCCTGGGCGACCAAGGAGCTGGAGGTAAGGCTCCGGGGGAGGCTGAAGGGGCGGGGGCTGGAGGGAGTGTACGAGATCGACCGCCGGGCCCTCGGCTACTACGACCTCATGCTCAGGAACGGAATGCCGGTGGATAGGGAGAAGACCCTGGGGCTGAGGGACGAGCTGGAGGAGAAGGCCTCCGGGATCCGGCGGGAGATGCGCGGGCTCGTCGGGATGCGTGGCTTCAACCCCGGGAGCCGGGACGATGTCGCGGGGGTGCTCTTCATCGAGCACGGGCTGAAGGCCCCCAGGCTGACGGAGGGGGGTCAGGAGAGCACCGACGAGAAGAGCATCAAGATCCTGAGGCAGAGGGTCGGGCAGGAGGGGGGATCTCGGAGGGAGGTCGTGAGGTTCCTCGATCTCCTGCTGGAGTACCGGGAGTGCCAGAAGTACCTCGGGACCTACCTGGGGTACGTGCTCGACGGGATCATCGAGACCCCGAGCGGCTGGCGGCTCTTCCCCGACGACATCTCCACCACGAGGGTGGTCTCGGGGCGGCTCTCGGGACGCCTCCTGACCTTCCCGAAGAGGAGCGAGCTGGGGCTCCGGGTCCGGGGGTGCTTCGTGGCCCCCAGGGGGAAGGCGATCCTGTCGGTGGACCTCAGCCAGATCGAGCTGCGGATGATGGCTGAGATGAGCCAGGACCCCGCGATGCTCGGGGCCTTCACTAGGGGCGAGGACCTCCACGAGCTGACCGCGAGGAAGCTCTTCCGGGTGTCCCCGAGGAAGAAGGTCGCCAAGACCCTGAGGTACATTGCCAAGACCCTGAACTTCGCCATCCTCTACGGGATCACCGCAAGGGCCCTCCTGGAGCAGCTTGCGGTGGCTGGGATCTACGACTACAGCCTCCGGGATTGCGAGAGGTTCATCCAGGAGTGGTTCGACCTCTTCCCCCGGGTGAAGAGCTACCTGATCCACCTGTGCCGGGAGACGGAGAGGACGGGCGAGGTCCGGGACTGGGTGGGGAGGCTGAGGTACGTTCCGAACATCGCCCTGCCTCGGGGGCCGCTGAAGGAGAAGGCCGAGCGGGACGTGGGGAACTTCCCGATCCAGGCGGGGTCCCGGGAGCTGGTGAAGATCGCCGAGGGCGAGATGGTGCCCTGGCTGAGGGGGACCCGCGGGCTGGTGGACCCGATCCTCGATATCCACGACGAGGTGCTCCTGGAGGTGGACGAGGACGTGGTCGAGGAGGCCGGGGAGATCGTCAGGGGGTACATGCTCGCCGAGGGACGGAAGAGGTTCGGGGTGCCGTTGGAGGCCGGGGTGACCTGGGGGAGGAGCTGGGCGATGGAGGCGGAGGCGGCATGAGACAGAGAAGCGCAGAGGAGAGGTTCAAGGCGGTCGTGACGGCGCTCGTGGAGAAGGACGAGTACCCCGCCCCCGCGGCCTGCGGGCGGGCGCTCGGCAGGTCCGGCCTGCGCTCCCTGAGCGGGCGGGAGACCCGGTGGAGGCGTGAGGTACTGACCCAGTTCGGCTGGACGGAGCTGCGGTGGCCCCACCGTCGCCGCTACAGTTGGGTCCCCAAGGCGAGGGGGGAGAAGAAACCATGACCCCGAAGGACTGGCGACACCCGAAGCTCCTGTTCGCCATCGAGTATCTCCAGGACGGCGAGTGGCGACAGAGCGAAGGCTGTACCCCGTTCCGAGATGTGGTCGAGCGCCGGGCACGAGCGGCCTCCGACCACAGCAAGGTCCGCGTCGTCACCTACCGGCGGGAGAAGGCCGAGAAGCGGAAGTTCTGGGGAGAGTGGGAGGAGTCGAAGCCGTGAGCGACAAGGAGCTAGAGTACTCAACGCGACTGGAGGCCCAACTCGCCGAGGTGCGGGCCGAGCGTGACGCTTTGGCGAAGGCAATCAAGGTGCAGGACGGGGAACTGCTCCAGCGTGCCGAAGCGGCCGAAGCCAAACTGAAGGCGGTGGTGGACGTGGGCCACGACGACGATTGCATCCTCTGCGGCTTCAAGGATCGGATCGCATTGGGACTGGCGTCGCCAGAAGCCGCACGCGCCGCTGCGAAGAAGAAGCCGTGAGCGGCTACATCTCGATTTACACCCGCCGCTATAGCACGGTCGTCCCGAGGAGCAAGACGCTCATGGGGCGATGTCCTACGTGTGGACAAAAGACACTCGTGGTGAATGGTGGCTACCTGCGTGCGATAAGGCTACGGGCCAACATCAGCCTACGGGAAGTGGCACGGAGGCTTGGAATCTCGGCTGCCTACCTCTCTGACATGGAACTCGGCCGCAGGGCATTCCATCCGAAGTACCTCTCTCGTTACGAGGCCGCTGCGAAGGAGAAGCCATGAAGCCTCCCAGCGCGAGAGAACTGCTGACGGATCTCTGGGCTGACGCTGACGAGGTTGTTCGCCGACACCTGAGTGATCGAGACAAGCTGCATCAGGCGTATCAACTCGCCGCCCGCGTGGAGAAGGTGTTGGCGGAAATCGAGGCGTGGAAGGATCATCCCGGTGCAGCTCGTCAGTTGGCCCACAAGATCGAGCGCCTGCTCAACGGTCAGACCCGAGATGTAAAAGCGTCACCATACCAGTCAGCGAGTTCCAGGCGCCGATCCTCGTAACTCACTGAGGAAGTCCGAGGGTGTGGTGATTCCGACCAGCATCGACGCTGTCAAGTCCGCGAGGCCGGGACTGAGGGGCAAGGGGTTGGGTGCCGGCGGGATGCCCAAACCTGGGGACCTTGAGACCTCACTTCCTATATTGTAGGTAGGAGGTGAGAGAATGCAGGCTATCACGGGAGCAGTCATCGAGCAGGCGATCGTGGACGGCCTGAAGCGGAAGAAGCGGAAGGACGAGGTCCATGTCAAGGTCACGGGCAGGATCGACGGCACGGTCGGTGGCACCCTCACGATCCACAAGGAGCGCCAGCTCGTCTCGATCCGCCCCAAGGGCAGGCGCCGCGAGTACGAGCTTCCCCTCTCCTTCGTCGCCGAGATCATCGTGGCGAAGGTCGTGAAGCAGGAGCTGGGACGATGATCGTCCCGAGGAGAGCGAGGCGGCGGCTGGCGAAGGGCCAGCGGGACCTCACCGCGGGGGCCGACGTGATCTACCGAGCGGCCTTCTTCGGGGAGGGACTCCCGGAAGGCTGGCGGGTGATCCGGTTCGAGAAGAGGACGAGGTGGCACGGAGCCCAGATCGGCCCCCAGGGCTACCACGGCGCCGCGGGGAGATGTAGCTGGAGGCTCAAGACGATCCTGCTCCACCGATGCTGCTGGCAGAGCGGGGGCCTCCACAGCGAGCGGGCCGTCCCCAGCTCGGGCTGGCTCGGGATCCTCCTCCACGAGATGATCCACATGAGGTGCCCCGGCCTGGAGCACGGGAGGGAGTTCAACGACCTCACCCGGCAGGCCTGGGAGAGGCTGTGGGAGACGGCCCAGGCGACCCCGGCAGCTCGACCTTCGACCTTGACAGATAGTCCCCAAGGGTAGTAGATTCCCGGGTGAACGGGAGGTGCGTCAGATGAAGAAGGACAAGGGTGTTTGGGAGCACCAGAAGAGGCAGAACGAGATCACGGATCAGGTCGTCCTCAGGGCAATCAAGGGGGGGGTGGCGAACGTCATGAACCTGAGCTACCTGGGGCCCGAGATCCAGGGTCGGCCGCGGTGGCTCGACAACTCGCTGCGCCGGCTGAAGGCCGCCGGGAAGATCGTGTGGAACGGGCACGAGTGGGTCCCGATGCCGTCGAAGGAGGAGGCGGTGGTCGCCGCCGACGCCGCGACCCCGGCCAGCGGGCTCGTCCGGGAGACGCCCGAGCTGGACGCCAAGCCCGAGGAGTGAGACCCCGTGGTCTTCCAGCTCTGGAAGTGCGGGACCTGCGGGACTCTTCGGATCTACGGGTCCTGCCCGGTCGAGGACCCGGAGGACAAGATCCTCGGGTGCCGGAGGTGCGGTCGCCCCACCCGGCACCGGTTCTTCAGCCATAAGGCGGCCACGGCGGCCCCGGTCGCCGAGAACAAAGGAGGCCGGTTCAATGTCGTCTGACACGTTGATCCAGTGGACCCAGGTCAAGGGGCTGTCGCGGGCCCACCTGGACGATCTCCTGGAGGAGAGAAAGACGGCGAAGGAGGCCCTGGAGTCAGTCAAGGGGGCCCTCGACGCGATCAACCTGAAGATCCTGAACGCCCTCGCCTCGGTCGAGGTGAAGACCGTGGCGGTCGGGGAGACCCGGGTCACTCTCGTCCCCGGGGGCAAGACCGAGAAGCTCGACAAGAAGAAGCTCTGGACGAGGCTCCTCGAACTCGGGGTCAAGGAGAAGGTCGTCAGGAAGGCCTACGAGGACTCGACCACGGTGGACGACCGGGCCGCCTACGTGCTCGTGACGGAGCCCAAGGAAGGGAAGGACGCGGCGTGAGCCAGCCGCCCAAGCAGCCGCTCACCTTCGCCCACCCTTACGAGGTCCGCCGCATCCTCATCCGCAGCGTCCACAAGAACCCCGTGACCGCGGTCAGGATCACATACGATCTGAGGACCGTGGCCCGGCCGAGGTGGCACCGGATCGCTCGGAAGGGGGTGGCGTTCTGCTGCCCGGGGGACGAGTACCTGGAGCACGTCGGGCTCCGGGAGGCGGTGAGGCACGCCCTCCAGCACGAGCTGCCGGGGATCCGGGTGAAGGTCTGGGAGGTCGCCGTGCGGGCGATGAAGGGGCTCGGGCCCGAGGCGCCAGCGACCTTCCAAGATCTCCAGCGGGCGACCGTTCCAGGGCTCAGCCCGGGGCTCCAGCCCGGCGTGCCGATCACCGAGAAGATGGTCCGGGCCGCAGTCGTCCCCGAGGAGAAGCCGGCCTCGAAGACCGCGGGCTCCTGAGTCCCCCGCCTCGATGCGGCAGGGGTGGTACAGGGGGGCCTTCCGCCGGCTGAGGAAGGCCTGGGGCGGACGGTGCATCGAGTGCGGGAAGACCAGGAGGCTGGAGTTCGCCCACCTCCCCGGGAAGCCCACAGGGATCGAAGGGCGGGGCCGTGGACAGCCCCAACGCTACCACGACATCCTCAGATACCCGGAGTGCTACGTGCTCCTGTGTGAGGGATGCCACAAGGCCCTAGACGGGAGGACGTGGAGCTACCGGGATCCTCCGCAGGAACCCCCGCAGGGACTGTGATCGGCTTGACAGGAACCTGGGCCGGGTGCTACTCCTTGTAGTTGAGCAGGAAACGCTGGGGAGCGGGAGAGGCACTCGGCATTCCCCTGTCGGGGTTACCTCTCCTCCTGCTCAATTCCTCATCCATCCTCCTTCCCCCCGGAGCCGGGGATCCCCTGCGGGGGTTGTGATTGGCTCACGGGCAACCTCCGACCCCCAAGAGCGGGAGGTTGAGACCGGCAGTACACCCGGCGGCCTCGTAGGAGGCCCACTCGACCATGACCCAGAGTGAAGTGACGCGGCAGGACCCGCTGACCTGGACGGGCTCGTAGCCCCAGTCGAAGGCTTCGATGTCGGCCTTGTGGCGACTGCCGGGGTCGAAGACGAAATGGGTGCCGTTGGTTGCTATGGGATTGTGGGACGCCGTCCAGCCGTTGATGTCACACACAGGACCCGAGGTCCCCACCCCTTGGGACCCCGTCTCGTCCCAGAAGAGAAGCCGGCCGGTGTTGGTGCCAGACGCCGAGGAACCCCCGAAACGCGCGACCTCCACGAGGCTGATGATCGTGTCGTCGCTGTCCGGCCCGCCCGAGAACGTGGTCGAGTTGAGACGGTCCTCCGCGCCGTTCGTGCTGGTGGAGACGTAGCCCGAGGCGTCGTCGGGGGTCCCGGGCTCGTCGTCCACGCAGTCGGTGTTCGTGGTCCCCGAGCAGTTCGCCCCGTTCTTCGCCCACGTCACGGAGTTGTCTGAAGCTGGCTTCAGCATGTAGAGGTTATCGGGGCAGGCCGGCCACGTCGCGAACTTCGACCCTTGGGCGGAGTTTTGGTCGTTGGTCACGATGTCGTCGTAGTAGGCGGTGAACGTACCCCACTGGCCGATGTTCCAGGCACCGACGTTCGTCGCCAGGGTATCGACGCTGGTAAGCGGGGTCCCTTCAGACTGGCAATCGACTTGCAGCTCCAACGAGCCGGCGGTGTTGCTGATGACGTGCTCGACCCCTATCTCGTACCACTGCCCGGTCTGGATGGTCGTCGTCGCGTTGATCCTGGTCGCGGTCGGATCGTTGTAGAGACTGAGGGCTCCCGCACTCGTGAGTTCGATCCTCCAGTTCTCGGCTGAGAGTCCACCGTCCCAGCTAGCGAATATCTCGGCGGTGGTGGACGGGGGAAGGGCTGTGAAGTAGACGTAGAAGTGAAGCCAGATCGTCCCAAGGGTTCTGCCGGTCAACGATATCTTGGCGGACTCGCTCGACGCCGAGGGGTTGATCTCCACCGAGTAGGTTCCCGAGTGGACGGGGGAGGTCACGATCGTCGGGGTCCCGGTCGTGATCGTGGAAAGCTCGGTCGTGCTGGTAGACGAGATGTTGTTGGTCTCGAAGCCAACGGTGTGGAGACGGTTGGCGAGGACAGGGGAGGCCGGGAGTGCGAGCATGAGGACGACGACGGCGGGTCGGATCTTCAATGGACGGTCCTATGCAGGTCGGGGGGCCGGGGGTCCTACGACGGGCCCAACAGCTTCAGGAGTCGCGCCCGGCGCAACTGGCCGGTGGTCCCGTCCGGGGCATCCAGCCACAGCTTCAGCTCCAGGAGGATCCTCCCGGCGTCGATCACGTCCTGAGCGACGATGTCGGTCCTGCGTCCCTCGGCCGTAGGGACTGCAAAGTAGGCGTCCACGATGCCGGTGTCCGCGAGGTAGGTGTCCACGCTGACACCGGAATCGTAGGCCGCCGAGACGACGGACGCCGCCGCACTGTTGATCCGAGCGAACCACGTCTTGGGATCTGCCATGAGTCTCCTCCTCCAGTTCCTCAGTTCCTCAGTAGATCGTATAGGAAATGCGGCCCGAGAGCTGGGTAGCGGCCGAGGTCACGATGCAGACCGAGTCCCCGGTCGCATTCGTGCGGTTGACCTCACCGATGCCCGAGCCCTGCGTCAGGCCCCCGTTGGCTGCGAAGTTCCAGCCCGTCGCGGCCGTCGTCCCGCCGCTCATCCCGGTCGTCCCGGTGCCGCAGGTCGCGCCCGTACCCGAGAGGAGGGCCACGTTGTTGGCGGCAGCGGTCACCAGGGAGAGCGAGCAGATGCGGACGTGGCGGCCAGAGACCCCGGTCACGAGGAGCGTCGTGGTTGCGGTCGAGACGGTGACGTTCGCGAAGGAGTCACAGACCGTGACCCCGACCACGAACCCGCCCGTGGCCCCGGAGGCGAGACCGCCGACGAAGTCCGCCCGGGCGGGAGGAGCGGCCCCCGTCGCCCCCGAGGTGTCGGGCCGGACGTTCAGGCTGGAGGCGGTGGCCTGGGTGGCGGCGATCGTGCCCGTGGAGTCGGAGGCCACGGTGACGCGCAGGGAGTTCGCGGCCGTCCCGTTGCCGGCCGGGGTCGCGGTGCCTGCGATCGAGGAGAGGTCGGTCTTGAGGGCCGCGGTGGCCGCGATGACAGTGGCGTTGGTCGTCCCATCGGTGACCTGGACGTAGCCCCGGCGAGCGGCGGCGTCCATCGTGGGGAAGGTGTTCGTGCCGTCGGTGACGTAGACCGGCCAGCGGCCCGAGGCGGCGGCGGCCGTGCCCTGGTTCGCGGTGACCGTCCCGCCGACCGTGAAAGTCCCGGTGCCGGCATTCGCGGTGACGGTGCCCGAGATCGTGGCCGTCCCCTGCTCGTGGGTCTTGAGGTAGCCGCTGCCGTCGAGAGCCACGGGAAGCTGGCCGGTCTTGGCGGCGTCGTAGAAGGCAGCTCCATCGGACAGTCGCGCGGACGAGGGCGAGCCCGCGGTCGTGGGCCAGAACGTCCCTGAGACAGGCTGAGTCGCTTGCCAGAACGTGCCCGTGACTGGCTGTGCGGTCGAGCCCGTGGGGTCGATCCTGAGTGGGCTCCCGGCGGTCCCGATCTCGGCCCCCGATGCGCTGCGGAGGTTGGCGTGGAGCCCGCGGCTCGTGGTCATCGCCAGGAAGCCCGCGTCACCAGAGTCCACGGCGTCTGCGGTCGCGACCCCCATCACCGCGATGCCGGCCTTGGTCGCCACGGTCGCCGGGCTGTCGTCCGTGAAGTTCGCCTGATTCCAGGTGTAGAGAGCGTTCTGGGAGGATCCCCCTTCGGGATTGGTGGAGCTGCTGAAGATCTGGGTCCCGGTGGAGTCTCGGAGGTTGACGTGGAGGGCCCGGTCCACCGTGATACGGACGGCGGCGGCTTGGTCTTCGGTCGGGTCGGAGGCGGTCTCGTTGTAGACCCCCGCGATCGGCCGCACGATGCCCGACCCGTCGGTGAAGGCGGAGCGGTCTGCCTGGGTCCCGTTCACGGTGAAGGTGCCGGTCCCGGCGTTGGCGGTGACCGTCCCCGACTTCACCGTGGTCTTGAGGAACCCTGAGGAATCGACCTGGAGGAGCGAGCGGTCGCCGTCCCCCGAGAGGGCGGAGTCCGCCGACTGCTGGACGACGCCGGCCATCGTCTCGATGTCCCCGGTGACGTGGGCGGTGTCCTCAGCGTACTGGGTGCCGCCGCTGGCCCCGACGTAGTCCCCGTTGGTGTCGGTCAGGCGGACGGCCAGGGGGTTGGAGTCCGTGTAGTCGAGGACGCTGGCCTTGATCGAGGGAGTGACCCCGTCGAGGATCGAGCCGTCCCCAGCACCCCCGGCGACCACGTTCACGGGCAGGGGCTTGGACGCGGAGACGCTCCTCAAGGTGTCGGCGGTGTCCTCCCACATCACCGCGGTGCCGGTGATGCTGGCGTCCGTGTCGCCCTCGTTGTACTGCACGCCACCACCGAAGCTCGTGATCTGGGAGCCGGTCCCGTCCACTATCGCCGTGGCGACGGGGTTGGAGTTCGCGAGGTCGAAGACGCTCGCCTTCGTCGTCCCGTCGTGGATCGAGACGAGCCAGGGCGAGGTGTTGGGGGTGTTGCCGGGCTGGACGGTCCAGGTCCCGGACTGGGTCGCGGCGATGGTGCCGGAGACGGGCACGGCGGTGGCCCGGAGCTGAGCGTCGGTCAGGGGGCCGCTGACCGCGAAGGTCCCACTGCCGGCGTTGGCGGTGACGGTCCCGCTGACTGCGGCTGTCCCCTGCTCGTGGACCTTGAGGAAGCCGGAGCCATCCAGGGCCGTGGGGAGCTGACCGGTCTTCGCCGCATCGTAGAAGGAGGAGCCATCAGAGAGCCGGTGGGAGGCCGGCGCCGCCGCGGTCGTGGGCCAGAAGGTGCCGGTGACGCCGACGCTCGACCACGTACCGGACTGGGTGACAGCGACCGGGTTCGTGATCGAGGTCAGCGTCGTGAGCGTGCCGACATTCCACGTACCCGACTGGGTGGCGACGACCGCTCCTGTCCACCGGTCCCAGGTCGAGCCGTCGAAGACGAACACGAAGGCCCCCGATCGGGTGATCGTCACCGCGTTGCTCTCGTTGTCGGCCGGGGTCGATCCGGTGGGGAAGCGGGCAGTGAGAGTCGTGTCGAGCGCAGGAACGACGAACGACGTGCCGTTGCTGATGCGGGAGTTGGTGAGGAGCCGCCCCGTCGAGTCGTAGGTTTGGGCCACGGACAGTGCCGGTGCAAGCAGGACGGTGGCGAGTGCGGTGAGACGAGCTTTCCTAAACATCTTTCACCCCGGAAAGAACGTAGTCGATGACTACATCCGTCGATGCGTCCCCCTTTATCACGTCACCGCTCAGCAGGGCGACGGCGCAGTTTAGACGACGGTATCCTCCGGCGTCCAGTGAGATGTCCTTGCCGAAGATCCTGCGATCGGTCCCACCACGGTTGACGTAGAGGTTGATCGTGACCGCGGAGCCCGAGGTGTTCGTCAGCAGGATCTCACCGAGGAGCCCGGTGACGGTGACCGAGTGGATCGTCGTCCCTGGTGTCGAGCTGAGCTGGCCGTCCGCGATGTCCCAGACTGTCCAAGCCATGACTTGCCCCCTAGGGTCCGGCCTCCTCCCACAGAGCGAGGAGCCGGGCCTCGTTGTCCGGGGCGGCAGCGGGCGTATAGTCCACCCTCACCGTGCCCGCGACCGGCTCGGTCAGGACTAGGCCGTCGGCCGAGTCGAACTGAATGATCGAGATGTTCTGGAGGATCGGCGTGCCATCGACCTCCCTGACGGTCAGTCCGGCCATTAGAGTCCCCTTCCGTTGAAGAATCGCCACCACGCCAGGAAGCGCGCCTCCTGGTCGGGGGACGGAGTCCCGGTCGAGTCGATCCGGGCCGTCCCGGCGACTGGCGAGGTGATGACGAACCCGTCCGCCTGATCGAACTGTAGCGTCGCGACGTTCGTGTAGGATGGGACGGAATCGATATCCTCCACCGTGATGACGGTCGGCGTGCCGCCTCCCCCGCCCGTGCCCTGGAGGATACCGTTCTCGTCGTAGACGTGCCACGTCCCGCCGGGCTCCCACGCGAG
>Ga0153915_10006279_pt1 | contig 11117 bp, 13 predicted proteins | sample Opewatmetagenome_2_FD_107003 | JGI IMG/M metagenome (GOLD analysis project Ga0153915, IMG submission 107003) | Freshwater wetland microbial communities from Ohio, USA - Open water 3 Core 3 Depth 3 metaG | ecosystem: Environmental > Aquatic > Freshwater > Wetlands | place: USA: Ohio, Lake Erie...
AATGGTTATATAAGATCCAGGAAAAAGACACAGGAAACCGTTGAGTATGATTCTATTTCTTTTGCTAAAGAAGTTGCGCCATATACATATATAGATGTTCAAAACCAGATAAATAAGAGCACCGAATATCTTTTTAATCTTCAAACCGTTATTTTCGACCGCTGAAATCAATTCTTCATAAGAATACATTCTTACAGATTCCATGTATTTCTTCGATGTACCGTTTCTTGCAATTTTAATATTTTTTATTACCCTGTTCCCGACAATTTTTCTTTCCTGAATTACTTTGTCTCCGCCAATGATTTCTTCGGAATAAGGTATAAGGTTTTTTCTTACAAAATCCGTATTGAAATAATCTAATACAAAATTTCCGTTATTTTTCAATAATTCGAATGCCGTCGAAAAAAGAGAAAAATTTTCTTCATCACTTTCAAAATATCCAAAACTGGTAAACAAATTCATCACAAGGTCGAATTTTGAGGCAATGCAAAAGTATCTTAAATCAGCATTTACAAAGTTAATCTTCAATCCCTGTTCTATTGCACTTCTTTTGGCAACATTCAGAAGATGCGCACTTAAATCAACTGCGGTAACACTAAATCCTTTTTCAGCAAATAAAATAGAATGTCTTCCGGCACCGCAAGCGAGATCAATGATATCCGATCCCGGGTTAATATTTATATTCCCCAGAATAAGATTCACCAGTTTTTCCGCTTCTGCTTCATTCCGGTGACGGTAAACCTTAAGATATTCTTCTGTATTAAACCAGACTTCGAACCATTCAGCCATTATAATGTGCTTCTGCTTAACATGGCACGGCCGATTGTTGCTTCATCAGCAAACTCGAGGTCGCCTCCAATGGGAATTCCACGTGCAATTCTTGTAACTTTTATACCAAGAGGTTTTATTAATTTCGCCAGGTAAAGAGAAGTTGTCTCTCCTTCTGTATCAGGATTGAGGGCAAGAATGACTTCCTGAACCTGACTGTTTTCAAATCTTTTAAGTAATTCTTTAATTTTCAATCCTTCCGGACTAATTCCTGCCAATGGGGAAAGAACACCACCTAAGACATGATATAAACCATTGAATTCGTTCGTTTTTTCTATTGCAATTACATCACTGGCTTCCTCTACAACACAAATGATTGTCTGATCTCTTTTACTGCTTTTACATATTGCACAAAGTTCATCCTCGGAAATATTGAAACATCTCGAGCAGAATCTTAATTTCAATTTTAAATCCAGAAGTGATTTAACCAGATTGTCTACCGTTTCCTTATTACTTTTTAGCAAATGAAGTGCTAGCCTTTGGGCTGTTTTTTTGCCTATTCCGGGCATTTTGCTTAATTCTTCAATAGCAGCGGTAAGTGGCTCAGCGATCTGCACTTTATAACCCCGGGATGTTAATACCTGGCGGTATCATTCCTTTGGTCGCTTTAGCCATTTCTTCATCTGCCGCCTTTTTTGCTGATTGGAGTGCTTTGTTAACTGCAGCTACAATAAGATCTTCCAGAATTTCTTTTTCATTTGAATTTATGACTTGTGGGTCAATTTCTATAGAAATTACCTCCTGATGACCATTTGCGGTGGCTTTAATCATACCTCCTCCTGCTTCTTCCGTCACAACCACATTAACCAGCTCTGCTTGCACTTTTTGCAGTTCCTCCTGCATTTTCTGCACCTGTTTCAACATTCCCTGCATGCCACCTTTCATCCGAAATCCTCCGATTTTTTTCTGTTTATTAAAAGATTTTTCAATATTTTTTGTTTAAATATAACACTTAGAATTGACTTTATACACTTAATTTTCATATTTTCTTTAACAAAAAAAAGATAAGGAAGGTTGGGGCTTAAATTTTACAATAGTGCTTCGGTGCAGGAGGAGATAGCGAAGAAGGATTTTCCCCTCGACGATCAGGATTATCTGCTTCTCAAGTATCCAGATTTTCTGATCGCAGAGAATAATAAGAAGATACAGGTAAAAGGTCTTGGTCCCAAATTCGCTTCAATTAATGCTTTTTTCTTTGATTACCTTAAAGAATATCATATTCCTGTATTGTTTATAAAAACTCAGGATGGGTCTGCACTGAAATTTATTAAACACGAACGCTTTCCTTTTTTCATAAAAATTTTAAATGTAATCGACAAACGCACTGCTAAAATTTTTGGTAAAAAGGAAGGTGAACTTTTAAATCTCCCCATTTTCGAAATTCATTATCCTAATGGGAAGGACTCTGTAGTTACCGAAAGTCACTTAATTACATTTGATGTATGCACGAATGAAGACCTCAGATTGATGAACAGGATTTGTTCTAAGGTTAATGCGGTACTTAAATTCTTCTTTGAGAGAAGAAATTCCCTTCTTTCCGAAATAACCTGCCGTTTTGGCAAAAGTGATAATAAGATTTATCTGGTCGACGATTTTACACCGACCAGTATTAAAATAATTCCACAAAACACCGATGGTAAATGGATTAGTCCGTATAATCTGAATACTTCTTCTGAAATAAGAAGATATACAGATTACTTACTGAATTTTACGAGCGCCTGAATGTTTACAAAATACGGATACTCCACTTTAACCTCTATCTTCGTATTAATCCTTATTTTAATAGCCGGAAGTTTTTTTATCGACTACCCTTATGTTCAGACTGCTATAATTATTATCGCTCTCCTGTTATTTATTTTTTCCGTAAATTTTTTCAGAGATCCCAGGAGAACTCCCCCCAGCGAAGATAATATTGTTGTTTCACCGGCTGACGGGAAAGTTCTTTTTGTAAAAGAAATTACCGATACTAAATTTATCAGGGGGAAAGCAAAACAGGTATCTATATTTATGTCGCCTCTGAATGTCCACGTTAACAGAATCCCTGTAGATGGAAGGGTTGACTATCTTCAGTATTACAGGGGAAAGTACCTGGCAGCATTCGAAGATACAGCTTCCGAGGTCAATGAAAGAGCTGAATTTGGCATTACAGGAAAATATGGTAAGATTTTTTTTACCCAGGTAGCAGGATTTATTGCTAGAAGGATTGTTTATGAAATCTCTGTCGGTGATTCCGTAAAAATTGGAGAACGGTTTGGAATGATTAAATTTGGAAGCCGTGTTGATGTCATTGTTCCGGGAAATTGGAAAGCTATCGTTTGCAAACATGATAAAGTCAGGGCGGGAGAGACAATTTTATTTGAATATCCAAAGGATTAATGAACCGATTTAGAGTTACACCTTCAATTATTCCAAATCTTTTTACCGCGATGAATATGTTCAGCGGTTTTCTGTCGATTGTGAATACAAGTCAGGGAAAATTTATTTATGCAGCATGGCTTATTATAATTGCTGCTATTTTTGATGCGCTTGATGGCATTATGGCACGCCTTACAAAATCTAGCAGTGAACTTGGCGTTGAGCTTGATTCACTCTCAGATGTTGTTAGTTTTGGTGCCGCACCCTCATTCCTTATCTATCACAGCTATCTCTTTCAGTTTAATGCAATAGGAATTATTTTGAGTTCGCTTCCAATGCTTGCCGGAGGATTCAGACTTGCAAGATTTAATGTTCAGCTGGTTGGGTTTGAGAAATCCTTCTTTAAAGGACTGCCTATTCCAATGTCCGCTCTTACACTGGCGTCGTATTCACTTGCTTTTTACACATATCCGGAAGGTTATCCATATCCACTGAATGAAATTATTATACCATTAATAATATTGCTGTCTTATCTGATGATAAGCAAAATAAAATATGATGCTCTTCCTAAATTCAAACCCGGAGAACTGAAGGAAAAACCATACTTAATAATTTTGGTTTTCCTTACGATCTATCTGCTGGTCTTCTATACCTTCGGACAGGCAGTTTTCTTTATATTTATTTTCATAATCCTATTTGGTATTTTTCGTCATATAGTTTATTTGATAAGAAAGAGATTCTGACCTGAAATAAACATTTGAGAGGGAAAAAATTGTTTAAAGCAAAAGTATTGGTAAAACGTCGCCCTTCAATTCTTGATCCTCAGGGTAAAGCTGTCGAAAAAGGAGCAGTCCTTCTGGGAATGAATAATATAAGGGATACCAGAATCGACAAGTATATCGAATTTTCTGTAGATTCGAATGACCGAGTTTCTGCCGAAAAAGAAGTGAACGAGTATTGCAGTAAGCTGCTTGCTAATCCGATTATGGAAGATTATGAATTCACATTGATTGAATGGAAAGCCCCTGAGAAAGAGAAGAGATGAAACCTAGAGTAGGAGTTGTTGTATTCCCCGGATCCAATTGCGATCACGATGCATATTATGTTTTTAAAAAAATACTTGATTGTGATACTGAATTTCTCTGGCATAAAACTACAGATTTGAAGAATTCCGATATTATAATCCTTCCGGGAGGTTTTTCTTACGGTGATTACCTGCGTACAGGAGCCATAGCACGCTTCTCTCCTATAATGAACTCTGTTATTGATTTTGCAGAAAAAGGCGGATGCGTAGTCGGGATCTGTAATGGATTTCAGATTCTGCTTGAAGCAAGACTCTTACCCGGGGTTATGTTGAGAAATAAGTCACTACAGTTTGTATGTAAAGATATTTATCTTTCAGTAATTAATGGGAATACACTTTTTACACGCGATATAAATTCCGGTAAAGTTCTTAAGATACCCGTTGCTCACGGCGAAGGTAATTATTTTGCTGATGATCTTACCCTTAAAGATCTTGAAAAAAACAGACAGGTTGTGTTCAGATACTCTTCCTCCGATGGTACGATAGATGAAGCTTATAATCCTAATGGTTCAATAAAAAATATCGCAGGCATTATAAATAAAAACGGAAATATACTCGGCTTGATGCCTCACCCTGAAAGAAGTTGTGATCCGGTTCTGGGTAAAGCCGACGGTCAATTGATTTTCAGGTCAATCATAAATAATATTTTTAATTAAAGGTGACGAAATGTTTGGAAACTTAGGCGCTGGAGAACTAATTCTTATTGTTCTTGTAATATTGCTTTTATTTGGTGCTAAAAAAATTCCGGAACTCGCCAGAGGTATTGGTAAGGGAATGAGTGAATTTAAAAAGGGATTAAAGGATGTGGAAGATGAGATCAAAAGTTCTGACAGCGAAACGAAAAAAAACGATACGAAAAAAGAATAATTTAATCGATGAGGTGACTGTATGTTTGAGAATATCGGAATGGGTGAGTTATTTTTAATTATGTTGGTTGTATTGATTCTGTTTGGAGGTAAAAAAATACCTGAAATTGCCAGAAGTCTTGGCAAAGGAATCAGTGAATTTAAGAAGGGGATGAATGAATTTAAGAAGGAAATAACTATAACTGACGACGACTTAAAAAAGACGGATACGAAAAAGTTGGATTGACAATTGAATCCTGCTGCAATTATACTCACTATTGATACAGAGGGAAATAAATCAGAGGGTTATTCCCGTTTTTATCATACTGAATTTTATTTCATTTATGGTTAAGAAGCCTTTAAGATAATATAACAGAATGTTTATAGGACACCTCGGCGCCGGACTCGCATTAAAACATTTTGATAAAAAAACCAATCTCGCCTGGTTCTTTGTTTCTGTGCTGTTTCCCGATCTGCTTCTGTGGATTTTTGTATTATTGGGTGTCGAGGAAGTAATTGTCCCGGTTAATTTTGATAAGCTGCACTACCTGAAATTTTTCTTCCCTTATTCTCACAGTCTCCTTGGTACAATCGTCTGGAGTATATTAGTTTATGTTGCTGCCGACGTGATTACCAAAAGACGTAAAACGGCTATCCTGATGGGAGCCGGTGTGCTTTCACATTTTCTATTTGATATTTTTGTTCATACTCCCGATTTATCTGTTTTCGGAAATAACTCTGTTCTCCTTGGATTGGGGTTATGGAATTCTATATATATTGCACTATTAGTCGAATTAGTCTTTTATTTTACCGGTCTGTATATCTATTTGAAAGGTACAAAAGGACTTGCATTCGGTGGAAAATATGGAATGTATATTTTTTCTGGTCTGCTTATCGCGGCAGCTTTCATTTCACAGGTACTTAGCCCCGAACCGTTGGATGGGAAAGAAGTAGCCGGCTCTGCCCTTCTGTCTGTTATTCTTGTTATACTCATTTCCTACTGGCTTGATAAAAAAAGAGTCCCGCTCGAACCCACTCCTGCTTCAAATTCTACTAATATTCAGTAGATAATTTAATCAACAACCCAATCAAACATCATACAGCTATAATCGTATTGTCCACTCATAAAAATTGTATTTATCTATAAAATATTTTATAATATATTTTTAGAAAAATCATTTATTATAATATATAAATGATCTCAAAAAACACCTGCCTTCTTGTTTAATAATTCAACAAATATTTCCCAAAAATAGCTCGTGTGCCGTTTGTATGCCGTTCCTTCAAGGGTATAACAATCGGCTACACGGTTTGCAATTCCAGTAATAAAATTCTTAATAATTTGTCATATTTAATATTAATGATCATTCAAAACAATGCCCAAAATCAGAAAGACAGACTCCTGGGCAACTGTATATTGTAAAGTGCTTGGTTAAAACTCTTAATACTGTAAAAATTTGGCGGTAAAATCACATCTGAAACCAGACGGCAAAATCCCGTCTCATTTCAGACGGAAAAATTACGTCTCAATTTTACCTAGAGACTGTTTATAGACTTGGAGGAGACTTGGGGAAGGTATGGAGGTGAATAAGAAAAATTAGTGAATTTTTTCCGACTTCTGTCATTTTTCCCATCAGTCTTCAAATTTTGGAGTAGAGAAAATAAAACCGAGAGAATTAACACTCTTTGAGCTGAATTAAACGATGAATCACAAATTATTATAAATTTTGTCACACTAAATGGCAAAAGTTAGAACCTGATTTCATCGCTGCACCTTTCAATATTTATCATTCTATGAAATACGTTTTGTCTTAACCTTATATTACATTCTGGTTGCCGATTACTGAATTGTTAATTGTTACTTTAGTTTTAATTACGCTCGATATTAATGAATTATCCTTCACTTTTTTTATCTTTAAAGATAAAATTTTTTTAAAAAAGATTAACAGGACAATCTATGAGCATTCTGGTAAACAATAAAACAAGACTTGTAGTCCAGGGAATTACAGGAGGTGAAGGTTCTTTTCATACTCAGCAAATGATTGAATACGGAACAAAGGTCGTGGCAGGTGTAACACCGGGAAAAGGCGGGACTGATTTTCAAGGAGTCCCGGTTTATAATACAGTTGCAGAAGCTGTTAAGGAGCAAAAAGCAAATACATCGGTAATTTTTGTCCCTCCGGCGTTCGCTGCAGACGCAATCCTTGAATCGGCTGATTCAGGAATCAAAGTAATAATTTGTATCACCGAAGGTATTCCTGCAAAAGATATGATCAGAGTGTATGATGTTATCAGGGATAAAGATGTAGTGCTCGTTGGTCCGAATTGTCCCGGAGTTATTTCACCCGGGCTAGCTAAAGTTGGAATTATGCCGGGGTTTATTCATCGGAAAGGAAATATAGGAGTGGTTTCCCGCAGCGGGACGCTAACCTATGAAGCCGTTAAGCAATTGACTGATGTAAAACTGGGACAGTCAACCTGCGTCGGTATTGGCGGTGATCCTGTTATAGGTTCCAGATTCGTAGATATTATTAAATTATTTAATGAGGATCCGCAGACAGAAGGTATTGTAATGATTGGTGAAATTGGCGGAACCGCTGAGGAAGAAGCTGCGGCTTATGTAAGAAAAAATGTTTCGAAACCGGTAGTTGGATTTATTGCCGGTAGAACCGCACCCCCTGGAAGAAGAATGGGACATGCAGGTGCAATTATTTCAGGAGGTAAGGGAACGGCTGCAGAAAAAATAGCTGCCCTCAAAAAAGCAGGAATTAAGGTTGCCGAAAGCCCCGCAGAAATCGGAATAACTATGCTGAGAGCAATCGAAAGTGCTGCAAAGAAAATTTCCCGGAAGGCAGTATCAAAAAAATCAATCGTCAAAAAAGGAAAGACCAAAGCTAAAAAAGCAGTTTTATTGAAAAAAAAGACTGTTAAAAGCTCAAAAGAAAAAACAAAGCGGGGAAGATAATAAACGTAGATAATAACTGAGGAGTAAAATTTGAAGAACAGAACATTAGCCATAATAAAACCGGATGCCGTGAGGAAAAATTATGCTGGACAAATTATTACAAAGATTACTGATGCGGGATTTAAATTAAAAGCAATTAAAATGGTACATATGACTAAAAGTTCAGCTGAGGGATTTTATGAAATTCATAAGCAGCGCCCTTTCTTCCGGAGCCTTGTAGATTTTATGACATCAGGACCCTGTATCCCAATTGCTCTGGAAAAAGATAATGCAGTTGCAGCTTTCAGAAAACTTATCGGTGCAACTGATCCCGCCGAAGCAGAAGAAGGAACAATCAGAAAATTATATGCTGATAATAAAGGTGAGAATGCAATTCACGGATCTGACTCCGATGAAAATGCAGAAAATGAAATACTCCATTTCTTTTCGAGAGACGAGTTGTTAAATAATTACGAAGAATAATCTTAATAAATAAATATAATCATTTTGAGGCTGTCATCGTGGATTATGGATCGCGGCAGCCTCTTTTGTTTAGAAATAAATCTGCTCTATAAACTCAATATTTAATATCTTAATTTTGGATTGATTATTTTTAATAATGAAAACAGAAATGCAAAACAAGCAGTCGTGGAAAAATATTTATTAGATAAAAGGAAAATAGAATGAAAAAAATTTTTATCATCCTGATTGCAGGATTAATAATTTACGGGTGCGGTGGACAGAAAAAAGAAAAACCGGTTGAATCGCAAAATAAATTTAATTTTGATACTACTGATATTAAAGCTGTTCCTGTTGCAAATCAGAATCAGTTATACCTCCTGCGATATAAGCTACAAAAAGGCAATACATATAATTTCAGGGTAACGGCTATCTCAAAGGATGAGCAGACTATCTCAAATAAGGATACCACCATGTCCCAGAATATGGAACAAACAATGATTTATAATTTGGGATTCGATGTAACCGACATTGATGCTGATAGTACAATGGAAATGAAAACGACTATAAATTCTATCAAGGTTGATGGTTCAGCCGGCACCCAGAAAATTCAATACCAGTCAGGTTTGACCAAAGATACTGCGGAGATACATAAATATGCCGAGTATGAATCGCTTGTTCGGAATCCTTTTAATATCAGGATTTCAAAACTTGGAGACTTGCTTGATATTTATCGCGTGGAGGGTATTGTGAACAAGCTCCTGAAGATAAGAGGCTACGCTGATTCCTTGAAGAGCGAGGAAAAAATAACACTGAAAAATGATATCACGGAATCAGTTCTTAAACCCATTCTCAACCAGATATTCCGGAAAATGCCGGATAATAAAGTATCAAAAGATACAACCTGGAAAATAGAGCAGCCTGCGACATCTTTAATGGTTTTTCAGGTGGAAAATACTACAATCTTTACTATTACTGGTATTGAAAATTTGAACGGTGATATAATCGCTGATATACAGGGAGGTTTAAAAACCAAAATTTCAGGTAAAAATACGTTGAACCAGCAAGGAGTTAATTATGAATTTACTAAACCTGAAACCTCGGGCGGCGGCAAAATCTATTTCAATATAACCAAGGGATTATTACAAAAAACAAAAACCTCAAGTTCTGTTAAGATTGGCGTAAGCATGGAATCAAGAGGGCAAAAAGGGAATAAAAAAGAAATTATTACCAATACAAATATAGTTGAGTATCTTCAGTAATATTTGATTATCGTGCCGCCACATTTATTACGGCGGCACCGGAATCGGTGCCAGAATATCACATCCCATTACAGATAATTTCAGTTTGATTCTGGAATTTAAACTCAATAGTCATATTACATCAAATTATCCGGGTCTGTTCAGCACCAGAGGAACTTATACAAGATTTACGGCGGGATTTAATTTTAACATTTAGGATTTTATTACTCTATCTCTGCGTTCTCTCCTGAAATGGGAGAAATCATCATTTATGATGATTTCTCTTCTGCAATTTCCTGGAGAATCAGATGACCGAGTTTATCTCTCTTGGTTTTTAAATAGCGTTCATTATTGGAATTAGGGGTTATCTCTATCGGTATTCTCTCTTCAATCTCAAGTCCATAACCTTTCAACCCTACAACCTTCTTAGGATTATTTGTAAGAAGTTTTATTTTTCTTACACCAAGATCAAGAAGAATCTGAGCACCAATTCCATAGTCACGCAAATCTGCTTTAAAACCGAGAGCTTCATTCGCTTCGACAGTATCTTTACCTTCGTCCTGCAGTTTATAGGCAAGTATTTTATTCTTCAATCCGATGCCTCTTCCCTCCTGTCGCATGTAGACAAGAACTCCCTTACCATTTTTTTCTATCATATCAAGAGAAGTATTAAGCTGATCGTGGCAGTCGCACCTAAGTGAATGAAAAACATCACCTGTGAGGCATTCGCTATGCATCCTGACGAGTATAGGTTCAGTACTATCAATTTCTCCTTTTACGAGTGCGATCTGTTTTTTACCGTCTACAAGGCTTTGATAGAGATGAAGTATAAAATCTCCATGACTCGTCGGGAAATTTATACTGGTTATCTTCTCAATAAGTTTTTCTTTTGTGAGACGATATTTTATAATATCCTGAACTGTACTGATTTTCAGATGAAATTTTTTAGCAATTACCGTAAGTTCCGGGACACGCGCCATTTCACCATTTTCTTTCAATATCTCACAAAGAACTCCGGCGGATTTCAGATTGGCAAGCCGGCATAGATCAACAGCAGCCTCTGTATGTCCTGCTCTTCTCAGTACGCCTTCGTCATAAGCTCTCAGCGGGAATATATGTCCCGGTCTTGCAAAATCTGAGGATTTCGAACTCTCATCAATAAGTTTTTTTATTGTAAGGGCTCTGTCGGCTGCTGAAATACCCGTTGTAGTTCCTTCAATAGCATCAACAGTTACAGTAAACTGAGTGCCATGTAGTGCAGAATTCGATTCGACCATTAAAGGAAGCCCAAGTTCATCAAGCCGCTTTCCGCTTAATGCCGTACACAGCATTCCCTTTCCGTGTGTTACCATGAAGTTTAC
>Ga0153915_10006280_pt1 | contig 11116 bp, 11 predicted proteins | sample Opewatmetagenome_2_FD_107003 | JGI IMG/M metagenome (GOLD analysis project Ga0153915, IMG submission 107003) | Freshwater wetland microbial communities from Ohio, USA - Open water 3 Core 3 Depth 3 metaG | ecosystem: Environmental > Aquatic > Freshwater > Wetlands | place: USA: Ohio, Lake Erie...
AATGGATTTTCTGAGCGTGATTATAAATACACTTTTGCCCCTTAAAAGTCAATACAACACCCTTCCTTGCCTCCCTTCACCTTTGAATCAAATTTTGATCATGGCCCGGGCGGAATGCCAGGAAGCGTCCTCCCTCATATTATGTTTGAGGAGGCGATCTAAAAAAGATGTAAAAAAGATTGACATTTGGTGCCATCTTTTTTATATTTGTACTACCCAAAGGAGGAAATCTATGTCGCTTACCCGCTTCGGGATTTTCATAGATCACAACCTGATTAAGAAATTCGATCAGCTTATTTTCCGGAAGGGGTACACCAATCGCTCGAAAGCCATCCGGGAACTGATACGCGACAACTTGGTGCAGGCAGAATGGAAGGCAGGTTCCGAAGAAATTCTAGGCACGGGTGGCATCGTTTACAACCACCACACCCGGGAACTTTCCGATGGGCTGACTCAGCTGCAACACCGGTATTATATATCCATTATTTCCACCACCTACGTTCACCTGGATGAGCCCAATTTCCTGGAGGTACTGATTCATCCATTATTGTCCCTTCAGGGGGTTAACGTTGGCCCTGATAAAGTGTATAATTTTAGGCAAAATAATCCCATCTAATCTCAAGGCTTAAATTTTCCATATTCAGGCTTACCGCGATAGAATGGGGGTGGTTTGAATAAAGTAGCGATTTTCTTGGTAATCATATTTGGCCTGTGGGCCCTTAAGCCATCCGGTACGTTTGCCGGCAGACCATTGAACACAGAGGATGCCGGGACCGTCGAGAAAGGATTCTTCGAGTTAGAATTGGCTGTTGATTATTTTCGGGAAAATAACGCCGACAAAAATTTTATCCCCAGTGTCCAACTAGCCTATGGTCTAACAGAGCGGGCAGAAGTGGCGGTGGCCAGCGGATACATTTTCAAAGATATCCCCGATGACGGTCGGGAGGATGGTTGGGCAGACGTCGTGGCTTATGTGAAATATCGGATTTGGGGAGAAGGAACTTATTATCCGGCCTTTACGATAAAACCCCAGTTAAAAATCCCTACGGCCAGTGAAAGCAAGGGCTTGGGTTCCGGAAAAGCCGATTATAGTTTGGTCGCAGTCTTCAGCAAATCCTTCGAAAGAATGAATCTCCATTTCAACTTGGGCTATACCCATATTGGGAAAGAGAGGGCTATGGATGAGCTTATCCTCGCCCTGGCTGCTGAATATGAAGTGAAAAAAGGGCTTCTGGCTGTGGGTGAAATACGCGGCGGCCCGAATCTTAACTCTTATTTTGGGGATGATCCCTGGAATGCCCTTCTGGGTCTGCAATTTCAGGAGGGTAAAGTGATCCTGGACGCGGCCGTGTATTTTGGCCTGAACCGGGAGGCCCCGAATTATGGCTTTACCGCCGGGATCACCATTAAATTCCAATAACCAGGGGCCACCCGCAAACGGCTGGGCACGAAGGAGGATGATATGCACATTCCCGATGGATACCTTGGCCCGGCGACGTACGGGACTTTTTATGCGGTAATGGTCCCTATCTGGGCCTTGGCCTCAAAAATCGTGCGCCGTACTCTGAAGCAGCGCCAGGTTCCTTTTCTGGCCCTGGGTGCGGCCTTCAGCTTCGTAATCATGATGTTCAACATTCCCATCCCGGGCGGGTCCACCGGCCATGCGGTGGGAGGGGTGATCGTGGCCATTCTCCTCGGCCCCTGGCCAGCCCTGATCGCCATCTCCATTGCCCTCGTCATTCAGGCTTTGCTCTTCGGGGATGGCGGCATCACGGCCATCGGCGCTAATTGCTTCAACATCGCCTTCGTGATGCCGATGGTCGGGTACCTGGTTTACCGCCTGCTCAGCCAAGGGGCAGCGCTGACATCGCGCCGCAGGTGGATCGCGGGGGCGGTGGCCGGATACATCGGGCTGAATGTGGCCGCAGTGAACACGGCAATCATGTTTGGCCTACAGCCGCTTATCGCAAAAGGGTCGGATGGGCGGCCGCTCTATTTTCCCTATCCTCTGGAGGTGGCAGTCCCAGTCATGGCCGCCCAGCATCTTCTCTTATTCGGTATTATAGAGGCGGTACTCACGGGCCTGCTGGTCATCTACTTCCAGCGTTCTGACCCTTCTATGCTGGAGCCAATGGGGAGGAAACAATGAAAGGGACGAAAAGACTCTGGTGGGGCTTAATTCTATTAATCTTGATTTCACCCCTCGGGTTGGTTCTCCCCGAAATGTTCAAGTCCGGTCCAGCCTGGGGGGAGTGGAGCCTGGCAGAAATCGAGAAGATGCTCGGATTCATCCCGGCGGGGCTAAGGAAATTTGCCGACCTCTGGTCTGCTCCCGTTCCTGACTATAATCTGAAAAACTGGGAGGGCCAAGGATTGGCCAAATCCAGCCTTGGTTATATCCTTTCTTCGGGTTTGGGGGTAGGGATTATCGTACTGGTCACTTTTCTCCTCGGAAGGCTATTGAGCAAAAGAAACCATGATAAACCCGACGATGATCAACATTACTCCGACAATGGCCTAAATAGGTAGCCGGGTGACTTTCTTCAAAAGGCGGGTGCCGAAGAAAGCCCCCAAGAAAGCCGAATATGGCAAAATATTTATGATGAACGACTTAAGAAAGTCGACCTCCAGTAAATTGTTATTGCGAACGAATTGAGGTAGGGGCAATTCATGAATTGCCCCTACGGGATTGCCGCGGCGTCCCGCGTTTCGCGGGACTCCTCGCAATGACTACTTGATTTAGCCGGTCAATATAAAAGACAGGAAGACCCTGAAGTTCCTTTCGGGCCCTTCCGAAAAGATGATAAAGTCTTGGAAAAAGGGGTGAAGATCTTGAAAACTATATTTAGGAATTTGATGGAACTTCGGAAGAAAATAAATCTCCGAGCCCTTCAGATGGGCGGTCTCTTCATAGCCCTTTTCGTCCTGGCGATTTTTCCGGTATTTACGCCCGGGGCTAAGGCGAAGGAGGCAGAGTTTCTCCTGCTCCACACCAACAATGTGACCGGGCACCTCTTTCCCTGCCCAACATGAGGGGACCGGATGCTGGGCGGTCTCGCCCGGCGGGTGGCCTTTGTGGAAAGGATGCGGGCTGAGGGGGCCCAGGCCCTGGTTGTAGATTCGGGGGACCTTTTCTTTGATTCTCGGGCCGGCGGGGACTCTAACCAGGTCCTCACCAAGGCCCGGCTGATTGGCCGTGCATACAAGCGCATGCGGGCCTCGGCCATCAACGTGGGCGACTTAGACTTACTTCAAGGCTTGGATTTCCTCCGCAAAGAGACTTCCCAGGGCCTTCCCCTGATTTCCGCCAACCTGTCCGATTCGTCGAGTAAGCACCCAATATTTTCCCCATATATCATCAAGGAAATTTCAGGAATACGGGTCGCTTTCTTCGGGCTGCTTGCGCCAGAATTCAGACCAGAAATTGAGCCAACCATCCAAAAGATCATGGGGGCGAAAATCCTGGTAAAAGACCCGGTTGAGGCTGCGCAGGAGACCCTTCAAAAACTTAAGGGGCAGGCAGATCTGGTAATCCTCCTCTCGGACCTGGGCCTTCATAAGGATCAAATGGTGGCCAAAGCGGTTCCCGGGATCCATTTTATCTTGGGAGGGCATGAGGGGCGGTTTATCTTGAAATCTCACCGGACCGAGGCAACTCATATTTTTCAATCCTCAGCCAAAGGGATGTACGTGGGACAGCTCCGGCTGACCGTAGAGAAACCTGGATCTTCCTTTAAAGATGAGAGAGAGGCCCAGAATATCCAGGAAAAGATCAACAATCTCCAGCTCCATCTTCGTTCCCTCCAGGCGGCCAAAGGGCGCCGGAGGGGTCAGAGTATCGAGGATCTTGACCGGGCCGTGCAAGATGTAACCAGGCAGAAGAATGCCCTCGAGGAGGAACTCAGGCGGGCCAAAGAATCCGGGCCTCAGGGCAACCGGTTTCTCTTTGCTTTGGTGCCTATGGAAGTTAGGCTCCCGGAAGATGAGGAAGTTCGGAAGTGGACCGCCGAGGCGGCGATGGACAAGGATTGATGGGCAGAGCCACCGGCCAACTTGCCCGGTGGGGGTAATTCATGAAATTCTCCTACTTCTGACATAGACATTTCCATCATTTCCTGATAATCTTACCCTTTAAGAATCAGCCAAAGGGGCTATCTGTTCAACCAATGCCGGCGGCCATAAAGGCGTCCCCTCTGTGCTCTTCAAACTCCAGCCTATTCATTCCTATTCATTCAAAGGTATTGAACGGCTAATCTGCAAAGGAGAGAAAGGGGAGAGGGATTATTTTTGGAAGGATGAAAGGGGAAGAGCGAATGGGTAAGCGGAGTAAAATTCTCAAGTGGGTCCTGCCTATCGTAGGAATTGTTGTGGCCGCAGGTGTGTTCGGCTACTTGAAATTCTTTGCCTGGAATCCGGAGAGACAAGAACTCGCCATGATTAATGATCGAAAAATTACGGTGGCCCAATTCGTCAGGGAACTGGCGAAAATTCCGGCCCCCTACCAGGACCTGCTCAAGGAAGATCCAAAACAATTTTTGGAACAGCTGATCCTCAAGGAGGTACTGCTCCAAGAAGCAAGGCGGCAAGGACTCAAGCCGGATCCGGCAGCCAAGGTAGAGGAAATGGAGATAACCTTGATTCAGAGCCTCTTGAAGAAAGAGGTTATCGATAAAGTCAAGGTGAACCAGGAGGAGGTGGAAGGAATTTATCGGCAGCATCGGGACCAATTGGGAAAAAAGCCCATGAGTGAAGTGGCCCCATTGATTGAAATGGCCATCCGGGAGGCGAAGGGGAAAGACCAGATGGAAGAATACATTGCTTCCCTTAGGGGGAAGGCCAAGATCGAGATTGATGAAAAGCGCCTGCAGGCGGCCGCTTCCCCGGCACCCCTAACCGATACCGGGGAAGAATTCAAGAAAGCCCTCACGAGTGGCCAGCCAGTTCTGGTTGATTTTGGCGCCAACTCCTGCATGCCCTGCCGTCAGATTCGACCCATTTTGCAGGAGATCAAGCAGGAATATACCGGTAAAGCAACTGTCTTGGTTATCGACGTCTATAAATACAAGGAGCTTGCCGGCGAATACCGCATCCAAGTGATTCCCACCTTAATCTTTTTCGACAAATCGGGGAAAGAAGTGTTCCGGCATATGGGGGCCTGGGACAAAGCCTCCATGGTGGGAAAGCTGAAAGAGGCTGGAGCCGTCTGATTTCTTTTCCCGGAAACGGGGGTAAGACAAATGTTCATAAAGACTCTGCCAGTGGGGCCATTTTTAGTAAACTGTTACCTCCTGGCCGATGAGCAGACCAGAGAGGCGGTGGTCGTCGATCCGGGTGCAGAATGGAAAGGCCTGTATCGAACCATCCAGGAAGAAGGCTGGCAGGTGCGATTGATTATCAATACCCATTCTCATCCCGATCATACGGGGGGAAACTCCTACCTGAAAAGGAAGTCCGGAGCTCCTCTGCTTATCCATGCGCTTGATGCCCCCAGTTTGATGCTTAACTTCAATCGATGAGGGCCAAAAGTTCAGGGTGAGGTCTCACCCCGAGCCGACAAACTCCTTCAGGATGGAGAGATCGTTTCTCTAAATGAAAAATTGCAGCTCAAAATCCTGCATACTCCGGGCCACACACCCGGGAGCATCTGCCTGTTGGTTGACGGGTATGTGCTGACGGGAGATACTCTCCTGGCAGGAGGTTTGGGGAGAACGGATTTGGCGGAGTCTTCCCCTGGAGATTTAGTAATTTCCGTAGAAAATGTTCTCCTTCCTCTCGATGAAATTTTAATCGTCCTTCCGGGTCACGGCCCTGCTTCCACGATCGGAAAGGAAAGAAAGGCTTATCAGCTTTCCCGGAAGACTTGAAGTTTTGGGTTGGCCATCTGCTCCAAGAATCTGCGCGATTCCCTGAAGATGCAATGCCCTCTGAGTGGGGGCTTATCGTCAATGAAATTGATTGTTGATTTTTTCGATAAATGTTCATAAACTATTAATCTAATACCGACGCAATAAATATCGTTACAAGTCATTGCGGGCCCGAAGGGCGCGGCAATCTCGTTTTTATTGGGATTGTTTCGTCGCTCCGCTCCTCGCAATGACACTTTTCTTATTGCGTTTGTATTAGTCAAAAATGTTTCGGTGAAGATTGGCCTGCCCATCCAATTTAAAAAGCAAATAGAGGAAATTTTTTTCTTTGAGATACAGCAAGCTTATTTGAGAAAGGGTCCCCCTGGACCCCTGTACCTTTAGAAAAAGCAAGGAGACCCTTCCCGGGTTTTTCTATATGGGCCTCTTGCCCCAGAAGTCAGGCCAGAGGCGCATTTTTTGGATATCCTGCAAAATAGCCCAAGAAAAAATTTAAAAAAAATTAGCAATTGACTTGACAAAAATAGCTATTGCAATTATTTTAGAAAAAAATTAAAATTAAAATTTGACCGCCGAGGGGTCTGCTTCAATCTGTATTTCGTCAAACCCTCAGGAAAATCGCCAAAAGAAAGCCTTATAAAGATTATCAGGAGGTTAAAAATGAGTTGGGGAAATCTGAGATGTAAAAGTGTTTTGATTCTTATGTTCATCGTCTTCATTTGCTTCTGCGGATTTTCTCCTGCGCTGGCCCAAGCGGATAAGGAGAAGGATGTTCTTCCTCGGCCTGAACGGGGGATGGCCATTTATTCAGAATATTCCGGGATCTTTGTTGCCCCGGGGGAATCCGTCAGGATGGAATTGACCGCCGAGAATAAAGGCCGGACCGATGAGGATTTTATCTTGAAGATTACCCAGTCCCCGAAGGGGTGGAAAGCTTCCATTAAGGCCCCCAATTTCACGGTCAATGCCGTCCCGGTTCCCGCCACCAAAACCCGTACCCTAACCTTTGTGGCCGAACCGGATAAGACCATCAAGCCGGGAAGCTATCTTTTCCAAATTGATGCGCAGACTGCGGATGGAAAGTTTACCTCTTCCCAAAAGATCGAGGTGACCGTGCGGGAGAAAGCCCCGATTTCGGAAGAGATCCAGGTGACCACTTCCTATCCCGTGCTCCGGGGGCAGACGGATGCCCGGTTTGAATTCTCCCTCGAGGTCACCAACAAGAGCGAGAGCGATAAAAACTTCAACCTTTCTGCCCAAGTTCCCGAAAAATGGGAGGTCAACTTCAAGCCGGCCTACGAGCAGAAGCAAATTTCCAGTTTCCGTATCAGAGGAGGGCAGAGCCAAACCGTGGCCGTCGAGGTTACCCCGGCCAAAGAAGCCACGTCAGGTTCCTTTCCCGTCGTGGTCTGGATTAGCTCCGGCGAGAAAAAAGCAGAGGTGAAACTCACCGTGGTCCTCACCGGCATTTACAAATTGGATGCCGGCACGCCCACGGGCCTTCTTTCGCTGGAAGCGGTTACGGGGAAAGCAGCCATCATGTCCCTTTTCGTCAAGAATACGGGCTCGGCTGTGAATCGCAACATCTCCTTCAATTCCTTCAAGCCAGAAAACTGGAAAGTTGAATTCAAGCCCGAAAAGATAGATGCCCTGGAGCCCAACGCTCTGAAACAAGTGGAGGTGACCATCACCCCGGCTGCCCAGGCCCTGGTCGGCGACTACTCGGTGGGTCTTTCCATAGAAGGGGAAAAGGGCAGCAGCAAGACAGTGGAAATTCGGGTTGTGGTAAAAACCTCCGCCGCCTGGGGCTGGATCGGGATCGTGATTATTGTGGCGGTCATCGCCGGGTTGGCCGGATTGTTCCTCTGGCTCGGGAGGCGATAAAGTGGACGGGAAGATTATCATTGAAATCCGGGAGCTAACCAAGTTTTATGAGGAACAGGTCGCCGTCGATCACCTGAGCCTTAAGATTACTGAGGGGGAAGTGTTCGGATTTCTGGGCCCCAATGGCGCCGGCAAGACGACCACTTTACTGATGCTCCTGGGGCTCAGCGAGCCTACCTCAGGAAAGGCCTGGGTATGCGGCTTTGACCCCACCCGGGACCCGCTCAAGGTCAAAAGAGTGGTGGGGTATCTCCCGGAGAACGTTGGTTTCTATGACGACATGAACGCCGCGGAGAATCTGAAGTTCGTCAGCCGCCTAAATGGGATTCCCGATGACCAGTCCGCAGTCAAAATCGATGAAGTGCTGAAGATTGTAGATCTTCAAGCGGAGCCAAGAAAGAAGGTCGGGGCATTTTCCCGGGGCATGAGACAGCGGTTGGGGATCGCCGAGGTGCTGGTCAAAGAACCGCAGGTGGTTTTCCTGGATGAGCCTACGCTGGGACTGGACCCCGAAGGATCAAGCCAGATGCTGGAGCTCATCCAGTCTCTCAGTCGGGACAAGAAAATCACGGTCTTTTTCTCCTCCCATCTCCTGGACCAGGTCCAGAAGATTTCCCACCGGGTGGGGATCATGATCAAAGGGAGCTTGGTGGCTGTGGGGCGGATCGATGATTTGGCCAAAGAGAAGCTGGGAATCGGCCAGGAGAGGTATACCCTGGAAGAGATCTACATGAAGTACTTCAAGGAGGGTTAGTCGTCATGGGGTTATTGACCATATGCCGGAAGGAATTGGCTGATCATTTTAGCAGCACGCGTTTTACCCTGCTTTTTACCCTGATCTTGATGGTCAGTCTGGTGACGGCTTATATGGTGGGAACGAGCATGCGGGATGAACTGAAGGAGGTAGCCAAACCGACTTTTGTTTTCTTGATGCTTTTTACGTCCTCGGGTAAGCTCTTCTCCCTTATTTCCTTCATCGCCTTCTTCGGGCCCCTCATCGGGATCGTGCTGGGCTTCGATGCCATCAGCCGGGAACGCAGCGCCCGGACCCTTAGCAAACTTATTTCCCAGCCGATCTACCGGGATGCCGTTATCAACGGGAAATTCCTGGCGGGCGCAATCACCATCTCGATCATGCTGTTGGCCATCGTTCTCTTGATCTCCGGACTTGGCCTGCGCCTCATCGGGATCGTCCCCGGGCCGGAGGAAATATTGCGCCTGGCCCTTTATCTGGTGATCAGCATTTTTTACATTTCTTTCTGGCTGGGGATTTCCATCCTTTTCTCGGTGAGTTTTCGCAGCATGGCCACCTCGGCCCTGGCCGCCATCGCCTGCTGGATCCTTTTTTCCTTTGCCGTACCTCTCGTGGCTGCTCCATTGGCCGACGCGATTTCTCCGGTCGACCAACAAACGGTTGCCTCAAACCCGCAACTGTTGGTCCAGCATGAACAGACCCGAAAAATCTTATCCTTGTTTTCCCCGATGACTCTTTACAGCGAAGGCACTACGACCATCCTGGACCCCCTGAGAAAAACCACCCAATCTCTACTTTTAATGGGGCCCATGGAGAGACTTTCGATCTCCCGCTTTCAAAGTCCGCTTCCTTTATCCCAGAGCATCTACATTGTTTTCCCCCACCTCATTTCTCTGATCGCCATCACGGTGGTTTGCTTTGCGATCTCTTACATCGCTTTCATGCGTCAGGAGATAAGATCTACATAATCCGGGCGATATGAAGGAAATCTCCATGGCCGCGGCAAGGCGCAGGGGCTTCGTCCCACGTGCATATTCAGGCAGAATTGGAGTATGTTTTTTTAGTCGAGCCTAACAAATCACCCGGCTTCCAGGGGAATGATCCGGAATTCGGAGACATCCACCAGACCTTTATCGGTGAGCTTTAACTCGGGAATCACGGGCAGGGTCAAAAAGGAGAGGGTGAGGAAGGGATTGTCTAAAATGACCCCCATCTCTCTGGCGGCCTGGGTCAGGTTTTCCATCTGCGAAGACACCGTTTCAGCTGTTTCCAGGGAAATGAGCCCGGCAAACGGCAAGGGCAGGGAAGCTTTGACCGCCCCTTGATCTACAATTACAAACCCACCCTGCATCTTTTCGACTTCCTCCGCCGCTTTTCTCATTTCCTCATCGCTTGCGCCAACCACTACAAGATTATGGGAGTCATGGGCGACGGAAGTGGCCAAAGCCCCCCGGTTCAAGCCGAACCCTTTCACGAGGCCGAGGCCAATATTCCCGGAAGCTTTATGCCGCTCAATGACAGCGATCTTCAAGATATCCGCCTGGGGGTCGGAGACCACAGTCCCCCGGGGATCTTTTTTCACAGGCAGGGAAAGTTTCCGGGTGAGGATTTGGTCGGGGAGGACACCGATCACCCAGGCTTTCTCCGCAGCCAGGCTAAAATGGAAGGACGCTTCATTCAGGGGTTTCATTTTAAACGTTTGGAAAACCCTGGGGTCAAAAAGGGTATGGAAGAGAGGGTAAGATCTCCCTTCCCGGGCCACAATCTTTCCATCTTTTAGGGTCAAGCTCACTTTGAATTCGCGCAGGTCGGAGACCGCGGCGAGGTCGGCCCTTCTTCCCGGAGCAATGGCCCCGCGGTCCCGCAAGGCAAACCGCTCGGAAGGGTTGAAGGTAGCCATCTGCACCGCCGCCACAGGATCGAGGCCCAAGGCAACCGCCTCGCGAAGCAGTTGGTCAATCTCGCCTTTCTGGATGAGGTCCCGGGGTTCCTGATCGTCGAGGACGAAAAGGCAACGGTTTTTGTTCTGGGGGGTCACTGCCGGGAGAAGATCCCTGAGGTTCTTGGCGGCCGATCCCTGGCGGATCATCAGCCACATTCCCAGGCGGAGCTTTTCTTCTGCTTCTTCCTTACTCGTGGATTCATGATCCGATTCGTTCCCCGAAGCGATGTAAGCGTTTAAGTTCTTTCCGGAGAGAAGAGGAGCATGCCCGTCGATGGCTTTTCCCTTTTTACGGGCCGCTTGAATCTTTTTAAGAACCTCGGGATCCTTTCGGAGGACACCGCGGAAGTTCATCATCTCAGCCAGGCCGATCACGAGCTTGTTCTTCAGGAGCTTGTCGACGTCACTTGAGGGGATGAAGGCCCCAGCCGTTTCCAGGGGTGTGGCCGGAACGCAAGAAGGGGCCATAAAGAAAAAGTCTAAGGGAAGGGCTTTGGAGGAATCGATCAGAGCCTGAATGCCCGGCAGGCCAAGGACGTTGGCAATCTCGTGTGGATCGAGAACGATCGTAGTGGTCCCATGGGCCAAAGCCAGGCGGGCGTATTCCGCCGGGGTTAAAAGCGAGCTTTCCAGGTGCAAGTGGCCATTGATCAAACCCGGGAGCAGGAAGAG
>Ga0153915_10006281_pt1 | contig 11115 bp, 9 predicted proteins | sample Opewatmetagenome_2_FD_107003 | JGI IMG/M metagenome (GOLD analysis project Ga0153915, IMG submission 107003) | Freshwater wetland microbial communities from Ohio, USA - Open water 3 Core 3 Depth 3 metaG | ecosystem: Environmental > Aquatic > Freshwater > Wetlands | place: USA: Ohio, Lake Erie...
AAGGGCTACGGCCGGATCGTCATGACGACCTCGGCCGCGGGCCTGTACGGGAACTTCGGCCAGACCAACTACAGCGCGGCCAAGATGGGGCTCGTGGGCTTCATGAACACGCTCAAGCTCGAGGGGGCCAAGTACAACATCAAGGTGAATACGATCGCCCCGGTCGCAGCCTCGCGCCTCACCGAGGACGTGATGCCGCCCGAGATGTTCGCCAAGATGCAGCCCGATTTCGTCGCGGGGATCGTTCTTTACCTCTGCTCCGAGGCGTGCGAGGCCACGGGCGAGATCGTGAACGCCGCGGCGGGCTTCTACAGCCGGGCCGCGGTCCTGACCGGGCCGGGGGCCATCCTGGGCGGGCCGGAGAAGATCCCGACCCCCGAGGAGATCCGGGATGGCTGGGCCAGGATCGACAGCCTCGCAGGGGCGAAGGAGCTCCCGGACGCCAATACCGCGATCCTCTCGTTCCTCACGCCGCCGGCGCCGGCTCAGCCCGCGGCGGGGGCCGCTGCGGGTGCAGCCCCGGGTGGCGGCGCCGGGGGAATGGACGTCAAGGGCATCTTCGCCAAAATGCCCGAGGCCTTCCGTCCCGAGAAGGCCGCAGGGGTGGATGTCCTCTTCCAGTTTTCGCTCTCCGGGCCCGGCGGCGGCGACTGGACCGTGGCCGTGAAGGACGGGGTCTGCAAGGTGGAGGCGGGAACGGCCGCCAAGCCCACGACCACGATCAAGATGGCCGACGCGGATTTCCTGGCCCTCATCAGCGGGAAGCTCGACGGGATGCAGGCCTACGGCTCCGGGAAGCTGAAGGTCGAAGGGGACCTCATGAAGTCCCAGCTCATCGGCAAGCTCTTCAAATTCGCGAAATAAAATTCTTCCGCCCCGTCCGGACCGGTCCCGGTTAAGGAGGGGGGACAGGGCCGGGCGGGGCGGGAGAGCCAGGGGAAATTAGTAAGGTGTCCCCTTTTTATGAGGAGGAGGTAATCATGGCAACGGGGATCAGGGACAAGGTGGCGATTCTCGGGATGGGGTGCACCCGGTTCGGGGAGCGCTGGAACATGGGGGCCGAGGAGCTCCTCGTCGAGGCCTTCCAGGAGTGCCTTGCCGACGCCGGGATCGAAAAGGAACGAATCGGCGCGGCTTGGCTCGGCCACTGCATCGAGGAGGCCGGCCTGGGAAAGTCCGCGACGCCGCTGGGCGTGGCCCTGCGCCTCCCCAACATCCCCATCACCCGGACCGAGAACTACTGCGCCACCGGGACCGAGGCCTTCCGCGGGGCGGTCTACGGGGTCGCCTCCGGGGCCTACGACATCGCGCTCGCGATCGGCGTGGAAAAGCTCAAGGACACGGGCTACGGCGGCCTCCCGAACGCGGGCTCCAATTTCGGGACCCTGGTCTGGCAGTGGTTCCCCAACGCCTCGGCACCGGGGCTCTTCGCCCAGCTCGCCTCGGCCTATGCCGCCAAGTTCCGCGTCTCCGATGAGGACCTCAAGAAGGCGATCGGCCACGTCTCGGTCAAGAGCCACGCCAACGGCGCCCTGAACCCCAAGGCGCACCTGCGAAAGCCCGTGACGATCGAGCAGGTCCTGGGGGCCCCGATCATCGCCCACCCGCTGGGGCTCTTCGACTGCTGCGGCGTCTCCGACGGGGCCGCCTGCGCCATCGTGACCACGCCCGAGATCGCCCGCTCCCTGGGGAAGAAGGACCTCGTTTCGGTGAAGGCGATCCAGCTCGCGGTCTCGAGCGGCACCGAGGGGGGCTTCAACGCCTGGGACGGCGAGCACTTCGTGACCACCAGCAAATGCAGCACCATGGCCTACCAGGAGGCGGGAATCAAGAACCCCCGGGAGGAGATCAGCATGATGGAGCTCCACGACTGCTTCTCCATCACCGAGATGGTCACCTACGAGGACCTGCACATCTCCGAGCGGGGCCACGCCTGGAAGGACTCCCTGGACGGCTACTACGACCGGGACGGGAAGATTCCGGCGCAGATCGACGGCGGGCTCAAGTGCTTCGGCCACCCCATCGGGGCCTCGGGCCTCCGCATGATCTACGAGATGTACCTCCAGCTCCTGGGACGGGCCGACAAGCGTCAGCTCAAGAACCCGCGCTTTGGCCTCACGCACAACCTGGGCGGCTTCCCGCACCAGAACGTCTGCGCGATCTCGATCGTCGGCCGCTACGAAAACTAAGGATTTTTCCCTTGACGGGGCGTCCACAAGTGCTACACCTCTCCGAAAGGAGAAAGGACCGTGCCTACAAAAAATCCGCGAATCAACATCGTCGTCGAGCCCTCGCTGTATAACGCCATGCAGGACATCGCCGCCCGCGAGGGCGTTTCCCTGTCTACCGTTGCCCGCGACCTCATCCGGGAAGCGATCAAGCTGCGGGAAGACGTTGCCCTTGCGAAATTTGCCGATACGCGAATGAAGACCTTCGACAGAAAAAAGGCGTTTTTGCATGATGATGTGTGGAATTGAATATCGCAAATCGGTTTATCTGGATATCGGCGCAAGGACTTACAGCAAATAAGGAACAAGAGGACAAAATACATATTTAAATCCCCTCTCCCTTGAGGGAGAGGGCAGGGTGAGGGTGAACAGCCATGGAGATTCTCAAGTACACCGACGAGCACCGGATGTTCCGGGACGCCCTGCGACGGTTCCTGGCCCGGGAGATCACGCCCCACGTCGACGAATGGGAAGAGGCGGGGATCGTCCCCCGCGAGGCCTGGAAGAAGATGGGCGAGCAGGGCTTCCTGGCCATGAGCGTCCCCGAGGCGTACGGCGGCCTGGGGGCCGATTTCCTCTATTCGGTCATCGTCACCGAGGAGATGACCCGGACCAACCACTCGGGCCTGGCCGCCTCGCTCCACAGCGACATCATCGTCCCCTACATCACCGCCTTCGCCACCGAGGAGCAGAAGCACAAGTATCTGCCCGGCTGCATCTCGGGCGAGATCATCACGGCGATCGCCATGACCGAGCCCAACACCGGCTCGGATCTGGCCGCGATCAAGACGACCGCGGTCGAGGCCGGCGACGAGATCGTCCTCAACGGCCAGAAGACCTTCATCAGCAACGGGATCAACTGCGACCTCCTGGTCCTGGCCGCCCGCGACCCCTCGACGGAGAACCCCCACGCCGCGGTGGACCTCTTCCTCGTCGAGGCGGGGACCCCCGGCTTCGAGAAGGGCAAGCGCATCAAGAAGATCGGCTGGCACAGCCAGGACACGGCCGAGCTCTACTTCAGCGACTGCCGGATCCCCAAGGCCAACCGCCTGGGCGCGAAGGGCACGGGCTTTTTGAAGCTCATGGAGAAGCTCGCCCAGGAGCGCCTCGTCTGCGCCATCGGCGCCGTGGCCGCGGCCGAGTACATGATCGAGCTCACGACCCAGTACTGCAAGGAGCGGACCGCCTTCGGCCGCCCCCTGACCAAGTTCCAGAACACCCAGTTCGAGATCGTGGAGATGGCGACCGAGGCGCGGCTGGGGCGGACCTTCGTGGACAAGCTGATCGCCGACCACATGGAGGGGAAGCAAATCGTCGTCGACGTCTCCATGGCCAAGTACTGGACCACGGAGATGGCCTCGCGCGTGGCCGACCGCTGCGTCCAGCTCTTCGGCGGCTACGGCTACTGCGAGGAGTACCCCATCGCCCGGGCCTGGCGGGACATCCGGGTGACCCGGATCTTCGCCGGCACCAACGAGATCATGAAGACCATCGCCGCCAAGTTCATGGGGCTGTGAGGCCGTTCATCAGATTCACGTTCTCAACGGCAACCTGCTCCGGCCTCTGATCAGTGGCAACGTGGCAGCAGTATCCCGCATCTATGGGCACTTTTCTTATAAACCATGTGGTTTCATTAAGGAGCGCCGTGCCCTCTTTGAGGACGACTTGTTCCAGAGGCGCCAAGAGACCTTGTCCATACCCCTTCAGAATGGCCTCCTTTTGGGTCCAGCAATCGAAGAAAAGGGCATTGACGCGATCGATATCATATCTCTCATGCACGTCTGCAACCTCGGGGAGGTATCGTGAATAGTCCTCGATATTGACGGCACGAATCTTTTCAATATCCACTCCAACCGCCCCAGCGTCGGTTACTGCCAATACCACAACATCCCCCGAATGGGAAATACTGAATTCCGGCCCTCCCGGGATGAAAGGCTTGCCATATCGCGTTATCCCCAGAGACTGAAATTTTTGCATTCCGGCATCACGAAATTCCATTCGCAGGACCCGCAACAAGAGTAATTTGCCAAAGAGCGCTGCCTGTCTGTCTTGCCACCGTTTATACCTGAGTATCGCAGCCCGAATTCCCGAGGGCATCATGGCAAGGTACTCCTGCTCGAGACTACCGTGAACAGGACACCCGGAACAAGAAAAAAAGATCCGCAGGTCAACTCCGGACAAGAGCCTTCGCACCACCTATCGTTCCGTTCTTGTTTTAGAAAGCGGAAGGGAGCTCTGAGGATGCTTTTGGGGTGGTTGCGGACGCTTGCTGGAGGCAAGAAGGGCGATGGCCCCGACGCATGGTGTAAAGGCAAGACTGCAGAAAAGGTAGCCCCAAAAGCCAAATTTCCTGTTCGCTCCCAGGAGAGCAATGATGAAACAAAGCCCCATATAGACAATGGCAATCTCCATGGCATTCCCCCCCCAGTGAATGGAAATCGTCCAGCTGACAAAAAATCTCCATCCGTTACATGCATACCTCAAGCGTTCACGAACCCGCAAAGGTGGCGCATGTTAACCGGGTGCTGCGCCACCCTTCGATCAGCAACGCCGGTAAAAATGATCAGTCATACCTCTGTCTTTGCAGGATCCTTTGCCCTCAAATCCGCTGCATACTTCTTCCCTTTTGCAAATTGCTCGGAAAAATAGGTCTTGAATTTGGATGGATCCATATCCAGGAACGTGCCCCCCATCTCGAAGTGCTTTACAAACACCTTGTAAATCGCGTAGGTGGAAGCCCCTGACAGAACCGGCATGGTCACCGCGCCGGTCGTCAGGCCGATCACGGGAATGAACTTCAGCAGGCTGATCAGCGCGAATCCAACGGGCACGGGGAGAACCCCCCCCAGCAGAGAACTGATGACCGATTTTCCCGCATCCTGCTTGAAGGGTACACCATACTCGGCGCAGAGCTTCCGGATCATATTGAGTTGCACCCCCATCAGCGCAACCATATCCACAACCGGAAAGGGAATCAGTCCTACGCCCATCGATGCCAGGACATGATACTTGGACAGTTTCTCGAGCCGTTCCTCACGTCCTCCCGCTGCATTTAAACCCTCCGCTGCCGCTTCTACCGGAGCCGCCTCAACCGGCGCTCCCTCTTTCACCTTTGCCTCTTTCATACGTGATCTCCTTTTCCATTGGTGCGAAATTATCTGTCCGTCGTGGTCGCGAAAAGCAACGCGCCACATCCCTCGGAGCGGTTAGGATACCGGTTTCGATGTTGTACCACCCGCGTCTTCAATCAACACAGGCTTCCCACCCTTGTACACCTCGAGGAATATGGGCTTATCGCCGAGTTCCCCTGTGCTGTCGAACTTATAACGGCCATTGGCACCCTCCCAGGGGTCCATGTACCGAATGGCATACGCGAGATCGAGCGGGTTGCGTGACCTTGTGAATTTGGCGGCTTTCGCCAGGATATGCAGGGCGTCGTACCCCTGCGCGGCCCACGCGTCAGGATCCGTGCCATAGCGAGCGCGAAACGCCCTGACAAATGCCTGGTTTTCCGGGCGGGAGGAATGCACGTTGTAGATCTCGAAGTACATCGCGCCCTCCAGAGCCTGACCGGCCCGTCTGCGCATCTCAGGAGTGTCGCTGAAGGCCCCGATGATGGGGGTCTTCAGACCGACTGCGCGAGCGTTGTGCAAGAAATCCCCTGCCCAGGGTTCGATCCCGGCAAAGAAGATAGCGTCGGCGTCGATTCCCTTCAGTTCGTTGACCGGGAACCGGAAGTCGGCCCGCTCACGGGCATAAGACCATTGGTAGACTATGCGGGCATTCGTGTTGTCGATGCAGACGCCATACTGATAGGCTAGGTCTTCACCGTAGGCGTCCTCCTCCCAGAGCATTGCGATCCTCTGATAACCGCGGCTGACCGTCATCTTGGCCAGGGACTGTGCAATCTTGTCGCTGGCCAGGGTCGTTCGAATGATGTACTTGAATCCGTGCAATGTCATGGCGGTGTCATTGGCACCGGCGATAAGGTGCAGCAGCCGGCTAGACTCGAACAACATTGAAGCCTTGACGGCAGGCGCGTCATCATAATATCCGATCACGGCGCTCATTTCGGGCGTATCGGCGAATTCCACAGCGATACGCTTCGCCCTTTTCCAGTCGAAGGCGTCGTCCCGCATGACCAGCCGAATGGAGTATCCACCGGCTAGGTTACGGCTGTTGATTTCATCCAGAGCCAGTTGCAGACCATCTGCCATTCCGTCGTGGTTCACGGAAAAGGGCCAGCACACCCCCACGACGATTTCCTTCGCGGGGCGTCTCAACGCATCGAATCGGCGTTCTCCCATCGTATCGAAGGATCTCGTGTAGGGCCATACGAACGATGCAAACAATCCGGCTGCCACGGCGAAGAAGAGCAGTTTCTTCATGCCTTATTCCTTTCCCAGAATAAGCGGCAGGCCCGCATCACCCGCCCCGATCACCACGATCTTGGCGTTCGGCGACTTCGCCAGCTCCTGCGTCGCCCGAATGCCGTGCCACTTGAGTATCGAGGACGTAAGGCTTTGGTTCATGGTATCGTTGTACAACTTGATACCGGCGGATTCAATCCGCAGCCGTTCCGCTTCCTTTTGGGCGATCGAGATACGGTAGAAATACTCCCCTTCGCGCTGCTGCTGAACCATCTTGGCTTCGATGGCCTCGGAAATCTTGGCAGGCAGGGTGATCGCTTCGATCGGCACGTCATCGAGCGTGACGAATCGCGCGGCCAAGCGAACCTTCGCCTGCTCGGTGACCCGCAATTGAATGGCCTTCTGGGAAGTGTATATCTCCTCGGGCGTGTACTGTCCGAACAAGGTCCGAATCACGGACCTTATGTCGGGACGGACCACAATGTTGACGTAGTCCGGCCCTACACGCTGATGCAGAAGCGGCAGGGTGTCCTTGTCGAGGTAGTATCGTGCCGTGTACTTCACGCTGACCGTGAGTCCATGTAAGGTCAGGACGTCGGTCGACTCGGTGTACTGCTGCTTCCTGATGCTGTAGATGTACATCTTGTTGATCGGCAGGATCAGGTGCAGCCCCTCGCGATAAACCGTATCGATCACGGTACCGGTCCAGAGACGCCGCCACAGGACGCCGAGTTCACCGGAGTGAATCGAGATCACGATACTGTTGAAGAAGAATATCACGATCAGGCAGAGAAGAAATCCTAACGAAATCAACGACGGGGCGTGACGCCTCACGAAAAGTCTGTTTTGGAATTTGAAGCGGGCGAACCATTCACGAATCGACTGTATCGCATGTCTGACGATCTGGGATAAGGTGGATATCGGATTGAAGCGGGTGAGCCATTCACGAATCGATTTCATCGCACGTGTTCCTCTTAATGATTTAAGAACACTATACCGATTTGATGCATAATCTAAGCTGAGTATCGATGGAAATCAACTAATTTCTTTAAAAAACAGCGGCTGGTTCAAAGCCCTATACGGACAGTTTTCCGGTCGCCCCGACGTCTCAACCGAGCACCCGCGCATAACAGAGAACATCTCCCGGATCGGCCGGTGGCAAATTCGGGAACGCGGAGTAACGGCGCAGCAACCCCTCGCGAGCGAAGCCGCGCTTTTCGAGTACGTGCGTCGAGGCCGGGTGGTCCGGATGGCAAAGTGCGTACAGGCGGCGCACTCCCAACCCTTGCGCGACGGCGACCATGGCGCCGAGCGCCTCGGTTGCGAATCCGAAGCCCCAAGCGTCCTTCGCGAGCACATATCCGGTCATCGCCCGTACGCGGGTTTCGAACGATAGTCCAGTCCCACCCAGCAAGAAACCCGTCTGGCGAGACTCGACCAGGTAGGGTCCCGCCGGCCATCGTTGCCACTCGGCGTCGCTGACCTTCAGGAATGCGCGAGTCTCGTCTGCGGTCAGGTGCGTCGGCCAATTCACAAACCGCGTCACTTCGGGATCCCCGGCATACCGTGAAAAGATGGTCTCCGCATCCACCGCGGTCGGCCTCCTCAGCACCAGCCTGGCGGTCTCGACTCGTTCATATCCCTTCATCCCATTTCCTCGTCTACATCGCTCGGTCTGCCGGCGGTCGTCGGAGACCCGCATCCCCTCACCTCAAACGCAGCGAATCTGCGCGACTCAGAAGGCCTGCCGGAGGGTCCATGGATCGGGAAACACGGCCCGTCCTCCGGAACACGGCTTCCCGGCTAGCCCAGGTCCGCGAACGAACGACCACGGGTCATCGATCACAGCCGGCCTTTGTCATCCCGTGGCGCCGTGAAACGGCCCTCGTCCATCTGCAAAACATGGTCGGCCAGGCCGAACCAGCGATCGTCGTGGGTCACGCAGATCACGATCTTGCCCTCGGCTTTCAGCTCCGGCAGCAGCGTCTCGTAAAAGACGCGGCGAAAGTGGGGGTCCTGACCAGCGGCCCACTCATCGAGCACGATCACCCGCTTGTCTTCGAGCAGGGAAACCACCAGAGCGAGGCGTTTGCGCTGGCCGGAGGACAGAGAGACGGTACTGAAGGCGCCTTCATACACGCTGACCTTGTCCTGCATCTCCAGCCGCTCCAGCAGGCACTGCACTCGCGTCGGATCGACATCGGCGAGTCCATACAGCCGCCGAGACAGGTGGTAGTCTGAGAATATCGCCGAGATCTGGTCTCGATAGCCCTGCATTAGCTCCGCCTCCACGGCCCTTCCGTCGGCCAGCAGGCCGCCGACATCCAGTGGAATGAGGCCGGTCAGAAGCCGCATCATGGTCGATTTGCCTGAACCGTTCCCCCCGGTGATGAACGTGATCTCGCCGGCTCTGAATTCCGCCGACAGCGGACCTACCGTGAAGAGCGGGGCCCCATCCTCTCCCTTGTACGAGAAGACGGCTTCGCGCAGGGCGATACGGGCGGGGGCGCGATCCAGGGGGCGGGCATAACCGTCCGGGACGTCGCCAGCCGCCGTGCGCAGCCGCTCGGTCATCGTCTCGATGTTGGCCAGTGCGAATTCCGTCTGCGAAACCATCGGCGTCACGTAGGCCAGCGTGCCGACAGGGCCGACGATGAACAGCGTCACGATGGTCGCCTGCACCACCACCTCATGATAGTTCGTGGTGAAGAGCGGAACGAAAAATACCATGAGCCCGACCAGCGCGTAGAACAGCGACTGGAGCAACGCGAATTCCCGGCCCCAATGTCTCTTCGTGTCCGTGTTGACACGGCGCGCCTCCGCCGACACCGCGCCGACGTCTCGTAGCACGCCGGCGGCGCGCTTTTCGCTCATCCGCACTTCCTTGAATCCGCGGAGCAGATCGGTGAGTCCGTCGAACACCGCAAGTTCCGCCTTGAACGACTCTTGCATCCATTTGCCGAGAGACACCATGCGGGAGAATCGCACCAGCAATGCCATTGCCGCAAAGCTGAACGCCAGGACGCAGGCTATCGGCGATAGCCATGCCAGGTAGACCGCCAGGAACACCAGCACCGTAAGCTGCTGCGCTCCGAGAACCAGCATCGGCAGGGTGCGGGTGAGCGTCTGCGTCTCCTGGGTGAGGGCGCTGTGCAGGGCCGCGCGGCCGATCCGTTCCAGCGTGACCAGGTCGGCGCGGCGTACCGCATCGAACAGGCGAATGCGCAGCCGGTGGAGCAGCCATTCTACATCCTGCGATGCCGTGACCAGCACGTAATTCTGGGTGAGAGCGAACAGGACGATCGTGAGCATGAACCTCAGCAGCAACCCTCCGCTGATCGTCCCGCCGGCCGCGCCCTTCGCGGCTGCGTTCACCAGCCACAGCATGGCCGCAAGCGAGATCGCCGACATCACCGTCATCATCGCCAGCATGACGAGATGTTCCGGAATCTCGCGTCGGACCAGGCGAATCAGCCGCATGTTCCACCTCCTCGCGCAACGGGCAGCTCACTCAAGCGACCCTCCTCCATGTGCAGACGGCGCTCGGCGACGTCGAAGTAGTGATCGTCATGCGTCACGGCGACAATGGTCAGGCCGCGGCGCTTCAGTTCGGGCAGAATCTCCCGATAGAACTTGCGACGGAATTGCGGGTCCTGGTCAGCGGCCCATTCGTCGAGAATCAGGAGCGGTTTCCGCTCCAGGAGGGCAGCGACCAGCGCCATCCGCTTGCGCTGGCCACCGGAAAGATCGCGGCGGCCGAAACGGTCGCCATCCAGCGTGGTCACGTCGTCCAGGTCCATCCAGCTTAGCAGGCTGCAAGCCTCTTCCCGCGTGGGCAGGTAAATGTCGTGGAGGCGGGCGAATAGATGAAAGTCGGTAAAGACCGTCGCCATCAACCCCCGATAGGCCCCAAGCCGTTCGGGGCCGATCTCGACGCCATCGACCGCCACGCGCCCCTGTCGGGGGTGGTAGAGGCCGGTCAGCAGCTTGAGAAAGGTAGACTTGCCCGACCCATTGCCGCCGGTGACGAAGAGGGTTTCACCCCGCCGAAGGACCAGATCTAAAGGTCCGACGGTGAAGGCCTCCTCTCCCTCCTCGGCGGGAAACGCGAACTCGATGCCCGACAGGCTGATTTCGGAAAAATGCGACGGCACCGGAAGTGCAGTCCCATCGCTACCCTCCTCGACCAGAGCGGCGAGCTCGGGTTCGAGGTCGAGCATGCGTCCGGCGGCGGCCTCCGCCGACGCCAGGATCGTCATGGACTGCATCAGCCCGAAGACCGAGGAGGCCATGAACAGGCAGGCGGCGGTCACCTGCACCACCTCCTGTCCGAAGGACGACGAATAGCTTGGCACGATAAACACCACCATCCCCAGCATCAGATTGTAGATGGTCTCGCCGAATACCAATTGCCGCCAACTGTGCAGGTGGACCTCGTTGCGCGCCCGCGTCATGGCACCGGAGACATCGCCGAAGGCGTCGTTGAGGTCTCGGCTACGGGCGCTGTTCAGGCGCTG
>Ga0153915_10006282_pt1 | contig 11115 bp, 9 predicted proteins | sample Opewatmetagenome_2_FD_107003 | JGI IMG/M metagenome (GOLD analysis project Ga0153915, IMG submission 107003) | Freshwater wetland microbial communities from Ohio, USA - Open water 3 Core 3 Depth 3 metaG | ecosystem: Environmental > Aquatic > Freshwater > Wetlands | place: USA: Ohio, Lake Erie...
AGGGTTCACTTGGGCGCTCGGCCCGCGGCTCGAGCCGGCGGGTGCCGCGGGGGGGCGGACCGCGGCGGGCGACATCCTGGGGATGTGCCGGGACGCCGTCGTCGACCTCGGCGAGAAGACGATCTGCGGCGTCGACGTGGGCGGTACGGACATCAAGATGGCCCTCGCCATGCGCGGCACCATCGTGCGCTTCAAAGAGTACGACTGGTTCCCCACCTCGTTCACCCGGGTGGAGCAGCTCATCGACCCCATCCTGCAGCTCGTCCGCCTCATGCGGCTCGACGCGATCCGGGCCCGAGACCCCCGGGCGGCCGCCGCGCTCGGCGGCCTCCTCGAGCCGGCCATGCGCGGCGAGGCCGATCTCGAGCTCATCGCCGACGTGGTCGCGCGCGGTGAAATGCTCGTCGGAGGGTCCGACCTCCGCTTCGACGGCATCGGGCTGTGCTTCCCCGACGTGGTGGTGAAGGACAAGATCGTCGGCGGCGAGGTGTACAAGACGCGAGGCATCCGCCAGAACCCCGCCATCGACTACGAGCGCGAATTCCGCAGGCTCTCGCATCTCGACGAGGAGCTGAGGCGCTTCGTCGTGCCGGGGGGGGTGGTCGGCATCATCAACGACGGACCTATGGCGGCCTTCACCGCCGCCACCGAGATCGCCGCGGCCAACGCACGCGCGGTGGGCGACGGCGTCTTCGCGCACACCCTCGGCACGGAGCTCGGGACGGGCTGGGTGACCGAGGCGGGGGAGATCCCCGACATCCCCCTCGAGGTCTACAACTGCATCATCGACCTCGGGAGCTACCCAGAGCGGGCGTTCGAGCCCGACGACGCCCGCAGCGTGAACAACTTCAACACGCGCCTCGCCGGCACGCTCCAGAAGTACACGAGCCAGAGCGGCGTTTTCCGGCTCGCCATGAAGTACCTCCCCGCGGCGAGCCCAGCGGTCTTCAGCGAGATCCTCGAACGCGGATTCGTGGTGGAGCGCCAGGATCCGTCCGGCTTCTTCGTCCCGACCGCGCCGAAGGACATGCGCAAGCCCTTCCTGGAGTTCCTCATGCGCCTGCCGGAGCGCGGCCACGATCCCGCCGTGGAACGGATCTTCCGGGAGGTGGGGGAGTTCCTGGCCGTCGCCTGGCTCGAGACCGACTTCATCCTCGCGCCGAAGGCCAAGGAGCGCATCCTGTTCGGCCGCCTGGTGAAGCACCGCGCCTGCTTCTCCCTCATGGTCGAGGGAGCGAGGCGGATCCTGCCCGAGATCGCGCTCAGCGTGGCCGACGACGAGCTCGCCAACACGCCCTTCATGCGGGAGCTGAAGGAGCGCAAGGACTACACAGTGGCGCAGTTCGCCCAGGCCATCGGGGCGGTGCACTACGCCAACTATCGGCTGCGCGAGCTCGGTCGTCGCGGGCCGCGGCCGGGCGGCGGGGAGCGCAGCGCGGTCGGTGGCCGGGGTCCGGAAGCGGGGGAGGGGTAACGCCTGGTGGGAAGGAGAACCGAGCCATGCAGCCCTGGATGAACGATGCTCCCGCGGCGGTGGTGCGGGTCAAGGCCGACCTCCGCCGACGGATCCCGGACCTGAGGGATCGTTTCCGCACCCTGTCCGCGAAGGTCGAGCGCGAGGTTTCCGAGGTGGTGAGCGAGGCCCGCAGCGGCGCGGCCATCCCCGAGGCGCGGTTCGAGGATCTCGAGTCGGGCACCTTCCCGGCAGCGCTCGCGGCCAGGATATGGCGTCGGGGCTGCGTGATCGTGCGGGGGGTGTTCGCGGGCTCGCAGATCGCCGCCTGGAACGACGAGATCGGCGAGTACATCGAGCGCAACCGCTACGTCGAGAAGAGCCGGGCGCGGGCGGGCATGGACCGCTACTTCGCGACCCTCTCTGCCGGGACGCCCCAGATCTACGGCCTGTACTGGTCCCGCCCCCAGGTGAACGCGAGGCAGAGCGAGTCGCTCGCCCTCGTGCGAGCGGCGCTCAACCGGCTCTGGCGCCACGCGTCGGCGGCGGACCCGGCGTTCGACGCAGTGCGCGAGTGTACCTACGCCGATCGACTGCGCCGGCGACTGCCCGGCGATACGACGCTCGGCCTCTCCCCTCACGCGGACGGCGGCTCCGTCGAGCGCTGGTGCGACGAAGGTTACCAACGGGTGTATCACGAGGCCCTCTTTGGCGACCCCACCCGCTATGACCCCTTCGACGCCACGCACCGCGTAGCCACCGAGGAGATCCCGTCCCCTGCCGTCTGCAGCGTGTTCCGGACGTTCCAGGGCTGGACCGCGATGTCCCGGCAGGGTGCCGGTGACGGGACGCTGCAGGTGATACCCATCGCCAACCTCATGGCGTGGATCCTGCTACGCGCCCTCCAGGACGACGTGCCCCTGGACGCTCTGTGCGAGGCCAAGCCGGGCAAGGCACTACCCCTGGATCCGCGCTGGCACGAGGCGGTCTCGCCGGCTCTCTCCTCGATCCCCGTCGTGCAGCCGGGCGACACCGTCTGGTGGCACAACGACATCATCCACGCGGTGGAGAAGGAGCACCTCGGCTCCGGATCGAGCAACGTCATCTACATCGGCGCCGCACCATGGTGCGGCAAGAACGCAGCCTTCCTGCCGAGGCAGGCGAAGGCCTTTCTCGAGGGCCGAAGCTGTCCGGACTTCGCCGCGGAGGACTACGAGGTCGATTTCGAGGGGCGGGCCACCGTCGAGGACCTGACGCCGCTCGGCCGCAAGCAGATGGGGCTAGAGCCGTGGTGACGTGAGCCAGGTCGTCCTTCCGCTGGAGGAGAGAGGCTCATCGAATGAGCGACTACGACGTGGTTGTCGTGGGCTCCGGCGTCGGCGGAGGTTCCGTCGCGCTCTCCCTGGCGGGGACCGGCGCGCGGATCCTCCTCCTGGAGCGGGGCGAGCGCCTGCCCAGGGAACCGCAAAACTGGGACCCGGAGGCGGTGTTCGGTGAGCTGCGCTATCGCTCGCAGGAAACCTGGTACGACGGCGCGGGCAAGCCCTTCCGCCCCGGGCAGTACTACTACCTCGGGGGAGCGACCAAGTTCTATGGCGCCGCCATGTTTCGCTTACGGGAGCGGGACTTCGAGGTCGTGGAGCACGAGGAGGGTATCTCGCCGGCGTGGCCCATTCGCTACGCGGACCTCGAGCCCTACTACGCTCGTGCCGAGCAGCTCTTCGGCGTGCACGGCCAGGCCGGGGAGGATCCGACCGAGCCGCCACGATCCGGGCCCTACCCGCATCCGCCGGTCCCGCACGAACCGGTGATGGATCGGATCTTCGAGAAGCTCAAGCAGCGCGGGCTCAGGCCGTTCCACATGCCGCTCGCGATCGACCTCGGCCCGGGCGGCAAGTGCATTCGCTGCCAGACCTGCGACGCCTTCCCGTGCCAGATCGACGCGAAGGGCGACGGCGAGACGAGCCTCGTGAACCCTGCGCTGGCTCACCCCAACGTCACCTTGCAGACCGGCAGCTTGGTCACCCGGCTCGTCACGGACGACACCGGCAAGCGCATCGTGGCGGCCGAGGTGGAACGGGCAGGGACGACCGAGCGCGTCCACGGGCGGCTCTTCGTTCTCTCGGCGGGCGCCATCAACTCGGCCGTGCTCCTCCTGCGTTCCGCGACGCCGCGGCACCCCGCGGGCCTCGCCAACTCCTCGGGCATGGTCGGCCGGAACTTCATGAACCACAACTGCACCGCGTTCATGTCGCTGATGCCGGCCACCAACGACACCCACCTGCCGAAGACGCTCGCGCTGAACGACTTCTACTTCGGAGGCGAAGCGTCCGACAAGCCGCTCGGGAACCTCCAGATGCTGGGCAAGATCATGGAACCCATGCTGCGCGGAGCGGTCCCTTGGCTACCGAGGTTCCTGCGCACCCAGCTCGCGAAGCACAGCGTCGACTGGTACGTGATGTCGGAGGACCTACCGCACAGCGAGAGCACGGTGCGGCCGCTCCCCGGCGGTGCCATCGAGCTGAAGTGGCGGCGGACCAACCTGGCTGCGCACCGGCGCTTCGTGCAGGTGGCGCGGAGGGTCATCAAGGACATCGGCTTTCCGATCGTGCTCTCGAAGCCCTTCGGCGAGGACACGCCCTCGCACCAGTGCGGTACGGTGCGGTTCGGCGATGACCCTGCGACCGCACCGCTCGACCCATACTGCCGGACCTACGACCACAGGAATCTGTTCGTCGTCGACGCGAGCTTCTTCCCGTCGTCTGGTGCGTCCAACCCGGCGCTGACGGTGGCGGCGCAGGGGTTGCGCGCGGCGGAGCACATGAAGGAGCACCTGCACGAGTTCTGACGATTTCTGACGAGGGGCACGTTCGAGGAGAAGGAGCATGAGATGAAGGAACAGAACTACCTGGACCACCTGGTCGGCGTCTTCGGTCACCCGGTGGCGGAGAACCCCGGCGTCGTGATCCAGCAGGCGGCCTTCGAGGACCTCGGCTTGGAGCGCTGGCGTTTCCTCACGATCGACGTCGAGCCCGCGGATCTCGAAAACGCGATCAAGGGTCTCAAGGCGTTCAAGATGCGGGGTGTCAACTGCACCATTCCGCACAAGATCGCGGTGCTGAAGTACCTGGACCACATCGCGCCGAGCGCCAAGCTCATCGGCGCCGTGAACACCATCGTGAACGACGGTGGCAAGCTCACCGGAGAGAACACCGACGGAAAGGGGTTCATGATCGCGCTCGAGGGCGCGGGCGTCGATCCCAAGGGGAAACGCGTCGTGGTGCTGGGAGCCGGTGGTGCGGCGCGGGCCATCTGCGTCGAGCTGGCCCTGGCCGGCGCCAGCCGGGTGACCATCGTCAACATCCCGAGGGACGCCGCCTTGGGAGAGGGTCTCGTCCGGACGTTGAAGGAGAACACCCCGGTCGCGGTGGATTACGTCTCGTGGATCGACAAGTTCAGGATCCCTCCGGAAACCGACATCCTCGTGAACGCGACGTCCATCGGCCTGTATCCGAAGGTCGACGAGAAGCCGAACATCGACTACGACACCCTCGCGAAGGGCATGTACGTCCAGGACGTGATCCCCAACCCAGCGTTCACGCCGTTCTTGCGGGAGGCCGACAAGCGCGGAATGAGGTGGCAGAGCGGCCTGCAGATGCTCATCAACCAGGCCGCGCTGAACATCGCCATGTGGACCGGAAAGCAGCCCAACAAGGAGGTCATGAGACGGGCGCTGGAGAAGGCCTTGCAGTGACTCTGGCTCGCTCCCGCCGACCGCGGAATTGGGGTAAGGAGTCGGAGGACGCAGTCCATCCCATCCGACGGGAGAACGACATGGCCAGGCCTCTGGGCTGGGGACTCATCGGCGCGAGCACCATCGCGCACGAGTGGGTGATCGACGCGATCCGGGCGGTGCCCGGAAACGAGGTCGTGGCGGTCTTCAGCACCGACCCCGCGCGCGGCGCCCGCGCGCTGGCCGCGCTCGAGTCCGCCCGCACCGGCCGCCGTGTCGCGGTGCCCCTCGGCTGACATCTTCCCGCCCGGGCCGTCCCGCCCCAGCGGCCGCCACCCCAAGTGTCAAGCACCGCACCCTCAGGCCCGCTTCACGCGGGTTTTCCCTAGCCGGGATGGTAGGTTAGCACCCGCTCCGGTCCATGGCAGCGGAGGCTCGAGTTCATTTTCGTCCACCTAACGGACACTTTCCGCTGTCCCCAGGGTGGCGCGAACCACCTAAGGTGACGCAGCATCAACGGCGAGAAACGGACGGGGAAAGTGCGTCGAGGGTTTGTTACAAGGGATCGCGAAGATCCCGGGTCCAGGACCGCGTGACGCGGCCGTCATCGGCCTTTCATGAATCACCTACTAGCGGGAGGCGTGGAATGTCGAAAATGAAAGTCGTTGCATTTGCGCTGCTGGCTGCGGTGGCCTCTGGTGCGAGCGCCCAAGCCAAACCGAAGGCGGTGTTCGTCATCTCCAACATGGCCAACGAGTCGCAGGCGTTCTCCGCGAAGCAGTTCCTCAAGTACGGCGCCGACTACGGCTTCGACGTCCAGACCTTCGACGCCAAAGGCGACACCCAGGCCGAGTCGCAGATCGTCACCAACGCCATCGCGCAGAAGTTCAAGGCCATCTTCGTCAACCCGAACGACATCAACGCCATCATCCCGAGCCTCATGAAGGCCAAGGCGGCTGGGATGGTCGTGGGCATGTTCTCGTCCGACCTGCCTCCGGCGGCCCAGAAGTACCGCGACTTCTTCGCGGGCGTGAACGACACCATGGCCGGCCAGCAGGCTGCCGCCGCCTTCATCAAGCACTTCCCGAACGGCGCGAAGATCGTGGAGATCGGAGGCCAGGCCGGCCACGACGCACAGATCAAGCGCCACGATGGATTCAACGGCGCGATCAAGGGCAGCAAGATCGAGGTCATCGACTACAAGGCCTGCACGCAGTGGTCGACGTCCGAGGCCCTGACGATCATGGAGAACATGATCGTCAAGTACGGCAAGGAGATCCAGGGTGTCTTCGTCCACTGGGACAACGGCGCCACGGGCGTGATCCAGGCCGCGAAGGCCGCCAACATCTCGGGCCTGTTCATCGTCGGCGTCGACGGCAACAGGGCCGGCTACGTCCAGGTGAAGGACGGCGGTCAGGCCGTCAGCATCGCGCAGGATTTCGTGTTGATGACCAAGACGGACCTGAAGCTGGCGCAGGACGTCCTGGGCGGCAAGAAGGTTCAGCCGATCAACTGGGTTCCGCTCGCCGTCATCGACAAGGACTCGGTCAAGACGTTCGACCCGCCCGAGTGGTAAGAGACGCTTAGCGTGGAAGGCTCGTTTCGCCCCGCGGCGAAACGAGCCTTCTCCTTTACTGCTCAGTCGAGGATGGGACCATGGAAGCCGCTGGGCCGGATGTCATCCTTTCGATCAGGGACGTCTGCAAGTCGTTTCCCGGCGTCAGGGCGCTGGACAGGGTGTCGATCGACGTCAAGCGGGGCACGGTGCATGGTGTCGTCGGCGAGAACGGCGCGGGCAAGTCGACTTTGATGAAGATCCTCTCGGGCGTGTACGAGAAGGACAGCGGGACCATCGTCTACGACGGCCAGCGGATCGAGCGCACCACCCCGCACCAGTCCATGCAAAGCGGGCTGGCGATCATCTACCAGGAGCTCAACCTGGTCAACACGATGAGCGTGGGCGAGAACGTCTTCCTCGGCCGCTTCAAGGAAATGAAGGGCATGCGCGGCACCCACGCCAAGGCCAGGGAGATCCTGGACAGCATTGGCTGCAAGGTGAGCACCACGAGGCTGGTGTCCGAGCTGAGCATGTCGGAGAAGCAGATGGTCGAGATCGCCAAGGCGCTCTCCTTCAAGTCGAAGCTCATCATCATGGATGAGCCGAGCAGCAGCCTCACCGGCGAAGAGCTGGTCGAGCTGGCCAAGATCATCAGGCAATTGAAGGAGCAGGGCATCTCCATCATCTACATCAGCCACAAGCTGGCCGAGATCTTCGAGTTCTGCGACGTCGTGAGCGTCATGCGCGATGGTCGCATGATCGACACCAAGGCCAAGAGCGAGTTCACGCGGAACGAGCTGATCACGAAGATGGTGGGTCGCACGATCGAGAACGAGTACCCTCCGCGCCCGCAGTGTGTCGGGGCCCCCTTGCTGGAGGTCCGCTCGATCAATACGCGCAAGCTGCACGACATCTCCTTCACCCTTCACAAGGGGGAGATCCTGGGGCTCGTGGGATTGGTCGGCGCCGGCCGGACCGAGATCGTCCGCGCGCTCTTCGGCGCGGACAAGGTCCGGGGACACCAGGTGCTGATCGAGGGCAAGCCCGTCAGCATACGGAGCCCCAAGGATGCCAAGGACGCGGGCCTCGGTTTCATCCCGGAGGACCGGAAGCTGCAGGGCCTCGTCCTGCCGTTCTCCGTGGATTCCAACATCTCCATGGCCAGCATCCGGAAGTTCAGCAGGCTTGGATTCATCCGGAGGTCCATCGAGAAGGGCATCGCGGAGAGACAGGTCAAGGCCCTCGCCGTCAAGACGCCTTCGACCAAGGTGCCGGTCCGCAACCTCTCGGGTGGGAACCAGCAGAAGTGCATCGTCGGGCGGTGGCTGGAGATCTCCCCCATGATCTTCATCATGGACGAGCCAACGAGGGGAATCGACGTCGGCGCGAAGTACGAGATCTACACCCTGATGAAGGAGATCGCAGAGCGCGGCGGGGCGATCATTCTCATCTCCTCCGAGCTTCCCGAGGTGCTGAACATGAGCAATCGGGTGCTCACGATCTTCGAGGGCCGGATCACGGGGGAGCTCATTCCCCAGTCGGCATCGGCTGACGAGATCATGAGCGCCGCCTTGGGGATAGCTCGAACCGTCGCGTGATCGTGCCTCTCCGCAGCATCAACTGGGTCATTCAAGCTGAAGGTCGGTGCAGCGGAGGGAAACCATGGTGGCGAGTGCGACCCATCCTGCCGTTCGAGGGGCGGAGACGGATGGCGGCGAGCACGCCGTCGAGGTCGTGACGGAGCCCGCGGCCGAGCTTCACGAAGGGCTGAAGCAGGCATGCCCGGCAGACGCCGGCGTCGAGGCCGGCGATGGCGGGGAGCTAGGAGTGCTCCCCACGGTGCCCGCCCCTCTTCCTCGCTCGGCGGCCGTCCCGCGCCACGGTTCACGCTACGTGCGGATTTCGGCCCACTAGACGTCGGGGAGAGAAACGACCATGCAGGGGATGAACAGTACCTTGAGAGCCGGTGCTTCCCTAGTCAGGGACTACCTCGTGCTGGTGATGATCGCGGCGCTGGTCGCGATCACGGCGTTGGTCGAGCCCAAGTTCATGCACCCGGCGAACTTGGTCAACATCATGCGCCAGTTCGGGCCCCTCATCATGGTCTCGCTCGGCATGACCTTCGTGATCATCGGAGGCTTCATCGACCTGTCGGTGGCCGGGACGATCAACCTGGTGGCCGTCGTCACGATCTCTCTCATCCAGCGCTTCGGACAGGTGCCGGCACTGCTCATCGGACTGGCAATCGGTACTGTCTGCGGCGCCTTGAACAGCGTCCTCATCCTGAGCTCAGGCGCCCTGACGCAGGCCGAGGCGCTCTTCCTCACCTTCGGCATGAGCACCGTCTACTCGGCGATCGCGCTGCTCTACAGCCACGGCTCCACCATGCATTTCTGGGACATCTCGGGGAGCAAGTCCATCTTCGAGGCGATCGGTGGTGGGAACGTGGGCCCGCTGTCCGTGTCCTTCGTGATCTTCCTCTCGTGCCTCGCCGCGCTGTGGGTCTTCCAGGAAAAGACCGTCGAAGGCCGGGCCATACGCCTCACGGGCGGCAACAAGACGGCCGCCCACCTGGCCGGCGTGAGCGTGTCTCGCGCAATCGTCCTCATCTACACCATTGGCGGCTTCATGGCAGGCGTGGGCGCCATCGTGCTCTTTTCCCGCATCACCACGGCCGCTCCTGTCATCGGCGCCGGATACGAGACCAATGCGATCCTCGCGGTGGTCGTGGGCGGCACGACCCTGAAGGGCGGAAAGGGCAGCGTCCTGCGCACGGTGATGGGCGTGCTCCTCGTCACGCTCATGTCCAATTGCCTGGATCTCCTGAACGTCTCGACGTACCTGCAGGTTGCCGTCAAGGGCGCGATCCTGGTCTTCGCAATCTGGCTCGACAACCGTAAGCAGGACTAGGAGCGACCGCAATGAACCTGACGGCAATCGGGGTTTCGCTCTTCAGGATCGTGACGAGGCAGAAGGCCTTTGTGGCCATTCTGGCCATGCTCGTGGGCATGCTCTTCTCGGGCACGGACTTCTACACGGCATACAACCTGCTGGACATGCTCAACTCGACCTCCATCTTGCTCATCCTGGCGTTCGGGGTCACGCTGACCATCATCAGCGGCGGCTGCGACCTCTCGATCGGAGGCATCCTGGTCGTCTCTGGCATCATGGCGATCAAGCTGCTTGACGTCATGCCCTTGGGCCTGGCGATCCTCCTTGCCGTCTTGTTCGGCGCCGTGTTCGGATTCTTGAATGGCTTTCTCGTCGTGCACCAGAAGACGGAGCCCTTCATCATCACCCTCGGCACGGGCCTGTTGCTGACCGGCATCGCCCAGCAACTGACCGACGCGCATCCGATCCCCGCCAAGAATCCCGACTTCATGACGATCGGCAACGGCGACTTTCATGGAATCCCGAACCTCGTGCTGATCACGCTGGTCTGCTTCGGGCTGGCCTACGCACTCATGAGATTCACCGCGTTCGGCCGGAACCTCTACGCGATCGGCGGTGATTACGACGTCGCCCTGTACTCGGGCATCAACGTCATCCGCACCAAGTGGATGGCGTTCGTGATCAGTGGGGCCGCCGCCGGCCTGGCCGGGGTGCTGCTCTCGTCCAAGCTGAACACCGGCTCCCCGGTCTATGGCGAGACGACCGCCCTGGTGGTCAACTGCGGGGTCGTCGTCGGCGGCACCTCCTTCGCGGGTGGAATCGGAGGGATCCCCCAATCGGCCTTGGGCTTGCTGGTGTTCGGCCTGCTGGACAACGTGATGAACATGCTGGGCATCACCTCGTATTATCAGGTCATGCTCAAGGGCGCGGCCATCGTGATCATCATTTGGCTGGATTGCTTCAACCAGAAGCTGAAGCGCGAGGCAGTCTGAGTCCGGCCCCGACAGCCGCCGCCGCGCCCCGGCTCGCAGTCTACGTGGGCACCTATACTGGCGGCGGAAGCCGCGGGATCTACCGCTTCGATCTGGACCCTGCTTCGGGCGCGTGTACCGATCCCGCTCTGGCCGCGGAGTCGGAGAACCCGTCCTTTCTTGCCCTGCACCCCAACGGGCACGTTCTGTATGCCGTCAACGAGCTCGGGACCTTCGGCGGTGCAGTGACGGGTGCCGTGAGCGCCTTCGCGATCGGAGGCGCGATGAACCTCACTCGGCTGGGCCAACAGGCGTCGGGTGGGGCCGACCCTTGCCACCTCGTCGTGGACACGGGTGGCAGGAACGTACTCGTATCCAACTACACTGGGGGCAGCGTGGCCGTCCTGCCCATTGGCGCCGACGGTCGTCTCCAGCCGGTCTCCGCGATTCGTCGACACGGGGGGCGCGGACCGAACGGCGAGCGCCAGGAGGGGCCGCACGCTCATGC
>Ga0153915_10006283_pt1 | contig 11114 bp, 12 predicted proteins | sample Opewatmetagenome_2_FD_107003 | JGI IMG/M metagenome (GOLD analysis project Ga0153915, IMG submission 107003) | Freshwater wetland microbial communities from Ohio, USA - Open water 3 Core 3 Depth 3 metaG | ecosystem: Environmental > Aquatic > Freshwater > Wetlands | place: USA: Ohio, Lake Erie...
CAGGCTCGAAATCAATACCAGCAATAAAAGACAGCCCCCAAGTTTAAATTTAATCTGCATATACCCTCCGCAAAAACAAGTAAACTAGAGAAATAACAAGTATACTTGATTATAAGGCCTAGGGTTAAGGTAAGTCAATAAGGATGTGGGGGAGGAAATTTATTAATCCTGGTGAATGCTGGATTCCGGGATTGCTTCGGGATGCTAAGGGACTCGCAAGAACGAAATATAGCAAGGTACTGGATTCGGGGAGATTGTCCGGGAAGAGGAGTTAGTTTTTAGCCAGGCAGATTTTCACCGCAAGAGTAGACAAGATGGACAGGAAGGAATTTAATCCCATTATTATTACTTTAAATACCGGTTAAATCCACCAGATCGTAGGCCAGACCGGCATCCTGAAGAGATTGGATTAATCCGGGAATCTCATCTTCGACGCAAACGACAGCCGGGGATAGACCATGACAAGCAGATTCTATAATCGCTTCTTTAACACCGAAAAAATAAAAAAATCCGGAATCGGTCTTTTTCAAAGCTACCCAAGCTTCGATCCCGATAGCACCTATTATGGAATGACCTTCAAGGTACCGGCGTAGTGAACTAATATTGATTTTCTCGGAACCGCCATTTTGAATATTAGGAATTTTAAAGATAGTGATTTTACCAATTTCCAGTTGGACAATCCCGGTAATTTCTTTGATTCCAATATCCTCACCGGCTTGAGCGTCAGAAATAGCAATGCCAGCAGCGCTGGCGCCGGCGTTATTGGTAGCCATCAGAAGACCATTCTGCATCTCCAGGCCGACTTTTTGACCTTTGATAAGGTGGGACTGAGCGACAGCCGCGCAGATGGAGATACCGGTAATAGATTCAGCGACGAAATCGTTATAATCTTTGAGCTCTTTAAGGGACTTAATTACCCAATTAACGCCTTCAGTGGTTATTTTATAATGGGCATGTCCATCCACAGAAACCAGGCCTTCATTAACCATCTGGCAGATATAATCGGAGATGGCCTGGGGAGTGACTTCCAGAGCCCTGGCAATATCTCTTTGCTGGATATAAGGGCCCCTGTGAGCTATCTCAGCCAATATTTGAAATTTGGTAGCTTGATTTTTATTACGCAGTATCTCTGCCATGGGATTCCTCCATTGAGCGATTTAGCCTGCTGATCCGAGTTGCTTGTCTCCGTGCGATAACCACTATAAACAGATACTCCGTTAATTAGTAAACAGAATTACAGGTCTCCGAAGACTTTGGGGGCCTGTTCTTTCATAATTTCGGTGATTTTGGCAGCGACGGCGCGCATTTCCGGCAAGGCCGCCGGGCTGGTGCGGACCTTGATAATGTGCCGAAGCTCACGAAAATTCCAGGTGCAAATGATCTCGGTAACGCAGGCATTAGGTAAGACGTAACGGGCAATTTCGGGTTTGATGCCGGCTTCCAGCAACTTCCGGTAACTCTCCCAAGCAGAGGCCATAGCCTGGGAGTAAATATTTTTCACTTCAGGATTCTCAGCTTCGGCGATTTCAGGAGGAAGAACATAGTCTTCCTGAGATTCCTTGACATAACGCTGGCTACGCTGAGAATAGCTGGCGATACGATGTCTGACCAGTTCATGGGTGACGACGCGGGAAGCTTTAATAAAGAAGGTGGCAGAGGCATGTTCGATCAGGCTTTCGTGTCCCTGCTTAATGCGGGACTGGAGCCAGTTTTCGTTTGTCCCCAGCTTATGTCCGCTGGCATAGCAGAGCCGACCGGCCTGCTCTACTAATTGTTCACTATTGGGTGTTATCGCCAGGAGTTTAACTTCGATTTGATAGTCCATCCAGTTCTCCTCATCATTTAAGGGATAAAACGCTAATATTATACTTCTTAAATATAAGACAAGAGGGATATAAAGAAAAGCCTCGCGGTTAGGGTATGCTCAAAATAGCAGGAAAGGCAGAAATATTTGTCACCAGTCTCGACACACGACACATTGACATTTTGCGTACTCTAAAATATAATTTTTGACGTACCTCAGTATACATATCAGTTCGTCGGATGCGAAAAAACAAGTTACTCATCGCGTCTTAGTTCCTTCACCAGTCACAGATCAAACAAAAAAATAGCCAGGAAATATTTCGGTCATTAAGATAACCGATGATTTTGTGTAAGGAGGGAAGACTGTTGAAAAGACTGATATTGTGGGTTGGGTCTATGGTTATGGTTCTGGCCCTGGGGCTGGCCAGCTTTAGTCTGGCCTGTTCATCCGGTGCGGAAACCGGACCAATCAAGGTAGGTGTAGTCCAGGCCCAGACGGGTGCTTATGCTGGATTTGGTACAGGTGATGTCTTTGGCATCCAGGCGGCAGTAGAAGACATCAATGCGTTGGGTGGGGTCAATGTGGGAGGCACTCAACGCAAGATTGAACTAACAATATTGGATGATCAAAGTGATCCCACCAAGGCCGGGACACTGGCGGAGAGCCTGGTGACGCAGAACAATGTAGATTTCCTCGTATCCGGAGATGAACCGCCCCCATTGCATCCAGGGGTATCGAATGTAGCTGAAAGATATAAGATCCCTTATATCACCTCAGTAGGTCCTTTTGAACCCTGGACGGCTTTGAGGAATGCCACCGATACCAAGTGGCAATATACCTGGGCCAGCGGACTTTTTGCGATAGGGACCCCGGCCAGCGGGGATGATTTCAGGACCGGCGTCGCAGGATATACAGTCAATGATACCTGGGTAGATATGCTGGACAAATTTGGAGGCCAGACGAATAAGGAAGTGGCCATAGTAGCCACAGACGATTCGGATGGCGTGGGCTGGTACAGCGGTCTGCCGACGATTGTCCAGCAAAAAGGTTATGAGGTAATCGGTCTGGATAAGAAACTAGGTCTTTTACCACCGGAAACGACCGATTTCTCTTCGGTAATCAATGAATGGAAGAGTGCCGGGGCCGAGATTCTCTGGGGCAATTGCACTCCGCCTTTCTTTGCCGCGCTCTGGAAACAATGCTCCACACTGGGATTTCAGCCCAAGATGGTCTCTATCGGAAGAGCGGCCCTGTTCTATCAGGATGTAAGCGCCTGGGGTGGGAATTTACCGCAGGCTGTGGGCAGTGAAATCTGGTGGGACCCTTCGATTACGGAATATAAAGCAATCGGGTCCACCACGCCTGCCTCTCTGTCAGAGAGATGGACCAAGGCTACCGGGCAGCCGATGAATCCGGCGATTGGTTCCGGCTACCGGACAGTCCAGGTATTGATAGACGCCATTGAGCGGGCGAAGTCTACCGATGCCGATAAGGTTAATGCGGCATTGGCAACGACGGATCTGATGACAATCGGGCATCGCGTTAAATTTGATGAGAACCATTTTAACCGGACGCCCATTACTTTTGGGCAATGGTTTAAGACTGACACCGCTGCCGGATGGGAATTGAAGATAGTCTACTCAACACATTCGTTTTACCCTGCAGCGGCACAACCGGTGTTCCCGATACCGTACTCACAATGAGAAATGGGGAGTTACCGAAGCTAGATTCTCCGGGAGGAGAAGGGAGAATGGATCCCGAATCCAGTTCGGGATGACAAGCGAAGGAAACAAGGGCGGGCGGGTTGTAAAAATCCGCCCGCGATAAAATGGTGACAAGGAAAGCAGGAAGCAGGGACTAATGGTTGAATCAATATTATCTTTAAAGGGAATCACCAAGCATTTTGGTGGTGTGACAGCTCTCAAAGATGTTAGTTTTGAAGTCCGGGCGAATGAGATAGTAGGGCTGATGGGGCCCAACGGAGCAGGAAAAACGACTCTGTTAAATATCGTTGCCGGAGAGTTTTCGCCGGACCTGGGGACGATTAATTTCAAAGGACATAATATTACGGGACATGCTGCTTACAAGTCCTCCAAACTGGGAATTGCCAGGACCTACCAGATACCGCAACCCTTCGTGACCTTATCGGTCAAAGAAAACCTAAGAGTAGCGGCCGTTTTTGGGAAGAAGTCAGGATCGTCCGGGCCAAGTCCGAATTTTGACACAATATTGGAAATGACGGGCCTGGCGGATAAAAAGGAGACACTGGCGGGAGATCTGCCGATTCTGGCTTTAAAGAAACTGGAACTGGCCAGGGCGCTGGCCTGTGACCCGGACTTACTTCTAATGGATGAGGTAGCCGCCGGATTGACCGATATCGAAATACCCAAAACGCTGTCTACCATCAAAGCCATCCGGGATACGGGGAAAACGATAATTCTGGTAGAGCATGTAATGAAAGTGATGGTCAATGCGGTGGACCGGATTGTAGTGCTGGATAAAGGGATGATACTCTGCCAGGGAACCACCCAGGAAGTGATGAATGATTGCAAGGTAATAGAGGCCTATTTTGGGATTGAGAAGTAATGGGACAAGAAGCGTTACTAGAAATAGAAAAGATTGATGTTTTTCACGGCTCTTTCCAGGCTTTGTGGGATATTACCGTGGAAGTCAGAAAAGAGGAAATGCTGGCCTTAATTGGAGCCAATACAGCCGGCAAGTCGACCTTGCTGGACACTATTTCAGGCCTGCTGCATCCAGCCAGAGGGAAGATCAGATTTAACGGTCAGGACATTACCCAGATGGAACCGCACCGGATCGTAGACCTGGGCATTACGCAAATCCCTGAAGGAAGGCGGATTTTTCCGGAAATGACAGTGCTGGCTAACCTGATGATCGGGTCTTATCCGCGGAGGGCGAGGGCAAATAGTGAAAAGAACCTGAAGACAGTATATCAACTTTTCCCCAAATTGAAAGAAAGAAAGAGCCAGATTGCCAAGACACTCAGCGGCGGCGAACAGCAAATGCTGGTGATCGGAAGGGGACTGATGTCCGAACCCAGGCTGATGCTAATAGACGAGATGTCACTCGGCCTGGCTCCTATTGTAGTTAATGAAATATTCAAAACTTTAAAGACTATCCGTGAAAGCGGGATCACGATACTTTTTGTCGAACAAAATGTAAGAAAGAGCATCCAGGAATCGGACCGGGCTTATATTCTAGAAAACGGCAAGGTCGCCTTATGCGGCACTTCCGCTGAATTGTGCGAAGAAGAAAGAGTAAAGAAAGCTTATTTTGGGATATAACGAGGTTAAATTAGAGTAGATATGGGTGGAGATTTAGTCACTCCTCTGGTAATGGGAATTCTCCTGGGCGGTTTATATGCGTTGATAGCCCTGGGACTATCCATGGTTTTTGGAGTCATGCGTCTAATCAACCTGGCGCATGGCGACTTGGTGATCCTGGGCAGCTATCTTTCTTACTCACTGCTGAAATACCTGGGAATGGACCCCATATTAAGCCTGGTAATCACAATACCGATATTATTTGGACTGGGATTTTTAATTCAGCAGTATTTGATGCGGCGGGCTTTTGCGATATCCTCCGAGGCCCCGCTAATCATTGCTTTCGGAATCGCTCTCATCATCCAGAATTCCGTTCAAATTCAATTTTCTCCTTTACAGGTAGGTATAAGCACGGCGTACTCAATGGCCAGTTTCAATATCGGCAGCATGCAATTTCCGGTGTCTTATTTACTGGATTTCTTAGTTGCCCTGATAGTGATGCTGGCATTTCGTGAGTTTCTAAAGAGGACTTACCTGGGAAGAGCCATTACGGCGGCCTCACAGGATAAAAAAGCCGCCCAATTGATGGGGATAAATACCGGACTGATATACGGATTGGCCTTTGCGATTGCCATGATCTCAGCAGCAATCGCCGGCACATTTTTAGGCATGACGTTCCCATTTACGCCGACATCCGGGACTCAATTCCTGATTATTGCCTTCGGGGTGGTAATCATAGGCGGACTGGGAAGTCTATTGGGGACATTTATAGGCGGTTTAATTCTGGGACTGGTGCAAACGTTCAGCGGTTACTTTCTGGGTTCGGCAGCCCAAATGCTATTTGTATTCCTGACCGTGCTGGTGGTATTAGCCATCAGGCCACAGGGTCTGTTTGGCAAATAGGTGAAAAATGAGATCCATAGCAACTAAAATAGCTCCTGAGCATATCCTGGCGGTGATAGTAATGGTATTCCTGGCGATAATGCCAGGAATCGGCTTGCCGCGGGCCTGGACTTTATATATCCTGCTATTTCTCATATACCTGGCGATGTCCAACATGTGGAATCTGGTAGCCGGATATTCCGGCATGATTTCCCTTTGTCAGCCGGCTTTTCTGGGTCTGGCCGGATACACGCTGGCCCTGGGGACCTGGGTACAGGTACCCTGGTGGGCAGGACTGATAGGTGGGGCGGCAGTAGCCGGGATTTTTGCATTATTGATCTCTTTGGCTGTTTTCAGGTTGAGCGGCGTATATTTTGCGATCGGCACACTGGTAGTACCTGAAGCCCTGAGAATAGGCTTTTATCTCTGGAGGCCGGTAGGCGGGTCGCTGGTGGGAGGGGGAGCGGGATACACGATCAAGAATATTTCCAGTTTAGGCATACAGGAGATTTACTGGCTGGCGTTGATAATTGCGATCATATCCGTAATTGCGATCAGAATCATCCTGCGTTCTAACCTGGGCCTGGGTCTGACAGCCGTGAGGGATAACCAGAGATCGGCTGCCAGCAGTGGAGTCAATACCTTTCGCATCAAGCTTTATCCATTTGTGATCAGCGCCATTATTACCGGGCTGGCAGGAGCAGTATTTTTCCTGTACCTGCAATATATTGAACCGGTCAGCACCTTTAATGTCAAGTGGACGATGATCATTTTGCTGGCGACCGTGATCGGGGGACTGCGCACTGAGGGAGGGCCGATCATAGGATCCATCGTGGTGGTCTTTCTGCATTTTCTACTGGCCAAATACGGCGATTACAGCCTGTTGATCCAGGGCGTGATACTGATCGTGATCATGCTTTTATCACCCCAGGGGCTGGTCGGGATAGCCAAAAAGAGCCGCTATTTTCAGGTAATTCTGGATTTCCTCAGAAGGCCTTTCTTTTCCTCTAAACCACTTTCAGGTGAAAATACCAAAGTGGAACAAATTGCCAGGTAAAATATTACCGGAAAAGATTTTCTGACGGCCTACAAACTAATTGCTCATCGTTTCCCGCCAGTTTTTTCGAGTATATATATACTAGGGGGAAATCCTGGAATGCCATCCATTTACAGGTCATTGGCGGGAAGGCAAGCGATAATGGAACTATATGACTCCATAATAGCACGCTGGCCAGTGAAATATGATACCTTCATTGCTCCTACCCGATATGGAGAGACTTTTATTATTGCCAGCGGCAAGATTACCTATCCACCGCTGGTACTTCTTCATGGTTCAGCTTCCAATGCAGCCTCCTGGATAGATGATATACCTGAATACTGCCGGTATTTCCAGGTTTACGCAGTGGACCTCCCGGGCGAACCCGGTAAAAGCACTACCAACCGTTTTTCGTTAGACAGCCCGGCTCCGGAGGAATGGATGGAGGACTGGATGAATTACTTGAAGATAGAGCGAACGGCATTGCTGGGTATTTCACTGGGGGGTTGGGTAGCTTTAAAATTTTCGGTCTGTCGGCCGGAGAGGGTTAATAATCTGATACTCCTGGCTCCCGGAGGAATTGTCCCGGGGAAGAGGTCGTTTCTCTTAAGAGCTTTGTGGGGGTATTTCTTAAGGCTCATTAACACAGAAATCTCTAGCCGCTTCAACTATGGTGACCAACCTTTACCTCTAGACGAGAGACTTTTCAGGGATACTGTAGCGGATAATTTTAAACCCCGGTTTGAGTCTTTACCAATATTCACGGAATCGGAAATACACAATCTAAACATGCCGATAATGCTGATAGCCGGCGCAAAAGACGCTCTATTTCCTTCTTACAAAACAGCCGAGAGATTAAAAACACTGGTACCCCAGGCTGATATCAGAATACTGCCTGAAGCTGGTCATATACTGCAGCATCTGACGCCTTTAACCATACCCTTCTTAGTTCCCGGAGCCGAGTCGCAAGGACAACCGAACGCTGCGAGATTGAGTTGGAATAGGGAGATCTCTAAACTACTGCGAATATGAAATGACAAAGAATGCTGGACACAATAGTTGAATTCATTAATGGGCTATCCGGTCTGGTTGCGGTAAGCAATCCAGCCGGACTAGCGGTTATCTTTGGAATGGTAGTTTTTGCAGACATCGGCATCATAATTCCTTTTATCTTAGAGCCAGCCCTGTTTTTAATTACTTTTCAATCAGGCCCATTCTCTTTACCGGTACTATTATTTGTGTTAATGATGGCCTGCGGCAGGCAAGGGGGAACGGCCATTCTTTATTGGGCCAGCCGTCTGATAGGGACTAAAATCGGCAGAGTAATAAGGCATTATTTTCCCCAATTTGCGGCCAGATTTGAAAAGCGATTGGAACAATTTGAGCGTCGACTGGGAAGTCGCCAGTCGATAGCCCTGGCAATTGCCAGATTGACCCCGGGCTTAGTACAGGTCTCTACAATCGCCGCAGGATCCTTGCGCATCAATTTTCTGAATGTAATGGCAGGGGCTTTTATTGCCGGGATTATCTACGATTTAACGATAGTGTTTTTAGGGGGGTTAGCGCATTACGGACTAAAAGGAATTAATACCAGCTATTCAATCTGGATTGCCTTAGGTTTAGCCTTACTGATGGGGCTGATATCATATATAATCGGACGGATTAGAGGCAAGAAAGAGCAGGAATAGCCAGCAGGATTGTTTTCAGGTTGGTTGAATTGATGTTTGCGGATAATATTCATGAGTGATAATACAAGCCAGGGCAATATAGTCGGCGAAGAATAAATACCCCCAGAGGCTGCGCCAGGCGAAGAAGAAAGGCAAAATGGCCAGAACCAGTCCCAGGTAGGGATAGCGCCGGCAATTCCGATAATACCACAGTAATCCGGCAATCAAGACCAGAATAGAAGCCAGGTTGAATACCAGAGCACTTTTTATCACCAAGAGGCCACTGGTGACGAGGGTAATAATGCCCACTCCCAGGGGAAATATGGGATCGGTAACAGATGATATCAGGGAGGATATCCATAATGGCGGACTCAGCACGATAAAAGGAAGATTAAAGAGCAGAAATAAACCAGCAACAATGCTCAGGGTGCTAAAGAACCGATTTTTCCCCATTTCTCTGAAAACAAGCACCAGATAGAATAGCAAATATATCCAGCTAACCTGTTTGATCGTAATGGCCAGACCCAGGAAAATAGCTGAAGCCAACCAGTGCTTTTTCCACCAAATCCAGGCCAACAGGAGAAAGGGAAATTGCAGCACCCCGGTATCACCCGCGGCAATGGAAGTGATAGTTTCCAAACCTACCAGAAAAGCCAGAGTAATAACTAAACGTCCTTCGCGTTGAGTCTGCCGGATGACAATCATCAAAGAGATTATAACCAATAAAGCGAACACTATGCGGATATCCTGGATACCGACCAAAAGAAAAGGAATCAGGATCAGGAAACTCCCAGCGGGGTAGATATACCTGGATTCGAGCTCGACAGGGATCACTTCCGGGTGTTTTTCAGCCTCTATCCAGAATGCATTAAGATCATTCAGACCAGGATAAGGAAAAGCATCAGCAAAGAGGCCCCGGCGGAGCGGTGTAATTTGGAATACCGAAACATCATGAGAAAGGGAGGCTGAAACGACATTAGCCTCAGCGTAGGGATTTTTACCCTGGATAAGATTTTCAGCGGCTTGCTGGAAGAGGGCGGTAGTATCATTGTAATGAAAGATATCTTTGATGGGACCGGCGAATCGGGGCGCCTCGCGCGTCAGGGTATTCGATCCGGATGAGCCTGAAAGCAGGATGATGGAGGTGGTTCCCCACAACGAACCAATAAAAAAAATGACCAGGGTTGCAACGACAGCAGAAGACTTCAGCCAAGGCAGCCTATTTTTGAGATACTCATCAGTGGCAGGAACTGCTACCAGAGAAATGAGAACAAACCAGATTACCCAAAGAAACGTCCCCAGTAGAGACAAGGGAATCGAGGAAATATAAAAGCCCAGGCCGACAATACCTGAGGCCGCTAATTTGATGGCAACACTTAGAAAAAACAAACTGATTCGGCCATGAGCATAAGGATGAAAGAACACGCGCAGTCTGGATGAAGAATAGGGTTTGGAATTTTGATTACGGCTGTTGGGAGTCATTTCTGAGTCCTTATATTGGTTAATTCAGTGTATGCTCTTCGGACCTTAGTTACAGGGGCTCTACTCATTAATTATACGCAAAGAGACATTATTCAAATGGGAATAAGGTATTTTAACGTAGCGTTTAGTAGTTTTATAGCCAATATCAAAAAGGGCGGTTTTAGATTATTAGACGATATTGTTGCTGAAAACCAGGTTTGAAATTGAGCAGAAATAATGATGTATTTGGAGCAAATATTGTATACAAGTAAATTAAGATGAATATCAAACCGGTGACGATAGCAGTGATAGCCGATACTCATGCTAAACGTCTGGATGACCTTCCTGGGAAGGTATTAGAGGCATTAGCCAGAGTTGATGTCATCGTACACCTGGGTGATTTTACATCCCCTCAACTGATAACAGATTTAGAAAGAAAAGGCAGATTTTACGGCATCTGGGGTAATCACGACCGTCTGCCTGAAATCAGGCAGAGGTTAAAGAGAATGGAAGTGGTGGAAATTGCCGGGAAGAGACTGGGATTAATTCACGGTCTGTTTGATCCTGTAGCTCGACTAAGGAGGTTGAAGTACTGTTTTAAAGATGAGGATGTTGATATTCTACTTTTTGCGCATAGTCATCTGATTACGCAGAAAATGCTGGATGGAGTATTTCTTTTCAACCCCGGGACAGTAAGCAGCAAGTTCCCGGCATCTCAAGGCAGTTTTGGAATTTTGACGCTGGATGGCTCGATAAAGAGCGAAATTATTATATTGGATAAGACAGCGCCGGTGAGATGGAAATGGTTATGGTTTTTACCGGCAGCCCTGATAAGATACGGGACGATATTTCTGGAGGCCTGGCCCTACATAGACTTTTCATCCTGGAATTTCTTTACAAAGCATATCCGTCAGTATTTTAAAATACCAAACCGGAAGACTGATAGGAGTTGAAGCAGTTCAACCAAATTCTATTCAATA
>Ga0153915_10006284_pt1 | contig 11114 bp, 12 predicted proteins | sample Opewatmetagenome_2_FD_107003 | JGI IMG/M metagenome (GOLD analysis project Ga0153915, IMG submission 107003) | Freshwater wetland microbial communities from Ohio, USA - Open water 3 Core 3 Depth 3 metaG | ecosystem: Environmental > Aquatic > Freshwater > Wetlands | place: USA: Ohio, Lake Erie...
CACCACTATCTTTATGCCGCTCACGCTCCTGGCTGGAATCGGCGGGATGTCAGAGTGGTCTATGATGACCGGACCTGAGAACTGGAGGATCGTATATCCGGCCTTCCTGTTGGCGATGGTAGTGATCGGTTTTGGCAACTACTACCTGCTCAAGTGGCTTGAGAAGAGAAGTCGGCGATAGGATCAGAACATTAAGGAGGAACCGATATGAATACGAGCATAAAACGAGTTCTCTTCTGGACTCCAAGGCTTCTCTGCATTCTTTTCGCAGTGTTTTTGAGTCTGTTTGCCTTGGACGTATTCAGTGAAAGTTATGGTTTTTGGAAAACAATTCTTGCCCTGCTAATCCACCTGGTTCCTGTTTGTATTGTTGTCATCGTGTTAGTCATTGCATGGCGGCGGGAGTGGGTTGGAGCGATCTTGTTCAACGCTTTAGCAGTGTCCTATGTGGTCTCAGGTTGGGGACGATTCCATTGGAGCGCTTATGTTGGGATTTCCGGCCCCTTGGTCTTAGCAGGTATTCTTTTTCTGTTCAACTGGATATACAGAGCAGAGCTGCGAACGCGATAGTTGCAGCCTAACCTTGCTGCTGATAAGCGCTTCCCATAGCAGCGTATTGGAAGGAAGAAATAATGGAAAAGACAATACTGGAAAAGTTGTTTAAGGATCGTGGATTCCCTGATTTCAAATGGATTGAAGCGAAGGATATTGTTGTGGCTCAATGGGTCCGATTCCGATGTATGTTCGGTTGTCCCGCTTATGGTAAGAGAGGAACGTGTCCTCCCAATGTCCCATCTATTGATGAGTGCAGGAGGTTGATCTCAGAATATAACCAGGGTGCGGCGTTCCATTTTGAAAAGAAACTAGAGAAACCTGAGGATCGGAAAGCGTGGAGCAAAGAAATTGTTTTGAGACTCATGGAACTTGAAAGAGAAGTGTTCCTTTCCGGTTACTACAAAACTTTCCTTATCTCGTTTGATTCATGCGGGCTTTGTGAGATCTGCGACGCTGATCGTACGAAGTGTAAGAACCCTAAAATTGCCCGTCCGGGTGCCGACGCAATGGGAATAGATGTGTATGCAACCGCCCGCAGCATAGGTTATCCCATTCAAGTTTTAAAAACCTACGACGAAGCCATGAATAGATACGCTTTTTTATTGATTGAGTAGAACTGAAATGGCATCAGGTCTTGTCAAAGGACAAGATCAAAGGGAAAACAGTTGCCCAACGAGTCATTCCAGCCTACCTTGTGCCTCGGCGGCTGAATTCTACATTAGCGTGCATATGGAAAATTCAAATAACCTTAAAGAGCTTGGAGACCAGGTTGTATATTGAAGTGCAAATTGGCATCTCGTTTGGGTTGGATATTTTCATCACTTTCTGTAGTTGTGTATCAACTATTATGGAGGTCATTATGAAAAACCTAAACGCTATAACCTTAGCAAGTGAAACCGTTATCTATAACATTTGCATCTCAATGCCGAATCAGGCGCTTTGGGAAGTCGAGCAGTATTGGCGAGGTTACCAATAGTGATGTCGAGAGGGGCTGGGCGATAAAGCCGCCCTGCCCCTTTTTATAATTGACTAAGCCTTCGTTCATCGGTAATATATTCTCATGGCAGGATAATCCGGTGCATCGATTCATACTGGGTATCCGCTTGGATGTGCATTTTTAACAAAAATCACAATAAGGAGTATTTCCATGAGCTTAACAGTTGAGCAGATCGCAGAAGAAGCTCTTTCACTTCCCAGTGAAGCACGCGCCCTCCTTGCCGATAAATTAGCGGAAAGTTTGGATCCGGCTGAAGATGGCTATATTCATCAGCTCTGGGCGGCGGAAGCCTGTCGCCGTCGTGATGATGTTCGCAGTGGGCGTGTTCAAACCATTCCCGGTGATGTTGCCTTGGCGCAAGTGCGGCAGTCGATCACGAAATGAAGTTTGAATTTCATCCAGAGGCCCTGGAAGAATATAAAGATGCTGCCCGTTATTACGAAGGATGCCAGTCCGGCTTAGGACATCGTTTTATTGCATCGGTCTAGCAGGCCATTCTTCATATTATCGGAAAGCCTGAACAATGGAAACTTTTTGAAAAAGATGTGCGCCGCTACCTTACCCGCGTTTTTCCTTACGCCATTCTCTACGCCATCGAATCAGATTACATTCTTATTGTTGCGGTAATGCATTGCCATCGTGAGCATGGCTACTGGAATAAACGAATTCCCTAAGCAATGCTTGATCATAGTTCTGTATGGCGGGTTTCTCATAATATCTCTGGTTTTCAGCAGACCATTTGTTTCAAATTTTGTAAGCGATCAACCTTGAGGGCGTTCCAACCAGCGGCTCGACACCGTCTGGGCGATGAACCCGCCCGAGGGTCACCTGCGCGTTCTGTCCCAAACCAAATATTCTTCACTACCTTTTGTGGAAAATGATAATGAGATTTTTCTTAAAACAGCATTTCCAAATCGGAAGCATACCAAGCGTTATGGCCTAAAGGGGGAGTTATGAAAAAAATAAACACAAAAGCATTTGATCCGATTGATAAAGAAGAAAAAGAGTTGATGAAATCAATCGGACAAGACGAGTGGAAGCCTGTTAAAAATATGAAACAGGAAAAAAAAAGCCATTATGGCAGCCCGAAACACTCTGAAAATATCTGAGCGGTTCAATATCTTCGTCTTCGAGATCATGAATTGAAACAGAATCGGGGAAAGGAGATGAAATGTTAAGAATTCTATTTTCTGTTCTTTTATTTCTTCCAACTTTGGTAAGCGCAGAAACCAATATTGACAAAAAGAATCATTCTTCCTGAGTAGATGACAAATTCCACATATGCAACGGCAAAGATGGCATCTTCTCGGAAGGCATCCCTTTCACTTTTGATTCTTATGACCTGCTAGGCTCCATCGCCATGGCAGATGCTTTAGCCGGGATGCCCTGGTCCCCGTCCGAGCATTCGCAGACGCGCACCCAGAAAATACCGCTCTTGGGTCAGATAGTAAAATTGTCCTGATACGTTGACGCGATAGGGCCAGCATAACAATCGCAACTATCGCAGCAAGGGATAGGCGCCAGTCCTACAATCGTCCAACTGTCATATCTCTCCTGATTTCACAAGACAGGCGAAGGATTCAAAAGAACGGTCATAGGTCGCCTCAGCCTTTTCGGGAAAACAGCAACCCGGAAGCTCTCTTGATCGCAGGTGGTAGGCGATGCATTCACAACAGACGCCTTTCCTTGAACATGACTCATAGGTGCATCTGCATCTTTTCAGATTTTTATCCTTGTTGCATTCCATATAACGCACTTTCATGAAAAGTGAATGGCCAGCATGGAGAAGTCGTCCTCCAGGATGTCCTGGCCGTGATAAGCCTGCATCTTCCGGTACAGGACGTCAATATCTTCGCCTGTCTCCAGTCTGTTCTGCAGCAAATAAGTCCCCAGTTGTTCCACTGTCCACATGTCGCCTTCGGGAGGGTCCACCTCGTAAACACCGTCGGAGAAGACGTAAAGATGGGCCCCGGGCGAAACGGCTGCGGTATTTCCCTTAAAGACGCTTTCTGCAAGCCCGCCAATGAACAAATTGTTCGTCATCAGCTTGTCTAAGGTTCCTTCCTTCGAGACAAGGAAGGCCGGCGGGTGGCCTCCGCTGGCAAAGCGAAGCTGCCGGGTCCGGCGGTCGAAAACGCCGTACCAGATCGTAAAATAGAGGTTATTGTGGTGCTCCATGAGAAAGGCCTCGTTGAGCGCCGCCAGCACCCGTTCGGGAGTCCGGAAGTCCGTGTTCGGCAACGTCTGGGAGCGGATGGCGTTGAAAGCCGAAACCGACAGCAAGGCCGAGCCTACCCCATGGCCGCAGACATCGAGAAGATACATGGCAAAGGTGTCCTCATCGAGCCAGTGGTAGCCGAAACTGTCGCCGCCTAACTGGGCGCAGGGGAAAAAGCGCCAGGCCGTCGTAACGGTTCCCGTGGAAAGGGGCTCAGGCATGAGAGAGACCACGTAGTCTGCTGCTTGGGCGAGTTCTGCCGCAAGGGCTTGGCGGCTCGTAAGAAGGGCGGCGTAAGCCTCGTTCCTCTGGAGGAGGTTGATATAGCCCTGGGAATGGTAACGGATGCGGGCGATCAGTTCAATCCGGTCAGGGAGTTTCACCAGGTAGTCGTTTGCCCCCAGGGCAAACGCGTCCGCCTTGGTCACGGCCTCTTCCTTGGAGGACAGGACGATCAGGGGCACATCCTTAAGCTGGGGGTGGACCCGGAAGAATTTCACCAGGGTCAGACCGTCGATATCCGGCATGATGAGGTCCTGGAGGATAACCGTCGGTTTGAATTCAGCGGCTGTCGGGATGGCTTCAGTGGGATCCTGACAGAACTGAAAGACGATATCCGTCTCCGGTTCGAGCATTCGCTTTACCGCCGCGCCGACAATGGCTTGATCGTCGATGAGGAGGACCTTGATTTTATGCGCCGTCAGGATTCCCTCCTGCGCCGGGTGGGGGGACCGGGCAGGGTTTTGCATTTCGTTTTCCGTCATAATGTAATTCCTTTGTTTATTGGTATCTTTTTCAAAATTGCCTCAGCTATTTTTTCCAGGGGAAGGATTTCGACCGCGCCTCCCAGTTCCACCGCCGCCGCAGGCATACCATAGACAACGGAGGTTTTTTCATCCTGGACGATGGTGTGCCAGCCCGCCTTGCGCAACGCAGACAAGCCTTCCCCTCCGTCCCGTCCCATACCCGTAAGGAGGATCGCCAGATCTTTCCTTGGCCAGTATTTCAGGAGACTTTCAAAGAAGGTGTTGACGGACGGACGATAGGGATAATCCAGTGGATGGGGCGTATAGTGAAATGTCCGATCCTGCCCCAGGACAAGGTGATCGTTTGTTCCCGCCACCAGGGCGACGCCGGATCGGGGCCGCATGCCATCCCGGGCAATGGCCACCGTGAGGGGCGTTTGGGAATTCAACCACTCAGCGAGGCATTGGGCAAACTGCAGATCGACGTGCTGGCAGATGACGATGGCGGCATCCAGACCTTCAGGGAGAGCGGACAGGATGGTTGCCAGGGCCTTGGGGCCTCCGGTTGAAGAACCGATGGCGACGAGAGGCGGCAGGCGATCCGGCTGAGACTGGGCGCCCGGGGCGGCCGATCGCGTCGTTTGAACCGAGCTTCCCAAAAGTTTTGCCATCGTGGCTATTTTTTTAAGCAGGGCGTCTCCGCCTTCCACGGGACCATTTTCCCGGATGACGGGTGTAGCGATTACGTCCAGCGCCCCGCAACCCATCGCCTCGAAGATTTTTTCCGCCTGTTGGGCGATAGCGTCGGCCAGAACCAGGATGGCGCAGGGTGTTTCTTTCATGACGTCACAGATGAGCCGGGCGCCGTCCATACCGGCCAGGGCCACATCGACGAGCAGTATATCCGGCGGGTCGCTCCGGCATTTCCGGCGGGCCGCAATTCCGTTGTCGGTTGTCCAGGCCACCGTGTAGTCTGCTTCCAAGGCAACTACCTGCATAAGGGTTTTCAGGGCAGCGAAGTTATGATGAGCAACGGCAATCTTGAGCGGCATCAGGGGCCTCCAATCAGGTCGCGTACGGCGGTAAGCAGGCCTTCGTCATGAAAACTGCCTTTGGTCAGGTAATAGTTGGCCCCGGCCTCAAGGCCCCGCAGGCGGTCCTCTTCGCGGTCTTTGTAGGAGACGATCATGATCGGCATTTCCTTGAGGAGCGGATCATTCTTGACCGTTCGAACAAGATCGATGCCGTTCATGCGGGGCATATCGACGTCGGAGATGAGGAGGTCAAAGGATTGCGCCGTCAAGGTGTTCCAGCCGTCCACGCCGTCAATGGCCGTTGTAACGTCATAGCCGGCGGTATCCAAGAGCCTGCGCTCCACTTCGCGCACGGTAAGAGAATCGTCAACAATGAGGACCCGTTTTTTCCCTGCCCTCAGGGTATGACGGCCCTTGCCGATTTTCTGAAGCTTGCCGGTGGTCAATAGCTGATGGATGGACCGGACCAGGTCGTCCACATCGAAGATGACGACCGGAGAGCCGTCATCCAGGATAGCGCCCGCGCTGATGTTGGGGACCTTTCCCATACGGCTGTCGAGAGGACGGACAACGAGGTTTTCCTCGCCGATGACGCGGTCAACGACCAGACCGTATCGATTCAACCGGTCGCTGATGATGACGACTGTATGCTTGACTGACGGGACAGACTCCGGCGGCAGTTGAAAAAGCTGACGGGCGTCGAGGATGCCTACATGTTCGCCGTCCACGTTACAGTATGGGCGGTCTTCAATCTCCCGGATATCGGCAGCATCAAGAGACAAAACGCGATCGATGCGGGATAGAGGCAGGGCATAAGGCTCATCCGCAATCGAAAGCAACAGGGTCCTGAGGACTGACAGGGTCAGGGGCAACTGGAGGTTGAAGTGGGCGCCCCGGCCGGCTTCGGCGTCAACGCGCACAGTGCCGCCCACTTCATGGGCCATGTTAAACACGACATCCAGACCAACACCCCGTCCGGAGATCTCCGTCACGGCCTTGGCCGTTGAGAAACCAGGTAAAAAAAGGAATTCAAACAGTTCTGCACGGCTCAGGCTCACGGCCATTTCCTGTGTTACGTATCCCTTTTCAATCACCTTGCCCCGGAGGTCATCCGGATTGATGCCCCGGCCATCGTCGGTCAGCGAAATGTTCAACATCCCTGCGGCATGCCGTGCCTCCAGGACGATGGTTCCTTCAATAGGTTTGCCTGCCGCCTTCCGTTCTTCAGGCGTTTCCATGCCGTGGTCGATGGCGTTGCGGAGCAGGTGAGATAAGGGCGCCTCCAATCTCTCCAGGATGTCCCGATCTACCGGTGTATTAGCCCCTGCAATTTCAAAGCGCACCTGTTTGCCTGTTTCCCGCGCCAGGTCCCTGACCATCCGGGAAAAACCGTGGAGGCCGTCGGAGAAGGGCACCATACGGCTGCTGATGACTTCGTTGTACAGGCGATGAGACAGATATTCCATGCGGCGGGAGAAGCGCTCAAACCGGACAATATCATTAGAGACCGCCTGTTCGGCGGCGGTGATTCCGGTCAGTGTTTCCTGAATGCCTTCATCCTGCGTGTTGTCTCCCATTTTTAATTGGGATTCGAGGGAGCGCCTGAGCGGCTGCTCCAACTCGACGATGTCCTTCTTCAGCGCGAGGAGGTTTTGATAGACCGTTTTGACGGACTGAGCCTGTACGAGGCATTCTCCGGCCAGGGCCATGAGACGATTCATGTTTTCCGCCCTGACGCGAACCAGGCATCCTTCTCCCTTATCTTGCACGGCGCGCGGGCGAACGGCCGGCGTGGCGGTTGGAGGACCGATACAGGCGCTGACTTGCATGGAAGCATCCGGCCTGGGTTCGGCAGTAATTACGGCTTGTGTTGCGACAGGGGCGGCACTTGGCGTTGTTTGGGCGACGGCGGTTGATGATGGCGTCTCTGCTGCGGCAGCTCTAGCCGGCGGTGTCTCCGTTGTGACGGTTGCTGCCGCCGGCGGCGTTTCCTGAGCGGTTTCGGGCGGCGATGACAGGAATGCCCGCAGTTGACCAGCCATAACCTGAATCTCACCGGTTCCTTTTTCAAGGGCGTCGGGCAATTCTGCGATGTCCAGACGGGCAAGCCCGGCAAAAAAATCATTCCCCTTCAAAAGCCGGTCTATCGCATCGGACGTCAGGCGTCGTTGCCCATGCTGGGCTGCCGACAGGACGTCCTCCATGGCGTGGGCGAGCGTGACGGCGGCAGTTAAACCCACAATCCGGGCGGCTCCCTTGATTGAGTGAGCGGCCCGCATGAGGGGTTCTATCCGTTCCGGCGTCTGATCCCGTTCTGCCGTAACCAGTCCTGACTCCAGGGTCCGGGTGTTGTTCTCCAGTTCCACGCGGAATAGATCCAGCATGAGGTAATCGATGGGAGGATTGGCGCCGGCAGCGGTCATTGGTTGAGACTCCTTGTCATAGCGGGAAAGAGCCGCTCCTCATCAAGCAGACCCACATGACGGCCATTAAGCAGAAAAATGCCTTTGGTCAGTGATCTTGCCGAGCGGGACAATGTAGCGGGGACCTCGTCCAGGTCTTCCGGAGCGATCCGATGGACGCCCAGGATCTGTTGGACGGGAAACACGAAACGCTGTCCTTCCTGTCCAACCACCAACATTCGCTCATAGACGACGGGCTGTGCATCGCTCTCAGCCTCGGTCGTCAACTCCAGGAGGTCCGCAATGGAAAGGCACAGCAAGAGCTCGCCGTTAATGTTGGCCAGCCCTCGAAAAACACGGTTGACTTTCAAAGGCAGCGTGTGAACAGGCGACAGTTCCGCCGCTTCCTGAAAAAAGACGGTCTTAACGGCAAACCGCTCCCCGAATACGCGAAAGACCAACACGGACAGGCTTCCCAGTCCGGCAGTCTCTTTGGGTTGAGCCATGACGGACGTCCGTTCTTCGAGATATCCCGGCGGCAGTTCCTGATCCAGATGCTGTCTTCCCGCGTTGGCATAGACCGGGCAGCGGCGGCAATGAATCAGATGCGCCAGTTCCCGGCACGATCCATCGCCAAAGATTCCTTTTTCCTTCCAGCAATATCCGGTTGAGCTTTCCATATTTCTATCCGTTTGTCCTTATCGCGATGTCCTCTGTCACGGAAGGAGTTTCGGACGTTCCCACGGTTTTTCCCTGCATGCCTGCCTTTCGTTCGGCCCGGTCCCGATAGAGGGACGCCTTCCGGTCGTCTCCTTTTTGCCGGTAGATGAGGCTGATATGGACGAGACTCTCGTACTGACCTGGATCGAGATAGATGGCCTTGAGAAAGAAAGCCTCGGCGACGTTCATATCCTGCCTGGCCATATGGATAACGCCCATGAGACAATACGACTCAGCGGACGGGCCGACCTTCCGGGTATATTCCTGACAAAGACGCAAAGCGCCATCCATGTCACCCCGGTCAGCCAGACAGCGCGCTTCCTGGATCTGCCCGTCCATAAATGGTTCGGCGTCTGTTGGATCAGGCTTGGCCGGTTGCTGCTTTTCAGCGGCCGTAAGCAACTGAAAAGGATCAGGCAAGGTTTTGCCTTCCAGCGGTTTGTTGCCGGATGCCGCGCCAGGCCCTGTCAGAGTCTTTACAGCTTGGCGTTTGGCGTCCAGGGGCGGCAACGATTTCAGTGTCGTTGCTGTCGTTGTCACCTTAGGCAACGGTTGTGAAGCGGGTTTGGTCAAGGCAAAGGCCCGATCCCACTGGAGGGGGACATAGCCCTGCTGCTGCCAGAAAATCGTTTCCGTGTGACCGGTAAAGAGAATGCCTCCAGGGAGAAGGAGCCGGTTCACCCGCTCGAATACCCGGCGGCGGGTCTCGGCGGTCAAGTAGATGAGCAGGTTTCTGCAGAAGATAATCGCGTAGGGGCCTCGTCCGGCAAGGCTGCCGGGCGACATCAGATTGTCATGATGAAAGGCGACCTGCCGGATGACTTGATCCGTCACCTGACGGCCATGAGGCGTTTCCTGAAAAAACCGGGCGATATCTTCACCGATGTGTCCCCGGAAGGCGCCGCTTCCATAACATGCCTGGCGGGCTTTGTTCAGGGCCCGAATGCTGATATCCACCCCATCGACGGCGAAGGCTGAAGGCGGCAAACCGGCGGCAAGCAGAGTCATGACGATGGAATAAGGCTCTTCGCCGGTGGAGCAGGGGGCTGAAAGGATATTCAGGACACGATTCCCGCGTAGTTCCCGGGCGTGGCGGGCGAGATAGGTGAAGGGGCCCCGGTCGCGGAAAAACCAGGTTTCCCCGACGACGATGTCGTCGATGAGCCGTTGCCGTACGTCGCCCGACGAGACGAACAACCGTTCATATTCTAACGGATCAGAGATCCCTTCACGGCGCATGGCCGCTTGAACGGCCCGGCTGACGGCCCCTTTGCCGACAGCATCTTCCGCCATGCCAAGGGTGGCGATCAGGAATTGTTCAATGGCAGGAGGCGTATTCATCCGTTGCTGACCTCCGGCGGAAAAAGAGTAAAGAGCAGATCCCGGGTCAAAAGCCGCTTGATTTCCAGAATCTGGATAGAACCGCGTTCATCGAAGATCATATCTCCCAGATAAGGGGCGCCGCTCACGGACACAACCGGTTGCTGCAGGTTTTCCTTCTCGCAGCGGATAAATTCCGTTACCCCTTCAGCCAGAAGGCCCAGGATGTGGGAACATCCGTCGTCGCCTTCATGGGTCACGAGGATGATGCGAGTGCTCATACGGGGGTGGGAGGGGAGTCCGGTGAGCAGGGAAGTCAGATCCACTACCGGTGTCAGAGCCCCCCTGTAGTTAAAGGTCCCCGCCGCTTCCGGGGGTGCATGCGGGATGGCTCTCAGGGACACAAGGGAAGATACCTCGATGACCTGTTCAATATCGAGGCCATAGCGCTCCGTACCGACCTGAAACTGAAGTATTAGCATGATGTTTTCCGATCAAGAGCTGATTCTGAACCGGGAGACCTCCGACTGAAGCCCCTGAATTGCGTCATTGAGCTGTTCCGTCGCCAGTTTGAATTCATGAAGTGATTCCTTGGTCTGCTCCGCCGCCTGGGACAACTGGCCCATGGATTCGCTGATCTGCTGGGCGCCCTGAGACTGGCCGTACATGCCGTCCTTCACGGCGGTAAACTGGGGACCATGGATGCGCACCTGATCGATGATACGGGCAAGCTGGCCGCTCTGAGTAGCCACCGTATCAACCCCGCGCCTGACCTCATCGGCAAACTTGTCCATCTCCATCACACCGGTCGAGACCGAGGTCTGCATCTCGGCCACAACCTTTTCAATGTCCTGGGTGGCTATGGCCGTTTGATCGGCAAGACGGCTGATCTCACGGGCGACAACAGAGAAGCCCCTTCCGAATTCACCTGCTTTTTCCGCCTCGATGGCGGCGTTCAAGGACAGAAGGTTCGTTTGATCGGAAATCTTGTTGATGGTGGTGACCACCTTGGATATCTTGTTGGCCCGGTCGTTGATGACAGCCAGCTTGGAGGATATTGATGCGGTTGCCTTGACCAGTTCCCGCATGGCCCCTTCCATGTTGGAGAGGTCTTTGCGGCCC
>Ga0153915_10006285_pt1 | contig 11114 bp, 11 predicted proteins | sample Opewatmetagenome_2_FD_107003 | JGI IMG/M metagenome (GOLD analysis project Ga0153915, IMG submission 107003) | Freshwater wetland microbial communities from Ohio, USA - Open water 3 Core 3 Depth 3 metaG | ecosystem: Environmental > Aquatic > Freshwater > Wetlands | place: USA: Ohio, Lake Erie...
CAAACGCCCAGAAGCTAATGCTTCATCCCCTGGAAGGCTGAAGCTCATCATTATCAAGCTCAGGAGGGCCGCAAGGAACACCCGTTGCCTCATGATTCACCTTCCTCCCTTTCTCCCCTTCTCAGTTTTCGTTTCACTCTTCCAAGGTTCCATATTGGCCTCTTTCCTACATTCTTGGTTTGGGCAAGCGAGTCTGGAGAATAGGTTTCTATCTCTGATTTCCGAAAATTTTTCCTCTTTCCGACAGCTTCAAACCCAGGGCGAGAATGATCTTGCGTTTCGTTTCCAGGCGGCATTTTTTCCCTTTTTCCACCCGGTCGATAGTCAATGTAGAAATCCCCGCTTTCCTGGCCAGTTCTACCTTGCTCAATAAAAGCGTTTCGCGGTACTTTTTGAGCGAGTTCATTTGTGTTTCCAAGGCCTGTATTCGGAAAATTGACAATCCTTATGAATTAGAAACCCAGTTTTTTAGAATGCAAAAATAATTCCACAGGGGATGAAAAGCATCAAGATTTTTTTATTAACCATAATTAATTAAAATTATATATAATTATATTTCTTAAAATTTATTTAACTATCCAATTTTATTAAGCTTATTTAGAGAGTTTCTTGGAAAATGGAGGCCGATTCCTGGGTTCAGCCCGGGAGTTTCTTTTCCCGCCGAGGGGAGCGGCGATCAAGGAGAGACCCAATTCGTGTGCAATTTTGAACTCACCTGTACCATTTTTTCCATCATTCTGAGTCAATTTTGACACAGGTGGACTAAAAGATTTTTTACTCTAAATAGTTAAAGGCTCCCGCTTAGGATTGCGTAAACCCTTCAACCATTCGCTTACAAACCTGAACTCAAAAATAACCAAAAGACCAAGGATCCCCGCGAGTAGAGCGACTGGAGATCCTCAGAGGAAAAGAGTTGGGTCATGGGGTCATCGCTCGAACTGATAAACTACTTCTCCTTTTTTAACCAGCCCCAGTTCTTCACGGGCAATTTTTTCAACTTCTTCCTTGCTGTGCTTCATCCGTTTTATCTGTTCGGCAAGCTTCTGGTTTTCTTCCCGAAAGCGTGCATTGACGATTTTGATCCTCTCCTTCTCCTCTTTCAAGTGGTAAATCTGAATTAAACCCCGCCCCCCGAAAATGGTGAAAAAGAACATAGCAGAAACAAATGCCACTATGAAGAGCAGATATTTTTTGCGGATGGCCCCGAAGAAGTACACTGGGAGTTCTGTCTCCTAGAAGGGTTTTTGCAATTTATAAGCAATATTTGTTCCGCCTTTTAAGCGAATTGCTTCTCAACTCCTTTTCACATAGATGTCTCGCACGATGTCTTCATCCAGGGCCAAAGTCGTCTCGCCAATCTCCAGCACGAAAGAGGGACGCTTTTGGACCAACCGGACAACCATACCGGGAATTAACCCGAGAGCACTCAGGCGCTCCAGTCGGGACCTGGACTTTGGCGTAATGAAGACCACTCGCCCTTCTTCGCCAAGTTTCAAGTCGGAGAAGGGACGAACGAGGGGCTCGACCTGCCGCTTGAATCGAGCACAACAAGGGCCTCGGGGAATGGGTTTGCCGTGGGGACAAATCGGGGGATGTCCAAGGAAAGTACACACGCTATCCAGCACTTTGGGGCTGAGGATGTGCTCGAATTGGCAGGCGCTCGATTCCATATAACTCTCTTCCAGCTCAAAGACCTCGGAAAGCAACCGCTCGGCCAAGCGATGTCTGCGGATGATCTCTTCCGCCCTCCGTTCTCCTTCATCTAAAAAAGCCACCTGCCCTTCTCGAAGGGATATCCACCTGGCTCGTTCCATCTCCCCAAGGAATTTTTCGGCCCCTTCTTCGTTGGTCATTCGAAGAAATTCCTCCACGTTGACCGGGCCCCTCTCCCGCATCGTCCATAGAAGTTCTAGAATCTCTTCCTTTTGATGCGATTCGCTTTTGGTTCCGGCTTCACTCCATCCGTGGCCAAGCCCTTTTCTGCCCAGGGAAGGGTCTTCTGGCGCTTTATTCATTTGCCGCTCTCTTCCCGCCGAAGATCTTTTTGATCAAATTGATTGTTTTTGAATCCTCGACGAATTGATAATGGCAACGGGGGCAACAGATTAACCCGCAGCTTTTACCAAACGCGCAACCCGCAGAACACCCGTTGCTTTCTTTCTGGAAACTCTTCCCGCAAAGGGGGCAATGCCAGAGATTTGTCCCCTCCCCCTTCATACCTTAACTCCTAGGGACCGGATCAGATAATTCATCCCGCCACCGACCAAAAAGGAAAACGGGAAGATGAATCCGGCCATAGCCAAGGCCTGCTTCAGCCCTCGTTCTTTGATAATCACGAAAAAATTGGCGAGGCAAGGGACGAAAAGGGTGAGGGTAATCAGGCTGACCACAATCTGAACCGGGTCCAGCTCCCCATTTTTGGCCATGATGAAAAGACCAGCCGCACCGTAATCCCGCCGCAGAAAACCAAGAAGAAAAACCTCGGTGGCTTTGGCCGGCAAACCGAGAAATCGGACCACAACCGGCTCGGCCAAAACCCGGGTAACCTTTAGCAGGCCCAGTCGATCGAAGGCAAAAAGGCAGAAGGTTCCCAGAAGGAATAGCGGAACAGCTTCCTTCAGGAACCACTCCAGGCGAGCGAAGGTCTTTATTAGAATATTGTCTAAAGTGGGAATCCGCAGGGGAGGGATTTCCAAGATGAAGTCTGCTTTTTCTCCGGGGATGAGCTTCGAAGCTAAAAGGCCCACAAGAATTGTGCTGCCGACTATTACCAGCCCCCAGAGAACTACCCCGCTCCAGGACAATCCAGCGAACATGCCCACCATCACCCCGATCTGAGCAGAGCAGGGAACGCCCAAGGCCAGGAGCAGGGTTACTAAAATCCGTTCTTTCTTAGTCTCCAATACCCTCGCCGTGAGCGTAGCCATCGTATCGCAGCCGAGGCCCAAGACCATGGGCAACACGGCTTTGCCGTTCAGCCCCATCACCCTGAAAAAACGATTGGCCATTACGGCCAGCCGAGGAAGGTATCCCGAATCCTCCAATAACCCAAAGGCGAAGAAAAAAGTCCCAACGATGGGCAGGACAATGGCCACCGCGTAAGTAAGACCCATGGTCACTAATCCGTAGGGGCCGATAAAGAGATCTTGGAAAAATTTCGCAGGGAAAAGATATTCCACGCCCCGGATGGCTGCCGGATTGATGAACTTTCCAAAGATTACTTTCTGCATAAAATCTACTCCCATGCCCGCGCCGAATTCCCCCACAAACTTATATGTGGCAAAGAGTACAAAAAGAAGAATCGGGATTCCGCCGATCGGGTGGGTGGTTAGAGCGCTTAGGAGCTGAGCAGTCCTTCCCCGGATGGGTTTTTCTTGCCGGAAGATTCCATCCAAGAGAAGGTCGACGGTATTCAGTCGTTTCTGGTTAATCAAAAATCCCAATGGTTCTGGACGTTGTCCCTGCAGACCTTGGCAGATCTCCTCCATTTTGTGGATGGCCCCTTCGCTCAGCCTGGAATGAAGCCAATCTTGAAGGCTTTCATCCCCGGCCAGGACCATTAGAGCCAGTGCCCTTTTCCCTTTTTGCTTTTCTGGAAGGAGCTTTTCGATTGCCTCAATCCTTTCCTCAAACTCCGGGGAGTAGGTCAAATGAAGCTTAGGAACCTGATCTTTCCCCAGACTTCTTACTAATCCATCCAGACCCTTCCTGCGAGTGGCCACTGTGGAGAGAACCGGTATCCCCAACAACTTGGAAAGATCCTGATGGTTAATCGAAATCCCCCGTTCCTTGGCCTCATCTGCCATGTTTAGGACCAGGACGACGGGTATTTCCATCTCGGCAAGTTGGACGGTGATCAACAAGCCGCGGCGGAGGTTCTTGGCATCGCAAACCTGGATGACCTTCAAGTCCCCATCTTCTAAAAGGATATCCCGGGTCACCCGTTCGTCTTCGGACATGGGAATGAGGTTGTTGATTCCCGGTGTGTCCACGATCAATCTTCTCCGCCCCCCCATTTTGGAGTTTCCTTGGGTAACCTCCACCGTTGTCCCTGGATAATTAGAAACCGTGACGTATCGCCCGGTCAGCCATCCGAAGACTACGCTTTTCCCCACATTGGGGTTCCCTACTAGGGCCACTCTTTCAATCGCTTCTCCGGTTGAAGGCTCGGTTCTGGCCTGCTTATCCATGTCCTGTTTTCCTTTGCTTTCCCCTTGCGCTACCCTCCCCTTTGGGAGCGCAGGCAGAACAATGGCCGTAAAGCTCCAATTCATGATCGAAGATCCGAAAGCCTTCTCGGCGGGCTATCCGCGACTGCAAAGCTTCGATGCGCTCGCTCGCAAATTCCACAATTTTACCGCAGGAAAGGCAGATCAGATGGTCATGATGTTCTCCTTTGGCGCGATGCTCAAAGCGGGCCATTCGGTCTCGAAATTGGCGAGAAGAGGCCCACCCGCTCTCAGCCATTAGCTTCAACGTGCGGTAGACTGTGGCATACCCGATCCGCGAGTTCCTCTGGCGCACCCTCTGGTAGAGCTCATCCACGCTCAGGTGTGACCCGGCTTCCATAAACGTCCGCACAATCTCATCGCGCTGCCGGGTGGTCTTGAGACCCCTCTCCTTTAAAAGTTGGTGGAAACGTAATCCAGTGAATTTGTCCATGAGTGAAATGAACTACCCCGGGCTGAAGCCCTGGGTATCCCGGGTCAAAGACCTGAAATGCCTCCGCTTCGCTCCGGGCGGCCATTCATCCCCTAGCTTAAAAGCTCGGGGTTTTCTGGCCGGTTTTATAAATGATTTTGAATTTCATTTTCAAAATATCACAGAGGATTCCCCTACGTCAAGAAGATATTTTTAGATCGGCGAGGAAGGGCAAAACGGTTCCGAACTAGCTTGCTGCCCTTCATCCACCCGTTTCTACAGGCAGGTTACCCGGGAGGGGTTTTCTGAGTTGGGACTGGAGGAAAACTCAAATGGCCGGGGTGATGACCGAAGGGAGGTGCAAGACCAGGTCGCGGTGGGACATCAGAACCTCCATCTGTTTTCGCTCTTGGCCGCTAAAGGCACTGGCTCCGAAAAATCCGCCGTGGCAACGATTCATGACCAAGGTAGAACCCCCTCGACCGACGACAACAAATTCTCCCCTCTCCTTGCTTGCAGGTAGAGGGAGACTTCATTCCACAAACCCTGGGCGGCGTAACCCGAGAGAAAAGGTAGAAAACCCTTTTTTGCTCCTCGAAAGACAGGAAAATCGTTCCCGTCCCGATGGTATTTCGAATGATCCCGGCGATAAGGGCGGCGAGAGCTCCGTACCAAGGCCCTATCAAGTCTCCCGCCACGCCGTTTAACATGTGTTGGAAAGGGACCACCTTAGTTGGTCAGATCGAAATGTGTCTCCCGAGAGGAGCCCAGCCACCGCCGCAAAAAGGCCCATGAGCACGACCTTCTTCCCTTCCACCATTTTGTCCTTGTCCCCTTCTCAGCCCCTCGGATTTTGGGTCTTTTGTAGATTTAAGCTTTCATTCATCGCGCCGGTACGGTAACCTTGCAGGTCCAAGGTCACATAAACGAACCCAACCCCTTTTAAAAAGCGGATGACTTGCTGCCGGAGCTTTTCGTCGAGCAAACGATCGATCTCCTTACCTTCCACCTCCACCCGTGCTAATTCTCCATGGTAGCGCACACGCAGCTGCCGGAATCCCAGGCTGCGCAGATGCTCTTCCGCCCTCCGCACTTGTTCGAGGCGTTCAGGGGTGATTTCCGTTCCGTAAGGAAACCGAGAAGAAAGGCAGGCCAAGGAAGGTTTGTCCCAGGTGGGCAGACCCATCCACCGACTTAGCTCCCGAACCTCCTCCTTGGTCAAGCTGGCTTCCATCAAGGGGCTACGCACGCCGAGCTCCCGGGCCGCCTCCATCCCCGGGCGATAATCCCCCAGATCGTCATAATTGGACCCATCGACCACGTGCTTCAAGCCGAGATCTTCCGCTTTCTTCTGGCAAAGCTCGAAAAGTTCCTTTTTGCAGTAGTAGCAGCGGCGGGGTGTGTTGCAGGTGAAGCTGGGGATTTCTAGTTCCTTGGATAAAACCTCAATGTACCGAATACCCATCTGCTCGGCGGATCTTTTGGCTTGGAGGATTTCAAAATTCGGGTAAGTGGGGGAAGAAGCCAGCAAAGCCATGGCCCGGTCCCCCAATTCTTCATGGGCGATGTGCAGGAGCAGGGTGCTGTCCACCCCTCCAGAAAAGGCCACCAAAACTGAGCCCAGCCCACGAAGGATCTTTCTGGCCTTCTCTAATTTCTCCTGGAGGACCCAAGGCAAGCTGCCGGTGGTCCCTTTTTCCTCGGCATTTACGATCCCTTCCTTTTCCATCATCCTTCCTTTCCTTTTTTTCCCTCTCCCTCAATCCCAAACAACCCCCCGCCCAGGTATCTTTCCCCGGTGTCTGGTAGAAGGACGATCACCGTCCTCCCTTGCCCCAGTTCCCTGGCCACCTGGAGGGCGCCGAACGCTGCCGCCCCGGAAGAGATGCCCACTAGAAGCCCTTCTTCTTTGGCCAATCGCCGGGCAGTGCTGGCGGCCTCCTCATCCTGGACGGCGATAATTTGGTCAATGATCGAAGTGTTTAGGACCTCGGGAATGAATCCCGCACCGATCCCTTGGATCTTATGGGGTCCGGGGTTTCCCCCGGAGAGCACGGGAGAACGAGCTGGCTCTACGGCCACGATCTTCACCTGGGTCAGCTTTTTCTTGAGTACTTCACCCACTCCTGTGATCGTGCCCCCTGTCCCCACTCCGCCCACAAACGCATCGATTTTCTCCCTGATCTGGGAAAGGATCTCTTTAACCGTAGTCTCTCGATGGACCTGCGGGTTAGCCGGGTTTTTGAACTGCTGGGGCATAAAAAATCCTGCGTTCTTGGCGACGATTTCTTCGGCTCGCCGGATGGCCCCCCTCATTCCCTCATTCCCCGGGGTCAATTCCAGCTGTGCTCCATAGGCGGCCAGAAGGGCCCGGCGTACTACGCTCATCGTTTCCGGCATCGTCAGGATCAAACGGTATCCTTTGACTGCGCAGACCATAGCCAGGCCGATCCCCGTGTTTCCACTGGTCGGCTCCACGATCGTCGTCCCCTCGCGGATTTTCCCTTCCTTCTCCGCAGCCTCAATCATGCTCAAACAGATGCGGTCCTTTACAGAACCCCCGGGGTTGAAGGATTCCAGCTTGGCCCAGATTGCAGCATCTTCTTTCTGCGGCAATCTTCTGAGCCGGACCATGGGGGTGCAGCCGATCAAACCCAGGGCGCTCTCTACTCTGCGCATTCTTTCCCTCCTGTCCGCCGCCTGATCGATTAAAATTCTACCAAATTTAGTAAAGTTCTGTCAAAAAAAATTACACCATAAGAATTGGGAAAATATTCTTACTCTCTTTTTATAGATTACTAATTTTATATGATTTAATTCACTAGAAAAAGCTTGACTTTGCTCTCCTGCTTCCCTTAAGAATAGAAGAAGAACCCGCCTGAGGAGGGAACGAGTGGACCCACAAATGGTCGAGGTTTTCCATCTTATTCCTTACGGCATTTACGTCTTGACCACGAAGCGCGGCGTGGAACCCTGCGCCATGATCGTCTCCTGGGTTTCCCAGATTTCCTATTCCCCTACCCTGTTGATGGCCGCTCTTCATCGCCACCGATATGCTTTAACGGCTCTCCGGGAGTGTGGTTTCTTTTCCCTTAGCTTGTTGAGAATCGAACAAAAACCATTGGTGGCTCTTTTTAAAAACCCAATTTCTCAGCCCAGGTTCTCCGAGCTTTTCGTCGAAACTGGCCAGAAAAGCGCCCCCTTCCTCAAAGCTGCTCTGGCTTCCTGGGAATGCCGCGTCTTCTCCACGATGGAGGCCGGAGATCATATCCTTTGCATCGGAGAGGTCCGAAGCGCCTCAGCCATCCGTGATGGGAAACCCCTGACGACCGTCGATTATGGGAAAACCTACCTCGGGCAGAGTTGAAGAAGGAGTCAAAAAAAATGAAAATGTCGGGGCAGGCATTGAAGGTCCTGAATATCCTGGAGAAGGAATATCCGGATGCCCGGGTTACTCTCCATTTTAAAGACCCCCTCCAGCTGCTCATTGCCACCATCTTAGCCGCACAATGCACGGACGAGCGGGTGAACCTAGTTACCAAGGACCTTTTTAAAAAATATCACCAAGCGGCGGATTTCGCTGGGGCTGACCTGCGAACCCTGGAGGATGAAATTCGTCCCACGGGCTTCTACCACAACAAGGCTAAAAGCATCCTAGGTTGCTGCGAGATGCTCGTAAAAAAATTCCATGGCCAGGTCCCCCAAAGGCTCGAAGACCTAACTCCACTTCCCGGCGTGGGCCGGAAAACGGCCAACATTATCCTGGGGAACGCTTACGGCCAGCAGGCCATCGCTGTGGATACCCATGTCAAAAGAGTCACCCATCGACTGGCCTGGGCCAAGTCGGATGACCCGGATAAAATCGAATTCGAGTTGATGGAAGTCATCCCCCGAGAGCGTTGGACCATGGCCTGTCATCAGCTCGTCTTCCACGGAAGAAGAGTCTGCAGGGCTCAACAACCTCAGTGTCCAACCTGTCCGGTGGTCAAATTTTGCCCAAAAATCGGGGTACCCTTAAGGAAATAGTTGGAGGAAAGATGTTTCTGAAACAACTCGAAGTTGGAAGATTCTCTGTATTTGCTTACCTTATCGGCGGGGAATCCGGGGGGGATGGGGTGGTCATCGACCCGGCCGGTGATGTAGACGAGATCATTGCCCTCGCTGACCAGAAAAGGATCATCATCAAATATATCTTGAATACCCATGCTCATGTGGATCACGTCATGGGCAATGAGGAAATGAAGCGGAAGACCGGGGCCAAGATCATCATTCATGAAGAGGATGCCCCGTCGCTCACCCGTATCCCTCGAAGCATGCTTTTAATGTTCGGGGGCCGGTCTTCTCCCCCGGCGGATGAGACCGTCAAAGACGGGGATTTAGTTCGAGTCGGCGATCTAACTCTTAAAGTCCTTCATACCCCGGGGCACTCTCCGGGAGGAATGTGCCTTCACCTGGATCAGGCTGTGTTTACGGGTGACACTCTCTTTGTTGGGGGCGTAGGCCGGACCGACCTCCCTGGGGGTTCGTGGCCGCTCATGCTCCGGTCGATCAAAACCAAACTCCTCACCCTTCCGGATGAGACGATCGTTTATCCCGGCCACAATTATGGTTTTGCGCCTACCTCGACCATCAAAAATGAACGTCTCCATAACCCTTTTATCGAGTGATCACCCAAAATTTGCACCCTCTATCTTGGTTTTCCCCCTTAAACAGATCATGGACCTAATTTCCTTCTCTTCAACGATTTTATGACCGAAGGTAAACTTAAATCGAGGACCCTGGGCATGGGATCCGGTTTAAGGGAAAAGTATGTTGGGGGAATGATTGGTAGTGCCCTGGGCGATGCCATCGGAGAAATTGCCTATGGGTATCCTGAGAGATCGCTTTTATTGGCCCAGGTTAACCGCCTGGAAGACCTTTCATACACGGACGATACCGCTATGGCAATAGGACTCGCAGAATCCGTCAAGAACCTGGGGAGAATCAACCAGAAGGACCTGGGAGACACCCTGAATCGCAATTACTCGCGCGAGCCCTGGCGGGGCTATGCTCAAGGACCCCCCACCCTCTTTGCCCTGGTCGAGAGATTGGGGATGTCATACCCCGACGCAGCACACACGCTTTTCGGCGGTTCCGGTTCCCTCGGAAACGGCGCTGCCATGCGCATCGTTCCCGTCGGGCTGTTCTTCCACAAGTCGGCTCAGCTCTATGAACATGCCCGCGCTTCGGCGGAGGTAACTCATGCCCATCCAGTGGGAATGGACGGAGCGGCCGTGCAGGCCCGGGCGATCGCGCAGGCCGTAACCATGGACCCGAAAGAACCCTTTTTATCGGACCCTTTCGTCCAAGGGCTGATAGAATTTGCTCGCACCCCGGAAATTCGGAGAAAAATGATCCGCGTCCAAAAGATACTGGCCGAGAAGACTCCTCCGCAAGTGGCCGCAAATAAGCTCGGGCGTACAGTGGCGGTTCATGAGTCCATGCCTTTTGCGATCTATTCATTTCTCCGCCATCCGAAATCATTCGCAGAATGTCTCTTTTGCGCTGTGTTGAACGGCGGGGACCGGGATACGCTGGGCGCTATGGCCTGTGCCATTTCCGGGGCTTATCTGGGCATTGAAGCCATCCCAGCGGCCTGGCATGCAAAACTCGAAAATCAAGCTTATATTGAGGAGCTAGCAATCGCACTTTTTGAGCGAAATAGCTGATATCCCCCTGTGGGCATCCCACCCAGGAGTTGATTCCCATTTAGATAGCGCCGAAGCCTTGAAATAAGACTTTCAGTTGCCTGCATATTGCAGACCTGCATTTCTCAACATACAAGGGGTTTGAAGATTACCCGGGAAGCTCCCGGAAATTGTCGACGGAGAGGCGAGAGTTCCATAGCGAATCGGGAACTGAGGCGAACAATTTCCGCTAAAAACTTTCCTCCTGATGGGTAAATGAATGAAGGGCAATTCTTTTACCCAGCCGATGGAAATTGCCATGGGATCTCGAATGGATGGCCTACATTTTTCCTTCTAGACCGCTTCTCGATGTCCGCCCATTCCCACCATCAAATAAGACTGGTCCCCCTTGGGCGATCTTTTTTGGTTTGAGCATGAGAAATTGGTAACGGTCGGCAGAGTGCACGGATATGTCGCGCATCCGAATTCCCTGGAGAATGCTGAGAGGAACATTAACTCCTGCACTGCCAAGTGCCCAAACCTTACGGTAAAAATCAGCCAGCCCATTCACTGGTTTTTCATTCACCGTAAGGATGAGATCACCGGATTGCAGGCCCGCTCGCTCCGCGGGACTTCCCTTAGTGACCTGGGTGACGATGACACGCCCGTGGGCCTCTTCCACGTTTATCCCCAACCAGGGTCTGGGTGCTTTACTGGAACGGCCGGTACTCATCAGGTCAGAAAGAATCGGAGTAAGGAGATCGATGGGCACAAACATATTACTAGGAATGGAACCAAAACCCTGGA
>Ga0153915_10006286_pt1 | contig 11114 bp, 10 predicted proteins | sample Opewatmetagenome_2_FD_107003 | JGI IMG/M metagenome (GOLD analysis project Ga0153915, IMG submission 107003) | Freshwater wetland microbial communities from Ohio, USA - Open water 3 Core 3 Depth 3 metaG | ecosystem: Environmental > Aquatic > Freshwater > Wetlands | place: USA: Ohio, Lake Erie...
CAACGGCTCGATCCGCGGGCTCTCCCACTCCACCGGGGTCGGCCACATGATGGAGGACGGCCACTGCGTCGCCACCGTGCACGCCGAGGCCAACGCCATCATCCAGGCGGCGAAGAACGGGGTCGCCATCGAGGGTGCGACCATCTACACCACCGCCTCTCCCTGCTGGCCCTGCTTCAAGCTGATCGGCAACTCGGGGTGCAAGCGCATCGTCTTCGGGGAGTTCTACCGGGACAACCGCATCTTCGACTTCGCGCGCCAGCTCGGCATCGAGCTCGTCGAGCTGAAGGTACCCGAGCGGCCGGACCTCGAGGCGAGCGACACGGGCCCCGCCCGGCAGGTCATCGTCTCTCGCGAGGGCGGTAGCTAGGGCGGGCGGCTCGTCCCGCGCCGGTCAATACCCGCCCGGGCGCGCCGGCGCCTCGCGCTGCAGATCCTCGCCGAGGACGGCGGCGATGGCCGCCTTGCGCGTCCGGTAGAGATCCTCGCGTTGCCGCAGGCGCACGTACCGGGCGCGGTCGGCGGGCGGCACGGGATCCGGAAAGGCAGCGATCTCCGCCCGGACCCGTGCCAGGGCCCGATCGAGCGACACCACGCGGATCGAGGGGTGGGCCTTCGGATCCTTGTGCAGGTCCAGCTCCGCGGTGTCGTTCTCGGTCCAGAGCGGCACGTAGTCGGCGCCGGCCACCTCGACCGCCACGACGCCGCGCCCGTAGTCGCGCCGGGCGATCGCCACGCGGAGGAGCACGCCGTCGCGGGTCGCCGCGACCCGGTCCGGCGTCGCACCGGGCACGTAGTACCGCGACTGGTTGGAGACGAAGTTGCCGAGCGAGTAGGCGATCACCGCCACCTTCCCGTCGGCGCGCCGGTACAGCTCGATGGGCTGCAGCACGTGGGGGTGATGGCCCACCACCACCAGCGCGCCGGCGTCGGCGAGCCGGTGCGCGAGGGCCACGTCCTCCTGGCGGGGGCGATCCGCGTACTCCTCGCCCCAGTGCAGCGAGACCACCACCGCGTCGGCCGAGGCCGCCGCTTCCCGCACGGCGGCGGCCGCCCGGTCGGCGTCGAGCACGGCCGCGAGGACGCAGGGCAGGGGCGCGCCCCTCGGGCAGTCGTTGCCGGCGTCGTTGTAGAAGCGGCTCCAGGCGAGGAACGCGAGCGCGATCCCGCCCGCCTCGAGCCGGCGCGGACCGGCCTCGGCCGGGGGCGCGCCTGCGCCCACGAAGGACATCCCGGCGGCGTCCAGCTCGCGCAGCGTCTCGAGGAAGCCCTCGCGCCCCTGGTCGAAGAGGTGGTTGTTGGCGACGGAGACCACGTCCACCCCGGCGGCGCGGAGCGCCCGGACGGCCGCCGGCGGCGCGTTGAAGACGAAGCTCCGCGAGCCCTTTCCCGACCGTGGGGCGACGGGGGATTCCAGGTTGGCGAAGGTCACGTCCGGAGCGGCGAGCAGGTCCGCGACGTCCGCCCACAGCCAGCCGAAGCCGTCCTCCCCGGCGGCCGGCTCCCCGCGTTTCGCCAGCGCGGAGTCCTTCACCGCGTCCTGCATGAGCACGTCGCCGACCGCGCCCAGGACGAGCCTCGCGGCGGTTCGTACCGGGGCCGGCGCCGGGGGGAGCGCCGCCGGAGCGGCCGTGGGCCGAGGCGCCGGGGCAGCGGCGGCCTCGGCCGGCCGCGCCTCGGGATGCGGAGCGGGACGCAGTGGGCCCGCGCAGGCGCAGAGGAGGGCGAGGACCGGCGCACGCGCGTTCGGCATCCAGGTGACTCTAGCATGAAATCCCTTGACCTCACGGCGGGTTGGCCGCAGGCTTGTCATCGCCGTCCGCCGTCGCCATCCTCTGCCTCGACGGGCGCCGGGTCGTCCGGGGGCAGGCATGGTGGCGGCAGCCGGGAGCGCAACGAGCGGGTCGGGCGGCGAGGCGTCGCCGCCCCGGGCCGAGGCCGAGCGGCTGGAGCACGCCCTCCGGTCGATGGCGCTCCCTTGGCTCGCGAGCGGGCTCGCCCACGACGTGAAGAACCCGCTCAACGCCATGGCCCTTCACGTGGCGGTCCTCGCCGACAAGCTCGCCGAGGCCGGCGAGGCGGTCGCGGCGCTGGCGGCCGGGCACCTCGCGTCGCTCCGCGAGCAGATCGGCCGCGTCGACGACGCGGTGCGCCGGTTCGTGGAGTCGGCCGATCCGCTCCCCCGGGTCGAGCCGACCGACGTCTCCGGCGCCGTCGCCGACCTGTGCCGGCTCCTCGCCCACGAGGCGCGCCGGCGCCGCGTCGATCTCCGGTGCGAGGCCGGCCCGGAACCGGTGCGCGCGCGGTGCGATCCGGCCCGGCTCGGCCGGCTCCTCCTCGGGCTGTTCCGGCGCGCGCTCGCCGAGACGCCGGCGGGCGGACGCCTGGTCGTGCGCTCCGCGGCCGAGGGCGGAGAGGCGACGGTGCGCTTCGAGCGGGACGCCGGCCCCGAGGCTCCGGACCTCGCGTTCGTGACGGACGTCGTGGCTGCCTCCGCCGCCGCCATGGGCGGCCGGCTCACCCTCCACGCCGGTGCCGACGGCGCGCGGTACGTGCTCTCCCTGCCCCGGAGCGGCGCGCCGTGAGCTATCGCCTCCTCATCGTGGACGACGAGGCCGACAGCCGGGAGGCCATGGCCGAGCTGGTGGGCCGCTGGGGCTACGAGGTCGCCACCGCGTCCGACGGCACCGAGGCCCTGCGGCGCGCGGCGGAGTGGCACCCGGACGTCATCCTCACCGACCTCGTCATGCCGGGGCTCGACGGGCTGTGGCTCCTGCGGGCGCTGCGGACCGAGCTGCCCGACTGCCCGGTGGTGCTGCTCACCGGGCGCGGGACCATCCAGACCGCGGTGCAGGCCATCAAGGAAGGGGCCTACGACTTCATCGAGAAGCCGCTGGAGGTGCCGCGCCTGCGGCTGGTGCTCGACCGAGCGCTGGAGAAGAAGGAGACGCTGAGGGAAGTGCAGCTGCTCCGCCGGCGGCTCGCGGCCCTGGCGCCCGGCACCGACATGATCGGCTCCGGCCCGGCGATGCAGCGGGTGTTCGACCTGGCCCGGAAGGTGGCCCCATCGGTGGCGAGCGTGGTCATCTCCGGCCCGAGCGGCAGCGGCAAGGAGGTCCTGGCGCACGCCATCCACCGCATGTCTCCGCGGCGGGACGGGCCCTTCCTGGCGCTCAACTGCTCGGCCATCCCGGCCACCCTCATCGAGTCGGAGCTGTTCGGGTACGAGCGCGGCGCCTTCACCGGCGCGGCCGAGCGCAGGATTGGCCACTTCGAGCAGGCGGGCGGCGGGACGCTCTTCCTCGACGAGATCGGGGAGATGCCGATCGAGCTCCAGGCGAAGCTCCTGCGCGTCCTGGAGGAGCGCAAGGTCTGGCGCCTGGGGGGGCGGGCAGAGGTGGAGGTGGACGTGCGGGTGCTCGCCGCCACGCAGCAGGATCTCAGGGAGGAGATCCGCCGCGGCCGCTTCCGCGAGGACCTGTACTTCCGCCTGTGCGTGTTCACGATCGAGTTGCCGGCGCTCCGCGAGCGCCGGGAGGACATCCCGCTCCTGGTGCAGCACTTCGTCGAGAAGCTCGGCGCCGAGAGCGGGAAGCGGGTGCAGGGGGTGACCCCGGCGGCCATGGCCGTCCTGGAGGGTCATCCCTGGCCCGGCAACGTGCGGGAGCTGCGCAACGTCCTGGAGCGCGCCGTCATCCTGGTGGACGGGGAGTTCATCGGCGTCGAGCACTTGCCGCAGGAGCTGCAGCCCGAGGAGCCCGAGGCCGCGGCGCTGAGCCTCCCGCTCGGGAACACGCTCGACGAGGTCGAGCGCGAGTACCTGCTCGCGTCACTCGTGCGGAACGGCGGGAACAAGGCCCGCACCGCCGCGGCGCTCGGCATCAGCGAGAAGACGCTCTACAACAAGCTCGCCCGCTACCGGGAGGCCGACGCCGCGTCGGCGGACCGCTCCGGGGGCGCCGCCGCCGGGAAGGGCTGAGCGGGGCACGTCAGGTTTGGCCGGCCTCCGCCCGGGGAGCGCGCGGCGGCTCCGCGAGCGCGGCCACCCGCGCGCGGCCGGCGCGCTTCGCGGCGTACAGGGCTTCGTCGGCACGCCGCACCAGGTCCTCCCCGGCCTCTTCGCCGGCCTCCCGGGACAGCTCCGCGACCCCGAAGGAGGCGGCCAGGGCGATGCGGCGTCCGGCCACCTCGAGCGCGACCTCGCGGAGCCTGGCGCAGACCCGCTCGGCGAAGATCCGGCCCTCGGCGATGGTGGTGTGGGGCAGGAGCACCACGAACTCGTCCCCGCCGTAGCGGGCGGCGAAGTCGGTCTCGCGCAGCTCGGTCCGGACCACGTCGGCCACCGCGGCGATGGCGCGGTCGCCGGCGGCGTGGCCGAGCTCGTCGTTCACCGGCTTGAGGTGGTCCATGTCCGCCATGACGCAGGTGAGCGAGGTCTCGTACCGCTGCGCCCGCTTGACCTCCTCGTCCAGTCGCGCCCGGAAGGCGCGCAGGTTGGCGAGCCCGGTGAGCACGTCGGTCTGGGCCAGCTCCCGGAGCTGGGTCTGCCGCCGCGTGAGTCGAAGGGTGCGATCGATGCGGGCCTTGAGCTCCCGCTCGGAGAAGGGCTTCTGCAGGAAGTCCACGGCGCCCAGATCGAGCCCCTTCACGCGGGTCACGTCGTCGCCGCGCGCCGAGACGAAGATCACCGGCACCTCGGCGGTGCGGGCGTCGGCGCGCAGCGCCTCGAGGGCCGCGAAGCCGTCCATGCGCGGCATGATGAGGTCCATGAGCACGAGGTCCGGTGGGTCGGCCCGCGCCAGCCGCACCGCCTCCTCGCCGTCGCACGCCGTCGCCACCTGGTAGGCCGGCTCGAGCAGCAGCGCCAGGGCCTCGCGCACGTCGTCCTCGTCGTCCACCACCAGGAGGCGTGGCCGGCCCGGCGCGACGGCGAGGCTCCGGGCCACGGCGTCCGCGGCGGCGTCGGCCGGGTTTCCGGGAAGGGAAACCGTGAAGCGGACGCCGCCCGGCCGTGGCTCGGTGTCGAGCGTGCCGCCGTGCATCTCGACGAGCTCGCGGCAGATGGCGAGGCCGAGCTCGGAGCCGCCGCCGCGCCCCGGGCCGCCCGGCGCGCGCGCCCGGCGCGCCACCTTGGCCTGGCCCTCGCTGGCGGGGCCCGCGCTGGCAATGGTGATGCGCGCGCCGTCGGCGACCGCCTCGAGGGTGAGGTCCACGCGTCCGCGGCGCGGCGCGAGCAGGAGGGCCTGGGAGAAGAGGATGGTGAGCGCCCGCCGGACCTTGGCCGCGTCGAGCTTGAGGACGAGCGGGTAGGGTGGCAGGGCCCGGGTGAGCGCGCCGCCCTTCTCGCGGAGCGCTGGGGCGAAGGCGTCGGCCACCTCGTTGCAGAGCGCCCCCACCTCGCCCGGCTCGCGATCGACGTCGAGCCGGCCCACCTCGAGCGAGCGGAGGCCGGCGAGGTCGTCCGCGAGCTCGAGCAGGCGGCGCGCCTGGCGCTCGATCGCCTGGAGCCCCTTGCGCTGGGGGTCGACGAGGGGCCCGCGGGCCCCGGAGAGGAGGAGGCGCGACTGGCCGAGGAGCACGTCGAGGGGCGTGCGGAGGTCGTGGGCGCAGAGCGCGAGCAGGTCGTCCTTGCGGTGGCCGGCCTCGCGCAGCCGGCGGTTCGACTCCAGCAGCTCGACGCAGTCGGCCAGCGCGCGCCGGAGCTCGAGCGCGAGCCCGCTCGGCTCCTGCGCGGGGGCGGGCGCAGGCGCACCCTCGGTGTCTGGGTCCTTGGGATCCTGAGCCACGAATCCAAGTTATCCCGGCGGGATGCCGGGATCCAGTCCCGGCGCCGTGGGCCCATGAGAGCCCTGCGACGCGCTTCCGGCGGTGGCATGATGTGAGAAAACCCGGGAGGAACGCCATGCCCCAGACCGTCGCCATCTACGGCAAGGACACGTGAGGCTACACCTCTGCCGCCCGTGAGGACTTCGGCAAGAGAGGATTCGCGGTCGAGTACTTCGACGTGAAGCGGGACCCGGTGGCGATGAGGCGCTTCCTCGAGCTGTCGGGCGGAGAGCGCAGGGTCCCGCTCGTCCACCAGGACGGGAAGGTCACCGTCGGCTTCGGCGGCACGTGAGGCGTCTAGCGCTCCCGGTCGGGAGCGGGACGGCGCAGCACGGCGGGCCCCGGCTCGTTCAGCGGCGCTGGTAGATGACCCGGCGGCCGCCGCGCGCGCCGCCCGCCATCAGCTCGGGCGGGATGCGCTCGAGGTGGAACTGGAACCACTGCTCGCCGTAGAGCTTGCCCAGCTTGAGGCGCTTGTCGTTCTGGAGCGCCTGGAGGGCCGCCTTCACCTTGTCGTCCGAGGGGTTGGCCTTCACGGCGCGGCTCATCACCTCGATGGCCGCCTCGCGCTGCCCTTCCTTCTCCAGGCAGAAGGCATAGGCGCACCAGAGGAGCCCCTCCTTCTTGCTGGCGCCCACCGCGTCCTCGAACACCTTCTTCATCCCGGCGAGGTCCTTGCGGCGGTAGCGGGAGGTGGCGAGCATGGCTCGGGCCACCCAGTGCCGCGAGAAGCTCTTCTCGAGGTGGGGGAGCGCGGCGTCGAAGTCCTGCTTCACGTAGAGCAGCACGCCGATCTGCGAGTGGAGCTGGGAAGCGACCAGGAACTGCCAGGGGGCGAGCGCGAAGCCGCCCTGAAGGACCTGGATCGCCTTCTCGAAGCGCTGGCCCATGAGGTCCTTCTGCACGTCGTCGAAGAGCGCCTCCAGCCGCTTCCAGGTCCGCCGCGCGAGCAGGAAATAGGCGGCGGCCAGCGCCACGGCGCCGGGGACGATCGCCCCCACCCAGCCGACGTTCGTGCCGAAACGCACTGCCAGCGCGACGGCCAGGCCGGCGGCGATGCTGATGAGGAGGTTGTACATTGGGATCCTCGAGTGGGGGCTGCGAGCGGGTACGGATACACGGGCGCAAGGGCCGCCGGCAAGGGAAAATGGCCCTCCCCGGACTCGAACCGGGATGGGGGTGACCCCACTCGATTTTGAGTCGAGCGCGTCTACCGTTTCGCCAGAGGGCCCAGCGCGGCGAGCCTAGCAGAAAATTGGAGTTTGCACACGGCGGCGCGGTGAGCTATGAATTGCGCAATGGAAATTGGCGCGGAACAATCGCGCCTCGGCATCCCGGCAATTCATTCCACCCAAGGAGACTACGCATGCCACGGCAGTCCGCTCGCACCTCGATCGACGACGTCGTACGCACCGCCGTGGAGGGCGTGGTGAGGCGCGCCTCTGTCGCCATCGCCCGGGCCGTGGCGGACCTGGCCGAGGCGCGGCTCGACGCCGAGCTCGCGAAGGGAGTGGCGCGAGCCCGGGCCGGTCGAGGCCGGCGCGCCGCTGGCGGCCGCGGCCGCACCCGCCCCCGCGCGGAGATCACCCGCTGGGCGGCCGACCGGCGGGCCCGCCGCGTTCCCAACTTCGTCATCGAGCAGACGGGCCTCAAGACCAAGAAGCAGATCGTCGCCAAGTTCGGCGACGGGGTGGTCTTCGAGAAGGGGAAGTCGGCGCCGAAGGCCAGGTAGCACCGGCGCCCGGCCTCAGGCGGCGAGCCGCGCCCGGGCGAAGAGCAGCCCTTCCAGCGCGTCCTCGACGGCCGCCATGACCTCTTCGGGCGTCGGGCCGTCGATGATCGGCATGTCGCCGCTGCCGATGAGGCAGCGGGCGGCGACGGTGCCACACTCGTTCCTGAACAGCTCGACCGGGATCGTCCGGCCGGCGGCCTTGACGTGGCGCACGGCGATGAGCTTGGTCTTGTCCACGAGCTTGGCCTAGAGCAAGCTACGGACCATCCTTCTTGGGTCTGCGGGCCGTCCATGGTCCGAGTTCAAGCCCCACGTTCAAGGTACGGGCGCTACAGGCTCATTTCCCGGCGGCGGGAGACTTCATCCTGGCTACGGCTCGATTTCGAGCCCTGTTGAAATCACCTAAAGCTAGGCCATGATGCGAACCGAAGGCTCGATATCGAGCCAGGCGATATCACGATCGGTGTGACTCCAGTGGGTTATGGACATACCTTGGGGTGTCCCGCGATCATGGTAGCGCTTGGCACCTGCGTTGCTCACATCGCGGCTCGTGCAACTTTCCCGCTTTGTCGTGGCGTACCCGGATGTGAGGCCGGGTGAGCACATCCTTTACGACGTGATCTCCGACCGGTATGTCGGGGTGGACGGCGCGATGCTCGGCGCCCTGGAGCGTTGGCGCACGAGCGCCCCGGCGGGGGAGTCGGAGCGGGAGGCGCGGCAGGCGCTCCTCGAGATGGGGTTCCTCGTCGAGGACGCGAAGGGCGACGAGGCGCGGCTCGATGCCCACCTCGCCCGGTCGGCCGAGGGCATGCCCGGCACGATGTACGTGACGTGGATGCCGACGCTGGCCTGCAACCTCGCCTGCACCTACTGCTTCCAGAAGGACCACCCCGCCACGGGCCACATGTCGGCCGAGACCGAGGCAGAGGCGCTGGCCTTCGTCCTGCGCATGGTGAACGAGGCGCGGACCTCCCGCCTCGTCGTCCACTACATCGGCGGCGAGCCGCTCACCCGCAAGGATCTCGTCCTGCGAACGGCGCGGGCGCTGTCGGGCGCGATGGCGGAGCGCGGCGGGACCTTCGCGTGGGAGCTCACCACCAACGCCATCGGCCTCGAGCCCGGGTTCGTGAACGCGCTCCTCGCCCTGGGCGAGGGCACCGTCAAGGTCACGCTGGACGGCGACAAGGAGACGCACGACGCCGCCCGCGTCTGGCGCAGCGGCAAGGGCACTTTCGACCAGGTCTTCGCGGCGATGGCGGCGGTGGCGCGCGAGTGCCCCGGCGTGAAGTTGCGTGTCGGCGGCAACTTCCAGGCGGGGCAGGCCGATTCGTACGAGCGGCTCCTCGAGCGCATGGAGGCGGCCGGGCTGCGCGGGCTCGTGGACCAGATCCGCTTCAAGCCCATCGTGGACACCAACTCGGCCCAGGGCGGCTGCGCCGGATGCGCCTCGGTCTCGGCCGAGGCGGAGACGCTGGTCCAGATCGGCCGCTCGGTGGAGCGGCGCCAGCTCGCGCGGGAGCCACTTCCGGCCATCGACGCCGTGGGCCTGTGCGAGGTCCACTGGAAGAACGCCTACGTCGTCGACCCGAACGGCCTCCTCTACAAGTGCCTGGAGGTCGCCGGACGGCCCGAGATGGCCATCGGCGACGTCCGCGAGGGGGTCCGCCGTGCCGACCCGCTCACTCAGGTGCAGCCGTGGACGCAGCACGCGCCGTGCGGCACCTGTGCCTACCTGCCGGTGTGCGGCGGCGGCTGCATCGGCGGCCGCTACCTCCAGTCCGGACGCACCGGCGAGGTGCTGTGCCGCCTCGAGCATTTCGAGAAGACCTTCCGCGAGGAGATAACGAGCCGCTACCTCGCGGAGTTCGCCGTCGGGGGGATGAGTCAGGAAGCAGCGTGACCACGCAGTCCCACGCCCATCCAGGAGGGTAATCCCATGATGAAGATCAGCGCCCGCAAGTCGACCCGGAACGCATGGCCTTGCGCCGGCGGCGGCTTCTAGAGCACCCCTGTCACTTCTTCCACGCCGAGGAGAAAGCCATGATCAAGATTAGCGCCCGCAAGTCGACCCGGAACGCATGGCCCTGCGCCGGCGGCGGCTTCTAGCCCGACCTTCCCCCTTTCACCTCAGGAGAACGCCATGATCAGGATCAGCGCCCGCAAGTCGACCCGCAACGCCTGGCCATGTGCCGGCGGCGGCTTCTAGACCGACCAAGCGGAAGCAGGGTTTATCGAATCACGCGCTTGAGCGCGAAGCGGCGCCGTGCGATAGCTCGCGCGTGCGCCGCTTTCTCTTATGGGCCCTCCCTGTCCTGGTCGCCTGTGGACACCCCCCACAGTCGGGCGACTTCACGTTGCGGATCGCCGCGCCTGGGTCGCTTGCGCCCGTCCACCCTTCTACAAATTCCACGTTCACCACGTCGGCCCTGGACCTGGTGTTCGAGACCGTCATGCGGCCGGATGCCAACGGCCGAGCGTCCCCCGGCGCGGTTCGAGGCGTCGCCCGGCTCGCGTCTAACCGGTTCCGGCTGGAGCCGAGGCCCGACCTGCGGTTCTCCGATGGCTCTCCCGTCGCGCCCGGTGATCTCGTCCGGTCCCTTCGCGCGGCGGGCGTCGTAGCGGAAGAGCGAGATGGCCAGATCGAGGTCTGGACGGGTGGCCGCGTTGCACCCGAGGCCGAGCTCTTCTTCGCCCCCATCTTCAAGGAGACGCCGGCCGGATTCCTCGGCACGGGCCCGTTCGCCGTCGCCGAGGCGAGCGGGGATCGCATCCTGCTCCGAAGGGTTCGCCCAGTGCAGGGCCGGATCGCGACCGTGGAGATTCTGTCCTATCCGAGCTCGCGCGACACCTTCGCCCGGGTGATGCGAGGTGACGCGAACGCGGTGATGAATCTCGATCACAGGCAGAGCGAGCTCATGGAAGGGGTCCCGGGCCTACAACTCGTTCGGGCCGAGGCGCCCTACGCCGTTGCTGTGCTCCTCAACGCCAGCCGCCTGACGCGTGACGAGCGTCGCCGGCTTGCAGCGGCTCTGCCAGCGCCCGATCTCGCCGTCGCCTACGGTGGCTCCTGCCGCCGTGAGGCGCCCGTAGCGACCTCGGGACCGATGGCGGAAGGGACCACGCTGGAAGTGCTCGCGAGCGACATGGACCCCGGACTGGCGCGCGCGGGGCTCGCCTTGCGCCGCGCGCTTGGCTCGAGGGGTGGAGCGCTCAACGTTGAGAGTGCCAAGGACATGACGGAGCGGCATTTCCGCCACGACTTCGACGTGACCGTGGCGAGCATCATCGCCTGGCCGCCGCCTCTCATGAGCATGTACTGGACGAGCGGGGCCCCCTGGAACTGGGCCGCCTACTCCAACGCCGCGGTGGACGCGGCCATCCGGGACGGCCGCTACGACGACGCGCTCGCCGAGATGGAGCGCGACCCGCCGGTCGTGTTCCTCTGCCGGCGCGAGCGCATCGCCGCCGTGGACGCGCGGATCAAGAACCCGACACTGGGGCGCTGGGGGCTCCTCGAGACGCTGCCCGACTGGGAGGTGGGGCCGTGAACCGCCGC
>Ga0153915_10006287_pt1 | contig 11113 bp, 9 predicted proteins | sample Opewatmetagenome_2_FD_107003 | JGI IMG/M metagenome (GOLD analysis project Ga0153915, IMG submission 107003) | Freshwater wetland microbial communities from Ohio, USA - Open water 3 Core 3 Depth 3 metaG | ecosystem: Environmental > Aquatic > Freshwater > Wetlands | place: USA: Ohio, Lake Erie...
CAGGCGGGAGCCACGAGGAGCGCGAGGAGAAGCAACGCCCGCCCGAGAAGACCGCGAGGGGTGAATTGTGAATCGCGAATTGGGGAACGAATCACCATCTCGCCCCGGGCAGGATCAACGATCGCTGATCACAGACGACTTGCCCGTGGTGCGGGAAGCATAGCGGGACAACTTCCGGCGGACCTTCTCCGGTTCCTCGTGCTTCAGCGTCAGGGCCCGCTCCCAATGGCGGAGGGCGCGGGTGATGTTGCCCTGGCGCTCGGAGAGGTCGCCCAGATGCTCTTCGATCGTCGGATCGTCCGGTTCCCGCCGGTGGGCCTCGGTCAGGTTCGCCTGAGCCGCCTCGAGCCTGCCCAGACGGAAGTAGACCCAGCCCAGGGAATCGAGATACGCGCCGTTGCGCGGCTCGCGGCCGACCGCCTTTTCGAGCATCTCGTGCGCCTTCTCCAGGTTCTCCCCCCGGTCGGCCCACATGTAGCCCAGGTAGTTCTGCGCCGCGGCGTCATTAGGCCTCATCTGGAGAAGCTCCAGAAACACCTTCTCCGCATCCGCGAAGCCGCCTTCCCTCTCGAGGCTCGATCCCAGCCGGAACCGGGCCTCCGCGCTCTCGGGAAACCGCTTGACCGCGTCCCGCGCGACGCGCGCGGCGGGTGCGTACTCCTTGAGTCGCGCATAGGCGTCCGCGGCCGCGAGCGCCCGCTCGGGCTCCCGGGAGGCGGCGAGACGCTCGAGGGACTCCATGGCCGCCTTGCGGTCCCCCGACCGGAACTGGAACTCCGCCACCGAGGCGATCCACTCGGCATTGTCCTTGTCCGCCGAGGCGGCCGTGCGGGCCTTCGCCAGGCCATAGGCGAAGTCCTCCGTGTCGCGCGCGATCAGCAGCAGGATGCGCGCGGCGCGGGGATTGGCAGCCGCCTCGGAGACGGAGGGCTCGAGGATCTTCTTCGCTGCCGCGTAGTCCTTCTGGAGGTAGAAGAGATAGCCGAGCTCCACCTGTGTCCACTGGCGGTCGGCCGCGCGCTTGGGATCCGCTCCGGCGCGGCGCAAGCTCTCCTCGAGCATCGGCCGCGCCTCCGCGAAGCGCCTCTCGCGCAGAAGCTCCCCGGCGAGCGCCCGGCGCGCCGCGTCGTCATCCGGGTCGGCCTTGAGCAAGTCCTGAAGGATCCTCTCGCCTCCGGAGACGTCCCCCTTCTCGAAAAGGACGGAGGCGAGGAGGCGCCGGATCGGGCGGTTCTCGGGCCTCCGGGTCGCCTGCTCCCGCGCGCGTTTCTCGGCCTCGCCGAACCGGCCGGCTCGCGCGTAGTCGAGCGTGATCCGTTCCGCGATCGCGCCGTTCTCCGGGTCCCTCTTTTCCATTTCCTGGAGAAGGGCCAGAGCGTCGTCGAGGCGGTCCTCGTCTTCGTAGAGGTCCACCAGCGCGGCCTGGACCTCGCGGTCGGCCGGATCCATCTCCAGGAGCTGGCTGTAGAGAGCCTCGGCCTCGCGGTAACGGCTGCATTTGCCCCGCGCCTCCGCCGCGAGGCGCATCAAGGCCGGCTGGCCGTTCGCCTCCGGCAGCTCGTCGAGAACCGAAGCGGCTTCTCCCGGACGCCCGCGCGTCAGCAGGGCCCGCGCGAGCGCCGCCGCCGTCGCAACGTCCTCGGGCGCGAGCTTGCGCGCGTACTTGAGCTGCTCGATCGCGGAATCGACCCGGCTGGGGTTCGATCCCGCCGCCGACAGCTCGATCGCTCCGAGCAGCCGGCGAGCCTCGGCAAAGGAGGGATCCAGCCGGACGGCCTCGCGGGCCTGTTTGGCCGCCTCGTCGGCGACGTTCAAGTCGCGCAGCAGCTGCGCGTACTCGTATCGGACGACGGCATCTTCCGGGAGCTGTTCGATGGCGCGCCGGTACAGGTCCAGGGCTTCCCGGTAGCGTCCGTCCGCGACCGCGGAGCGAGCGCGCAGATAGACCTTGCGCGCGTCGAGCAGGGAATCGGCCAGGAGCGCTCCGGGGAGGAGCGCCGCCGCCAGAAGGATCGCCGGGAACCGGATCTTCACGTTCTGCAATGTAGCATGTCCTCGTTCGCGGACCCGGCGTCCCGGGAGCACCGTCTCGTGGGAGAAAACCACCAGGACCCGTTCCTTGTTCCTCCTCGTTCCGGTCTAAGCGATAATTCACGCAGCTTCCGGTCAAACGGCGATGCGGGTCGATTGCGACGGCCTCGTTCCGGCCGCCGGCGAGAGGAGAGACGCGGTGCAAGAGCGATGAGGACCCGAATCGGTCATCTTCTCGTCCAGGACGGCCTCGTGTCGGAGGCCCAGCTCGCGCGGGCTCTGGAAGTCCAGAACTTCGCCGGGGGACGAATCGGGACCCTGCTGATGGAGCGAGGCGCGCTCAGCGAGGACGATCTCGGCCGGTGCCTGGCCCTGCAACACGGGTGCGGATACGCCCCTTGGAGCACGCTCAGCAACATTCCGGCCGAGACGATCGCGGCCCTGCCGGCCCGGTTCGCTCTCAAGCACTGTGCCGTCCCGTACGAGCGGGGCGAGGGCTACGTCAAGATGGCCTCGCGCGATCCAGGCGATCTGCGGATCTTGGACGAGCTGGTCTTCGTGACCGGCCGCCGGGTCACCCTGGCCGTCGCGCCGGAGGTCCGGATCTACCAGGCCCTCGAGAAGTACTACGGAAAGCTCCGAGAGCCCAGGTACGCGATTCTCGCCGAGAAACTCTCGCGGCAGCCGAGGGCCCACCCGGTCCGGCCCGCCGCGCCGCCGCCCACGGATTTCTCCCCGGAGGAGATGCCCTGGGTCAAAGCGCCCCCGCCGGCCGCCACGGAAGACCTCGGGGAGGCCGAGTCCGCTGGCCCTTCGCCTGTTGCCGAAGCCCCGTACGCACCCACGCAGGAACAGGCGGCCGAAGCGCCGCCGGAGGCGCGAAGTCTTCCCGAGGCTCCAGCGGACTGGTCATCCTTCGGTGCCCTGGCTCCCGAGCCGCCGCAGCCGGGGGAGCTCGAAAGCATCGCCTGGGAGGACACGACGGGAAGCCGGTCGAGGCCGAAGCCGGAAGCCGCGCCAGCGCCCCTCCCGCCTCCTTTCGAGGAGGCGATGCCTTTCGACTTCGCGGTGTTCGATTCCCTGGAGGAACCGGTCCCGCAACCGCCGCCCCCGGCGCCTCCGGACCGGGGCTTCTCCGATGTTCTCGACGCCACGGAGCGGGACACCATCGCGGACGCGGTGCTCCAGGCCCTGATCCGCCGCTTTTCCAGCGCCGCGATCTTCTCCTCGCGTTCCGATGCCGTCGCCGGGTGGTCGGCGGCGGGAGAAAAGGTCAATGGAGCGGCGGTTCGGGCGTTCACGACCCCCTGGAGCGAGCCGTCGGTCTTTCTGAGGGCCCGCCTTTCTCGAACCTCCTACCTCGGGCCGCTCCCTCCGCTTCCCCACCACGAGCAACTCGCTGCGGCGCTCGGCGGATGGCCTGGAGAATGCGTCGTCCAGCCGGTGTTCATCGGGGACAAGTCGGTGGCGTTTCTGCTGGGAGCGGCTGCCCGTAGCGGATCGGTGACCAGCGAGGATCTTGCCTACGTCCACGAGCTCGCGCAAGCGGCCTCTTCGGCCTTCGCCAAAGCTATCCGGTTGAAGAAGAAAGAGATATAATTACCGGCAAGTATCCGGAGGGGAAATGATCAAAGCGGACATCGTCGACCTCGTCGTCGAGCTGGCGGCCATCCCCCGTGCCAAGGCAGCCACCGCGGTGGAGACGGTGATCGAGTCCATGCGTTCCGCCCTCGGCGCCGGAGACCGCATCGAGCTGAGAGGCTTTGGCGTCTTTCAGGTCAAGCGGCGCAAGCGCGGAATCGGGCGAAACCCCAAGACCGGAATCGAGGTCACGATCCCTCCGGGCAACACGATCCGCTTCAAGCCCGGCAAGGAGCTCCGCGAGCTCGCCTGAGGTTCAGAAGCCGGCGTGGCGTGAAATGACCAGGCGTCGAATCGGGCAGATTCTCGTCGCGGACGGAACGGTTTCGGACGATGCCGTCGGGCGGGCCCTGGGTTACCAGAAACGCGCCACGGAGAGCTTCCGGCTCGGTAGCATTCTCGTCAACTGGGAGCTGCTCGCCGAGGAAGCGCTCCTCTCCGCGCTCGCGAAGTTCCATCGCTGCCCGTCCGTCGGCTGGGACGAGCTTTCCCGGGCGGCTCCCGAAGCGCTGCGGGCGCTGCCCGCGGATCGCGCGGTCAAGCTCGGAGCGCTCCCCTACGCTCTGGACGCCGGAGGCATCCGCATCGCTTTCCGGGATCCCTCGGACCTTTCGGCGGTGGACGAGGCCGCGCAGATTTCCGGAGGCCGCGTCCTCCCGGCGGTGACAACGGAAGTGCGCCTCGCCCTCGCGCACCGGAATTTCTACGGCCGTCCTCTGCCTCCGCAGTTCAAGCAGATCGTCCAGAAGCTCGAGCGCCGCGCGACGGCGGCTGTCGGGACGGAGACCGCCGGGGAGAAGCTCACCGCGCCGGATGGCCGGGCCAGCGCTGGAGTCTGGGATTGGCCGTTCTGGACGCCGGAGGAGGAATCGGCCCTCGTCTCGATGGGTTCGATCCGGGCGCCGGAAAGCTCACGGGCAAACCCGGACGGCCCGGCGCCCGAGTTCCGCAAGGCGCGCAGCCGATACCAGATCGTGGATCCGGTGCTCGAGATCCTCCTCGCGGAGTTCCCGCGGGTGATCGTCCTGGGTGTCGGGAAATCCGTGATCACCGGCTGGACGGGACGCGGGCCGGGTCTCTCCCGCGAGGCGATCGCCGCGATCCGGGTCCCCGCGCTCGAGAACAACATCCTCGCGGACGTGGCTCGGTCGGGAGTTCCCCACTTCGGCCCCGTCGAGCCGAGCCGCTTCCCGCTCGCCCTCCCGGGGACGGGCGAAGCTCGTGAATGCGCCGTGTTCCCGATCCGCGTGCTCGACGGCGTCGCAGGCCTTCTGTACGCCGACCGCTCGGGCGAGCCCATGCCCTACGAGGATTTCGCGGCGCTGGCGCGCGGCGCCGCGTCCACGGCGTCCCTCCTCTCGCAATTCCTTCTGACGCCCGTATAAGGCGAAAGGGCCTGGCCGCGGCGGTCCGGGTCCGGGATTTCGGATCGTGAGATAACTGCGGCCGCATGGACGAACGGTTCGAGAGGGAGCCGCCGCGCGAGCTGGCCGGGGCGCCTCGCTGGATCCCGCGGAGGTTTCGCTTCGCGGAGCATCCCCTGTTCCACCTCGCCCTTCTCATCGCGACTTTTCTGACGACGACGATCGCCGGCGGCGCCTTCTCGGACGGAGGAGGCTTGATGGGAAAGGGGACGTTCTCCGACGGGCTTCCGTTCTCGGTCCCCTTGCTCCTGATCCTCGGGATGCACGAGCTCGGACACTACTTCATGTGCCGCCGCTACGGGCTGGCCGCCACGCTCCCCTACTTCATCCCGTCCCCGTTCCTGAATCTCATCGGAACGTTCGGCGCCTTGATCCGCATCAAGGAGCCGATCCGCGACAAGAAGGCGCTGATCGACGTCGGCGCGGCCGGCCCGTTGACCGGATTCCTCGTGTCGCTCCCCTTTCTCGTCTATGGCGTGACGCGCGCAAAGAAGATCACCGGGCCTTCCCCGGAAGGAACGGTTCTCTTCGACTACCCGATGATCGTGCGGCTCGCGCAGAAGGCCACCGGAGCGGGCCTCTACACGAGCGCGGGAGTGCACGAGCACCCCGTTTTCATGGCGGCCTGGTTCGGTCTCCTCGTGACGGCCTTGAACCTCCTGCCGGTCGGCCAGCTCGACGGAGGGCATGTGCTCCGCGCCGCGGTCGGGCGGCGGCAGCCGATCGTTTCGCTCCTCGTCCTCGCCCTGGCCGCCGCGAGCGCCTATCGCGGCATGACCTGGACGGTCTTCGCTCTCGTCACGGCCCTCCTCGTCGGAATCCGGCACCCGCCCGTCGAGAACGAGGATGAGCCGCTCGACTACGGAAGACTGCTCCTCGCGCTGGCATGCCTCGGCGTCTTCCTGCTCTGTTTTTCTCTCGTGCCGATAAAGCTCACATGAACCGAAAGACGAAAGACGGGAGGCGGAAGACGAAAGGTCGCCGTCTCCCCTCTACCGTCTCCCGTCGACCGGCCCCGGCACGTCCAGGAGGAACGTCGCAGGGCCATCGTTGACGAGCTCGACCTCCATCGTCGCGCCGAAGATCCCGGTCGATACCGGCACACCCGAAAGCTCGAGCGCGCGGCAGAAATGCTCGTAGAGAGCGCGGGCCTGGTCGGCCGGCATCGCGCGGTCGAAACCCGGCCGCCGGCCCCGGGAGAGGTCGGCCGAGAGCGTGAACTGAGAGACGGCGAGGACGCCTCCACCGACTTCCGCCAGAGCGAGATTCATCTTGCCCGCGTCGTCCTCGAAGACGCGCAGGCCGGCGACTTTTCTCGCCGCCTCTTCGGCCTGCTCACCGCCATCTCCCTTCTCCGCGCCGATCAGGACGAGAAACCCCCGGCCGATCCGGCCCACGGTCTTCCCCTCGACCCTCACCTCGGCCCGCGACACCCGCTGGATGACGAGCTTCATCGCCGCCTCCCCGCGACCCGGCGCAACTCCGAGGGCTCCGGAGCGCGGATCAGAGTCGCCGCCAGCCAGAAGAGCCCCGCGGCGCCGAGGATCACGGCCCCGAGGAGCGCCGCCCCGCTCCAGCCGCGAGCGTCGTCGAGAGCGAGCAACCGGCGGGCCGCTTCGAGCGCGGCGGCCATGAGCGCCGCCGCGGCCGCGACGCGGGCGACGGAGCGGGCGATCTCCCGCCCGTGCAGCCGCCCCTCGCGGCCGCGCAGGATGGCGAGCAGGATCGCGAGGTTCACGGCCGCGGCCGCCGAGGCGGCCAGCCCGATGCCGGGCAGTCCCAGCCGCGGAGTCAGGACCGCGCAGAGGAGAATGAAGGTGGCGCAATCGGCCAGCGCGGCGAGAACGGGCATCCGCGTGTCCTTCAACGCGTAGAAGGCCGGCACGACGACGCGCACTCCGGCGAAGAAGAAGAGGCCCGCCGCCAGGGCCGCGAGGGCGGCCGCCGTCGAGCGCGTGTCCGACGGGCCGAAACGCCCTCCTTCGAAGAGCACTCCCACGATCGGGATCTTCAGCACGATCAATCCCACGCTCGCCGGAAGGGTCACGAAGACGAGGAGCCGCAGCGCGAACGCCAGGTTCTCCTTGAACGGCCCGCGGTCGGAGGAGAGGGCCTGTCGGGATAGAAGCGGCAGGATTGCCGTGGCGAGCGAGACCGCGAATCCGCCCAGCACGAGCTCCTTCAACCGGTTCGCGTAGTAGAAGTGGGAGACGTTTGCGTTTCCGAGGCTCGCCGCGAAGCGCGTCGAGATGACCGTGTTGATCGTGTTGATGCCGTAGGCGAAGAGGCGGGGCGTCATGAGAAGCAGAACGGAACGCACGGCCGGGTCCCGCCAGCCGAGCCGCGGGCGGCCGACCGCCCGCAGCTTGATGAGCTGAGGAACCTGCAGGAGGATCTGAAGGACTCCGCCCGCGAGGACGCCGGCGGCCAGCCCGTAGGTCGGCTCGGGCAGGCGCGGAGCGATCACCGCCGCGCCGAGGATCATCGCCACGTTCAACAGGATCGGAGCGGCCGCGGCGGCGGCGAAGCGGTGCTGGGCGTTCAACACCGCCTGGCAGAAGGCCGCGAGGCTGACGAGGAAGATGTAGGGAAAGATCCAGCGGTTCAGCGCCACCGTCAGGGCGAATTTCCCCGGCGTCTGGCGGAACTGCCGGGCGAGAAGATCCACGAGCAGGGGCGAACAGAAGATCCCCGCGATCGTGAGCACCGCGAGGATGAGCGTGAAAGAGCCGAGAGCCCTCCCGACGAAAGCCCGGGCCTCCTCCTCGCTCTTCTCATGCGAGACCTCCGCGTAGACGGGGATGAAGGCCGACGACATGGCCCCCTCTCCCACGATCTCCCGCAGCATGTTCGGGATGCGGAAGGCGACGAAGAAGGCGTCCGAGCGCGTCCCGGCGCCGAGCGTCAGGGCGATGACCTTGTCGCGGATGTAGCCGGTCAGCCGCGAGGTCAGCGTGAGAGGCGTGATGATCGAAGCCGAGCGAACCAGCCGGGAGCGGGCAGAGTCGGCATCCTCTGAGGTCATCGGTTGCGAAGATTCTAGTCGTCGTCCGGCCGCTGACAGGCAATTCACAAATTCCTCTTCGGTCGGACATCATCTGTCCGGATATAGAGTTCACCATCCTCTCGAACACTTGAAAGGAGGCAGAACACATGGGCAGCGTCAACAAGGTCATTCTGATCGGAAACCTCGGGAAAGACCCGGAGCTGCGGACGACCCCGCAGGGCACGTCTCTCGCCCGCTTCTCGGTCGCGACGAAGACCGTCTGGAAGGACAGCAGCGGGGCCAAGCAGGAGCGCACCGAGTGGCACGACGTCGTCGCGTGGGAGCGGCTCGCCCAGATCTGCGGCGAATACCTGCACAAAGGCAAACAGGTTTACGTGGAGGGGAGCCTTCAGACACGAAGCTGGGAGGACCAGACGGGCCAGAAGCGCTACAAGACGGAAATCAAGGCGAACAACGTCGTGATGCTGGGGTCCCGCGACGCCTCCGCCCGCGAGGAAGCCGCACCGGGACCGGCACCGGGGCCGCGGGAGGTCAGCGAGGTCGCCGAATCGCCGACCTATGACGACGACGTTCCGTTCTAGTCGCCGGGACCTCGACTCTCATACAGCGCGGCGATGTCCGCGATCAGTTCGGAGACGGGACGGTCCGGAACGGAAGCCGCGCCGCGGAGGGCATCGAGGTGCCGGGCATAGGCGTTGACGCGGCGCGCGGCTTCCTCGAGGCGGGCGGGTGGGACGCGGGCGTTGACCTCTTCGACGCAATCGGGATAGTCGGCCAGGCGGCTGCAGACGAAGAGCAGGTCGCAGCCCGCCCGCGACGCAGCCGCGCAGCGCTCCGGAAGTGATCCGAACGCCGCCAGGGCTCCCATCTCGAGGTCGTCGGAGAAGGCGGCGCCGTCGAACGAGAGCGCGCCGCGGAGCAGTCCCGTGGCCCGGGCGCTCGACAGCGACGCGGGAATTCCGTCGGGCCCGGCGGCGTGCGAGATCATGACCGCTTTCGCCGGCGGCGATGTCGCCCGGAAGGGGGCGAGGTCGAGTTTTTCCTCCTCCGCGTCCGCGGGGATCACGGGCAGTTCCCGGTGGGTGTCCAGCCTCGCCCGCCCCAGGCCCGGAAAATGCTTGACGCAGCTCCCGACGCCGCGGGCGTGCAGCCCGGTCAGGAAGTCCGACGCGGCGCGCGCGATCTCCGAGGGGCCTCCGGGGGCGCAGCGGTCCCGGAGAACACGCTCCGACGCCCCGGGCAGGAGACGGTCCACGACAGGCGCGAGGTTCACGTCGAAACCGAGCCTCGCGCAGGCCTCTCCGGCGAGCTCCCCGGCGCGCCGCGTCAGGCCCCTTTCGGCGGCCCTCCGAAACGAGATTGACGGCCCGAGCAGCCCGCGCAAGCGGTCCACCGGTCCCCCCTCCTGGTCCACGCAGAGGCGCGGCCTTCCCGAAAGGGCCCGGAGGGTCGCCGTCAGGGCGAGCACCTGCTCGATGCTCTCGATGTTGCGCCGGAAGAGGATCACCGCCCAGGGCGGATGCGCCTCGAGGATCTCCCGCTCGCGGGGGGCGAGCTCCGTCCCTTCGATGCCCACGCCGAAGAGGCGGGAGGTCAAGTCCGCCGTCCCGATTGCCGCCGGGAATATATCAGATCTGACATATCCCGCTCAGGACCTTTTCAGGCGGTCCTGAAGGGAAGCGAGGAGGGAGAGGGCGGCGACCGGCGTCAGGTTGTCCACGTCCACCTGCCGCAGCTTCTCCAGGACGAGCTCCTCCGAGGCGGAGAAGAGCAGCATCTGGCCCTCCCCCGCGCTCTGCCCCTCGTGCCGGGCGAGGACCGGGGCGCCCTGCACGTCGAGCTCCTGCTTCTCGAGGTTCGAGAGGATCTCCCGGGCGCGTTCGGTCACGGCGCGCGGCAGGCCGGCCAGCTCCGCGACGTGGATGCCGTAACTCCTGTCGGCGGCGCCCGGCACGACCTTTCGGAGGAAGACGACGCGCCCGTTGATCTCCTTGACGGCCATCGTCGCGTTGGCGACGCCGGAGCGCACGAGCGCGATCTCGGTCAACTCGTGGTAATGGGTCGCGAAGAGAACGAAGGACCCGTTCTCCGCCGCGTCGTGCAGGTGCTCGACCAGGGCCCAGGCGATCGAGAGGCCGTCAAACGTCGAGGTGCCGCGCCCGACCTCGTCCAGGATCACGAGGCTCCTCGCCGTCGCCTCGCGCAGGATCGCGGCCGCTTCGAGCATCTCCACCATGAAGGTGGACTCGCCGCGCGCCAGGTGGTCGGCGGCCCCGACGCGCGTGAAGATCCGGTCCACGACCGACATCTCCGCCCGGGCGGCCGGGACGAAGGAGCCGGCCTGCGCCAGGAGGACCGCCGTCGCGACCTGCCGCAGATACGTGGACTTGCCCCCCATGTTCGGGCCGGTCACGACGAGGATCCTCTTGTCCGGCGAGAGCTCGCAGTCGTTGGGCACGAACGGCTCCTCGCGCCGCAGGGCCTCGACGATCGGATGCCGGCCCTCGGCGATCGAGAGCCGCGGGCGCTTCGAGAGCGCCGGACGAGTCCACCGCCCGGACGACGCGATCTCGGCAAAGCTCGCATGGAGGTCGAGCGCCCCGACCGCGCTGGCCGTCGCGGCGGCCCGGTCGGCCGCCCGCGCGAGGTCCCGAAGGAGGTCGGCATAGAGGCGCGACTCGATCTGCGCGATCCGCTCCTCGGCGCCGAGGATTTTCTCCTCGAGGTCCTTCAAGGCCGGCGTCACGAAGCGCTCGGCGTTGGCGAGCGACTGTCTGCGGATCCACTCGGCCGGCACGCGCTCCCGGTGCGCCTTTCCCACCTCCAGCGAGTAGCCGAAGACGCGGTTGTAGCGGACCCGGAGGTTGGCGATCCCGGAGCGCTTGCGCTCTTCCGCCTCCACGGCGAGCAGCGCCCCCTGGGCGTCGCGGCGCAGGCTCCTCAGCGTGTCGAGCTCTCCGTCGGCGCCGTCCCGGATGACGCCCCCGGCGGAAGCCAGGACCGGAGGCTC
>Ga0153915_10006288_pt1 | contig 11112 bp, 4 predicted proteins | sample Opewatmetagenome_2_FD_107003 | JGI IMG/M metagenome (GOLD analysis project Ga0153915, IMG submission 107003) | Freshwater wetland microbial communities from Ohio, USA - Open water 3 Core 3 Depth 3 metaG | ecosystem: Environmental > Aquatic > Freshwater > Wetlands | place: USA: Ohio, Lake Erie...
GAAGCCGGCTATTGTAACGGGGTGGAAAACTATTCACGACATTTAGCGCAGCGTCCGGCCGGCAGTACGCCCTGGACATTGCTGGACTATTTCCCGGATGATTTTCTATTATTTGTCGATGAGTCCCACATGACTTTACCTCAAGTACGTGGGATGTACCATGGTGACTTTTCCCGGAAAGAGACGCTGGTAGAATATGGATTTCGTTTGCCTTCAGCTCTGGACAACCGTCCGCTCAATTTTAAAGAGTTCAACAGCCGGATCAACCAGGTGATTTATACTTCAGCCACTCCTTCCGAATACGAGTACGCTCAAAGCCAGCAGGTCGCGGAGCAACTGGTCCGGCCGACCGGGCTGTTGGAACCTGCCATCGAAATTAAACCGACCAAAGGCCAGATTGATGACCTGCTATATCAAATTAAAAATCGCGTAGAGAAAAACCAGCGCAGCCTGGTAACCACCATGACCAAGCGAATGGCCGAGGAACTGGCAGACTATCTTCTCGAGATGGGCATAAAAACACACTACCTGCACTCCGAGGTAGACACACTGGAGAGAGTGGAAATCCTGCGCGACTTGCGGCTGGGAGTGTACGATGTCGTCGTAGGGATCAACCTTTTAAGGGAAGGTTTGGACTTACCTGAAGTCAGTCTGGTGGCGATACTGGATGCCGACAAGGAAGGATTTCTGAGGTCAAAAGGGGCCCTGATTCAAACTATGGGCAGGGCCGCCCGCCATGTCGAAGGCAACGTCATAATGTATGCCGATACTATTACCTTATCTATGCATGAAGCCATCGAAGAGACACAGCGCCGGAGACGAATCCAGGAAGAATACAACCGGGAGCACGGCATTACGCCTCAGAGCATCCATAAAGCCGTTAAGGATATCACGGAGCGGGTGACAGCTTCAGTAGCCGAGGAGAAAGGCACTTATGAGGCTGCCAGGGCTATCCGGGGGCCAGTCTCCAAAGAAGAGGTAACCCGTCTTATCAAAGACCTGGAGATTCAAATGAAGCAGGCGGCTAAAAGTCTGGAATTTGAAAAAGCGGCTTTACTGCGCGACCGCATCATTGAGCTGCGGAGAGAATTTGAATTCGCTGACATCTCCGGCAAACCCTTAGAGAAGAAATGAAATTAAAACTGTTAATCCGCGCCACTTTCGTTTTCCGGCTCTCAATCCCGGATATAGACTCCAATGCCGGGGTCCAGACTATTCCGCGAGGTCAAACCGCCGGCTAATTAATATGGCTGTTTTTTATAATATTGAGCTTAACATTGGCTTAACATTAAATTGTTATGTTATATAAGGGCCAGTTGCGCACTTAATAATCACGATAAATATATAAATATTATGTAAACTGGAGGAAAAAGCAATGAAATGGTTAAAGCTTGACCAGCCATCCGGCAAATCAGGATGGATCAGGACTTTTTCGGTAATCATGATCTCCCTGACGCTTATACTCTCGATGTCAGCTCCCATTTCCGCAGATAGTCTGGCTATTAGTACCACTTCGCTGGACAGCGGCGAGATCAATAAAAGCTACAGCGAAGCTGTGGAAGCTTCAGGAGGGACTGAACCTTATACCTGGGAAGTCACCTCCGGTTCTTTACCTGATGGGCTATCACTCAGCGCCACTACCGGCAGCTCAATCAATATCAGCGGGACTCCCGAGGAAAGCGGCACCAGTTCTTTTACTATCAAGGTAACTGACAGCAGCGATCCTGCAGTTTCCGACACCAAATCATTGTCAATAACTATTTACGATACAGTAACTATCTCTACGATCGTACTCCGTCCCGGGGCAGAGGACATGGAATTTGAGTATTCCCAAACCCTGGAAGCCAGCGGAGGCAGCGGCGACTATACCTGGACAAAAACCTCAGGGACCTTGCCATCCGGCTTATCACTGAGCGATGATGGAGAAATCTCCGGTACACCCTCGTCATCAGGAGACTATACCTTTACGGTAAAAGCCACTGATTCGGATGATTCCAGCGCCTCAGACACGCAGGAGCTATCGATAAGGATCAAAGACAGCGGGTATCTCTCTCTATGGGGAGATAACAGCAGCGGTCAAATAGGCAATGATTCTACCACCGACGCCAAATGGCCTGTTCAACCGGATGATGAAGATGACGCTGATGTAGTAGATACAGCATCCGGCGGGCTGCACACAATAATGACGGATATCAATGGTGATGTGTATGCCTTGGGAGAAAACGGCAACGGCCAACTGGGGATCGACTCCTCAACAGACAAGCACACACCTGAAGAAGTAGATGAAATCAGCGATATTTTAGCTGTGGCAGCCGGATACAAGCATAGTCTGGCGCTGGATAAAGACGGTAATGTCTATGCCTGGGGTTATAATTCCAGTGGAGAGTTGGGGATCGGGTCCACTTCCAGCAAAGATACCCCCCAACAAATAGAAGAGGATGATAATGGGGATGACTTTACTGATATCGTCGCCATTGCGGCAGGCTATTCTCATAGTCTGGCTTTAAAATCTGACGGTACTGTCTGGGCCTGGGGCGACAACTCCAAAGGACAATTGGGCATCGGTTCTATCACCGATCAGGATAGTCCGGTGCAGGTAAAAAGCGGAGACCAGGACGATGATGCGACTTATTTAACGAATATTGTGGCTATTGCCGCCGGGTATTATTTCAATTTAGCCCTGGATGCTGAAGGGAATATCTGGGCCTGGGGCAGCAACTCCAACGGCGAACTGGGGAATAACTCCTCTTCCACGGCTAAAACACCTGTCGAAGTAGATGATATCGATGATATCACAGCTATCGCAGCCGGCGCTTATCACAGTCTGGCAGTGGATGATGATGGAGTCCTTTATGCCTGGGGAGATAATTCCAACGGGCAACTGGGCATCGATGATGATGACGACCAGGATACTCCCCAGGAGGTTGAGGATATCGAGGATGTAGAAGTCATCGCCGCCGGATGTTATCATTCCCTGGCTGTCGATGAAGACGAAAATGTCTGGACCTGGGGTGACAACTCCAACGGGCAATTGGGCATCGGTTCTACAACAGATAAGGATACTCCGGAACAGGTCGAAGCCTTCGATGAAAATGTCTTTTTTGTCGCCGCCTTCGGTTATAACAGTATAGCATTATCCAGTGATGAACCGGAAGAGGATGAAGACGATGACGATGACGATGAGGTCACGATTGACACTGAGGAATTGGATAGCGGAACCAAGGGAGAGTCTTACAGTCAGACCCTGGAAGCTTCCGGCGGCAGCGGGGATTACACCTGGTCCAAAACCTCCGGCACTCTACCTACCGGTTTAAGTTTAAAAACTTCGACAGGGAAAATTTCGGGGACACCTACCAAAACGGGCAGCTTTACTTTTAAGGTCAAAGCAGTCGATGATGACGATGATGACCTTTATGATACCGCCACTTTTACGATTAAAATTTATGATGAATCTGACACGATTGAGATTACCACCGCATCGCTGACGGAGGGGACCGCAGGCACTGCTTACAGTCAGACCCTTAAGGCCACTGGCGGCAGCGGGGATTACACCTGGTCCAAAGCCTCCGGTACTTTGCCTACCGGTCTGACTCTGAACTCATCTACCGGAAAAATCAGCGGAACTCCCACCTCAGCCGGGGATTACAGCTTTGACATCAAGGTTGTAGATACCGATGATACCAGTTTAAAAGAAACCGCCTCTTTCACTATCACGATCAAGTCCAGCGGAACATCCTCCGCAGTCAGTATCAGCGGGTTCAACTCATCCGCCACCATAACGTTAAGTTCGTCCGGAGCTACTCAAGATATATACCAGCTTACCAGTACAGACGGCAATTTATCTTTACTGATTCCTTCCGGATCTAAACTACTGGACAGCAATGATGAACCGCTAACTTCCCTGACAGTCAGCAAGTTGAAATCTTTACCGGAGTCTCCGAAAAACGGCGCCGTTATTGCTGCCTATAGCTTTGAACCCGAAGGAGCCAGTTTCAGCTCATCGCTCACCGCTACAATTAAATACTCCGACTCCGACATACCCTCCGGTGGGGATGAATCTCTCCTTTACCTGGCTTCTTACGAAGACTCCCAATGGGTAAAACTGAGCAGCATGGTGGATGAGGGAGAAAACACCGTCTCAGCCAAGATCAACCATTTCAGCACCTACGGACTGATATTGACTACGACCACGACGGCGGCCCAGCAAAATACTCAAACTACACAAGCCACGCCAGCTCAGTCTGGCCAGAATCAACAGTCACCTCAATCCAATGAACCTCCTGCGAAATCGGTTAACTGGTGGCTCATTATCGCGATAATCTTCGCCGTTATAATTATCGCTTTAGTATTAATCGTTGTTATCAGACGCAGGCAATACGGCAATTAGGGCATTCATGTAAATTGACCTAAAAAATATCTCAACAGAAGCTCGCCCTCCTTAATCCAGAGCGAGCTTCTGTTTTCCTGGAGCGAAGAAATTACGCTAATAGTCAGACTAAAAATGCTATTGATATTTTAAAACATTCTTAAGTAGCCTACTGGAGAATTTTTAAGCACCATTACCGATTACCAGATTTACCGGAATAACCTAAAATAATTGTTGGAGAATGTTCATATGTCTGCATTTTTTATTAGCAGGACTAACCTGATGTCTAATGAATTAATAATGATCGAAAACCTGATACATGATCACGAAGCCATTCGAGAACATTTGAAGCAGGTAGCTAAACTAGCGGATGATTGGGAACAATTGGAACAGGAAGACCTTGATCCGACAGACCCTGCGATAACCGAAGACCTTTCATTTAAGCACATTAATCTCAAGCAGACCATGGGTTATCTTGAAGATGGAATTAGACAGCATCAAAACTATGAAGATGAAATTCTCCCCTCCCTGGTTGGCGAGCAAGTGATGGATGCTCTCAAAATTGAACATTCTGAAATCCAAAAGCAGCTTAAGGAAATAAAATTTATTCTATTGAATATCAATCCAAATGGTCTGTTAGCTAACATGGACTATCTTAAATTGATAATCAGCAATCTGTGCGATCTATTGAACCATCACGATGAGGTAGAGAACCTCATTTTGAATCTGCTGAAAAAGAAGTTCATTTAGACCTTCTGATACTCATGAGCGGGAAGCAAATTTCACGAATTGCCTGAAATACAAGCCCTTCAATAATTATTGTCAACCAAGTCAAGCACTTTCCACGTTTTATCTAACCTCTTGCCGGACAGTCTGAAGGATTACTATCACCGGTTGTATTATGCTATACTTAGGTTCAAAAGAAATAATCCAAGTAGATATTTAGGGGTTGTAAGAGCCCATTAAGTAAACCGAGGCACGATATCTGTTCAAAATAAAGTTGAGCCTGAGAATGATCCCGAATACTGTCAATTCGGAGAAAATGCCATGAGACGATATCAATTTAATAAAATGTCTGATAAGTTGAGAAGAGGCAAATATCTGAGCGCAATTCTAATCTGCCTGGTGCTGGTTCTTTCGATTACTGTTCCAATCAAAGCTGAAACTCAAACCGGTGATGCGATTTCCATATCCACAGTCGTCTTAATGCCGGGGGCTAAAGGAATGGGATTCACATACTCCCAGACACTGGCTTCTTCGGGCGGCAGCGGCAGCTATACCTGGACGAAAACTTCAGGGGACCTGCCTTCAGGGCTATCGCTGAGCAGTACAGGAATCATATCGGGAACACCCTCCGAATCCGGTAAATTCGAACTCACTGTGAAAGCAACCGATGCCGAGAATTCCTCCAACAGCGATACGCGGGAACTAACCCTTAATATCAGGGAAGCCGGATATCTTTCCCTGTGGGGAGATAATGCCAGCGGCCAGATAGGCAATGATTCCACGACCGACGTCAAATGGCCGGTCCAACCAGAGAACCTGGTTTACAATAATATATTCACCGCTGCCGCAGGAGGTTTACATACCCTGGCCGTAACCTTGAAAGGAGAGGTGTATGCCTGGGGTGAAAATGGTGCCGGGCAACTGGGGATCGGCTCAACTACTGATGAATATTCTCCCCAAAAAATAAGCAACCTGAAAAATATTCTTGAAGTCGCGGGCGGAAGCAAGCACAGCCTGGCATTGAACAGTAACGGCGATGTCTATAGCTGGGGTAACAACTCCAAGGGACAAATAGGCATCAATTCGACCACTACGGCCACCTCCCCGGTACAGGTACTTTGCGGGGAACAGAAAGACGGCGGCAGCTACCTTACCAATATTGTAGCTATTGCCGCCGGCTCTTCTCACAGTCTGGCTTTAAAGGCAGACGGGACTGTCTGGGCCTGGGGAGATAATTCTAAAGGACAGCTCGGCATCAATTCTACGACGGCCAAATCATCCCCGGTGCAGATACTTTGCGGGGAACAGAAGTATGGTGGAAAATACCTCACCGATATTGTGGCTATCGCCGCCGGCTTTAATTTTAATCTAGCCCTGGACTCTCAAGGGAAGATCTGGGCCTGGGGAGACGATTCCAAGGGACAACTGGGGAATGGTTCAAACACTAACTCTAAAATCCCGGTGGAGGTTGATGATGTCAGCGACATTATCGCTATCGCCGCCGGCAGTCTACACAGCCTGGCGATAGATTCCGATGGCATAATGTATGCCTGGGGGGATAATTCCAACGGACAATTGGGTATCAGCTCTACCGAAAATAAAAATCTGCCCGAACTGGTAGACGCCATCGAGGATGCAACAACGGTATCCGCCGGCTGTTATCACAGCCTGGTTGTGGATAAGGATGGAAATATTTGGGTCTGTGGGGACAACAGCGCCGGCCAACTGGGCATCGGATCTACCGCTGACAAATATTTTATGAAGCATGCGGATGCTTTTGATAACGACGCATTACTTACCGCTGCGAATAATTATGATACTTTAGCTATTTCCAGGAATAGACCCGGAACAGAATCCTTTTCAGTCAGCATCTCCACCACTGCACTGGAGAAAGGTAAGGTAGATGCTTATTACAGCCAGACCCTGGAGGCTACCGGCGGCAGCGGGGATTATACCTGGTCCAAGATTTCCGGCAGCCTTCCTGACGGTGTAGCCCTCGGAAAGTCCTCGGGCATTATCACCGGCTTACCCTCCAGCGGAGGCAAGTATACATTTACCGTCCAAGCCACTGACGCTGAAGATAAATCTCAATATGATACAGCGACCCTCACTATCACTATCAAGGGATTATCTGATCTCAGCATCACGACTACTTCCTTAGCTGGAGGCGCTGTAGGAGTTGATTACAGCCAGAGTATCCAGGCTACCGGTGGAAGTAAAGAATATACCTGGTCGACGGTCTACGGAAGTATTCCCACCGGATTAAGCCTCGGGATCGACTCCGGAAAGATCTGGGGAACTCCATCCGAGGCGGGGGATTTTTATTTTAAGGTTAAGGTTGCGGATGATGAAAATGATTCGATGTCTGATTTCGCTTCCTTTACCATCACTATTAGCGAGACCAACAATCCCGTCAAGATTATCACTACTTCGCCTTATGGAGGTACCGTAGGGGTCGCCTACAACCAGACCTTCAAGGCTAGTGGAGGCAGCGGTGTCTATACCTGGTCACAGTACTCCGGAACTTTGCCGGAAGGTCTGATCCTGGACTCTACCGCCGGCAAACTTAGCGGCACTCCTACCACAGCAGGCAGTTATACCTTTGCTCTCCAGGCAGTTGATAAGTCCAAGAGCTATCTGAAAGATATGGTCAACTATGCAATAGTTATCAAACCCGCTCCAATACTGACTGACATCATTCTGAGCGGTCTAACGTCCTCAAGTCAGATCAGAGTAGACTCCGGTGGAGCGGTCCAGGAGAGTTGCCAGCTTACCAGCACCGACGGCAATCTCTCTTTAGCGATTCTCTCAAGCTCTAAACTGGTGGACAGCAGCGGCACCCCGCTGGCTTCCTTAACCGCCAGCAAGCTAAATTCCTTTCCCGATCCTCCTCTGAACAGTCTGGTTATCACAGCCTATAATTTTGAACCTGAGGGAGCCACTTTTACGCTCCCGATCACCGCCACGCTGAAATACGCTGATTCCGACATTCCATCCGGCAATAGTGAAGATTCCTTGTACTTCGCGGCTTATACTGATTCCCAATGGAAAAAAATGATCAGCTCGATCGATGAGGATGAGAATACCGTCTCAGCCAAGATCAGCCACTTCAGCATCTACGGGCTATTACTTAACATTTCTACCTCGGCCACGGCTTCTATTGCTCCGACCACCACGCCAGCTCAACCCTCATCTCAAACTCCCATCTCTCCGGCCAAATCAACTCACTGGTGGTTAATCTTCGGAGTGGTTCTGGCCGGGATTGTCGTCGCTCTGCTGATTGTCATTAATCGACGCAAAAAATATGGTAATTATTAATTTGGAGCATCTATCCGCTAAATTTAAAATTTCGCTATTACGAAGCATATTATAAATAATTTGGAAAGGGAATCCGCTTTAGATTTCGGATAAAATTTAAATTTTTAGACAATTTTTGTAAATCTTGAGAACGGTCTTACATAAATCCCGCATAACATGGTATAATACACATGGCAATAGGGGGAGAGGTGTCCGAGTGGCTTATGGTACCGCTCTCGAAAAGCGGCCTCCGGTAACGGAGCGCGGGTTCAAATCCCGCCCTCTCCGCCAACCATAAGTTAGTCGGATGTCTCTTCCCCACATACACGGAGAGGTGCTGGAGTGGCCGATCAGGCACGCCTGGAGAGCGTGTGTAGCCGCAAGGTTACCGTGGGTTCAAATCCCACCCTCTCCGCCAGAAGCTTTTCAGGAACTCGCAATCCTTGTCCAATCCTTCCTTTTTATTCCTATTACTATCTTCCGGTATCACAATGTTGATATTTGTGCTACAATAATTCCCTTGTGATGGATAAAAAAGAATTACGCTACTGGGTAGGGTTCAACATTGTGCCCGGAATAGGCCGAGTCAAATTTTCCCAGATTGAAAGCTATTTCGGGAAATTGGAGAACGCCTGGAAAGCCAGTCCCGGAGAATTGAAGCAAGCCGGGCTGGACAGCAACACTATCAAAGCGATTGAAATCAATCGGCCTCAGATTGATCCGGATACCGAAATCGAAAAGCTGGATAAATTTGGGGCTAAAGCTTACACCTATCATGATGCCGAGTATCCCGCCCGGTTGAAGGAAATCTATGATTATCCACCGCTAATTTATGTCAAAGGCAGTATTATCCCTCAAGATGAATGGGGGCTGGCGGTAGTCGGGACACGCCGGGCGACGGTCTACGGGCGTCAGGTTACCGAAGAAATTGTAGAAAATTTAACCCATAATCATATTACGGTGATCAGCGGGCTGGCGCGGGGGATCGATACGGTAGCTCACCGCCGGGCGGTAGAAACGAACGGCAGAACGATAGCGATTTTTGCCTGCGGGCTGGACACGATATACCCGGCTGAGAATGTCAATCTAGCCCGCAGAATTATCGACCAGGGGGCATGGGTCAGTCAATACCCATTAGGAGCGAAACCCCGGCCGGACAACTTCCCCCGCCGTAACCGCATCATGAGCGGTATGAGTCTGGGCGTCCTGGTAGTGGAAGCCGACGAGTCCAGCGGAGCGATTATCACGGCTCATATAGCGCTGGAGCAAAACCGGGAAGTATTTGCGATTCCAGGCAGTATTCTTTCCCCAATGAGCCGCGGCACTAACGCTTTAATCCAAGAAGGTGCTAAACTGATACGCAGTTGTGCCGACATACTGGAGGAATTAAACTTAACTTCCAATATTCAACAATTAGAAATGAAGGAGATGAAACCAACTTCTGATATAGAGAGCCTGTTATTAAAACAATTGGGGGCTGAACCAACACATATCGATATGATCTGCCGCAACAGCGGGTTACCAATCGCCACAGTCAGCAGTAATCTAGCTATAATGGAACTAAAAGGGCTAGTCAGACAAGTCAGCACAATGAATTACGCGCTGGCGCGAGAAACGCATCAGGAGTTCAAGGTCAAAGTAGAGTAAATTATGAAAGATAAACTAGTTATCGTGGAATCACCGGCCAAGGCCAGGACATTGAGTAAAATTTTAGGGAAAGGCTATAGTCTCAAAGCTTCCCTGGGACATATCCGTGATTTGCCGAAAAGCCAGATAGGAGTGGATATTGAAAACGGTTTTCTACCGCGTTATGTGATTCCTACGGATAAGAAAAAAATTGTTAACGAACTGAAGAGCGCCGTGGAGAATGCTTCAGCGATTTATCTGGCAACTGATCCGGATAGAGAAGGAGAAGCCATTTCCTGGCATCTCTCCGAGGTTATTAACGGAGAAGCCGGACTACCCTATCGCCGGGTAGTCTTCCATGAAATTACTTCGGAAGCGATCGAGCAGGCTTTTAAGCATCCTCGTGATATAGACATGCAGCTGGTGAATGCCCAACAGGCCCGCCGGGTATTGGACCGTCTGGTGGGTTATAAAATCAGTCCCCTTCTCTGGCGCAAAGTGAAAAGAGGCCTCTCTGCAGGAAGAGTACAATCGGTGGCCGTCAGGATCATCGTTGACAGAGAGAGAGAAATCCGGAATTTTGTTCCGGTAGAATACTGGAGCATTAATGCCGAGCTAATCAAGCATAATGAAACTGCTAAAAAAGCCGTTTTTCGAGCTGGACTGGTGGGACTGACCGGCGGGTCCAAGATAGATATTCACAATGAGGCAGAAGCGCAAAAACTCAAAGAGGACCTGGAAAAGTCCGAATACAGCGTTTACAAAGTTAGCTCCAAAAAAGTCAACCGGTCCCCCTCGCCTCCCTTTATCACCAGCACCCTTCAACAGGAAGCCTGGAGACAACTGCATTTCTCAGCCAGCCGCACGATGATGATCGCCCAGCAGCTTTATGAAGGCCTGCCAATCGGCGATGAGGGAAGCATCGGCCTGATCACTTATATGCGTACCGATTCCACGCATATTGCTTCCTCAGCTCTGGAGGAAACGCGGGAGTACATTCAAAATAAGTATGGAGAAGACTATTTGCCGGCGAAAGCCCGGGTTTTCAGCAAAACGGTCAAGGGCGCCCAGGAAGCCCATGAGGCCATCCGGCCTAC
>Ga0153915_10006289_pt1 | contig 11110 bp, 11 predicted proteins | sample Opewatmetagenome_2_FD_107003 | JGI IMG/M metagenome (GOLD analysis project Ga0153915, IMG submission 107003) | Freshwater wetland microbial communities from Ohio, USA - Open water 3 Core 3 Depth 3 metaG | ecosystem: Environmental > Aquatic > Freshwater > Wetlands | place: USA: Ohio, Lake Erie...
AGACCGCGCTCGGCGAGCAGCCGCCCGAGCGAGGCCGCGGCGATCCCCTTGCCGAGCGAGCTCACCACCCCGCCCGTCACGAACACGTACTTCGTCGAGCTCACGGACTCACCTCCCTCAGGTGGCGGGCCAGGGCCTGCTCGGCCCATTCGAGGTCTTCGGCGGTGTCCACACCGGGCGCGGGAGACTCGTCGAACAACGCCACGCCGATCGGCATGCCGTGCAGCAGCGGCCGGAGCTGCTCGAGGCGCTCCCACCGCTCTTCGGGAACAGGAGGCAGGCGCACCCACCGGCCCAGCGCCTCCCGCGTGTATCCGTACACCCCGACATGCTGATGATAGACGACGTCCCCCGTGGCGTCGCGGTCGAACGGAATCGGGGCCCGCGAGAAGTACACGGCGCGGCTGTCCGGCGGGGGACCGACCACGACCTTTACGCGGTTGGGGTCAGCGGCGAACCGGCGGTCCAGCGTCCCGGCGGCCGTGCCGATCGGGTCGCCCGCACGCAACCGCGCCAGGGTCCCCTGCACCGCGGCGGCGGCAACCAGCGGCTCGTCCCCCTGAACATTCAGGATGAAGTCGAAGGCCGCATACTCTTTCTTCGCAATGACTTCAGCGACTCGCGTGGTGCCCGACTCGTGCGTCGAGGCCGTCAGCGTGGCCTCTACGCCTGCGCCCCGGACCACGTCGGCGATCTCCTGGGCGTCGGTGGCGACGACCACGCGGTCACACACGTCGAGGTCGATGAGGCGATGGGCGACGCGGAGGACGAGGGGTTCTCCGGCGAGGAGCCGGAGGGGCTTGCGAGGCAGGCGGCTGGAGCCCAGCCGAGCAGGAATCACGCCAAGGACGGGCACGGGCCAAGATACAAAATCTGTGCCGCGGGGACAAGTGACGGCCGATTAGCTTGGAGGTGAATGCTGGATCAGGCAGCCTCCTTCGGTCGATCTGCGCTCGATGCGTGCGACGCCGCGCTCCAGTGGCTGGTCGGGTCCTCGCGCGGGTCGACGTTTGCCGTTTCTCGCTGGCTCTTCCTGCGGGCGCTCGGCCTGATCTTCATTATCGCATTCATTTCGCTCTGGGTGCAGGTGAAGGGACTGATCGGGAGCCAGGGCATCCTCCCCGCTCAGGATTTGTTGCGGTCCGCACAGATGCAACTCGGCCCCGAGCGCTATCGACTGCTCCCCACCCTGTTCTGGGTCAACGCCAGCGACACTGCGCTCAACATCGCATGCGCGCTGGGAACCGCGGCCGCGCTCGCTCTAGTCGCCGACATTGCCCCGACCGCGATGCTGATCGTCCTGTGGGCATTGTACCTCTCGCTCACGGTTGTGGGGCGGGACTTCCTCGCCTTCCAATGGGACGTACTGCTGCTCGAACCGCTCTGCTGGCGCTCTTCCTCGCCCCGCGGCACCTGTTCCCGGCTCGGGCGAGTGCCGCGGTGTCCGCGCTCGGGTTGGTTCTCCTGTGGTGGCTGCTATTCCGCCTCAGCTTCGCCTCGGGGGTGGTCAAGCTGACCTGGGGGACCCGACGTGGCGGCACCTCACGGCGCTGGACTTCCACTTCTGGACACAGCCGCTGCCGACGTGGACCGCGTGGTTCATGCAGCAGCTGCCGGCGTGGATCAAACGGCTCTCGGTGCTGGGCACATTCGTGCTGGAGATCGGCTTCCCGCTGCTGATGTTCGGACCGCGTCCGCTGCGGCTCGTGGCCTGCGCCGGCATTGTCCTGATGCAGCTCGGCATCTTCGCGACCGGCAACTACAACTTCTTCAACCTGCTCACGATCGCCCTGGCGCTCCTGTTGATCGATGACCAGCTGTGGACGCGCGTCCTTCCGGAAGTGCTGGTGCGCTGGAGCGGCGGCGGGGGCACCGGCGCCGTGTGGGGTGCGTCCGGGGGCGTGGCTATTCCGCTGGGGCTCCTGCTGCTGGTCCTGAGCACGCTGCGCTTTGCGCAGACGCTGGCCCCGGGGGCGCCGAGCGCCGGCCCACCCGGGGTGGTCCTCGGCTGGCTCGAGCCGGTCCGCAGCATCAACGGGTACGGACTGTTTCGCGTGATGACGACCGTGCGGCGGGAGATCGTGCTGGAGGGGAGCGACGATGGAGTCACGTGGCGGGCGTACACCTTCAAGTACAAGCCCGGCGATGTGTTCCGCCGTCCCGGGTTCGTCGAGCCGCATCAGCCACGGCTCGATTGGCAAATGTGGTTCGCCGCGCTGAGCGAGTACGAAGCGACGCCCTGGTTTCAGGGCTTGCTCGTCCGGCTGCTGCAGGGTTCGCCGCCGGTGCTCCGCTTGCTCGCGGCGAATCCCTTCCCCGATCACCCGCCGCGTTACGTGCGGGCGCTGCTGTACGACTACCGCTTTACTTCGCCGGCAGAACGCCGCGCCGGCGGGGCATGGTGGACTCGCACGCCGCTCGGGGCCTACAGTCCGGTGGTATCGTTGCGGCCCTAAGCCTCTGCGTGGGCCACCTTCAGGAAATTCTCGAGCAACCGTTTCCCGTGCTCGGTCCCGATCGATTCCGGATGGAACTGCACTCCGTACAGCGGGAATTGGCGGTGCTTCATGGCCATGATCTCACCGTCGCGGCCACCCCCCCGGTCGCCCGACCAGGCCGTGACGATGAGATCGTGCGGCAGCCCGGCCCAGTCGACCACGAGCGAGTGATAGCGCATCGCCGTAAACGGCGACGGAATGCCGTCGAACAGCTCGTCGGCCAGGTGTTCCACCGGGCAGGTCTTGCCGTGCATCAGGCGGTCCGCGCGCACCACCCGGCCCCCGAAGGCCTCGCCGATCGCCTGATGGCCCAGGCAGACGCCGAGCACGGGGACCTGGCCGGCCAGGGCCCGCACCAGCGGGACCAGGATGCCGGCTTTCCCCGGGACCCCGGGCCCAGGTGACAGCACGGCGGCGTCGGGTTTGAGCGCGAGGACGTCGGCCACGGCGAGCGCGTCGTTGCGGTACACGACGGGCTGCTCCCCGAGCTCACCGAGGTACTGCACCAGGTTGTAGGTGAACGAATCGTAGTTGTCGAGCACGAAGAGCATGCGGAAACCTAACGCCCCCCGGATTCGATCGCGTCCAGCACCGTCACGATCTCCTCCCCGAAGTAGTAGCGGACTTCGTCGCGGATTCCGCGATACAGCGTCGGGCCGGTCCCCAGGCACACGAGCTCGTTCTCGTGGGCCTCCACGGCGGGACAGAGCACGCCGTCCTCGAAGGTCAGGGGAAACAGCCCGTCCACGATCGACTTCAGTTCGTGGTGGTCGATCCCCTGCTCCAGGCAGAATGCGTGCAGCAGGCATCCCCGTCCCCGCCGGTTCAGGAACACGCAGGCGCCATCGGTGACGCTGGTCCGCCACGTTTCCCCGCCGGGCGCATCGGCATCGGGCTCCCGCTCACGGGTGAACCAGCGGCGTCGGGGGATGCCGGTGTACGCTTCGAGGGCGTCGGCGTGCGCGAGGATGCGATCCGCATGAAGGCGATCCACGTCCACGCCGAACTGGCAGCACCAGTCGTTACAGAAGGTGCACTGCAGGCAGTGGGTGAAGTACCGGAGCCGGAAGATCTCGGTGTCCACGGCACGCAGCACCGGCACGCCGTAGCGGCTGGGGAAATCGTGCGGCAGGGGGAGTGTCGTCACGACCCGGTGCGTTCAGTCCTGCCGGAGCGAGAGCACATAGTGGCGAAACTCGAGGTCGCGGCGGTACCCCAGGGTCTCATAGAGCGCCTGGGCCTGCACGTTGGCGTGGGCCGTGTCGAGCTCGACGGCGGCGGCGCCGGTGTCCCGGGCGAAGGCGTGGGCCGCCTGCATCAGGCGGCGCCCCACACCAGCGCGGCGCGAGGCGGGAGCCACGAACAGATCGGACAGGATCCAGATCGGGTGGCAGGAGAGCGAGGAGAAGAGTGGGTAGAGCTGCGTGAAGCCGCACGGTGTCGCGTCGCTCGAAGCGAGGAACACGACGGATTGGCCGTTGGCGAGCCGGTCGGCCACGAACCGCCGGGCGAGCGGCAGGTCGCCGTCCCGACCGTAGAAGCGACGGTACGCGTCGAACAGCGGTGCCACGAGGTCGACATCCACGGCACCGGCGCGGCGAATCTCGAGCACGGGCATTGCCTCCTCCGCGTCAACAGGTGCTCCGAGCGGCGGGTCGGTGACCAGAGTCGTCCCGCTGCGGTCCCTCAACGGGAGCCTGGCGCGGCTTGCTCGAATGTAGCGCGGGTCTACGCGCGCGGCACGCGCGGTGCTTCAGCTAGACGGCCGTCGCACTGCCGGTTAGCGTCAAGTCCTGACGATCACGCACGGAGGGATCATGCTACGAACACGGTTGGCGATTGTGGCCCTGACGATCGCCACGGCCAGCGCGGTAGCCTGCAGCAGTGACAACGGGACTGGCATACGCAGTTCCGTGGACCTGTCGGGGAATTATGGTCTGGATTCGCTCTATTTCGGTCCACTGGCGGTGACGCAAGACAGCGGGAGTTTGGCGCTCACAACTAGTGACGTGAACGCCAACCTCGCCGTCATCAAATCACCGAATCCCACCCTGATACCGGACGGTACGACGCTGTCGCTCGCGGGCCAGTACCAAGCGTGGCATACCTCCGCGGGAGATTCCGTCTACTTCATTCTCGTGTCGCCACCTGGCACGTTCCCCGGCACCTTCGCCATCAAGGGCGCGCAGAAGGATACGTTGGCCTTGACGCTCTTCGTGACGCTCGGCCCCGGCCAGAGTGTCCTCGTCACCACTCGGTGGCATAAGAAGTAATGAGGAGGCTCCTCCTCGCGGCCGTCTTTGCGGCAGTGACCCCGGCTGGCCTGCTGGGGCAAGCGGCGTCCACGGCGATCGTCAGCGGCACGGTTACGGACCGGGAGTCTGGACTGGGTGTGGGTGGAGCCGTCGTGCTACTCCGGCGCACCTTGCTACGGACCCGGACGGATGAGCACGGCCGCTTTCGCCTTACGGCCGTCCCACCGGGATCGTACACCCTCGTGGTCCTGGCCCTCGGATACGCCAGCGATTCCTTGGAGCAGTTGCCGCTGCTCGGTGGCGAGAGTCGCGACGTCACGGTGACGTTGGCGCCTGCTCCGGTCGGATTGGCGGATGTGGTGGTCACCGCCAGCCGGGCACCGGAGCGCGGAGAAGAGTCCGGAGCGAGCGTGAGCGTGCTGTCGAACCAGGAGCTCACCAGGCGAAACGTCACCACTCTGGACCAGGCCCTGGCGTTCGAGCCGGGCGTCACCTTCAACGCCGGGCAGATGGACATCCGCGGCTCGACGGGCCTGGCCCGCGGCGTGGGCAGTCGCGTGCTCCTGATGCTCGACGGGCATCCGATCCTGAGCGGCGATGGCGGAGAGATCGATTTCGAATCGCTGCCCCTTCTCGATGTCGACCGCGTTGAAGTGGTGCGCGGCGCCTTTTCGGCGCTGTACGGAAGCAACGCCTTGGGAGGCGTCGTGAATGTGCTGACGACGCCGGTCGACAGCGCGTCACAGACCGTGATCCGTCTGCACTTCGGAGCCTGGCAGCAGCCCAACCGCTATCGATTCACGGACGACCAGCTGGACGAAAAGGGCTTCGGCATCCAGCGGTCCCAACAGGTGGGCGATCTGGGGGCCCGGCTGTTCTTCGGCCGGGAGGTTTCCGACGGCTTTCGCCAGGACGACGCGCAGGCAACCTGGCTCGCGCGCGGGAAGCTCACCTCGGCTCCGGGGGCGGCGCATCCCTGGGACGTCTACGCGCTCTGGGCACGCGAGCGTCTGGGCGAGTTCTTCACGTGGCGCTCGGAGAGTCAGCCGTTCCAGGTGGATTCCGCCACGCAGAGCGATCACGAAATCGATTACAAGCTTCTGACCGGCGCCTCATTCACGCCCGTAGCGAAGGCCAACACGCTGCTGCGTGTGAGTCCCTACGTCAACTACAACACCGTACAGAATCGATTCCCGGCCGATACCATCTCGGGCAACAACTACCATCGGGCCATGCGGCTCGGCGGGACGCTGGACCTGTCCATCCGGCCTGGGGGTCGACACGCGCTCGATCTTGGCATGGACCTGGCTCACACGACCGTCGCCTCGAACTTCCTGGGGGCCCATCACATCAACGACGATGCCGTGTTCGTTCAGGATGCCCTCCGCCTCTCGAGTGGTTGGGGGACTTCACTTGGGATGCGTCTCGACTACCACGGGGCGACTGGCGGAAAAGCCCAGTGGTCGCCGAGTCCCAAAGTCGGGGTGACGTTTCGCCCAAACTCGTGGTTGTCGGCCCGAATGTCCGCCGGGCACGGGTTCCGCTCTCCCAGCGCCATTGAGCAGTTCGTCAAGACGACACAGTTCGGCGTCCGGGTTATCCCGAACCCCGATCTCAAGAGCGAACGCGCCTGGTCCACGGAAGCCGGAATCGCCGCGACGCCGGTACCGTGGCTGCGGGTTGATGCCTCGGTGTTCCAGAGCGAGTATCGCGATCTGATTGGTCCCGCTCCGGCGCCGGACAGTCTGTTTGTGTTTCAGTTCCGCAATGTCAGCCGGGCGCGGGTCCGGGGGCTGGAGTTGAGCTTCAAGGCGGGCTTGGCGAACGACCTGCTCGGTCTTGAGATGAGCTATCTGCTGCTCGACAGCAAAGGCAAGGATGTCGACACGCTGCCCTATACGCCCCTGCCCTACCGTTCGCGACACAATATCACCGGTACGCTCTCGGCGCTCCGCGGACTGGTCGAGTTAGACGCGCGGTTCCGCAGTCGCGTCGACACGGTGCTCGTCTATCCATTGGATCCGAGGGGAAACATCACCGTCGTGGATATGCGGGTGCGCTACCGAATCGCAGGCACCGCTGTTCAGGCGAAGATCACCAACCTCTTTCAATCGTTCTATGTGGACGTCCAGGAGCGAAACCCGGGCGCGCCACGCCAAGTCAGCCTTACGGTCTTCCGCGAGTTCTAGGGCTCAGGGCGCCGAGCGTGTCGCCCCGGGCGGGACGAATCACGGCGCGAATGTCTCGGACCCACCCGGCGGCGTCGTCCGGCGGCACGAACGACCAGACCTCACGCGACTTCCCCGAGCCCGCCCCGATCCGGATGCGGTCGCCGTCACGCTCGACCGCGTAGGCGCGCCGGCTCGCCGGTGTGATCTCGATGCCGACCTTCTCATTCTTGTGGATCAGAACCGTCTGCCGCGTGACGACGATCGAGCCGAGGCGATCCTCCCACCCTGCCGAGCGCGTGCCCGCGTCGTGGGTGTAGCGGAACCACACGTTGTCGGCCTGCCGGAGCCGGCCCTCGCTCGCGAAGCGAGTCTGCAGCTCCGGTGATAGACGGCTCGTGTCGCTGGAGCAGGCGAGCAGGCCGAGGGCCAGCAGCCCGAGGGCCCGCCCGGCGCTCACCGCTCCTTCTTGCTCTTGCGCTTGATGTCGGAGCCGTGCGCTCGCTTGTAGCTCTGGATGTCCTTGAAGCGCCCTTTCGCGTCGCGAACGGCGTAGAGCTTCTTGCCCGAGCTGCTGCGATGGGTGGTGCGGCGACTTTTCCCGGCCATGGGGTCCTCGCGGTTGGAGACCAGCGTCTTCGCTACCCGGGTAAGGTGGGGGTTCCCCGGCTCGCGGGGAAGAGGCACCGCTCCTCACCCGTCCTCGTCGGAGCGGCGGTGCCCCGAGCTCTCGGACAGCACGGCGTCGAGCGTGGTCACGAGGTGGTCCGCATCGTCCGCCGTGAAGACGAGCGGCGGCTTGATCTTCAGGACGTTGTGAAACGGGCCGTCGGTGCTGACGAGCACACCGCGCTCGCGCATGCGGCTGGCCACGTGGCCGGCTTCCTCGCCCGCCGGCTCGAGCGTGGTTCGATCGCGTACCAGCTCCACACCGAGAAACAGGCCCAGGCCGCGGACGTCTCCGACCAGCGGATAGCGCGACGCGAGACCTCGTAGACCCGCCTGCAGCCGCTCGCCGATGTGGCCGGCGTTCTGTTGCAGCCTTTCTTCGGCGATCACGTCCAACACCGCCAGGCCGATGGCGCAGGACACCGGGTTGCCGCCGAACGTACTGAAGTACTCCATGCCGTTCGCGAACGCCGCAGCGATCTCCGGCGTGGTGACCACCGCGCCCAGCGGATGGCCGTTCCCCATCGGTTTGCCCAGGGTCACGATGTCGGGCACGACGTCCTGGGTCTCGAACGCCCAGAAGTGCGTCCCGGTCCGGCCGAACCCCACCTGCACCTCGTCGGCGATGCACACGCCGCCGGCGCGCCGCACGTGCGCATAGGCGGCGGCCAGGAACCCATCCGGCAACACGATCTGGCCCCCCGCGGAGAGCACCGACTCGCACAAGAAGGCGGATGGCTGTGCCCCGCGCGAGCGCATGCGGCCGATCGCCTCCGCCAGAAACGCGGCATAGCGCTCTCCCGCCAACGGCTCGTCGCGGCGGTAGCGCCCGCGATAGGTGTCGGGCATCGGCACCTTGTGCACCCACGTGGGTGCGCCCATGCCTCCGGGTCCGTCGTGCTTGTAGGGACTCACATCCACCAGGGTCGTGGTGTTGCCGTGGTACGCCCCTTCCACCACGATGACGTCGCGGCGACCGGTGTAGGCCCGGGCGAGCCGGAGCGCCAGCTCGTTCGCCTCGCTGCCGGAATTCACGAAGTAGCACACCGACAGGGGTGAGGGCAGCGTGGCCCACAGTCGCTCGGCGTAGCGCACCGCCAGCTCGTGGAGGTAGCGCGTGTTGGTATTGAGCAGCGCCATCTGCCGCTGGCCTGCACCGACGACGCGTGGGTGCCCGTGCCCCACGTGCGGCACGTTGTTCACGGCATCGAGATAGCGGCGCCCCTCGCGGTCGTAGAGGAACTGCATCCACCCCCGCACGATCTCGAGCGGCCGGCGGTAGCTGAGACTGAGCGAGGGCCCCAGGTGATGACGCCGCTCCTCGAGCAGGCGGTCCGCCGGCGGTGCAGCCGGCGGGAACAGCGTCGAGGGGACTCGGGCGATGACGTTGGGGTCGGGACTGAGGCTCTTCCAGACGGCGCGCTGGCTCGGCCGGGCGACGCCGGGAAAGTCCCCTTCCAGCTCGAGCAGATCGGTTATGAGCTGAACGTGCAGGTGGGGAGGCCAGCCGCCGTTGACGGTCCCGTCGCCGATCCGTCCGATGACCGTGCCTGGAGCCACCGGTAGGCCGGGGCGGAGCCAGGCCAGCGAATCCCGGTCGAGATGGCCGTAGAGGGTATGGAACGTCAGCCGTCCGCCGTCCACCGTGTGACGCAGAATGACGGTCGGGCCATAGTCGCCGGGTGCGGCGTTGTCGCGGAACGAGTGCACCGCCCCGCCGAGCGGCGCCTGCACGGGCGTGCCCGGCGGCAGGAAGATGTCGAGCCCGATATGGACCGTGCGCCACTCGGGCCCGTCGTTGCCCTCGGCACGAAACGCGTCGGTCGTGTAGAGGAGGCGCGGCTCGTCGTAGCGTCCCACGGCCACCGTCCGGCCCGACTCGACGAGCGCGGCATCGATCGTGCGGCCAAAGGCGGTGGCGTCTGCGACCGCCCGTGGATTGGCGATGGCCGGGCTCCCCACCGAGAGGTCGAGGACCACTGCCTCGCGGACGAGATCCGCCGTCACCACGGGCCCCAGCTCGTCGGGGTGGTCGGTCAGCCATTGGACGACGGCCGGTGCGGTCGGCACCGCGGCGAAGCCGCAGGCGTCGCGCAGGGCGTAGCGGGCGAAGCGCGGCGGCAGCGCGGCGAGTCGCTCGAGGGCCTCCCAGGCCGGGACTTCGCTGACCGTGAGGTACGGATTGCCGGGCACGGCCGCCCGTTGGACGGCGGCGTTCACGACGCTGACGGCAAGGCGGGTCGCGATGAGGGCGTCGAGCAGGTCGACTTCCGCCTCGCTGAGCGGGTGCAACGCGTGATAGCCCGCCGTGACCCGGGCGGCGGCGGCCAGCGGGTCGGGCTTGCCGAGCGAGGCGTAGGCCGCCGCGACGGCGAGGTCGCACACGATCGCGCTGTGCACCAAGTCGCCGAAGTCGATCGCGCCCGTCACGCGGCGCGTCCAGGGATCGTCCCCGCGTACCAGCAGGTTGTAGTCGTTGGCGTCGTTGTAGATCGTCCCCGCCGGCAGGCGCCCGAGCACCGGCGTGACCTCGGCGTCATAGCGGTCGAGCACGCGCGCGGCAAGGCTGCGGCGCGCCGCGTCGCCGACCGCATCGAGGTGCTCCCGGATCCAGGCCGCGCGGGCGAGGTCCCACTTCAACTCGCGGTGCGCGGCCGGGGAGTCCAGCCCTTCGAGGCCGGTGTCGAGCTGGGCGATCATCCGCCCCAGACTCTCGAGCAGCTCTGGAGTATGGGGACGCACCAGGGCGAGCAGCGTGCCCGGGACCCAGGACAACAGGCGCACCCGATAGGTCTCGCCCTCCGGGCCGGGCACATCCACGATTTCGGCGCCATCTCTCGCCGTGAGCACCCGCGGCAGGGCGATGCCCGGGGCGCGCTCAGCGAGCCGGTGCAGCGCGAGGTTCTGCAACTCCAGGGTGTCCCGCTCCTCACCGGCGTGGGCGATTTTCAAGACCGCTCGTTTGCCGTCGGCGAACCGGATCAGGAAGTTCTGGTCGCGCTCGCTGGGGAGTGAGCGAACGGCGCCGGGGCGACCGAAGCGGCGCTCGGCGATCTCCTCGGCCTCGGCCGGTGTCAGCACCGGCTGGCGGAACGTGATGCTGAGCGTCACACGCGACAGGTGGCCACGGCGTCACGCAACGCCGACAGCGGCTCCCGGGTGGGCTCGAATTCGTGTGCGATGAAGCCGCCGAAGCCGCTGTCGGCGATCGCGCGGGCGATAGCGTGGTAGTTCAGCTCCTGCGTGTCGTCGATCTCGTGGCGGCCGGGGACCCCGCCGGTGTGGAAATGGCCGATGTAAGCGACGTGGTCCCGGATCGTACGGATCACGTCCCCTTCCATGATCTGCATGTGGTAGATGTCGTACAGCAGCTTCACGCGCGGCGACCCGATTCCCGCAACGACGCGAATTCCGAATGCCGTGTGATCGCCCTGGTAGTCCGCATGGTCCACTTTGCTGTTCAGGAGCTCGACGCAGATGGTGACCCCCTGCGCTTCGGCCAGCGGCGCCACGCGGCGTA
>Ga0153915_10006290_pt1 | contig 11110 bp, 3 predicted proteins | sample Opewatmetagenome_2_FD_107003 | JGI IMG/M metagenome (GOLD analysis project Ga0153915, IMG submission 107003) | Freshwater wetland microbial communities from Ohio, USA - Open water 3 Core 3 Depth 3 metaG | ecosystem: Environmental > Aquatic > Freshwater > Wetlands | place: USA: Ohio, Lake Erie...
CGTGCTCGGAGGGGGATCTAATATTCTTTTTGACGATGCCGGGTATTCCGGGCTTCTGATCAAAGACGAGGCTGCGAGGTTCAGGTTAAACGGCGAGACCATGTCGGCTCTTTCAGGTGCGATAATAGATAAAATGGTCGACGAATCGGTGAAATTTAGCCTGGGCGGTCTGGAATACGCCGCCGGGATCAAAGGTACAATAGGAGGAGCGGTTTACGGCAACGCCGGCGCTTTCGGCCATGCCATCAACGAAATCTTGAGCCGGGCGGTTATCTATTCCCAGGATGAGCAGAAGATCCAGGTGGTGGATAATGATTATTTCAGATTCAAATACCGCAAATCGAGGCTCTCGGAATCGGGGGATGTCATCCTATCGGTGAAACTCGATCTTCATCGTGAAGATATTAAGAGATTAACCGAAGTAGTAAATGAACGCCGGCAATTCAGGAAGGAGCGTCATCCGGTCGGACTCGGGTCGGCCGGGTCGGTATTTAAGAATTTGAGATCGCTGGAGAATCCCAAAGACGTAATACCCGCGGGCAGGTTGTTGGAGGAGGCCGGAGTACGGGGAATGACGGTGGGGGATGCCGCCGTGTTTGAAAAGCACTGCAACATCGTGGTTAATCGCGGAAAGGCGACATCGGCCGATATCAAGAAACTGGTGGAAAAGATGCAAAATGCCGTCGGGGCCAAATTTGGTCTCGACTTGGAGAGGGAGATTTTGTATATTGATCCATAAGAAGGATTTTTTTGAAAAGGAGGCTTATCGGAATATCGTTAAAGCTTGATTGTAATTAAAAGAAGCCCTTTGAGGCCCGAAGGATCAGTTTTGTCCTTTTTGAGCAAAAGCAGTCCCGCGCTCTTGTTTCTATTATTCGCGTCTCCGTCAATCGCGGCCGATTACGGTAACGTTAAAGCGTCTCTGGAAATCAAGAGCGATTTTGTTGTCAGGGACTCCGAAGGCCCCCCGGCCGGCGGCAAGAGGCTCGATAAGTTCAGGCCGGCTTATATATTTGAATTCAAGCAGTTAAAATATCGCAGGACGATAAGTTTTTCAGGCGGCGAAAATCCTTATATTTTTATTCAGGACACCTACGGCGATTACCCTCTACCGGCGATCCAGGCGATGGCGCTTAAAAACTTCGTTAATTACCGTCAGAAGATAGCTTTTCAGGAAAAATGGCACAATGAACTGAAGGCGGAAATCGGGAAAGCGAAGACCGGGGATGATAAGAGCGCGGTGGAGATCGCGATTCCCTGGGAACCCCCGGAGATCGTGAAAGGGGTGATCGGCGAAGGGAAGTCGAAATTGACGGTGACCGGATCGCGTACGATAAGCTTCTCCGGGCGCTCGGAGTGGGATGACGGGATCGTCAACACCGGGACGTTCAAGCAATCGAAATTTCCGACGTTGCAGATGGAGCAGAAATCCCGATTCAAGATTACGGGCACGATCGGCTCGAAAATCACCGTCGAAGTCGATCAGGATTCCGAACGCTACACCGACTTGGCCAATACCATAAAATTGCGTTATACGGGCGAGGAGGACGAGATCATTCAATCGATCGAAGCCGGCAACACGACCCTGGCATTACCCAACTCCCAGTTTATCGGATATTCCGAGAACGTCCAGGGGCTTTTCGGGATAAAAACCACAGCCAGAATAGGCAATCTCGATTTGACGATGATCACCAGCCAGGATAAAGGATCATCGGAGAAATCCAGTTTCAACGCCGGCGCCCAATCGAACGATCGTCAGATAAGAGATTATGATTACCTTCCCAGAATGTATTACTGGCTGGGACGGCCGTTCGTAGCCGACTCGGTCGAACTGGTGTCGGTGGAGCTTTACACGAAAGGCAACGCCCAGGAGCATCCGAAAGGACTGGCCTGTGTCAGTCCCAATGACAGCCTGCCCTTTATATCGCCGCGTCAGGATTCTCTCTCGGAGTACGAGTATATTCCTTTCAAGCGGCTTGATCCGACTGAATTCGAGGTTTTCAAGCGAAGCTGGTACGTGGTCTTAAACCAGGAGCTGGCCGCAGGCGACGTTCTGGGAGCCTATATCAAATACGCCAGATATTACTCCGCCGGAGGAGTGGACACTCTGTCTATAGGCAATTTGAGCTACAGGCCCGATCCGACCCGGGAAAACGATACTACTCTGGTCCTTCAGCTTCTTCAGCACAGTCAGCCCTCCGTGGATTTCGAATCGTGGGAGCGGATGTGGCGTAATGTATATGATCTTGGCACGAAGAACATATCGTCCGACGGGTTCGAGTTGAGGATATATAGCGGCCCGGGCGGGAATCAGGGAAATGTGAACGACAGGGAAGATCAAAACGGCGCTTGTTACGTCACTGTCCTCGGGCTTGATAATCAAAATAACAACACGGGCGCTCCGGTCTCGGACTGCCTGGCTGATTTTAATAACACGATTCTGGACGCCGCCCGAGGGCATCTGGTATTCCCCGATGCCCATCCATTCGATATTTCGGCGCTGGAGAAACGCGTTCCTCAAATCTATAGATATACTCATAACAACCGGGGGGCCAGCGATTCGACGGTCTACTATCTCTACGTAAAGACCGCGCAACGAGCGGCGACGTATTCTCTGGGGCGGGCCAATATCATCGAGGGGTCGGAGGTGGTCAAACTCGGCGACGGGACGCCGCTTAAGCGCGGCGTGGATTACAATATCAACTACGAGATCGGACAGATCACTTTTATTTCGCAGGAAGCCATGAATCCGGGCGCCAACGTTTCGGTCGATTTTGAATACGCGCCGTTTTTCATGCCCGAGAAGAAAACCCTGTTCGGGGTGGCCGGTCAATATAAACTGTTCAAAAAATCGATGATTTCCGTGGCCGCCATGTATCGTAACGAGACGGCATCCGATCCGAGGCCGAGGGTCGGCAGAGAACCCAGAAAAGGTTTCGTCTGGGACAGCAACTTCTCGTTTGCCTTTGAACCGGATTTCATGACCAGCATGGTCGACGCTCTTCCGCTGATCGAGGCCGACGCCATATCCTCCCTGGAATTTTCGGGTGAAATTGCCCAGAGCATGCCCAACCCAAATACCCGGAATCAGGCGTTCGTCGACGATTTCGAGGGGACGTTGAATTATACGGATCTCACGACTCGACGCGGTGTCTGGACCACCGTCTCTCCTCCGTTGCTCGATAACGGCGATGAGGCCGATTTGAGACTCAAGGCGAAAATCTGGTGGTACAATCCGTACGATCCCGTGAAAATATCCGATATCTGGCCGGAGCGCGACGTTCGTCCTCAGGACGACAGGCAGGACGTGCTGGATATCGAATTTTTCCCGAACGCGGACTCCAGCAGTCCGGATTCGTCCTGGGCCGGCATCATGCGTCCGCTTTATACCGGCATGGCCGATCAGAGCCTCTCGAAATTCATCGAGTTCTGGTATCTTCCCGACGCCAGCGTGTCGAGCGGGGCTCCGCAGATGCATATAAATCTGGGATCGATCTCGGAGGACCTCAATAACAACGACGAGCTGGATGCGGAAGATGGTGACAACAACAACGTATTCACTCCCGAGGAAGATACCGGGCTTGATGGTCTTTTCGATGTGAATGAACCCGGATACGACCCGGGGATACCAGGCGGCAACGATCCCAACGGCGACGACTGGGACTACGATCCGGAAAGAGATCGCTACGACTATTCGCATATCAACGGCACCGAAGGGAATAGGAATGACCCCGACAGGCTGGGTCGTTTCGATACCGAGGATATCAACAATAATGCGTCTCTGGACAGGCAGAACGGCTATTTCGATTATTCTATCGATTTGAATAATCCGCAGTATCTGATAGATTCCACGACCACGGGATGGAAACTTCTGAGGATTCCCATAAGAGACGAATCAGTTTATCAGATACGAGGTGTCTCCGGTTCGGCGGATTTCACGAGGATCGGTTACGCGAGATTGTGGTTTACAGGCGCCGCGACCGAATACTACCTGCGCATCGCGTCATTCAGGCTCATAGGAAATAAATGGCAGGAGCTGGCCATAGCTTATCCCGAGGGAGATACGCTCAGGCCGGGCGAAAAGTTCGAAGTGACCACCAAGAACACGCAGGAGAATCTGACCTACGAGCCTCCGCCGGGGATCGCGGGGGAACTTAACCGTGAAACGGGCATCCGCGAGAAGGAGCAATCGCTGGTGCTGGCGTTCCAGAATATGTCAGCCGGCCATGTGGCCGGCGCCTACTGGAGCCTTTACCAGCCGGATGACTATACCCAGTATCAGAAATTGAAGATGTATGTCCATGGGGATTCGTCGTCGGCAGACAGCAACCTCACTTTCTTTTTCCGCATGAGCCAGGACGGGACGAATTTCTATGAATATCATACTGTCCTGCGGCCCGGCTGGGAAGAGGGAAACTGGGTAAATATAGATTTTGCGGCCATGACCAACCTTAAATATGAGCTTCTTAAACGCACCCCGCCGGAATCGTTATCGGTGGCCGATACAACTGACGGCAGCTATCGGATACACGGCAATCCGTCGCTGTCCCAGGTTAAGATGTTCATTGCCGGAGTAGAGGTGGCCGGGGGTTTTTCCGGTCTGAAATCCGGGGAAGTCTGGCTTGACGAAATGCGGGTGACCGATATCAGGAGGAATTCGGATTTTGCCGGGCGACTACAAGCGACCGCCAGATTCGCCGATTTCGTCGATATGACAGTGTCTTACCAGAAGACGGGGGCTGATTTTTTCCCGTTATCGGCCAAGACGTCATCAGGGGCGACGTCGTCGACCAGGTCGGCGAGGATCAAAGTAAACACAGATAAGCTGTTCCCTCCATCCGTCGGCGTCAAGCTTCCGGTGAACTACAGTTGGCAGAACACTCTTTCGCTGCCGCGGCTGATGCCGGGTTCCGATATAATCCTTAGAGAGCAGGGGAAGTTCGAAGAGAAGACGGAAAGCACGCAGAGAAGCTATGGAGGTTCCCTGTCGTTCAGCAGGAGAACTCAAAACCCCTTCTGGAACCTGACATTGAATCAAATGAAAGGGGACTATTCGTTTTCTCGGACAACGGGAACATCGCCCGCCTCGCCGCAAAGCGATCTGGTAAGATATCAGGGCAAGGGGTCATACGATTATACCATAAGAAAAAAGCCGACCTTTAAGCCTTTTACCTGGATGAAATATCTTCTCATACCCAAGTCCATCGCCAATTCCGATTTTGCCTATTCGCCGTCGAAAATAGGATTCTCGGCGACGGTTGACGGTAATAACACGCGCAATGTCAATCAGCGCGGCATCCCCACCATGACCCGCAAAAAGGATTTGAGCCTGGGGGGCAACATCAGTTTCGAGCCGTTCTCGACCATAAGATCGAACTATAGCCTTAATTCGCTAAGGGATCTTACGGATGAGAGATACTTCAAATTCAGCGCCAATCCGTCGAAGCTGAAGCTGGGACGTCCCCAGAGATTCGATCAAAGGTTCGATACCAGTTTTCAGCCGAAATTGGTGAGTATCCTGGACAATAAATTCAGTTTCAGTTCCGGCTACACCGAGGATTCCGATTTCAAGCGCAATATCGATTCGACCCGAACGACGGATCTTCAGGGTTCGCTGAAGGCCGAGGTCACGGTCAAACTTCCGATGCTATTACAGAAGAAAAAAGGCGATAACCCTCCTCCGCAGCAGAAAGATTCACAGAACAAGGGCCCCAAAGAGGATCAGATGTCGAAGGGGGAGAGCAACGGCGAGACCGACGAGGGGCTGGAGGAAGAACGCAAACAGATATCCCCGCTGCAGATACTTAAATCGTTCGCCAGGGGTTTGAGGACGATAAAGCCGATCAGGGCTTCCGTGCAAAAGGACAAGAAGTTGACGAAACGCGGTTTCACCGAACGTCCCTCATGGGAATATATATTCGGTTTTGCCGACAATCCTCACGCGTCGACCAAATCCACGGGCGGATTATCCGGTTCCGATAATACTTTGCTGACGGATACCTACATGCTCGATACGGGGTTGCAGCCCTTCAGCAGCCTCGATATAAGCGCCGCCTACAACAGGAGAACGTCTGTGAACCGGCGGGGAACCACCGACCCGACGGCTACGAAATCGGTCACGTTCCCCGATATCACGGTCAGTATTTCGGGCCTTGAGAAATTTTCATTGTTCAAGCGGGTGGCGCGCACTATGGGATTGGAGTTCGGCTATTCGAAAAAAGTGGATGAAACCGGCAATGCCGATACGGATGAAATTTACACGCGGGGAATAGAACGCCGGTATTCGCCTCTGGCCGGCCTGAACGTGAATTTCAGCAATAACATAAGGACGACTATCCGATATGACAGGGGAAACGTATTTACGAAAAACCTGAAAACCGCGGGGCAGTCGGATAGACAGGTGGATAAAAATGATAACACGTTAAAATTGAATATTACATATTCCTTTACCGCCCCTCACGGTCTGAAACTTCCGCTGTTGAAAAAGGTGAAATTCGACAGTCAGCTCTCCCTTTCGCTTGACGTGGTCTTAAACAGCTCCATATCGGAATCTATCACGAGCGGACGAAAATCGGTCGACGCCCATCAGAAAAACACGACGATCGAACCCAAGCTCTCGTATCAATTCTCGCGGGCGATAACCGGAGGTATAAGGGCCCGCTGGAATGATTCGGACGATAAGATTCAGAGGAGAAAACACCATGTACGGGAACTGGGCATCTGGACGGAGATTAGATTTTGACCCGTGGAAGGCGATGGGCGTTTCCGATTTTCGCATCAGTGTACCTGCTCGCGGGCTGTTCGGATCGGCCGGTATTTGACGGCAAACGAGCGTTCGCGGATCTGGAAAAGCAGTGCTCTTTCGGCCCGCGGGTGGCCGGATCAGAATCCCACAGGCAGACGGGGAAGTATCTCTTCGATACCTTGAAAGAGACAACAAGCGTTTGTCGGCTTCAGCAATTCGCCGTATTCGATTCCATAGCGCGGACGGAGAGGGTGATGTTCAACATCATAGCATCATACTACCCCAAAAGCGATCGGCGGATCATGCTCTGCGCTCACTGGGACAGCCGCCCGTATTCGGATAACGATCCCGATAGCGCGAAGATCAACCTTCCGATCCCTGGGGCCAACGACGGCGCCTCGGGAGTCGCCCTGCTTCTGGAGGTGGGCCGGATTCTAAAGGATCATGAGCCGCAGGTCGGTATCGATATCGTGCTGTTCGATGGCGAGGATTACGGCAGAGAAGATTGGATGGGAGGATGGTTTCTCGGTTCGAGGTATTTCGCTTCGGCGCTTCGCGGGTACAGGCCCAGGGCGGCCATATTGGTCGATATGATAGGGTATTCCGATATCAGGATTTACAGGGAAGCGATATCGGAACGATACGCAGGTGATTTGAACGATTATATATGGAAGATAGCCGCCGAAATCAACGCCTCCTCTTTCGAGAACTCGGTAAAGGACACCGTGTCGGACGATCACGTGCCCCTGTTATCGGCTGGCATAAAAGCAATTGACATAATAGATCTGGGCTATCCATACTGGCATACGCAGCAGGATACTCCGGATAAATGCTCCGCCGAATCGCTGGCTGAGGTGGGGCGGGTAATTGTGGCGGCGATTTTCGATAAGAGGATCAGGGATTTTTAGAGGAAACTTTCACATTTCGATTCCGTATTTCTAAGCGGGTGGGATGGATGGAAAATAAGATTCGAAGAGTGGCCGTTCTGGCGTCAATGATGATGTCCATTAGCTGTCTTTCGTCCTACGGGGGCGACCTTGTCAAGGGGTCGGGAACCCTGCAGGAGGCTCTGCACGGCCAATCCGTGTTCGAGATAGTGGGAAGCAGGAATCTTAACGGGGAAATACAGATCTTATCGCGCCAGGGCGAAAACGTGGTGATATCGTACGAGAAATCGGCCCGGGCGTCGTCGGAAACCGAATCGGCGCGTTTTCTGGAGCTGATTGATTTCAAGCTGACCATCCAGGAGGACCGGGCGATATTCAGGATTCTTTCTCCCGCCCACGCTCCGTGGCAGGGCAGCGATTACAGCGTGCATGCCAAAATCCTTATCGAGCTTCCGGAAAAGATGACTATCGAAGGAGACTCCGATTTCATGAAATTTCAAATCGATGGTCCTTTCCAGGGAGTGGATTTGAGATCGACTTACTCCTCCATGGATATCAGACGAATTTACGGTCCCGTGGAGGCCATAACCACATTCGCTGACGTCAATCTCGACGCCATCAAGGGGGAAGTGAGGATCGAGACTCAAAATGGAAAAATCAGCGCCAGTGACATGATTATCCCGACCGGATACGCCGTATTGCAGGCGACCCACGGCCCTATCAAGATCGTTGATATAAAAGGGTCGGTGGAAGCCTATACGTCATATTCCGACATTACCGCCCGTAATATCGAGGCTTCCGAAGGATCCGTGGTTTTGCGAACCAGCTACGGGTCTTTGAACGTGGAACAAATTACAGGCGAGCTTATTTGCGAAACCTCGTATGCTCCCATCAATGTCGTCGGGCTGGACTTGAATCATGGACATTCGAGGATCGAGACCAGTCACTCGGCTGTCACAGTCGCCCTGTCGCGATTATCCGGCAGCGAGCTTTACGTGGCGAACAATTACAGCAATGTCAACCTATCGATACCCGAAAGCAGTTCCGTGAAATTGATCGCCGGCGTGGGCAACGGGGGAGCGATCTACACCTCGAACATTCATCTAAGACCCACGGTGCTGGACAATACGCGGCTGGAGGGAATTGTGGGCGACGGCGAGTCGAGGATAGAGATCGACGTCAGCGGCATCGGCAATATCAATATCGATGGTCAATAATTAGCTTGATTACTTTACCGTGCCTGCCATATTATCGTTCCGGATTTGATAAAGGAGTTCAGATGAGACGATTGGTATTATCGGGCATTTTTTTATTCGCTTTTTTCCATGATTCCCCGGGTGATCCCGTAGACGGTCTGGAATATCAATCGGAATCGGTGGCCACCACTGAATTCCCGACCTCGGGCATGATAAATCCGGCCGGCCTGTCATTTTTCAGCGCCAGCGGCGTAAACTATACCCATAGCTTTACCGATTCCACGTACGGCGGGGACGATGCCCTCCTGATAAGTTCCAGGAGAGGTTTTTTCGGACTGGAATGGCTCAAACATTCCACGAATCTGTTCCGTCGGAAATACACCATCTCCATAGGCGACAGAGTCGCGCCCAATTTTTATATCGGTCTTTCCTATAGCTGGTTCGGGGGCTCGATCGATCTTTATAAAAAAATGAAAAGCTGGAGAATCGGATTCTTGTATCGGCCGCGTCATTTCGTTTCGCTGGGGCTCGTGGCCGACAGGCTGAACCAGCCTCATTTCGGATCAGCGACTGTAAAAAGGCAATATGTACCTGGAATCGCCATTCGTCCTTTCGGAGATAAATATACGCTGTCGTCCGACCTGAGATGGACCGAAGGAGACAATATCGAAAAGTTGAGGGGTAGTTTTCGTTTTGCTGTGGGGCCGTTCAAGGGAATCCGCTTCAGCGCCGATTACCGTCTCGAGGGTTCCTGGCGAATCGGCATGAGTTTTGATTTCGAGCAGGTGAGGATAGGAGCGCAGGGCAGGCTGAATACATCGCAGAAGTACGACGGCGGCAGTTATTTCGTGGAGTTGGGCGCGATACGGTATAGTTCGGTGGTGGGCGCGCCGAAGAGAACCGGGACGCTTAATCTTGAAGGCAGTGTTCCAGAAGAACCGGAGCCGAAATCGCTTTTCGGATCGAGAGGACAATCGTTTCTCGAGCTTATTTCCGCCCTCAATATGGGAGCGGCCGATGATCGGATCGGGACGCTGCTTATAAGGATTGACGGGATACGGATGAGCTTCGCCGGCGCCCAAGAGATTCGTGAAGCTATCGGCGATTACCGCAAGAAAGGAAAAAAGGTTGTTATATATATAGAAAATGGGGGGAATCTGGCATATTACCTGGCCTCGGCGGCGGACAGGATCATCATGAATCCGTCCGGCTACCTGATGCTCAACGGACTTTCCGCCAGCGCTACGTTTTATAAAGGCACCATGGAAAAACTCGGTATTAGGGCACAGGTGGTCAGGACCGGTCCGCATAAAACGGCGGGGGACGCTTTCACTGAGAATGATCTGACGGCGGCCGCCGAAGAGCAAATAAACTGGCTCTTGGACGATCTTTATGACCAGATGGTGGAAGGCATATCCGCCGGCCGAAGAATTTTATCCGACGATGTCAAACGTCTCATAGATAATGGCCCTTATACCTCGCGGGAGGCGCTGGAGGCGGGACTGATCGACGAGCTTCGCTATTATGACGAACTGACCGAAAATGACGATCGGGATTCACTATCCCGTTCGAGCGATCTGGTGGAATTCTACGAGAAGGATGATTATAACCCGCGCTGGAGCGCCGAAAAGCGGATCGCTATAGTCTACGCGGATGGGGCCATTGTAGCGGGTTCAGGTGGAACGGGGCTTATTCAGGGGAAACTTGTCGGCGGCGAGATGCTGGCGGAAAATCTGGCGCGCGTTCGTAAGGATCGGGGCATCAGAGCGGTCGTTTTGCGGGTCAATTCTCCGGGAGGAGATCTTTTCGCCTCGGATCATATTTACAGGGAACTCGAACTGTTGAAGGGCAAAAAACCGCTGGTTGTCTCCATGGGCGGGGTGGCCGCCTCGGGCGGTTATTATATATCGAGTCCGGGAGACGAGATTCTGGCGTCGCCGGGAACCATTACCGGGTCCATCGGCGTCATCTTTGGCAAGCCTGATTTTTCCGGGTTTTACGAGAAGATTGGGGTCAGGAAGAGAACGTTAAGACGGGGAGATCACGCCGACATAAATTCGCCGGATCGTCCGGCGACCGACGAAGAGATCGATCTGGCGAAAAGGCAGATCTGGGAGTATTATGGTGATTTTGTATCGAAAGTCTCCACTTGGCGGAAGATGGATTACGATTCAGTGGATGCGATCGGCCAGGGACGCGTCTGGACCGGACGTCAAGCCCGAGCCCGCGGCCTTATCGACTCTTATGGGGGAATATGGAAAGCGATCGACCAGGCTTGTCAG
>Ga0153915_10006291_pt1 | contig 11109 bp, 11 predicted proteins | sample Opewatmetagenome_2_FD_107003 | JGI IMG/M metagenome (GOLD analysis project Ga0153915, IMG submission 107003) | Freshwater wetland microbial communities from Ohio, USA - Open water 3 Core 3 Depth 3 metaG | ecosystem: Environmental > Aquatic > Freshwater > Wetlands | place: USA: Ohio, Lake Erie...
AGGGTATTTACGGCTTCCTCATCCGGCTCATAACCCGAAAGCATATAGAGAAGGTTCTGTGCATGTGTGAGATGACGACGTATGGGATGGATCGGCTCCAAGCGCTGCGATATACGCCAGCTTGAAGCTATTATCGTAGGAAGTTTGGCAATAGTCCTGATAGTCTTGCGGAATACTGCCTCCCGCGAGTGATCGCGACCCTCCGGATCCACTGTTCCCAGGAACGCAACTGCTGTACTCATAATATCCATGGGATGTGCTTTAGGGGGCAGGCGTCTGAATACGTCCAGCAGATCGTTCGGCAGCTCTCTGTTGTTTGCAAGAACACTGAAAAAGCGTTCGAATTCATCTACGCGAGGCAGTCTTCCGTAGAGCAGCAGAAATGCGACTTCTTCGTACGTTGATCGTTTAACAAGGGCACGGATATCGTAACCGCGGTACGCCACATCGCCATGCGTCGGATTAATGTTGCTGATGGATGTTATAGCGGCAACAATGCCCTCCAAACCTGGGGAATATAAAGTCCCTATGGTGCGTTCCTTTCGCATTGCATATTAAATTTGCAATCGTCTTGCCAGGCATTAACACTTTGATATTTTGGGGCTCTGATAAAAGAAAAAATAAAAAAGGGTCGGAATCGGTCAATCAATAAAAATTATGGATAAAAAGGGGTCGGCCCACGGACATGATTGGACAGGAGATTAATCTAATAAGAAAGTATTGCTTCGCTATGATTGCTCTATGATTGCCGCAGCGAGCAGGGGGAACATGATTTCATGATGGCCGGTGATTGCATAGCCCCTCCCGCCACCTTGGGTGGGCCTGCACACCACGTTCGTATTCGGCCTATAGTGCTGAACAAAGTCCATGTTCACCGTCGTGAAATGCTGAAGAGTATTGCCGAGGTTTCTGCAAAGAGTCACGGCCTTGAGAAAGATCTCCGGCAGGAGCACTGCAGAGCCGAGATTGATGTATACGCCTCCCTCGAGATCGGACACAAGAGAACAGAAGGCGAGAAAATCTCGATGCGCCGCCGCTCCTGTTGCCTTGCCATCAAAGGAAGGGTGCATGTGGATGATGTCCGTCCCTATCGCGACATGGACTGTCACCGGAATCCCCAAGCGTGACCCTGCTGCTAGCAAGCTTTGGTCCTTATAAGGGAAATCACCGGCCTGGATCATTCTGCCCACAGCAGCACCGATTCCCTCGTTCTCGGCGGCGGACTTGATCGCCTGATTCAGCATGCTGCCCGTCTCCTCGGCCATGCCGAAAGCGCCAGAGAGGATCTCTTGGTCCACGTCCTCAGACGTTTGACCTATGAATGCGAGTTCGAAGTCGTGGATGATGCCAGCACCGTTGAGCGAGAGGCTTGTGATGATCTTACGTTCCATCAGGTCGATAATAATGCGATTCAGGCCCACTTTTATGGAATGGGCTCCCATGCCGAGCATAACCGGCCTCATGTCTTTCCGCGCCTGGACCACTGCGGCAGTGACGTCTTTAAGGTTTTTTGAGGCCAGGATGTTCGGGAGGGACGAAAAAAAGTCCTGGTAACTTCCGTGCTTCTGATGCGGTTTGGCAAAGTCGTCAAGCCGGACTTTGCTAGTGCGTCCCTTCACAGAGTATGTTTTTATTTTAGAAGGATCGATCTTTTTCATGTACACCTGCTCACCGGGGATGGCCGAACAGTTCTTCGTCAACCAACTGGCAGATGGTGTGACCGAGCGTGATATGAGTTTCCTGTATCCGCGGCGTATGTTTTGTCGGCACGGTGAATGCGTAGTCCGCCATGTGCGCCAGCTTCCCGCCAGTCCCGCCGGTAAGCACCACGGTCTTCATTCCGTTCTTCTTCGCCACGTCAATGGCCTTGATCACATTCGGAGAGTTGCCGCTCGTGCTGATGCCGATCACCACATCACCTTCATGGCCGAGGGCGGTGAGCTGTTTTGAAAAGACCTGAGAATAGTCATAGTCGTTGCTGATGCTTGTGAGCACGGCAACATCAGTGTTCAGAGCGATGGCAGGAAGAGGCGGCCGCTCCATGAGAAATCGGTTAACAAACTCAGCAGCAATGTGCGAGGCATCCATGGCGCTCCCACCATTGCCAAAGATGAGCACTTTTTTCCCATCGCGGAATGTCTGTGCAATGAGCTGAACCACCTCGACGATCTTTGGGGCGTTTTCCCGCGCGAAATTGATCTTTACTTGGGCGCTCTCTTCGAATATTTTTATGATTATGTCCTGCATGTCGGTACATAACAAAAACAATGTGTGATTCTATCTGATACGATAAACGGTTGTCAAGATGAAAAGGAAGAGTGAAAACCGTCAAAATGTTAAAGCCGCGGTATTTATGGCGAATATGCTGAGCTTTTGAAGGAATCACTTGCCGTCGTTCTTCCTCGCCGTAGGAGCAAGGGCGACAGCATGCTGCCAGGGATTATTGATTCACAAATACGATGATATGATTGTTTGTCAATTTTATCTTGTATTCCAGAGGGCCTTGAACTTTGAGGAATTCATGGATTGAAATTTGTAGCTATACCAGCATTGAAAGAAAGAAGCTGATAACTCGAACGGCTCGAATTGGACCGGTTTTGAGAATAAAGGCAATTCCAAAGAGCATAATATGTGCTCCTCGTATAAGTTGCGTAATTGGTGTCCATGCCTCCTTGCTTTGGTTTCAGATCAGCTGAATCAAGATGACAAATAATCAGCCAACAGGCCAAACTCCTTGACGGTCAGTGTTTCAGCACGACGGCTGAGGTCAATACCTGTCTTGATCAGAACCATAGCCATTTTCTCCGCAGGAACATTAAGCTGCTTAAGGGCGTTTCTGAGCGTCTTTCGGCGCTGAGAAAATGCAGCCTTGACTACGCGCACAAAAAAAATTTCGTCCGAGACTGCAACTGCAGGACGGTCCCGGATCGTGAGGGTTATGACGGCGGAATTTACCTCAGGCTTTGGCGAGAATGCGCTTGGCGGTACCATGAATTCGATTCTCGGTTCCGCATAGAGCTGGACGAGCACCGAGAGATAGCCATATTCCTTGCCGCCTGGTAGAGAAGCAACTCGCTCCGCAACTTCCTGCTGGAGCATCAGCGTGAGGGTCGTGAATTTATCTCTGCAGGCAACGAGCTTTTGAATTATTGGCGTGGAAATATAATAAGGGAGGTTGGCGACAACTTTCCATCGGTCCTGAAGGGCCTCGTAAGGATAGTCGATCGCGTCCGCCTGAACGATCTCAACATTGAGTATCATGCTGAACTCCTTCCGCAAGAGTGGAATGAGTCTCTCGTCGAGCTCAAGGGCAAGCACTTTTCTAGCCCGCGAAGCAAGCACTCGTGTGAGGTGGCCGAGCCCTGGACCGATCTCGAGCACTTGGTCCTCGGGTCCGACCCGCGCAGCATCTACAATCTTCTTGAGATAGTTCGGGTCACTGAGAAAGTTCTGGCCCAGGGATTTTTTTGCTCGGATAGTATGGTCCATGGATTCAAGGATCCAACATGGTAAAACCGATTACGTTTCACTCGAATTAGCGAATCTCACGAATAAAGCTACTTTGGTGAAATTTGCGCTTTCAGTAGGATGCATGCAATGTATGCATATCTCTGACGAATTGGCGATCCGGTTATACTTGCATCCTCGGGTCAAGTTTGTCACGCAGAAAGTCGCCGAGGATGTTAAAGCTTATCACCGTGATACTGATGGCAAGGCCCGGGAAGATCACCATCCAGGGCGCTGAGTTGATGTAGGCGCGGTTCAAGCTGATCATCGAGCCCCAAGTAGGGGTAGGGGGCTGGACTCCGAGTCCGAGGAAAGAAAGTGCTGCCTCGAGCAGAATGAATCCGCCCACGCGCAGACTGCCAGCCACGAGTATCAAGGGGAGCGCGTTCGGCAGGATGTGCTTATAAAGAATTCTTGCGGGTCTCGCGCCGAGAGCGCGTGATGCTTCCACATAAGTCTGCTCCTTGAGCGAAAGCGCTAAGCCGCGTACGAGTCGGGCGAATCCTGCCCATCCCACGAGTGTAATCGCAAGCATAGCCGAGACGAGTCCCGGTGGCATAACAGCACTGATTCCGATAGCGAGCAACAGGCTCGGAAAGGCAAGAAAAATGTCGAATATTTGCGAGAGAATAATGTCTGTCCTTCCGCCGAAGTATCCCGCAATCAAGCCGAAAAAAATGCCGATGCAGAGTGATAGTGCCGATGCTATAATCCCGACGGCAAGGGATATGCGTGCCCCATACACTATGCGCGAGAGGATGTCCCTCCCCTTGCTGTCCGTTCCGAAGAGATGCGCTTTGCTTGGCGGCTGCTTCAGACTGTCGAGGTCCATGGTAAGCGGATCTTGGGGAGCGAGATAAGGCCCGGCGACCGCCGTGAGCACGAGTAGAATGAGTAATATCGCCGCGATCATGGCGGGTGCATTACCGGTCAGATCTTTAAGTGTCATATCATTGAGCATAATTGTTCGGCTAAATCTTATCTATTTTGCTTCTTTAATCCTCACCCTAGGATCGAGAAAGTGATATGAGATGTCCACGAGCAAATTGACGCTCACGAAGACCACCGCCCCAAAGAGCACCACTCCCATGATCACAGGGTAATCCCGCTTTAAAATTCCTTCAAGTGCGTACCGGCCGAGTCCGTCCCACCCAAAGATGGTCTCCGTCAGAACAGCACCGTTCAAATACGACCCAAGGTCAAGACCGATGAGCGTTATGACCGGTATTAGCGAGTTCTTGAGTGCGTGCTTGAGCACGACGTCGGCTTCGGACAAGCCTTTGGCACGCGCTGACACCACATAGGGCTGCGAGAGCGACTCCAGCATGGCTGAGCGCGTCACCCGCGTAATGTACGAAAGTGAGAATGTCCCAAGCGTTACCGCCGGTAGGATGATATAGACAAAATTGCCATTACCCATGCCTGATGGCGGGAGCCATTGCAGATAGAAGGCGAACAGGAGCATGAGCGCCAAGCCGAGCCAAAAAACGGGGATAGAGATGCCACTGACCGAAATGAGCGTCACGACCCGGTCCCAGACCGTCCCGCGTTTTACTGCAGCGAACACGCCCATGCCGATGCCGATGACCGAGGCGAAGATCAGCGCCGCAAGTGCAAGTTTGATGGTGTTTGGAAATTTCTGGATCAGATCATCGGCGATCTTCCGGTTTGTGTAGTATGAGCGGCCCAGTTCCCCGGTCATGAGAAGCTTCAAATAGCCCACATACTGGAGGGGGAGCGGCCTGTCCTGGCCGAGTTCGGCGCGTATGCGTGCGATGGTCTCGGGACTGGCCCGTTCGCCTGCCATGCCTGCAACCGGGTCGCCGGGCAGAGACCGCATCAGAATAAAGGTAATGAGAGTAATGCCGAGAAGGGTGGGGATGAAGAGAAGGATTCTTTTCAGAAGATAGAACAACATGATTACAGAGAATCTTACACAATCTTTGAAAAAACCGCAACCAGTAAAAAGGGGAACTGCTTACTTTACGTCGATGGCATATTTTCAATCTTGCCGTGTTTCATGACCAGCAAGCTGTCGGCGAGCCGTTCGGCCTGCTCCCGGTCATGGGTGGTCATGATCACGGTGGTGCGGCCTTCCTTCCTCATTGCGTGCACGATTGATTCGATGATCTCGGTGTTTTCCGGGTCTACGGACGCCGTAGGCTCGTCGAGGAAGAGAATCTCGGGCTCGATGATGAGCGCCCGGGCGATACCGAGCCGCTGTGTCTCGCCGCTCGAAAGGGTCAGCGCGTGCTGCTTTTTTTTATGCTCGAGGCCGACGAACGCGAGGACTCTGGCAACCTTCTGTTCGATATCTGCATGATGAGCGCCCCGGATCTTGAGGCCATATGCCACGTTCTTGAGGACCGTAGTATTGAAGACACCGATCCGGGGTAGGACCAGGGTTATCCGGCGCCTGAGACCCATATCCTGGTGAATAGGAGTATCTCCTACTGTGTATACTATCTCCCCACTGTCCGGACTTTCGAGCAGAGTGCAGATCCGAAGAAAGGTGGACTTGCCGCTACCGTTTGATCCCATCAATACATACGTTATATTTCTGTCAAAGCAGAAAGAACAGTCCTTCAGGATGGGTCTCCCCTGATACGCCTTCATGATATGCGAAACCGAAAGTTTCATGCTCTATTGGCCGTTCCTTTCTTCTGGATGACGTGGAGCAGCACGTTTATAACGAACGAAATCGATAGAAGGATGATGCCCAGAGCAAGGGCTAGTTCGAAATTTCCCTTGTCTGTCTCAAGGGCGATGGTGGTAGTCATGACACGGGTATATCCAGCGATGTTCCCGCCCACGATGAGGATTGATCCCACTTCTGCCATAACCCTGCCGAATGCGGCGATGACGGCGGACATAATTCCATACCGCGCCTCCCTGATTATCGTAACGGTCACCTGGCCGGGTGTCGCGCCTAGGGTGGTCGCAGCCTGCCTGATGATCGGATCAATATTAACGATAGCCGAGTGGCAGAGAGATGCCACAATTGGGAAGGCTAGGATTGTCTGGGCTAAGATCATGGCGGGTGGGCTATAGAGGAGCCCCAGAAACCCCAGCGGGCCTTTGCGAGATAAGACAAGATAGACGAAGAGGCCGACTACGACAGGCGGCAGACCCATGAGGGTATTCATCACACTTACAGAGGCCGATTGGCCGGGAAAGCGTGATAGGCCGAGTAACGCTCCTGTTGGAAGCCCGAAAATGGTCGCCGTAACCAGAGCCAGACCGGATACCTTGAGGGAAAGATAGATGATCCCCAAAAGCTCGGGGTTGAGATGAAAGATAAGTGAGAAAGCTTTTGATAAGCCGCTAATAAGGGCGTCCATAATTCAATGAGAGGGTCAAAAGAAGCAAGATTAGAAAAAAAATGTCATTGCGAGGAGCGAAGCGACGACGCAATCCTGCATTATAAAACTGAGATTGCGGCGCTCTTGCATGGCTCTCGCAATGACAAGAAATTATTTTAATTATACTTTCCTACTTCGCGTTAGGTATAAAGAGCTGGTTCCCGTTTTTGTCCTTGAATGAGGCGATCGTGTCCTGACCTTCCTTGGAGATGATCCAGTTCACGAACTCCATGGCCTCTTTGTATTTCACGGTTTTGTACTTTTCCGGGTTCACGGCCATGACACCATATTGGTTGAACAGTGTCGGGTCGCCTTCGAGAACAATGATCATATCCAGCTTATCCTTATCTCTGGTGGCGAGCCAGGTGCCCCGGTCCGTGAGCGTGTAAGCATGTTTTTCGTCGGCGATCCGCTGGGTCTTCTCCATCCCTTGGCCGACCTCAAGATACCATTTCTGGCCTGTTGGTTCGATGCCTGCCTTTTTCCAGATCGAGAGCTCCTTGGTGTTAGTGCCGGACTTGTCTCCCCGCGAGACAAAGAGGGTGCCGGACTCTGCGATTTTCTTGAAGGCATCAATTGCAGACTTTATTCCCTTGATCTTAGCTGGATCGCTTGTTGGACCGATGATGACGAAGTCATTGTACATTACGTCATGACGGTTCACGAAGTAGCCTTCTTCGATGGCCTTAAGTTCCAGTTCCTTGGCATGGACGAAGACGAAATCTGCGTCACCACGCTTACCGATTTCGATTGATGCACCGGTACCCACAGCGACCACATCGACTTTTATACCGGTCTTTTTCTCAAAGATCGGAAGAATATAGTCAAATAAGCCGGAATTCTGGGTGCTCGTCGTGGATGCGCAGCGGATGCGCGTTTCGGCGGCAGCAGGGATTGTGACCGCAACGAACAGGTTAAAGCAAAGCATTAATGTCGCTACTATCCCTTTGAATATTCTCATTTAACCTCCTTCTCTTTCATAGTGGTTATTATTTTTTCCCCACCACCGACGGGACTGCGTCGGGAGTATAAAGGCGGGTTCCGTGCCTTATGTACTTGGCGATGACTGACTGGCCCTCGGGCGATGTCACGAAGGCAATGAAATCCATGGCCTCACGGTATCGGACAGCGGGGAACCGGTCGGGATTGACTGCTATGACACTGTACCGATTCTTGAGCGCTGGATCGCCCTGCAGGAGGACCGACAAATCGATCTTCTTCTGGTAGTTCAGGAAGGTCCCAATGTCTGTGAGCGTGTAGGCCTTCTTCTGGTTCGCGATGAGCAGTGTATCGCCCATTTTATCGCCCGTCTCAAAATACCAGCCTTTGCCCTTGGGGTTGATCCCCGCGTCATCCCACAGGTCCAGTTCCTTGATGTTCGTGCCGGAATCATCTCCCCGGGACACGAAGGGAGAACCTGTCTCGGCAATGAGGTCCAGAGCTTCTGTTGCTCTTTTCGTCCCCTTGATCCGGGCCGGGTCTTTTGCCGGGCCAACGATGACAAATGCATTGTGCATGACTTCTCGCCTGTTCGTGCCGTACCCTTCAGCAACGAATTTCTCTTCACGGAAGGGGTCATGGACAAAAAGCATGTCAGCCTCGCCTTTTTTCGCGATTCGCATAGCCTTTCCGGTGCCGACCGCGATGACCTCGACCGTAACACCGTAATGTGTTGACTTTTCGTAGGCCGGGATGAGGATGTCGAAGAGGCCCGAGTTCTGGGTGCTAGTGGTCGAGGCGATGATGAGAGCTCCCTTCTCTTTCTTCATACCTTTATCCTCCTTAGATGGTATATAAAAATATTGTAGTGTGAACATCATTAAAAGTAAAATGCATTTAATTCATATCAGACATGAATGATATTCATTGACAACACAGGCACCGCTGTATAGAATTGTCAAATTCGCGAACTCTTGCGAGGGCGGGAAAGGATTCTCATGGAAGACCACCGGTTAAAATCATTCTGTCTCGTGGTCGAGACGAAAAGCTTTTCGCGGGCCGCCCGGGCCAAGCGCGTGACCCAGTCTGCCATGAGCCACCTCATCAAGAACCTCGAGGAGGAGTTAGGCGTTCAGCTGCTTCGCAGGGAGGGCAGGGATGTCACACCCACGCCCACGGGTAGGGTCCTTTATGAGCACGCGAAAAAAATCCTGGAAGGCTACGCCAGGATGGGGCATGACCTTTCTACCTCCCTGCGCGCCATGAGGGGCTCACTTTGCGTGGGAGCGAGCAGGACGCCTGCCAGCCATCTTCTCCCTCAGGTTCTCTACAGCTTCACCAAGGACCACCCGGACATCGAGATCGATCTTGTGGTATCGAATACGGACAGTATCGTTCAGGGCCTTCGCGATGAGAGGATCGACATCGGGATTGTCGAGGGGAACATCAGCGACAACAAAATCTTTGCCGAGGCCATTGCAGAGGATGAAGTGGTCATCATCGCTCCTGAAGACCATGTCCTTACTAAGAAAAAGTCCATTACTGTCCAGGACCTCGCGTTACAGACATTTATCCTTCCCGAATCGGGATCAGGTACACGAGAGCTGATTGATGATTTTTTCCGCAATATGGGGATGGACGAGAAAATGATCAAGGTCCGCATGACCCTCGACAGCCCCGAACTGATCGTTCAGATGGTGCAAGCCGGGCTCGGCGTGGCGTTCGCTTCCAAATGGTCAGTGTTCACAGCGGTCAAGGAGGGAATGGTGATACCGCTGAAATTGCCCAACAAAAAAATGAAACGAAACTTTTGTCTCATCAGCGTTGAGCGAGAGCCAGAATTAGTCTCTGCCAAAACGTTCAAGGAGTTTATTAAGCAATACAGATTTTTTGTGCCGTTTTAGCCGGCAGCGAAGGCCTCTGTCGTGTGGAGTGCATTCCCTACGGCCTTTCTATTATCCCCCCGCCCACTACAACATCCCCATCATAAAATACCGCGGCTTGGCCGGGGCAGACGCCTGTGACCGTCTTATCGAATAATACCAGAATGCGGTCAGCTCCTACAGGTTCGATTGCAGCAGGGACGAAGGGCGAGCGATAACGTATTTTCACGGTAACATTCATTGGTGTGCTAAGTTGATCAAAGAGGATGAAATTCAGGCTCGACACGGTCATTTTTGCGGTGTGGAGCTCGGACAAGTTCCCGACCACTACCCTGTTCGTTTTTGGCTCGATCCTCACGACGTAGAAACGCACGCCAGCGGCCACACCCAGATTTCTTCGCTGTCCCACGGTGAAAAAGGCAATGCCATTGTGCCTGCCAACAACTTTTCCATCGGTCATAACCACGTCGCCGGGACGAAGCGTGTCTGGTGCATGCTCTTTGAGAAAAGAGCGGTAGTCATTGCCCGGCACGAAGCAGATTTCCTGGCTCTCGGGCCGCTCGGCCGCGGGAAGAACCCGTTCGCGCGCGAGCTTCCGTACATCTGCTTTGCGCATTTCACCGAGTGGAAAGAGAATGCTCTGCATCTGCTCCTGTGTCAAACGATAAAGAAAATAGCTCTGGTCCTTGCTGCTGTCGGTGCCCCTTTTGAGCAAAACGCGGGATACGGCCTGATCGTGATCAATGCGGGCGTAGTGTCCAGTGGCGAGAAAGTCAAAGCCGTTTGAGCGGGCATAGTCCAGAAGCAGACGAAATTTAATGATGTCGTTGCATTTGATGCAGGGATTGGGTGTGCGGCCGCTACGATATTCGGAAACGAAATCCTGAACAATGCCTTGGGCAAATTCCGCCTGGGCATCGATTATGTGGTGCATAATGCCAAGATGATGGCACACTGCCTGCGCGGAGCCGATATCGCAGCACAGGCCGGCGGTAAGCTTCATGGTCACGCCTTCGACATCGTATCCCTGCTCTTGAAGGAGCGCCGCAGTAACAGAGCTGTCAACCCCACCGCTCATGGCCACGAGAACGCGTTTTTTCATAGGAAAACCTTGAGATCAGCCACAAATGAACATGATAAACATGGATAGGTAAATAAATAACCAAGACGTCTCTGTATCAATCCGTGAACATCCGCGGCTATCCGAGTCAAAATTAACCCTTTTTCCACTTCAGAGCAAGCAGCGTCACGGATCCAAGTGTGAAAAGAACACCGCCTACAAGTGCCCAGATTGCGCCGGGGTCTTTTGAAATAAGCAGGAAGGCCGCCGGTCCCCGGTCGAAGTTCAGGCTCTTGATATAGATCCCGGTCGCACCCCAAAAAAGCGGGGAGTTTGGTCCAAGCGTTCCGCTCTTCAC